>ERZ1027261.253-NODE-253-length-7940-cov-5.033735_pt1 | contig 7940 bp, 9 predicted proteins | sample MGYA00519259_ERZ1027261 | MGnify/ENA primary metagenome ERZ1027261 (study PRJEB26926, sample SAMN06164801) | human gut metagenome | biome: ENVO:00009003; feature: ENVO:2100002; material: ENVO:00002003 | host: Homo sapiens | place: USA | collected 2012 ... | reverse complement strand
CCCTAGAGTTCGTCGGCAGCGTCAGATGTGTATAAGAGACAGGTGTAGTTGCTGCCATTTTGTTTTTAGCTGCCGCACTTGTAATTTACAGCATTTTCTATATTTCGGTTGGACAAAAAGTTGCTGAGTTCGGACAGCTTCGGACAATAGGGGCAAGTAAAAAGCAAATTTATAAAATAGTTCTTAAACAGGGTTATATGCTTGCAGTTCCGGGGATTTTAATTGGTAGTATCATGGGAACGATCATCAGCTATTGTCTGCAATCAAAAGGCTGGTCAGTATTTGCATTTATTGTTTCTCTATGTGGCGCATGCCTTTTTGGAATACTGCTTGTTTATATTAGTGTTCGTAAACCAGCAAAAATTGCAGCGAATACTTCTCCAATTTCCGCCCTGAAAAATCCAGTGGGAATTGTAAATTACCGCACTCACAAAAGACATCGTATTACGCCTGTATATTTAGCGAAAATCAGCTTTTCCAGAAACAGAAAAAAATCTCTATTGACCATTTTATCATTGGGACTGTGCGGAGTTATATTTTTCCTTGCAGCAAGTTATCAGAGTTCTTTTAATGCCGAGAGTATGGCTCGTTATTGGGATATGAAGTACGGAGATTTCAAAATCAGCATTGATTTAGAAAACGAAAGTGAAAATCTGAATGCTCTCTTGCAGAAAGAATATTTTTCTGATTATGTAAAGCGTGTTGGAGATATAGAGGGAGTTAGCAATATATTTACTTATGCTACCGTACCAGTTGATTTCTCAACAGACAATGATATTTCAGATAGCACCTTGATGCTCGGCTATAATGAAAAGGATTTGGCGTCGCTAAATGCAGCGGTTTTGTCTGGAAATATTACTGATGATACAGAATTAGTTGTAAGTGATCCCGAACGTATTTATGATGTTTACCATTGGAAACCTCAAATTGGGGATACTGTGACCTTTAATTTCAAAAATCATAGTGGTAAAACAATAACAAAAGCATTCAAAATTGGTGCAATCACTTCCAGCAATGATGGAATGGGTGGCTATATTTTCAGAATGCCGGAAGATATGCTCAAAGAACTTGCAGGTTATGACTGTACATACGCAATCGAAATACAAGCAGAAGCTGAATATCAGGAGATAATCGAGCAAGAACTCAAATTACTCGTTTCTGACAATAGGGATGTTCGCTTACAAACCCTTCAAGATTTTATTGTAGAACACCAATCAGACAATCGTGCAGGTTTTACATTAGCTTATGCGATTGCAGCCATCTTGTGGATATTTGCGGTCATCAATCAAATCAATCTTACTGTGACAAATCTTTTATCACAGAAACAGGAAATGGGCACACTAAAATCTATTGGTATGACAAATAAGCAGTTGAAGCAAGCATTTATGATGGAAGGTCTTTTTACTACTTTGATTGCATTGCTTATAACTGCTGTTGTTGGAATCCCCGGCGGATATGCAATCGGTATATTTTTGAAAAATGCAGGCATGTCTACGGGATTTGTATTTCCGGTTGTTGCTTTTACTCTTTTTGCTGTTGCTATGTTTATGCTTGAAAGTTTGATGACAATATTGCTTATTCATTCATGGAAGAAGCAATCTGTTATTGCAATAATGCGAAATTGATGATAGAAAGCTTTTCATATCTCGGTCAGCTCCACAATTACATTACTCTGCTGATACAGCCAGTCCGTAAATTCTTTCGGGCTGGCTGTTCCTGTTTTTACAGCCTTTTTTCTCTGTAATACTTCTTTTCATACAGTAAATTTTCACTAGGCTGGTATGGAGTAATTTTACTGTCTATACAGTAAGTTGAAAATACTAATATGGTCTTTTTTCTAACCAAACTTTAAGATAACATCTAATTCCAACATATGCGCCCTGCGAAAGTACGAAAAGCAATAGAAGATTTACTGACAGTACTTTTTTGATTGATTCTCCAAAATAAATGACAATAGCAACACTTGTCAGTATCATTAGTAGAGTAATAACATCCCAACAGTTTTTCTTATATAATTCTATAACCTTTATTTCTATCAGTATCGCCAGTATCCCTGTTCCTGCCACACATATTCCTACAATCAATATTAGCAATATCCAATATACCATTCCGGCTATAAAAGGATTTGGAATTTTTGTGCTAATCTGTGCCACAGATTGCCCGACCTCAATCGTCCAACCGATAAAAGTTTGTATGAATGACGCTGCATCATGGAAGAATGATTTGCAATCGGAAAGGAACACATCTGACTGTACTGCCTGAAAAAGAGTGGTTGTCAGCGAATACCATGCAAGAAGGAACAAGGTTGTTTGGAACATTACCGTTTTTGCTTTATATTGTCCTGCAAGTCGCTCTTTTTGTGTTTCGTATTTTGCTTTTGCATTCTGATAGTCTGTCCGGTCACAGGCTTCACATTTTTCATAGAGTACCGGCTTTTCTACCGGTATCTCTACGATTTTCTGATGTGTCCGGGCATAATCCCGTTGTTGTGTTAAGCATCGTATTTTATCTTGACATTCCCCTATCGTGACGTTTGCGCTTCGCAGCTTCTCTTTCTCGTTCCGCAATGCTCTGTCTGCCAGCTTCAAGTCGTTCTTTAATGCTTGAATATTCCCGGCTCTGTTCTCTTTGTTTAATTTCTCGTTCAAGGTCAGAGATTCGTTGAGCTGCGTCTTCAGTTCCACGATAAGCTGGTCTTTCTGTTCCAACTCTTCTTGTATCTCCTCGGTCAAGAGCAGAAGTTCTTCCAACTGTTCGGCGTTCTTTGATTCTCTGGATTCGTTCATCTATATCACGTCCTTTCTCTATCTGCTGTTCCAGTTCAGCAATTCGGTGTTCTGTTTCAGTAATAAACTGTTTTCGCTGTTCAGCTTCTGTGCCAATATCTGCCATTGCTGATTTTCGTTTTCCAAAAGTTCTATCTTCGTTTTCTGTTCTTCCATCTTGGAAAGCAGTTCCTCGGTATTTGGCAAAATGTTGAGCAGCTCGGATAACTCGCTGTTTAATTTTTGCAATTTCTGATTCTGTTCCTGCATAAGAGAGAGTGAGAGAGTTGAGTGTCCCGGTTCTGCATTTCCAGAATCATTTCTGCCATTAGGTTCTGCTGTTCTTCGATTTGACCAATCATGGATTCCATTAAGGGTATAATTTCCCGGCTTTCTTCTAATGTCATTTAATCGCTCCTTCCATAATGATAATGCACCTGATACTTTCCCAAAGGTGTCCAGTATCTTTTGCAATAACGTGTTTTGTTGTTTTATGATTTGATTTTCCGCTACTTTCCACGAACCTTTTATTTCCTGCCCGGCAAGAAACTTTTGTTCAATCTTTCTTGCGTCAGCACCTTCATGGATGGTAGGAATCTGGAGTTTTCCCTGCTTTTCGTAAGAACGGTGATCGACCTGATTATGCAAAGGCAGATGTTCATTACACACCTTTGCCCACTCGCTCCGCCACAGTTCACAGTTTTTTGGATTGTTCCATCCCGTAGCATCGGTCAGTACCCGTTTCCATTGCAGGCGGTTTCTTGCACCAATCTTCTGAATTCCGTTTTCGTCTAATACAGGGATACGGATTCCATGACGGTCAGGGTTTTTCTTATCCTGCCACCAGTTCGGATGGGATTCATCAATCACGATATTTCCGTTTTTATCTCTGACAAAATCCCAATCCTTGACTTCTTTCTTTCCCCAAGAATGATCCGGGTTAAAAGGACGCATAGTTAGAAGCAGATGGACATGGGGGTTGCCATCCCCTTTGTCGTGGATACTCCAATCAGCGCACATTCCTCTATCTACAAAAGTTTTTTGGATATAGTCGGTTGTATATTGAATTTGTTCCTGTCTGCTCCATTCTTTGGGGAGGGCAAATTCAAATGACCTGCCAAGTTGGGCATCTGCATTTTTTTCAATCTTCAATACCTCATTCCATAACCTTTGTTTCTGAAATGTGATTTTAAATTTTTCTAAAGCAGCTTCTTTATCTTCTGATCTTTTGTATCGGACAGATTTTTGAAAGCGTTTTATATTTTCTTCTGGTACTATCTGCCATTCAGGAGGTGCGTTTTCACACATCATCAGCCGAGTGTAGACCACTTCTTTTTTAGAAGTGTAATAACTGATTCTCCCGGTTTCCTCGTTTTTCATCACATCCCCATTGAGATATGCGGAAGCGGAGATAACAGATTTCCCTTTACTTCGTCCGACTATTTTGATTGTGTAATGAAAAATCGCCATGTCTGGATTCCTCCTTTCTGCACATCCGGCATAGATTTCCGGCAACATTGCTTTCAGTTTTAGAAAAAGCAGCATTGCCGGAACGCCCTCTGCGTAAGAGTGCCCTGCGCATAGCAGCCTGCATGGAATGCGCCTCTCTGGCGAAGAGTGCCTCCTGCGGCATGAGCAGGTCTGGCTGAAAGCCCCGCCGACGGAACGAGCCCGGCAAGCGTAAGCGCAGACCGGTTGCCACTTGTGGCAAACTTATTGGGACGACCTCTGGTTGTCCATAAGTGCGCCCTTCATGAAAAAGCAATGAAGGGAATGAAAAACTCATCCCCTCCGCCATTACACTTCCTCCATATCGGTATTGACTTCTTTCTGCATTGCCTTTGAAAAAAATTTCCCATTGGCTTCCTGCTTTTTCAGAAAACCAATCAGCTTTGGGATGTCCTCTTCCTCGATAGGCGCACCGAGAACGGATTCCACCGCACCGCCAATCTGACAGAGCCTATGGGTTCGTTTTTTACTTTCTTCGGCTTTCTTTCGTTTCAGAAGTTCTTTCTTCTGTGCTGCATATCGTTTTGCTTTTTCAAGGCTTTCCTGTTCCTTCTTTTCCATTTCAAGCATTCGTTCTTCATAACTTTTTGTTGATTTTGCCATGATTACATTCCCCTTTCTTTTACAAACATAAGTTCTCGGTTGCGTATCAGAAGAAGCACATGGTATAATCTTCTTGCGTGTAGGTATATCATGGCTTCGGTCTGATAGAACCTTTGGCGGTTTCTTGGGAAGCCGCCTTTTTAATTTGCCGCAGTTCTTGTTACGGCTTTTACATTTCCTCTATCCCTCAAATCACGACCTTCATTAGCTTCCATAAACATTTCCAGAATATCGGTTTTAATCAGGACTTTGCGACCAACCTTTAATACTGGAAGTTTCTTCCATTCTACAAGCTGTCTTAAGGTGTTTCTGCCGATTCCCGTATAGTCAGCAGCTTCTTCGATGGATAATGCAATTTTTCTTTGCGTCATATAATCACCTCCTTATAAATTGCATTATGCAATTCCTGTGATGTAAGTATATCCTTTTCACATCTTTTTGTCAAGCGTTACGAAATGTTAAAAATAAATATTGCATTGCATATTGCAATTTCGGAAAAACAATGCTATAATTCATACATACCGAAAAAGGAGGCAGTCAGCATGAAAGATAAAGAACTACGCAAGCTGATAGGCAGCAGAGTAAAACAGCGCCGTCTGGAATTGAATCTGACACAGCCTTATGTCGCAGAAAAGATGGGTGTTACCGCTTCTACAATCCTGCGTTATGAGAATGGTTCGATTGACAATACGAAAAAAATGGTGTTGGAAGGTCTTTCGGAAGCACTCCATGTATCTGTGGAATGGCTCAAAGGGGAAACAGATGAATATGAAACCGACATTACGGATAAGAGAGAATTACAGATTCGTGATGCGATGGGAGATATTCTGGAACAGTTACCGCTTGCCCTTACCAAAGAAGAAGATGCTTTTTCAAAAGATTTATTACTGCTGATGTTAAAACAATATGGTCTGTTTTTGGATTCCTTCCAGTTCGCCTGCAAAAACTTCAAGGGAAATGCTGGTCAGACGGATATTGCCAAAACAATAGGGTTTGAATCGAATGATGAATATAATGAGATTATGTTCTTAAGGGAAATCACTCACACCATCAATGCTTTTAATGAGATGGCAGACGTTGTAAGGCTCTATTCCAAGAAACCAAAAACAGCAGAACAAAGGCTTGCAAATCTTTTATCAGAAGTCTTATACGAAGATTCCGAATCGGTATAGTAAGACAACCGGAGTTATGATATACTTACACGCACGAAGCATTTCATCAGTTCCGATTGTCTAATATCGAAAGGAGACATACGATTATGGCAAAAGGATCTGTAAGAAAAAAAGGAAAGAAATGGTACTACCGCTTCTATGTAGAGGACGCAAGCGGCAATCTTGTTCAGAAAGAATGCGTTGGAACAGAAAGCAAAAGTGAAACTGAAAAACTGCTCCGTCAGGCAATGGATGATTATGAGAAAAAGAAATTTGTTGCCAAAGCGGAAAATCTCACAGTCGGACAGCTTTTGGATGTGTGGGCAGAGGAGGAATTAAAAACAGGTACGCTCAGCAATGGTACGGTGGAGAATTACCTCGGAACAATCCGAAATATCAAGAAACACCCATTGGCAGAACGGAAACTGAAAAATGTAACCTCTGAACATTTGCAATCCTTCTTTGATTTGCTTTCCTTCGGGGGAGTTCATCCCGACGGAAAAGAGAGAAAGGGTTACAGCAAAGATTACATCCATTCTTTTTCCGCAGTCATGCAGCAATCATTCCGCTTTGCAGTATTTCCAAAGCAGTATATTACGTTCAATCCCATGCAGTATATTAAACTGCGGTATCAGACGGATGAAGTGGATTTGTTTTCCGATGAGGATATGGACGGAAATGTCCAACCAATTTCACGAGAAGATTATGAAAGATTGCTTGCTTATCTGCAAAAAAAGAACCCAGCCGCAATACTTCCAATCCAGATAGCCTATTATGCCGGGCTTCGTATTGGAGAAGCCTGCGGTTTGGCGTGGCAGGACGTAAATCTGGAAGAACAATGCCTTACCATAAGACGCAGCATCCGATATGATGGCTCAAAGCGCAAATATATCATCGGACCAACCAAGCGGAAAAAAGTAAGGGTTGTTGATTTTGGAGATACACTGGTAGAGATTTTCCGTAATGCCCGGAAAGAGCAGTTAAAAAATCGAATGCAGTACGGAGAACTTTATCACACGAACTACTACAAAGAGGTCAAAGAGAAAAACAGAGTGTACTACGAATATTATTGCTTAGACAGAACAGAGGAAGTCCCGGCAGATTATAAAGAAATTTCTTTCGTCTGTTTAAGACCGGATGGTTGTCTGGAACTTCCAACTACTTTGGGGACTGTTTGCAGAAAGGTGGCAAAAACATTAGAGGGATTTGAAGGCTTTCATTTCCACCAGTTACGTCACACCTATACAAGCAACCTTTTAGCAAATGGAGCTGCCCCAAAAGATGTGCAGGAACTGTTAGGACACTCAGATGTAAGTACCACAATGAATGTCTATGCTCACTCCACAAGAGATGCTAAACGAAAATCAGTTAGGCTTCTTGATAAAGTGGTAGGCAATGATTAAAAAAATTCCCTTATTTCCCTTGTGATTATCTCATAAGGGCAAAAATAAGGGAAACTACATATCATTTCACTAATGAACAGGCGGGAAAGCCTGTAAAATAGGGAAAGTTAGAGGAATAATTATATAAATTCCAGTTTGCAGAGGTAATCATATCTTGAAAAAATATCAATGTCCTTGTTGTGGATATTTCACCTATAACGTTTCACCAGGCGAAGACTGCGGGTATATTTGCCCTGTCTGTTTTTGGGAGAATGACCCATTCATTGCTTCTAATGATGAACCCAGCGACTCTAACCATGGAATAACACTGAATGAAGCAAAATTCAACTATTTACGATTCGGTGCCTGCGAAAAAGGCATGCTGCGTTATGTCCGTCCACCCCAAAATGATGAAAAGAGCGCTTTGAGATGAGAACATAAAACCTGCCCATATCAAACGTAATGCCATATCATAACTTTTTTACCACAATCAAATGTAGGAGGTTCCCAATGGAAGACAAAATCAAAGG
>ERZ1027261.252-NODE-252-length-7957-cov-4.938497_pt1 | contig 7957 bp, 6 predicted proteins | sample MGYA00519259_ERZ1027261 | MGnify/ENA primary metagenome ERZ1027261 (study PRJEB26926, sample SAMN06164801) | human gut metagenome | biome: ENVO:00009003; feature: ENVO:2100002; material: ENVO:00002003 | host: Homo sapiens | place: USA | collected 2012 ... | reverse complement strand
ATCTACACCCTAGAGTTCGTCGGCAGCGTCAGATGTGTATAAGAGACAGATATTCATCAGTCTGCTCAGAGGAAGAAACAGACGATACATCAATTTGTGAAGAAGTGACATCATTCAACGCCCACAACCTCAATTCCCTGAGCCTGTCGCTCCAGTTCTTTAACACGGAACTGCAGTTTAGATATTTCCTTATTCTTCTTATCAATAGCCTTGAAACAACGAGTAAGGCAATAAAACAGGGCAAGCGCCACCACCAAGCAGAAATAAAGTGCGTATACTGTCATGTTCAAGCCCCCTTAGATAATGACCGCTTCAAGCTTCTTCTTATCGTTGTAGAAATACTGGATTTCCGTTCCGACAAGTTCTCCGATATCTTTCATAGACACATCTTTGCCGAACACGTTTCCTCTTTCGCTCCAAGCACACTTGCAATCATTGGCGATAGTGTAACCGACACCCTGAACGAAGTTTGAATCGTCCGCAAGTTTGTTTTCTATAGGCTTTTGCACCTGTAGCACCAAGTTGTCATAGTCGATTGATTTTCCGTTATCGTCCGTGAATGTGCCTTTCTTGTGGATTGCTCCTATAAGTATTCCTCTCATGTTTTTTCCTTTCTGCGGTTGAGGTTATCCGCTCACCTTTACTTGTTGTGTACATTCGTTTGTATGTACCATGATTATATTATACATACTTTTGAATGTATGTCAATACATTTGAACGAATGTGTGTTATAATTCGTAGAGATTAACAAACAAAGAGGAGGAATGTTGTGTATATTTATCAAAGATTAAAAGATTTACGAGAGGACAACGAGTGCAAGCAATCAGAAATTGCAGAGCTTTTACAAATTTCACAGCAACAATACAGTATGTACGAAAAGGGCAAAAGGGAGATACCCTTACACCTGATAATTATACTTGCGAGATATTACAAAGTAAGCTTAGACTACATCACAGGTTTGACGAATGACAAAAGGGGTGTAGGTTATAAGGACGAAACCAACAGCAAGTACAACATAACACAAAAGAACAGCCCTAAGGCTGTTATCAAAATCAAGGAGGAAAAGTAATGGAAGCAGCATTAGCAACATTTACAGTTTGGTTTATAATAGGATTAATTGTATTTATTTTAATCATTGTAGCGATCATAGGCACATGGTTTGAAGCACGTGAAATGCGCAAGGAGCTGGAGCAGGTCAACGCATACCTTGCAACGCTCAATGACAACATGATTATAGGTTTTCAGAACAACGACCGTCAAAGCCGCAACTTCTGAGAGCCTGCCGCCCTCGTTCCTGCTTTCCTGAGCTGTCGCTCTTGCCGTGTCTTGCCGCCCTGCGGAGCTTGTGCGCTCCCCTGCACTGTGCTGTCGCACCTGCCGTGCTGTGTCGCCCTTGTGGAACTTGTGCGCTCCCCCTGCGCTGTGCTGTCGCACCTGCCGTGCTGTTTCTCCCTTGTGGAGTTTGTGCGCTCCCCCTGTGCTGTGCTGTCGCCCCTGCCGTGCTGTTTCTCCCTTGTGGAACTTGTGCGCTCCCCCTGCACTGTGCTGTCGCCCCTGCCGTGCTGTTTCTCCCTTGTGGAACTTGTGCGCTCCCTGCGCTGTGTTTGGTGCGAACTGCGTTCGCAATAAAGGGGGATTCTTGAGCGGCGTTCCCCTCTTTTTGGAGCATTGAAAGCATTGAAAACATTGAGAGTGTTGAAAAATCATAGATTTTCCAACACTCCCAACATTTCCAACACTTCCAACACCCCAAAAATTCACCCCCAGCCGCTCGCATGATAGATTTCACAGATATATCGCTCCACTCTTTTTCTTTTCTTTGAATGTGCGTTGCTTTCCTCGGGGCTTTTTTTTTGTGGTTTTGTCCGCTGTTTGTTTGTGTTTTTGTTTTCTTTTTCCGTGTTTTTTTTATTTTTGCTCTTGTGGAGCTTGCCTTGTGTCGCTTGTCGCTCCATGTGAGGGCTTGTGACTGCTTCCGTGAGTAGTTTTCACTCGTTGCTTATCACTTCTCCACGGGGCTTATAGTTGCTCTTGCGAGGGGCTTCACTCATGCCGTTCACCGCTTGTCAGTTCTCATAACCCGAAGGTCGTTGGTTCAAATCCAGCTCCCGCAACCAGTTTTAGGACTATCGTTTGATAGTCCTTTTTTCATGCCCAGATCACCCACAAATACCACAAAAAGATCGGTCAGTAATCCCATTTGGGATCTACTGACCGATCTTGCTGTTTATTCACTTGCACAAAACATAATGCCAGCCTTAAATCAACGTTCCTTGTCCGTCAGCTCAAACCTGATACTGTGCAGGTCAAGCCCATTCTGCGCAAAGTATATCCTGAAAGTTGTGAAGCGTGAGAACATAGGCGTTTCCTTTTCCATTGAAACAGCCTTGCCGCCAGTGCCGTTGAACGTGAACGTACCCACCGCAGTACCCATGCTGAACAGCGTCATAGGTATCTGTGCAAGCTCACTCTGCGTAGAGCTTGCCGTAACTATCACCCTGTAAATACCGAAGTTTGACAGGTCAAGAGCAAAGCTGTAAGAAGTGCCTTTCTTTGTGTCAACATCACTAAGGTCAAGAGTTATGTCACGGTCTACCTTGTAAAACTGTACAGGCTTGTCATCCTCCTGCTCCTCGTCCTCTCGGTTTATCACCTTGACAGTATCTCCTATACCCTCCGCACGCTTAAGAGCATTAGTGTGAAGAAGAAATCCGCATATGTTCGCCGCATTTCTCTGAAGCTCACACCTCTCTATACCGCCATTTTCAAGGGCAGCAAGCGTGTTATCGTCATTCTTTTCTCCGTCAGGACAAACCATGTAAACATCGTTCTGCGCCCTGGCCATAGCTGCAAGATCTGTCTTGTCAGGCTCTTTTCCACGAACGTTTATGTTCGCCCACCAGTCCGTCATGGTGAAGCCCTTGAAGCCCCATTCCTCACGAAGTATCACTGTGTTAAGGTCAAAGTTTCCTGCCGTCCACAAGCCGTTTACTCTGCCATATGTGGTCATAACAGAGGAAGCTCCTCCCTCTTTTACCGCTATCTCAAAACCCTTTAGATATATCTCCCTGAGCGCTCTTTCCGATACCACTGAGTCGATAAAATGCCTGTTTGTCTCACGATTGTTCGCACAGAAGTGCTTTATCGTACCTGTCACCCCTGCACCAGCCATGCCCTTTAACTCAGCCGACGCCATTTTGCCAGTAAGAAAAGGATCTTCCGAGAAATACTCAAAGTTTCTGCCGTTCAAAGGGTGTCTGTGAATGTTCATTCCAGGGCCAAGCAGACAGTCCACCTTGTTAGCCGCCATTTCAAGTCCCATAAAAGTGAAAAGCTCACTTGTAAGCTCCTTGTTGAACGAAGAAGCTATCATAGTGCCGTTCGGCAGGCTGAAAGCCTTTGTGCCGCAGTCAAGTCTCATGCCCGACGGACCGTCCGAACAGCAGCCAGCAGGTATGCCAAAGCCATTGAGATTTTCCGACACTCCTCCGAACGCCGAAGCCGTACCGGCAGTGACCCTAGGGCTTCCCATGCCCTCGCCCCTTATAATGCAGGAAAGGTCATAGTCTGAAAGCTGTGCAATAAATTCGTCCATGGTGTTCTTGCCGTTCTTAACGTCCCAAAGCTTTATGCCCTTGTCACCAGTGTATGCTATCTCTTTCGGGAGTTTCTCCAAACGCCTTGCACTTTCGTCTACCTCAGATACAGGCACAGCCTCTCTGCCAATGCTGAAAGCTCCGCCCTCGCAAACAGGCTTTATCCTCTCAAAACTCTCCACAGGAGCAAGCGACTGAGTGAGCCTTTCTGTTACCAGATCCTCACCCTGCTCAAAACTGCAAGCATATTCAGCACTTCTCACGTCACTGCCCACATAGAATTTATATTCCCCTGCTTCAAGCACATAGCATGACTTGTTGCCCGTCACACCCGAATCGTCATAAGAAGCAAGCTTTGCGATATCCACTGCTATCTCAACCACCTGCTCTTCCTGTGGTACAAGCTCCCTGGTCTTTTCAAAGCCGCAAAGCACTCTAGCCGCCTTGCCGAGCCTTCCCTGCGGAGCTTCGCAGTAGACCTCTATTACCTCTTTGCCCTTGTAAGAACCGATATTTTTCACCGATACAGAAAGCTTCACAGCCCCCTCTGTTATCTCAGCCTTTTCCGTCTTTATCTCAAACTCAGTGTATGAAAGACCAAATCCGAACGGATAAAGCACCTTTTCTTTAGCAAAAGTCTCAAAATAGCGATATCCCACATAAATATCCTCAGCGTAAATATCCCTGTTTTTCTCCCTGCCGAAATTAGCGTCCGAGGGGTAGTCCGACGCCTTGTATGCGATAGTGTCAGGAAGCTTTCCGCTAGGGCTGACCTTTCCTGTCAAAACGTCCGCCGTACCCTTTCCGCCTGTCATTCCCCCCTGCCAAACATAAAGCACAGAGTCAGGGGCAATTCTGTTTATGTCGGTCATATCAATGATATTTCCCACATTGAGAAGCAAAACAACTTTTTTGAAATGCTTTCTCACCACCGTGAGCATAGCTATCTCGTCATCGCTTAGCAAATAAGAGCCTGCCTCCAGCCTGTTGTCCTGCTCCTCGCCTGCCGTCCTGCCTATTATCACAATGGCAGTTTCACAGCTTTTTGCAGTTTCTTTAACAAGCCCCTCGTCAAGTGGCATCTCTTTCTGCGACCACGGCTCTCCGCCCCAGCCCTCGCCTAAGTCGAATGGGTTTTCCTTGTCCCATTTTCTGTATGTGTCAAGAAGCTTCTCATTGACCTTTATGCCGTTATCAATAAGCCCGTCCAGAATGTTCACTACCTTAGTAACGTTCACCATTCCTCCCGAGCCTGTTCCGCTTTTATAATAATGAAACTGTATGCGTCCGAAAACAGCCACCTCTTTGTCTGCATCAAGTGGCAGAGCATTATTTTCATTTTTGAGCATAACGATTCCCTCAGAAACCATTTTCGCCGCAGTATCAAGATATTTGTTCCAATCAAGTATTCTTTCCATAGCTTTCACCTTTCCAAATTTTCTATTGAATTTCAAAGTGTATTATAGCACAACCCTCCCACCTATTCAATAAAGATACTATGAACAATGGATTTACTTTTTATATAGCATATCCTGTCCTCAGGAAAAATATTGCACAATGTGTTTATTTGTGCTATAATGAGTATATATGACTGCACCGCACGCTCCTTGTTCGGTGTTCCTTATTAAAAAAATTATTGTCGGAGGGGTAAAAGTGGATAATATCGTCACTGTCGGCGGACACATAAACGCATCTATAAACTTTGCCATGCAGCAAAACTATGTCCCTGTCATAAGAAGCCTTGTAGTAAATAACAATTCAGAGGAAGCCCTTGAGAATATCGGACTTAAAATAACCTTTGAGCCTGAGTTTGCAAAGGAATTTACATATCATATCGGCTCTATACCCGCAAAAAGTTCTGCCGAGATATCCCCCGTGAGGATATCTACCAACACAGATCTTCTTTTCTCTCTTACAGAAAAAATGGTGGGCAATATCACCATCGAGGTGCTTCAAAATGGTGAAAATATCTTCACCTATCAGAACACTATAGAGCTTCTCGCCTGCGATCAGTGGAGCGGTTTGAACATAATGCCTGAGATGATAGCCGCATTTGTTACGCCAAATCACCCTGCGCTCTCCCCAGTTATTCATGAAGCTTCCACGTTCCTGAAAAAGTGGAAAGGCGACCCCTCTTTCACAGGCTATCAGACCAACAACCCAAACAACGTGAAGCTTCAAATGGCAGCAATTTTTGCCGCCCTCGTCCAGCAGAAAATAGTCTACAACGATCCCCCTGCAAGCTATGAGGTCATAGGTCAGAGGATACGCCTGCCGCATAAGGTCTTGGAGCAAAAAATGGGCACTTGTCTTGACCTTGCGGTGCTTTATGCCGCCTGCCTTGAAGCGGTGGGACTTCACCCTCTGCTGTTTTTCATGACAGGTCACGCATTCTGCGGCTGTTGGCTTGAAAACGAAACTTTCGCAGATTGTTGCGTTGACGATGTTTCCGCCATTGAAAAGCGCATTGCAGAAAATGCCGAAGAAATGCTCCTTGTGGAGTGTACAGACTTTGTTGACAGCAACGTCCACGATGTCGAGCGTTTCGACCATGCCATGAAACACGGCAAAGACCATATAAGCAACATGGAATTTCAATGCGTCATAGACATTATCCGCACCCGTGGAAGTGGCATAAGACCTATCCCACTGCGTCCCGAGCAAACCTATTCAGGTCTGCAGCTTGCAGAAGGATCCGACAAGCCAAAAGAGATTCTCGCCCCCTCCGAGCTTAACAGCTCGCTTCTTGGCAAAGTGGCAGAGGGCAACGATAAGCCCGTCACAAAAATGCGCATATGGGAAAGAAAGCTCCTTGATTTCAGCCTGCGAAATTCTCTTTTGAACTTCCGTGTCACAAAGAACACCATGCAGCTTATGACCGCCGACCTTGGAAAGCTTGAGGACGAGCTTGCAAGCGGAAGTGACTTCCGTATCATGGAAATACCTACCGAGTGGACAGTTTCCACTCGTGACGCAAAAATATTCGCTATCGAGAACGAAAAGGACCTTGTGACAAATATCGCCGAGAACGAGTTCAAAAACAACCGCATAAGAACTTTCCTCAGCGAAACTGACCTTGACTCTGCCCTTAAAAGCCTCTACCGCTCCGCAAAGGTGAGCATGGAGGAAAACGGCAGCAACACCCTTTTCCTCGCATTGGGACTTCTCCGCTGGTATGAAAGCGACCTTTCCGAAAAGCCACGCTATGCACCTCTCGTGCTCATACCGATAGATATCGTCCGCAACACACGCAATAAGGGCTATATAATAAGGAGCAGACAGGAAGAAACTCAGATAAACGTCACACTTCTTGAATATCTCCGCCAAGACCATGGCATCAGTATCACAGGTCTTGACCCTCTCCCACTTGACGAACATGGCATTGACCTGCCCCTTGTTTTCAATACTATCCGTCAGGCGGTCATGGGCAAAAAGCGTTGGAACATCGAGGAATATGCCTTTATCGGTCTGTTCTCGTTCAGCCAGTTCGTAATGTGGAACGACCTTCGCAACCGATCAGAGGAGATAAGCCAAAACAAGGTGGTGTCCAGCCTTATGGCTGGTTCTCTCACCTATGCCCCCGAGGATATAAGCATAACCCCTGAGAATATAGATTCCGACCTTGACCTTGAAAACATGGCAGTGCCGATGAGCGCAGACTCCTCACAGCTTGCCGCCATTGCCGCAGCAGGAAGTGGACAAAGCTTTGTCCTCCACGGCCCTCCGGGAACAGGAAAATCTCAGACTATCACAAATATGATAGCAAACGCACTCTATAATGATAAAAGCGTGCTGTTCGTTGCAGAAAAAATGGCAGCCCTCAACGTGGTGCAGAAACGTCTTGCAAACCTAGGACTTGACCCGTTCTGCCTTGAACTCCACTCCAATAAAACAAACAAGACCACTGTCCTTGCAGAGCTTGACAAAGCCCTTGAAGTGGGCAAAATAAAATCTCCCGAGGAGTATTCAGCCGAAGCCGCAAGGCTCAAAGCTCAGAAAGCCCAGCTCAACGATACCATAACCGCACTTCACGAAAAGCGTAACTGTGGTGTGACCCTTTATGAAGCTATATCAGCCTATGAGCGCAGTATATCCGAAAAAGGCAAAATATCAGTTTCAAAAGATATCTTCGCAAACCTGGCAAAAGAAACTCTCGACCGCTTCAGCGACCTTGTGCATAGATATTCAATAGCCATAGCCGAAACAGGCGACTTTGCCGACTTCCCACTTAAAGATATCGGCATTACATCATATTCTATGGAACAGCGTGACAAGTTCCACACTGAAGCCGCCGACCTTGCCCAAAAAGCCACCGCTTCCTCTCAGTGCGCACAAACTCTCGCACAGGCTTATAGCTACAG
>ERZ1027261.246-NODE-246-length-8055-cov-3.699250_pt1 | contig 8055 bp, 8 predicted proteins | sample MGYA00519259_ERZ1027261 | MGnify/ENA primary metagenome ERZ1027261 (study PRJEB26926, sample SAMN06164801) | human gut metagenome | biome: ENVO:00009003; feature: ENVO:2100002; material: ENVO:00002003 | host: Homo sapiens | place: USA | collected 2012 ... | reverse complement strand
GAGATACTGATCGGTCTCGTGGGCTCGGAGATGTGTATAAGAGACAGCATCAAAGCTGAACTCTATGTCAGGCGAATCGTTAAAATGCAAAAGTGTTGTTAGGCATGATGTCGAATCCATGGATTCTGAAAAAAATTCTTTTCCTTCTGCCTTGTTCAGCGCATTACGAATAGTATCTTTGAGTAATCGCAGGTCATCCCAGTATTTCTCGTCGGCTTTTAAAATAAATAAGTTGTAATCGAGGTCGTACGGTCCGTCTCCATTTCTTGTAATCATGTTCTTTGCACCGCTGCCGACAAGCGAAAACTGGGCTGTAATGTTTTTCTTTTTAAGTATTTCGCATGTTTTAATAAGTACGGAGGAGCAATTGGAACGATACCGTTTTGATTCAGACTCATAAACAATTTGATACGCCATAGTATTCTCCCTTCTTCTCCCACACCGTCCATTTATGCTAAAACATAAATCATTTTATTATACTCAGTATTTTACCATTGTCAAGAAAAATTTTCAAGGCATAAGGAATTATGTAGTTCTGGTTCTGTAATTCGGTACAGAACCAGGTTAGATTTTTACCTCGCGTCACGGCTGTTGCTTCGGTCCGGTTCTTCTGCGTCATCGACGCGTTCTCCGTCCACAAGCTCATTGTCCTTTTTATCCATATCAAGAAGTGTGTTTAATTCAGCAAGACGGGCGGATTTTGTTTTCAGTTCCTCCTCGTGCGGAAATGGCTTCTGCGACTCTGCTTTAGCATTTTCAAGCTGAACCTTAGTGTCGTCAAGCTGTTTCTTGCAGGCAATCTGCCGTTCCGAAAATGCACCGATTGCATTATCCAAACGCAGTATATTACCGAAAATGTCCGTGCCGAGTATAACAGTATGACGCAGCTCGCCTATAAGAGTTATCTTATATTCCTTGCTGAAGGTGTCAAATGAAAGCTCCATATCAAAGCCGCGATAAGAGCCAAAGCCGATTGCGTCAGGACTTGTCATTGCCTTACAAGCGGCAATAATAGTTTCACCTGCATCTTTTTTCTCGGAAAAGGAAATGCCTTTAACGGTCATTCCGCAAAAATTATCCTTATCTCCGGCAGGGTGACTGTTTGCTGTTGCAATATCCTTGTCAAAGCCCTTAATGCGTTCTTCAAGCGCCGCAATCTTTGCCGGGAATTCCTTGTGTACCTTATCCTCCAGAGAATAAATCTGACTGAGGTGATTTGCCTTTAAGAGCTTGAGTCGGGACACATCAATATCAAGATCCATTTTCTCTTTGATATACGGATTGCCCGTACACAAAGCCTTTATTTCGGCGTAGGAAAGCGCCTGCTCGTCCACATCTTCGGCAGAGCGCACGGGAGATTTTGAAGTCATAATCTGCCCGATAAACTTTTGTTTTGATTCCACCAACTGATAAAGATAGCTGTCAAAGGTGTTCTCGGTAACATAGGTGTAAATATCGACCTCGGGGTTTTCGTTGCCCTGTCGGACAATTCGCCCCTCACGCTGTTGTAAATCGCTCGGTCGCCACGGACAGTCGAGATGGTGCAGAGCAATCAGCTTTTGCTGCACATTCGTGCCGGCTCCCATCTTTTGCGTAGAACCGATAAGCACTCTGACCTGACCGTTTCGCACCTTGCCGAACAGTTCCTTTTTCTGTGCTTCGGAATTTGCCGAATGAATATAGGCAATTTCCTCTTTAGGAATGCCTTTCGCTATCAGCTTGTCGCGCAAATCATCATAGACATTGAAAGAACCGTCACCGTGGGGAGTAGAAAGGTCGCAGAATACCATCTGCGTAGAACGCTTTTCGGCGGTTTTCTGCCAGATATCAAAGACATTGTCGGCACAGGCGGATACCTTGCCCGTCTCACTGTCGGGTAGCATCTCGTTTATCAAACGTCCGTCAAGGGCAAGCTTTCTGCCGTCATTGGTGATAAGCAGCATATTATCTTCGCTTGAGTTCACCATCTTATTACGCACCTTCTCAGCGCGTTTTGCAAGAGACTGAACCATTTCCTTTTGCTGCTCGGACGGCTTTAAGAGCACATTGTGATAATTGGCTTTCGGCACAGGGAGATCCAGCATATCCGCCGTCTGAATATCCGCCGTTTCTTTGAACAGAGACATCAATTCCGGCAAATTATAGAACTTCGCGAATCTCGTTTTGGGACGGTATCCGCTGCCTTCGGGAATGACTTTGTCAAGACACTTTCGTAATATTTTTCAAAAAAGACGAATTATCCGTGCCGAAATCGTCTAAAACCTCGTGCTTACACATATCTCGGAACACTTTTTCAAGCGGCTTTTTCGCCGTTTCCGATTGCTTTACACATACGATAAAGGTTGTTTTTCCTATTTTGACCGAATAGGTTGCATTTTCGGTTTCCATATTGTTTTGCTCCTCTCTGTAAAAATAGGGGCGTCCGTTTCCGAACGCCCCGTTACCAGCCGAAAAAGGATTATTCCTTTTCATAGATTGCCTTGAGTGCTGCGTAAAGATTTCTGCCCTCGTCCTCCGTGAGCGTGATGCCCTTGCCGCAGCGTTCGTGGTTCGGATGCCACTCTCGAATGTCCAGCTTGGCATCATTTCCGTTCCACGAAATGAAGTTGGCTTCCTTGGCGTAGCCTTTGCCGTTCTCTCCGAGGACGGCGAGGGGCTTGGTAATCGTGCTTGTAATGTCTTTCATTTTCGTACCTCCGTAATTCAAGTGTTGAAGAAGTTAAAAAGTCGGGATAGTAATGGAAGGGATTATCTTTCCCAATCATTTCTGCCCCGACGGTGTTTGGATTGTTCTTTTCGGGCGGCTGCTCTGTCCTCCCGCTCCTTGCGCTCCTGCGCTTCCTTGATACTGAAAAGCTCCTTGACCTTCTCTACAAAGACCTCCACCAGCTTCGGGAAGTGTTCCAGTGCCTGCAAAAACGGCTGGCATTTTTCTTTGAGCCGGTCATAGCGTTCCTGCAATCGCTCCACAGCAGAGGACGCATTGAAATACTGCCTTTGATAGTAGGAAACGCTGCTTTTCAAATCTTGGATTTCGCTGCGGCTTGTGATACCTTCCTTGGCAAGTGCCGTGAGCTGTTGATAATCGCTCTTGGAAACGGCAATCTTGCCGGTGAGGGTTTTCTGCCCCATGCCCTCAATCTCTGTCATTGTCTTGTGAACTTCGTGGGCAGGTTCGTAGCGCACCTGCTCGAATTCAATGCGTTCCTGAATGTCGGCAAGTCGTTCCTTGTCCTTCTGAATTTGATAATCCAGGCTGCTCAGATTCTCCGCCGTACTGCCCAGTACGCCACGCTCAAAGCCGGTGAAACCCGCTTCGGTCATATGCTCAAAGAGCTTGTCTTGCAGAACGGAATAGGACTTGCGGAACATCGGCTTTCCGTATTTGCTGATAACCTGCTGCCCGTTTTCGTCCAGCAGAGGGACCGTGTTCTTCCACTTCTTTGAGTGGGAAACTTGGTTGATGACCTCCTTGACCGTTCCTCTCAGGGCTTCGTCCTTGCAGCGTTTCGACCACAGGATTTCTTTTCGGACGGTGGGGATTGCCACGATGTGCAGGTGGTAGTGGTAGACCGGCTTGCCCAGTTCTTCGGACACCGCTTTGTTGATTTCATCGGCGTGCATAACCGCCGACACAATGTTCTCCTCGTCGTAAATCTCACAGCCGAAACGGTAGGCTTCCTCGTAGAACTGCCTGGCATATTCGTAGCCGCCGTGCTCCTCAAAGTACCTTGTGTTCACATCAATGACCAACTCATTAAAGATCGTTGCGCCGGCTTTCTGCCCTCTTGTGGAGATTTTGCCCTCATCAATGAGCCGCTGGAAATACTCGTTGTAGGTCAGACCGCCGGTGTCCTTGAAGTGAACATTGCGGGCAATTTGCTCGGTGTCTACATTGAGATTTGCGTAGCTTTCATTCTTGCGCTCATTGTGTCGCTCGGTTTTCTGCGCTCCCTCTGCGGAGATTTTCTCCACTCGGACAACGCTCCAGTTTCCTTCCGCCATTCTCATCACCTCCAGTCAGCGGAAAGGGAGGGGGTGCGGGTTACGCAACTTTTTCAAAGTGCGTAACCCACTATGACACTTTCAGCTTCGCTGCAAAGATGTCGTGGGCAAGGGCTTTCCTCCCTTGACCTCCCTCAAAACCTCAATCAAATAGGCAGGTCGTCCTCGTCCGTGACTTCCTGCCCATTCTCAATCGTTTTTTCAACCTCCGGCAAAGTCCAGTACCAAAGAAAGCCGTCCTTCACAGAGCGAACTCCGGCTTTCTTCTTGGACTTCTTGTAGGTTGATTTCTTGAAGCCTGCGGCTTCAAGTTTTGCTTCGCAATCGGAAGCCAGCCGTCTGCCGCCCGACAGCAGGGAACGGATAAAATCCGTTGCCGCTTCCTCACGGGCATTCGGTCTGCCCATCCTCGGCGCAGAAGCAGAGAAAGCGTCCTCCGCACTCAGCTCCAGCTCATCAAGAAAGTTCACGCCCTTGTCGGCTACCTCAAAGAGAATTGCCGAGCCCATCGGCGCAAGATTGCTCTTGACCTGCACCAGATAACGCTCGGCGGGGTTCTGTTTGTTTGCTGTGCGTGTGACGGCAAGAATGCTTCTCGCTGCACCGGCAATGTCGATAGAGCCATTGGTGCGATAGAGGGGACTTGTGTCCTTTGCCTTGTTCATATGGGCAATGATAACGATGGCGCAGCCGGTGTCCTTGGCAACAGCAATCAGGTGGTTGAACTCGGCTCTCGTTTCATTGGCGTTGTTCATCGAGCAGGTGTCACCGATATACGAACTCATTGGGTCGAGGATCAGCAGCTTGGCGTGGTACTTCTCCACGGCTTCACGGATACGGTCGTCTCCAAAGGTCAGGCTCTTTTCGTCCTCCTTGATGAAGATGAGCCTGTCCCCATCACCGCCCGCCGAATTAAATCTCGGCACAACGGTATCGTCTGCATCGTCCTCGGTGGTCTGATAGATAACGGTCATCGGCTCGCCGCTCTCGTCCTCATCGGCAAAGGGCAGCGACGCTCCCTTGGAAAGCAAAGCGGCAAGAGATAGCATCAGCTTACTCTTGCCGTCGCCGGGGTCGCCTTGCAGCAGTGTTACCTTGCCGAAGGGGATATAGGGATACCACAGCCAGCGCACCTCTTTCGGGGCGATCTCGCTGGCCTTGATGATTTCCAGCTTTGCGGGAATGTTGTTTGGATAGTCTGTCATTGTCTTGTTCTCCTTTTCGATAGATAATGCGGGCATTGGATAACGGTGGCACGGAAGCTCTGCTTGCAGCTCCTTTCGCATTTTCTGCAAAGTTCGTTATATTTCTTTCTGCCACGCTCATCAAGAAAGAACGCCCATTCTTCCTTGAGGTATTTCGGCATACGGGGCATAGGGGCCACCTCCTTTTCACTGCCGAATTGCCGATTTGCTCCCGAAACGCAGAAACGCCCAAAACCGTTTCCCGTTGTATAGTTTCGGGGCGATTTCGGGCGCTTTCTTTCGATATGAGCGGCTTTCAACCGGCAGGAGTATTGCTTACCATCTGCCGCAAAAGCGCGCTGTTTGTCGCTTCCAGGTAACAAAAAAGCGCCGTATTTCTACGACGCTTTTGTCTTGCTCGGAAGATGGAGCAAGGGAACGCTATTCAATTATCTGTTGTACTTTTTCTTTCTGCTGACAACCGTTGTACTGATGGCTGCACCGCCGCTGACAAACAGCAGGGCAATCCACAAAGTAAGGTTGCTTGTATCGCCGGTCTGCGGACTCTTATCGGATGTTCCTGGTTTGGTACTGGCAGGTTTTTTCTCAAGAGCAGCAATCGCGTCTTCGATAGCCTTTGCCATCTTGTCTACTTCAGATTGCTCCGTAATATTTTTACCACGGACAACTGCCTTGACAGCAGCTTCCACACCGGAGAAATCCTTGTAGTCATCCTTCTTCAAAGCATTTGCTTTGGCAATGGCTGCATCAACTTTTGCGTAATCAGCATCCTTGTATTGCAGGGCAGCAATGGCATCTTCAATAGCCTTCGCCATCGCATCTACTTCGCTCTGTTCAGTGATGTTCTTGTCACGGACGACAGCATTGACAGCAGCTTCCACGGCAGTGAAGTCCTTGTAGTTGTCCTTGTTCAGCGCATTTGCTTTGGCAATGGCTGCATCAACCTTAGTGTAGTCAGCATCCTTGTATTGCAGGGCAGCAATGGCATCTTCAATAGCTTTCGCCATTGCATCCACTTCGGTCTGCTCAGTGATGTTCTTGTCACGGACAACAGCCTTGACGGTAGCTTCCACGGCGGTGAAGTCCTTGTAGTTGTCCTTGTTCAGGGCTTCCGCTTTTGCAATGGCTTCATCTACTTTAGAGTAGTTCGCTGGAATATTTTTGCTATCCCAATCAAAGGTGGGATGTTTTATACCCGGTACCCATCTCACACCTTCCGCGGCATTGGCGTTAAGTCCCGTCAAAACGCCTTCATCCATAAAATCATCAACTGCTGTGCCTGCCGAATTTCCGCTTTGTGCATTGGCAACATTAGAATTATATTTAGCATCATTTGGCCAGAAACAATTCTTTGCATCTTTATCTACGACATAACCAAGCCAGTAAGTATTTTCCCAGCCATCGTTGCCGATTTCTTTTGTAGCGACAAGGCAGTTGACCATGCTTACACCTTTGCCATATCCGATAATACCGCCAACGGGAGCCTGAATGGAGTTTACAACGATTTCTCCGCCAAACCAACAGTCGCTTATTGTCACCTGACCAGTATATGAGGCTCCAACAATGCCACCCAGCGAATCCCAACAATCCATCGGCTCTAACCCGCCTTCTTGTTCTGCATAGTACTCGCCGTCATAGTTACCCGTAATTGCAGCGGTAGAATAACACTGGCTGATACTGTTGTTCCCATTTAAAAATCCTGCAAGACCGCCTATGTATTTTTCTATATAAGAACCGCCGGTAATGGAACCGGTAGTATAACAGTTTTTAATAGTGGAATGGGTCATCCAGTCCACCAAAATGCCTTTTCCGTAAGTGGAGGTATCATTCATCGGTATCACGATATCAGCATTTTCAATGCCGAGATTTTGCACAGTTGCATTGTAGATAGCACCGAACAAACCATTTCTATACAAGTTATTGTTATTGTCTTTGTTTTCAGATTTTAGGCCCTCATGAGAATACAGGTTATAAACTACATGGCTTTGTCCGTCAAAAACACCCTGAAATGATCCCCCAGCCGTATTTGCTCCGTCACCGATAGAGATCCATTCATGCCCGCCCAAATCCAAGTCATTCTCAAGATAAACGGTTTTATCCTTAAAATTTGCCATATCATCCTTGACAAGCTTTGCCATGCCTGCCAACTGCTCGGCTGTTTGCAGATAAAATTCTGTTTTTTCTTCATCATACCAGCTTGTATCGGCTGTTCCATCCCAAGTGTCCATGGTTTCTGCCGCAAATGCTGTCATGGGGACAAGCGCCATCACAAGGCACAACGCAAGCAGAAGGCTTAGAAGTTTCTTCTTCATTTTCGTTCCTCCAAAATAATTCTATCCGCTATTTACTTTCTCCGACAGCGGACACGCCGGAGAAGATAGAAGGTTTAACCGGAAAAGATTGATTTGCCGGGCGCGGTTAGGACTTCAATATCAAACCACCATCCTTCCGGCAAACGCAAAAAGCCGAAGCCAAGGCATAATGCACCCTGTCTCCGGCAATCGGTCCGTTATAAATTGTATGAAATAAGACTTGACACGCTGAAAAAACGGCGCTATGCTCCTGCCGAGCCGAGCCGAGCCGAGCCGAGCCGAGCCGATAATAATCGTCGCATTTTCATTTGCCATAGTCAAGTCCTCCTTCCATAATTTCTAAGGAAAAAAGGATATAAATCCCCCTACCCCATAGATATACAGCGGTATTATAGCAGATTTTTCTCAAAATTTCAAGTAGTTTTCAGAATATTACTCTCCTTTTTTCTCGAAAGTAAATTCTCAAAGTAAATGCAACAGTAGAATTTACGATTGCATTTAGTGAGAGAAAGATTTTGTGGTAGCATTAAGTC
>ERZ1027261.240-NODE-240-length-8155-cov-3.401111_pt1 | contig 8155 bp, 7 predicted proteins | sample MGYA00519259_ERZ1027261 | MGnify/ENA primary metagenome ERZ1027261 (study PRJEB26926, sample SAMN06164801) | human gut metagenome | biome: ENVO:00009003; feature: ENVO:2100002; material: ENVO:00002003 | host: Homo sapiens | place: USA | collected 2012 ... | reverse complement strand
ATCTACACCCTAGAGTTCGTCGGCAGCGTCAGATGTGTATAAGAGACAGCTGCATGACCTTATTGGCTATCGGCGCCGCCGCGCTGATACCCTCGCCGCCGTGCTCGACAACGACGACGACTGCCAGCGGGAGATCCTCACGCTCGGAGAACGCGACAAACCATGAGTGAGGCTCGCCGTCCGAGACCTGCGCGGTGCCGGTCTTTCCGCCGAGCTGAAGCCCGGGGAACCTGCCCTCGCCGTAGTGAGTAGTGACGTTTGTTCTGAGCATATTTTTTATTGTGTTCGCAACGCCCGAATCGAGATATTTGAGAGTGGGCGCAGTAAGCGAACCGAAGGAGCTGTTATTTTTCAGGAGCTTGGGTGCGGGTGCGCTGCCGCCGTTTGCTATAGCACCCATCATGGTGAGCATCTGGCAGGGATTGGCTAGAGTCTGATACTGACCTATGCCCGCCCAGCCGCGGTCGACGCTGACCGCATCCTTGAGGGTGAAATAGCTCTTGGTGACATTTATTCCGTCTACCGTTATGCGCTTGTTGAAGCCGACCTGCTCGGCGGTCTTTGTCAGCGCGTCGTTGCCGAGCTCCTCGGCAATGCAGGCGAAGGTGCTGTTGCAGGATTTGCTCAGCGCCTGCTGGAAATTGACCTTTCCGTGGACGGAGTTGCACTTGACGATACCCGTCGAGGTCTTGTACTGACCGGTGCAGGTAAAGGTACGCGAATTTATATCGGGTATATTTTCTATAGCGCTTATCGCCGTGACTATCTTAAAGGTCGAGCCGGGAGTGAACACGCCGGAGAGGAAGCGGTTCAGATATATCGCCTCGTATTTCCCCGTGGTGTCGCTGTCGATATCGGTGGGCTTGTAATACGGGTCATAGGTCGGAGTCGAGACCATGCAGAGAATCTCGCCCGTCTTGTAGTTATATACGCCCACCGAGCCCTTTCTGCCGTTCAAGGCGTTATACGCCGTGACGCAGAGGTCGGCGTCTATAGTCAGGGTTATGTCGTTGCCCGCTCCGTTTCTCTTCAGGTCGTATACGCCGTTTAAGAAGCTGTAGCCCGTGAGCTCGCCGCGGAACGCGCTGTGCGCTCCGGTTGAGATAAAGCCCTCGAGGTCGCCGACCGTGTGGAGGGTGGCGCGGCGCACGGTGCTGCTCGAGTTATATTTTCTCTCGCCGTCTACCGTCTGAGCCAGCACCTTGCCGTTGCGGTCATAGATGGTACCCGCCGCAACTATCTGACCCGATGAATATATATGCTTATTGGCGCGCTTGAACACCCATGCTTCGGCGTTGATGCCGAAGGTCGCCGCAAGGACTATCACGCCCGCAAGGAAAAGTGCCACGAGCGCAAACATGAGCTTTGAGCGTCTTGCTATGCCTTTCATTTAATCAGTCCTTTCTGCGGCTCAGGCCTCGGCCTCAAGATAATATTTCGAGCCTATCCAGGTGCGGTTATCCGCCGCCTTTATAAACGCTATCAGCGCCCAGCAGCATATCGCGCTCGAACCGCCTCGGCTGATAAACGGGAGGGTAACGCCCGTCAGGGGCAGAAGATCCGTGGCGCCGAAAACATTGAGTCCCGTCTGGAAGAGCATGAGGCAGCCGGCCGCTATACCCGATATGGCATAGAACGCCGAGCGTGCGCCGCTCGCGCAGCGGATGCTGTGGAACGCTATGAACATAATGCAGAGGATAACCAGGATGCCGATGATGATACCCCACTCCTCGCAGATCATGCCGAACACCAGATCCTCCGTCGCTGCGGGGACTTCTTTCAGCTTTCCGTCCCCTATTCCGACTCCGAGCAGGCCGCCGCTGACGCTGTAAATGAGCACGCGCGTCTGCTGATAGCCCTTGCCGTACATATCGTCGCAGACATGGCGGTAGGTTGCGAAGCGAGCCATGACAAAATCGGAGCGGATAAGCACCACGAGTCCCGCCGCCATCGCCGCGCCGACGCACAGGAGCACTATCGTGCGGAAGTCGCCCGAGCGCATAAAGGCGAGGACTATGAACGTGACGAAGAATATAAGCGCCGCGCCGAGGTCGCGCATGAGGAAGAGCAGAGCCACGCACACGACGCAGAAGATTATATATTTTGTAAGCGAGCGCGTTGTCTGAAGTTTTTCGAGAGTCGCCGCGCCGACAAAGACAAACGCGACCTTTACAAACTCCGAGGGCTGAATCGACATCCCGCCGATACTGAGCCAGTTGAAAGCGCCCTTTATGTTGCGCGCAAGAATGAGCGTCAGGACGAGCAGCCCAACCGCCGCCACGGCCATGGGCGTTCTCATAAACATGGCTCTGTCGACATTCGATATGAGCCAGAGCAGGGCAACATAGCAGAATATGCCGAGCATATCCGCTATAAACTGCGTCTTGAGAAGCTCCTTGTTCGCTCCGGCAACCGTGACAAGCCCTATGCCGGTCAGGAAAAACGCCATCATTTCGAGCGCGGGGTCGGCACGCTTTCGCGCTATCGACATCGCAACAAAATACACCCACTCGACGGCGAGATACGCGCCGAAGAAGATGAGACATTCCGTATCCGGAGAGCCGTTGCCGTCAAAGACGACCTGAGCCATTGAAATTATCTGAAACAGCGTGAGCAAAATCAGCGCGGGGAGCCACCATTTTGTTCTCTTCATTGCCTTTTTCATGCGCTCGCCTCCCCCGTTGATCTGAATGTGAGCGTGCTGCCGCAGATATTGATGGTGTCGCCGTCGTTAAGCTGCGTCATACGCCTGACGGGTCTGCCGTTGAGCAGAGTGCCGTAGGCGGAATCCATATCCGTAACGCTCCATTTGCCCGTTCCGTCGTCGAACACGAGCATGGCGTGGCGCGCCGAGACATTCTGCCTCTTGAGCTTTATCTGCACGTCGTCGCCGCTGCCTATCATGCAGGTTATAAGGCCGTCTATTCTATACGCGCTGCCGGTCTTTTCATCTATTATATAGTCCGCATGAACATCCTCGGGTGCGGTATATTCGGCAGTCTCCTGCTCGCCGACCGCTTCGGGAGCCTGCTCGGGCTCTATGGCCGAGTTCTCCACAAATACAAACACCGCGTTGCCGAAAACTATCGTGTCCCCGTCCGCAAGGGCGCGGGGCTTGTCTATCTTTTCGGTGTTTATATATGTGCCCGTCTTTGAGCGCGTATCGGCCACGCGCCAGACATTTTTATGCTTTGAAAGCACCGCATGAAAGCGCGAGACGGTGCTGTAGCCCAGCACGATATCGCAGGCCTTGCTCCGCCCGACGGACACCTCGTAGCCCGACAGCGGCAGGCGGTCGCCGTTTGCCTCGTTGACAAGATATCCGGTGACACCTATCTTCTTGTTGCCCTTCAGCAGAGAGGGCACGCAGAACGCCGCGACAAGCAGCGCGAGCACGGGCATTATCCACCGCGCCGCATCGCCGAATATGAGAGAGATATCTATATCCATGAGTCCACCTCCGATAAATATAACGATTGACAAAAGGATATTCCTGATGTAATTTTACTTTTTTCGCTCTCAAAAGTCAACCGCGCACCCGTACTTAGTTCGTTCATATTTTGGCGATACCCTTGATTTTATCCGCAATATACTGTATTCTATTGATAAGGCATAAAAAGCAAACCGAATGTCAAAAAATATTCTCAAAGGGATGATGATAAAAATGAAAAAGGCTATTCTCTGTATTCTCATGTGTCTTGTACTCATGCTGAGCTTTGCTGCCTGCAAAAACAAGGACGGCAGCTCGGACACCACCGCCCCCGACACCACGGAGGGCACCACCTCGAGCCTTGAGGACATAATGAGCGCCCTCAGCGGTCTTGATTCAACCGACCCATCGTCCGCCGATACAACCGAGGCCACCGAGCCCGTGACAATGCCGAAGGGTCATGAGATAAAGGACAACGGCGCGAAAAAGGACATCAAAAAAACCCGCTTCTACACCTATTTCCAGAAGAACTCAAAGCGCGATTCCTACACCATGACCGCGACCTGCTCCTCCAATATGCAGGGCGCCTCCGTCAATATGCCCCTGACGATGGTCAAATCAGGCAAAAAAGCCTATATGAGCATGAAGGCTCCCTTGGGCAACGGCGTGGCCATGACAATGTCGTTTATTTCGGACGGCCAGAAGTTCTATATGGTGTTTCCCGAGGCCAGAATGTATCTCGCCCTTGACGCAAGCGAGGCGGGCGACGTCAACGAGGCTATGGGCTCGCTTTCCGCGATAGACTTCGAGGGCATGGAATATGTCAAGACCTCCGAGGTCAAGGCTGACGGCAAGAAATATATCTGCGAGGAATATAAGAGCAACGACAGCACGATAAAATGCTACTTCTACGGCGACGAGCTCGTCAAGATGGAGATACTCAGCAGCGAGGGCGTGCTCGTCTGCGACGACATCAAGTTCTCCTCAAAGGTCGACGAGAGCCTGTTCAAGGTGCCTGCGGGCTACACAGACATATCTGCCACTTACGGCACGGGCGGCGGATTTCCGGGGCTTGTAAAATGAGTGTAATTAACAAAAACGTGATAATAACCGGAGCTGCCGGCGGCATAGGCCGTGCGGCGGCTCTTGCCTTTGCAAAAAACGGCTTCGGCGTTTTGATAAACTACCGCACCGCAAAGGACGCTGCCGAAAAGCTCTGCGAGAAGATAAATTCTCAGGGCGGCAGGGCGGTTCGCTTCAAGGCCGATGTGAGCGTGCGCGGCGACGTTGACGAAATGACGGACTTCGCCCGCAGGGAGCTGGGCGCGATAGGCGTGCTCGTAAACAATGCCGGAATAGCTCAGCAGAAGATGTTCTGCGACATCACCGAGCAGGATTTCGACCGCATGATGGGCGTCACCGTCAAGGGCGCGTTCAACTGCACCCAGGCGGCTCTGCCCGACATGGTGCACGACAAGAGCGGCAAAATAATCAACGTCTCATCCATGTGGGGCGTGTCCGGCGCGTCCTGCGAAGTGCACTACTCTGCCGCGAAGTCCGCGCTCATAGGGCTGACGAAAGCTCTCGCGCGCGAGCTTGCTCCGTCAAACATTCAGGTCAACTGCATAGCCCCCGGCGTTATAGATACCGCCATGAATGCGTCTTTGGGTTCCGAGACACTTGAGCTTCTGAAAGAAGAATCACCGATGGGACGCTTCGGCACGCCCGAGGAGGTGGCGCGGCTCATGCTCTTCCTCGCCGGCGACGGCTCCGACTTCATAACGGGTCAGACTATAGGAATTGACGGCGCGTTCATCTGATGCACATTGTGTATGATTTTTTTCACACATTTTTATAGTTTCTGTATAATTCTTCTTGATTTCTGCTTTTTTTTATGTTAAAATTAATTGAAATGTACACAAACAAAGCCGCGAGGGGTTATTTCGCGGCAACAAAATCTGTTTGGAGGAAACGATATGGCTAATTGCCCGAAGTGCGGCGCACATCTTAAAGTTTCGGATTGGCGTCCCACCTGCCCTCACTGCGGCATCAATCTCATCTACTACGGAATGGAGGAGCGGCTGCTCGAGGACGCCGACAAGGCAGAGAGCGAACACGCCGTATTCCAGAAGAAGCTTGACAGACTCAAGGCTTCGTTTATCGGGTCTCCCCTCACAATAGTCAGAATAATACTCAGCATACTGCCGATAGGAGCGCTCATGCTTCCTCTTGCGAACGTCTCCTTCTGGGGGCCGTTCTTCGAGAAGAACGTGTCCGTCAACGCCATAACGATTTATAATACCGTCTCGGCGCTTGACTTTGACGCACTGTTCAAGTTTATCGGCTCGAGCTTTTTCGGGAACACGTTCCTGCTCTACTTTATATCGCTCGTGACCGTTCTGCTCACGGCAGTGCTCATCCTTGTCAGCCTCATTTTGCTCACGATGGCCTGCTCCAAGCACGGCAAGTCCCGCAACATTATCCTCAACAGCATTATGATAGTGCTCGCGACGACCTCTGTAATTTGTTTTGACCTTTTCTCGAAGAAGCTCGCCATGTTCTTCCCCAACATATTCAGCGGTTCGATAGGTGTCGGCGCATATGTGTTCCTCGGAACGCTCGTAGCGCTGCTCGTCATCAACATCGTCATCGCCAAGGTCGGCGTTAAGGTCAAGTATACCGAGACGTTCATCGGAGGTATTCCGTCCGATGAGTACTTTGAGTATGTCAAGCAGGGCATGAGCACCCGCGCTATCAGAAAGATGATGGCGGAAATCGACGCGAACAACAAGGTCGAGCTCGCTATGAAGGCGAAGGAGGAGGCCGAAAAGCTCGAAGCGGAAGCCGACAAGCTCTCCGCAGAGGCAAAGGCCGCCGAAGCCGCAGGCGATTCCGATGCGGGTCACAAGACTCAGCTCGCCGCCCAGGCAGTCGACGCCGCCGCGAAGAAGGCCATGGAGGCCGCGGATCTCGCAAGAGAGGCTACCGCCGCCGTGGAATCCCTCAAGCAGTTCAACGAGCCCGGCTCGGATGCCGAGGAGAAGGAGACTGTCTCCGCAGACAAGAAATAAAACGGACTGCCGCACTCAGCGCAGACCGGACGGCAATAATAAAGAAGGTCACAATTCACGGTTATCCTGCGGATTGTGGCCTTTGTTTTTCATCGCTTTCGCTCTTTTAAGTACCTTTTTGCCCGCCCGCCTTGCTTTTACGGATTCGGGCCACAAAGCAATTATGCTTTTCATGCAGCGGCTCATTATTTTTATAACCGATTGCAACCGCGTGCATTTTATGCTAAAATTTACGGAGTATCTTTCGGAGGTGGCAAGTTGTATTTATCGGCTGAAAAACTCAGGAGCGGCGCTCTGCTCGCCCCTATGGCGGGCGTCGCGGACAGAGCTATGCGTGAGCTTTGCATGGGCTTCGGCGCTATCGGCTGTATCGGCGAAATGGCAAGCTCAAAGGGAATAAGCATGAACGACCGCAAGACCTCCGAGCTGCTGAGCCTGAGCGAAGCCGAGCGCCCGGCGGGAGTTCAGATATTCGGCGACGTGCCCGAGATAATGGCAAAGTCCATTGAGACCTGCATGAAATATTCGCCCGACTTCATTGACATAAATATGGGCTGTCCCGCGCCTAAGGTCGCGGGAAACGGCGGCGGAAGCGCGCTGATGAAGCGCCCGGAGCTCGCCGCGGAGATAGTCGCGCGGTGCGTGGAGGTCTCCCCCGTGCCGATAACCGTAAAAATGCGCGCCGGATGGGATGAAGACAGCATCAACGCCCCGGAATTGGCCGTGCTCTGCGAGCAGGCAGGCGCTGCGGCGATAACCGTGCACGGCAGGACGCGCAAGCAGATGTATGCGCCGCCTGTAGACCTCGGGGTTATAGCCGAGGTTAAAAGGCGCGTCGGCATCCCCGTCATCGGCAACGGCGACATATCAGACGGCAAGAGCGCCGCGGAGATGTTCGAGAAAACCCGCTGCGACGGAATAATGGTCGGGCGCGGCGCGCTCGGCAGGCCGTGGGTGTTCGGTCAGATAAACGAGTTTTTAAATAGCGGAACAGTCCTCCCCGACCCGCCGGTTAAAGAGCGCATGGATATTATGCTCAGGCACATCAGCGCGCTGATTGCCAACAAGGGCGATTATATCGGGATTCGAGAGGCGCGCAAGCACTCGTCGTGGTATGTCCGCGACCTGCGCGGGGCGGCGGCATTCCGCCGCGAGCTCGGTAATCTCGAAAGCTTCGCTCAGCTCGAAGCGATAGCAAAAAAAGTTATCGAATCAACCGAAGAATAAAATGGAAACCGCCGAAGAGTTTTTTGCTCTCCGGCGGTTCCCAAACCCCAATCTCCTATATACCTTTCCGTGCCTATTACACGGATTACAATTATTATAACACCGAAGCTATCATTCAGTCAACATATTTAATGATATTATTGAAAATATCCGATAAGAAAAACAAAGGTCACAGTCCGCGGCATAGGCCGCGAATTATGACCTTTTTTATTTTTGCTTTCGGTCTGCGCCGAAACGACAGCCCGCGATTTTATGTTATCTGTTGAAGCTGTCGAGTATTATGCTGAACTCATCGTCTGGATTTATCTCGGTAGGTCTCTTTGCAATATACGGAGCTTCTTCTTTCTTCGGCTCCTCGTGAACCTCGGGCTTCACGGGCTGAGTGATGCTCGTCTGAACATCTGTCTCTTATACACATCTCCGAGCC
>ERZ1027261.221-NODE-221-length-8582-cov-4.802392_pt1 | contig 8582 bp, 7 predicted proteins | sample MGYA00519259_ERZ1027261 | MGnify/ENA primary metagenome ERZ1027261 (study PRJEB26926, sample SAMN06164801) | human gut metagenome | biome: ENVO:00009003; feature: ENVO:2100002; material: ENVO:00002003 | host: Homo sapiens | place: USA | collected 2012 ... | reverse complement strand
CCCTAGAGTTCGTCGGCAGCGTCAGATGTGTATAAGAGACAGGTATGCCCGTTTGCGGTGGATAGCCGTTTTTTCGGTTTCCCCCTCTCCACACCTCTCCCCCTAAATTACTACCAAGACTATCCGAGAAAAGAATATCTGCAAATCTCACTTTCAGCAGAGTTTTCTACCTTTGAGAGCTTCGCTGATTTTCCGTATAATGAAGCTGCAAAGGAGGTCGATTTTTATGAGAAGAAAGATATTTGCGGTATTGCTTGTTTTGACAACGCTGCTTTGCGGTTGTTCCAGAAATGCAATAGAGAGCCAGACGGACAGTACGGAAAGCACAGCCGAGATTACGGCAGAAACGCTTGAGAGTGAAAGCAGCCTTTTTTCCTCGGAAAGTAACCAGACGGAAGCTCCCAAAGAAAGCACGGCTTTGGAAACGGAAAAAGCTCAGCCGACAATGCCCGAAACTCTGCCCGATGTTCCAGAACAGACGGTATCACAGGTGCAGACAGCTCCGTCCGCTACCGAAAGCCCTGCGGAGGAAACAAGAAAGCCTGTTGCACCCGAAAAGCCGCAGGAAATACCGAAGCCTGCCGAAACCGAGCCACAGCCCGCTCCCGAAGCTCCAGAGGAAACAAAACCGAAGTCAGCCTATGACTTTGAGTTCGATATGGAAGCGATAAAGGCAGACTGCATTGACATCGGCAAAGGTATGGGGCTTCACTTGGATACTTCGCTCACTCCGAGCAATGCTACTTGGTGGAATCCTGTTACGGCATCTCAAAGCAATCAAGGCACAAAGCTGAAGCAAGACCTTGAAAGCTATATCAAATTCCACACAGTCGAAAATCTCGGCTCTTACGGAATTGATGAAATCACGGATTTCAATATCTATTACGAAGCAAGAGGAAACGGCGTCTATTCCGTATATTTTCTCTTTGCTTAACAAATCAAACACGGGCTTTTCCCTCTGTTTCAAAGCAGAGGGATTTTTTTATGCCCAAAATCAAGAAAGGACGGTTTAACAGCCTATGAAAACTATGTTTAAGAAAAACGGCAAGCGTGTGTTGTCGGCGGCTCTTTGCTTGCTGATGGCAGTAATGTCCTTGCCGTTGTCCGCTTTTGCGTGGACGAGTGAGGAAGGCAGGAGTTGTACTTCCTCTTTTGGCGATTACTATGTCGGCTTGGACGGCGAATACTACCGCAGTCAAGCTACAATGCACACCCTTGTGTATAACGATGACGGCAGCACCTATGTGAAATCATACAGTTCGGGTAACGCCAAGCGAAAATATTTGATGACCGATAACAGCGGAACGCACCAAGTTTACTGCGTGGAGTCTGGTATTGATTTCAATACGGGCAACACCTACACCTCTAAAAGCGGTCAGAACAGCTCCTATTTCAAAAACTTGCCTACCGACGCACAGTTCGGCGTTATGATGGCTTTGATGTACGGCTGGCACGAGGGTAAATCTTCTCCCGTAGCAGGAACAAACGCCGACGATTACGCTTATGCAACGCAGTCGATTATCTGGGAATATCAGCAGCAGCTCCGTACAAGTCCTGCCGACCTGCATAGTGCAAACGGCATTCCTGCGGATATGTACTATTCCTCTATCAAGGGCAGACCTGCCGAGAAATGCTATAACTGGATTTTGTCGCAGATGGCAGACCATTATACCATTCCGAGCTTTGCGGCAAGAAACCAGAGCAAGGCAAACACCTATACGCTGAAATACAATCCCGATACCCAGAAATACAGCTTGACGATTGAGGACACCAACAATACGCTCTCCAATATCAAGTTTTCTGCAAGCGGTATTTCCGTATCCCGAAGCGGTAACAAATACACCTTTACGAGCGACAAAATGATTACCTCTCCCGTAACGGTATCCGCACAGAAGCAGGTTAATCTCAATACCGACGATATGCTCATCTGGGGCTGCGTAGGCAAACAGACTATGATTTCTGGTGCTTCCGACCCTGTATATTTCTATTTCAAAATCGACACCGAAACCTACGGCACAGGTCATATTAAAAAGACTTCCGAGGACGGTGTTGTTTCTGGCATTAAGTTCAATATCTCTGGCAACGGAGTGAATAAAACCGTAACGACCAAAGCGGACGGCACGGTGGATATTCAGCTTATGCCGGGCATTTACACCGTCGCAGAACAGTCGATTGACCGCTATGAGCCGCAGAGCGTTCAGCGAGTAACAATCGTAAGCGGTCATACCTCTACCGTGACCTTTAATAACACCTTGAAGCGTGGCGACTTGGAGATTATCAAAAATTCCGAGGACAATCTGGTGGAGGGCGTAAAGTTCCACCTTTACGGCACATCTTTAAGCGGTCTGCCTGTTGACGAATATGCCGTGACCGACGCAAAGGGCGTGGCAAAATTCTCGAATGTTCTTATCAGCGGAGATACGCCGTATGTCGTAGAGGAAATTGACACCGCAGTACGCTATGTTGTTCCTGCTTCCCAGACAGCACCGATTGAATGGGAAAAGGTAACGAGCCGTACTTTTGTCAATGTACTCAAAAAGTTCAATGTGACCGTGACAAAATCCGATGTGGAAACGGGAACGGAACAGGGCGACGCTTCTCTTGCAGGTGCGGTTTACGTTATTTACAAGGGCGAAGAACTCATTGACACCTATACGACGGACGGAAACGGACAGTTTACAAGCAAGTATTATATCTGCGGCGACGATTGGACGGTAAGAGAGCTTACACCGTCCGAGGGCTACTTGCTCGACCCGACCATTCACAAAGTCGGTGCAGAGCCAGAGCTTTATACCGTGGAATATAACTCTACCGCCAACGATGTAACCGAGCAGGTTATTAAGGGAAATATCGCTATTATCAAACACACCGATGACGGCAAAACACAGATTGAAACTCCCGAAGTCGGAGCGACCTTTGAGGTCTATCTGAAATCGGCAGGCAGCTTTGAAAACGCAAAGGAAACCGAGCGTGATGTTTTAACCTGCGACGAAAACGGCTTTGCACAGACAAAGGATATGCCTTACGGCACATATACCGTCCATCAGGTATCCGGCTGGGAAGGCAGGGAGCTGATGGATGATTTTGATGTGTTCATCGCAAAGGACGCCCAGACTTACCGCTATTTGATTAACAACAGCAATTTTGAAAGCTATATCCAAGTAGTCAAGGTGGACGCAGAAACGGGCAAGACCATTCCCTATGCGGGTGCAGGATTCCAGATTTATGATTCGTCCGGCAATCTCATCACGATGGAGTTTACCTATCCTACCCCGACAACCGTTGACACTTTCTATACCGACGCTAACGGCTCGCTCGTAACGCCGGAAAAGCTGCCATACGGTCAGGGCTACTCTATCGTTGAGGTGCAGAGCCCTTATGGATATGTTCTTGATTCCACACCCGTCTATTTTGATGTAGCGGAAGAAAATTCTTCTGACGAAAGCGGGGTAACAGTGATAAAAGTCGAAAAGACCAATATGCCGCAGAAAGGCACGATCAGCATTGAAAAGACGGGCGAGGTATTCTTCGGCGTTTCAGTAAGCGGAGGTACAGATGAAAACGGGCAGGAACTTCCCGTTATCTATCAGCCTATCTATGAAACACAGGGACTGCCTGATACGGTTTATGAAATCCGTGCCGCCGAAGATGTGGTAACGCCAGACGGTACGCTGAGGTACAGCAAGGGCGAGCTGGTCGATACGGTTACGACCGATGAAACCGGCTTTGCAAAAAGCAAGGAACTCTATCTCGGAAAATATGAGGTAAAAGAGGTCAAGGCAGGCTATGGAATGGTGCTGAGCAGTGAAGTCCATACCGTAGAACTCATTTACGCCGGACAGGATGTAGCCGTGACCGAAACGGCGACTTCCTTTGTCAATGAACGGCAGAAGGTTGAGGTCAGCCTTGAAAAAGCGCTGGAGACAAACGAGCTGTTCGGTATCGGCAATAACGGAGAAATCAAAAATATCAGCTTCGGCTTGTTCGCCGATGAGGAGCTTGTGTCCGCAAGCGGCACTTCCATTCCGAAAGACGGTCTGCTTGAAATCATCACGCTTGATGAAAACGGCAGAGCGACCGTAGGGACTGACCTACCTTTGGGCAGCTATTATGTAAAAGAGCTTGCGACGGACGAGCGTTATCAGCTCAGCGGCGAAAAATATCCCGTTGTATTTGAGTATGCGGGACAGGAAGCCGCAACGGTTGTGATTGCCGTAAATGACGGAGAGCCGATGGAAAACAAGCTGATCTACGGCTCGGTTTCCGGTAAAAAGGTGGACGAGGACGGCGAGGGACTCGGCGGTGCGCTCATTGGTCTGTTTAAGAGCGATGATGTGGAATTTACTGAGGAAAATGCCCTGATGACCGCCGTATCCGGCGACGATGGCAGCTTCTCCTTTGAGAATGTTCCTTACGGAAACTGGTATATCCGTGAGATCAAGCCACTTACTGGATTCGTCCTTAACGAAACGGTCTATGATGTGAACATCTCAGAGAATGAGCAAGTCGTTGAGATTGAAATCGTCAATGAGCTGGTGCGTGGCAATATCGCTCTTACGAAGGTAGACGCTGAATATACCGATACGAAGCTGACGGGTGCTGTGTTTGAGGTCTATAAGGACTCCAACAACAACGGTGAGTTGGACAGTGAGGACGAGCTGATCGGCACACTGACCGAAAAAGAAATCGGGCAGTATGAAATGAACGATCTGCTCTACGGACGCTACTTCATTTTGGAATCAGCAAGTCCGGATTCGTATATCCGTGACGAGGGCGTGTACGAGGTATTCATTGACACAGACGGAAAGACCTATCAGGTCGAAAACACAGAGGGCAAAGGCTTTGCAAACGAGCCTATGCGTGGCAACTTGAAGATCGTAAAAACTTCGTCCGATGGAAAGGTGGAAGGCTTTGCTTTCCGCATTACCGGTGCAAACGGCTATGATGTTACCCTCGAAACGGACGAAAACGGCGAGATTTTCATTGAAGGGCTGCGTATCGGCGAGTACAAAATTTCCGAAGTAAATAATTCCGCTTCTGCGATGTATATCCTGCCCGCCGATAAGGAGGCTGCGGTACAGATGGGAGCTACTACGGTCGTTGAAATGCACAATGAGCTGAGAGACACGCCGAAAACCGGAGATGACAGCAAGCTCGGTCTTTGGCTTGCCCTTGCGGGCGTGTCGGCAGCGGGCATAGCGGCTTGCGGTATTCTCGGCTTTAAGAAAAAGAAGAAAAAGGAGGATAACTGATGGAACTGAAAGCAATCATTGGAATTGCTCTGGTCGTCTTTATCGTAGGCGGCTTTATCTTTTTGCAGATCCGTAACAGAAAGAAAAAGTAAGAATATTTGCGGGGGCGGGGCATAAAAACTCCGCCCCCTTTTCTATTTTTAGGAGGCTTAAATGAAAACCCTTGAAACTGTTGAAAATAGAGTGCTTGCGGTATTAAAGGAATACCCCGAAGCACGAAATGACGATGTGAAGCTTTATCTGCTCGTCAGCAAGGCGTGTATTTATGATACCTACGGTATCAGCCATTTCAGCTTTGAAGATGTGATGAGCAATTACAAGGCTTACGGTATCCCTTGCTTTGAGAGTATCCGAAGGACAAGGCAGAAGATTCAGGCGAAATATCCTGAACTGGGCTGCTCACCCGAAGTACGCAGGGCAAGGCATAAAATGCAGCGTGTCTATTCCGACTATGCTAAAAGCTAAGATGGGAGGTAAAAGAAAATGGCAGCGAAGAAAAGCACAAATACCGCTTTGCAGCAGAAAGTAAAGGTGCTTGCGAAACTCTACGAATTCGGCTGTAAAACCGAAAAAGACTTGAAAGCGCTGAGCCTGCAAAGCATTTTGAAAATTCCCGATATATCCGTTTCCGATATGACGGTTATCACAGAGCTTCAGGAGCAGATCGCAAAGAACAGGCTCTTTTCCTATTTGGGAGGTGCTGATGATGAGCAGCAGTCAGAACAGAACAATGGATAAGCATATTATCTGGAGCGATATGAATCTCAACCCTGATGATTGGCGTGACAGCTATAAGGATTTCCTTGAAATCAATGAAATCGACGGGAATCCGAATGACGAACACGGGCTGTACGAATATATGGTTGAAACCAATGGCGAGTATCTTTTTGATGAACGAGCAAACCTTAATGTCCAGCTATCTCAGCCGATCATTGTCATCGGCGACATCGGCAGATGGAACGGCAGAGTGATGGGATACAAAATGATTGATTCCGGTAACATTAAGGATTGCCTGTATTCCGACACGGATATGACGGAGTGGTATGTGGATAAGTACGGCGATCTTCGAGCCGACGCTGTCCATCACGATGGGACAAATCATTACCTGTACCGTGTATTTAAGGATACTGCTTCGCCGGAACAGATTGAACGCTTGCAGGAAAAAATCTATTTTGGGAAAGCGACACGGGCGGATATAACGAGAGTGACCAAACGGCTTGGAGATGAAATTGCCGCAGTCTATGGCTTTCACATACCGAAACAGAGAACAGCAAGAGAACAAGCGAGGTGAGAAAATGAAAATTCGACCGCTTCATATGGACGAACAAAAATATACTTACGCACAAAGCACACAGATAGAGGGACAGACCGGAAATATTGGGTATCTGCGTGGCGACTTCGGCACAGGCAATGAGTTTTACTCCTCGTGGTTTGACCGCAGGCGGGATTTGAAAACAGACGAGTTCAAAAACGAGCTTAGCGAGGTTATCAATGCTCTGCGTTCTGAAGAATACGGGCTGTTAAAAAGCCGCACCGATATGTCACAGTATGCGAAAAATTATCCGGACAGCGCTTTTCAGGGAAACTATGCGACAGAGTACGGTTTCCGTGCTGATACCGAAAAGCACGCTATCCTGATACGGTGTAATCCTGCCCGTGGGGACTACAACTTTTACTGTTACTGCTATGTGCGGGAATGGCTTGACCGGCATATCGAAAAAGCAAGCTGTGGAATCCATTTTATCACGCCGGATTACAAAGAAAAATTTATCATCCCTGATGGGGATAAAATCCGTATTACTCTAAGCGATGGCGAACAGCTTGACCGTACCTGCCGATATATTGACAACTACCATTTGGAGGTTGGCAGCAACCTCTATCACATCTGTGAGTTCGCCGAGCGAATGGAACAGAACGGAAATACCGTTATTCCCCTTCGTTCCTCTCTGCCGGAACAGTGTTATGTATTCGTGCAAACAGAAAATTGCGTCGGTATTGTTAAAAAAGGCGAAAGCGGATTTTACCGCACGGATATTCAGGGCGGCAAGCCCAGTGAAACAAACGCCCTTGTAAACGAAATGAACGGAAAGCTCGGCTTGACGAAAGATCAGGCGGAGGCAATGAAGGCAGGCTCAATGTTCGGTTGGGACACACCAGCAGCCGATCCGAAAAGCTATGACAAAAGAGGTATTCCTATAAAGCCGAAGCAAAAAGATTATGAAAGATAGGAGGTGTATAACCGATGGCACGAAAGTACGATCTGATTTCCGAACTGTACCGCCGTACAGCACACGCAGTTGTTTCCGATGTTGAGAATTGGCAAGCTTTTTTGCGCTGCGCCTGCCGGAACTATCGGCTGCGCTTTGATGAGCAGCTTCTTATTTACGCCCAAAGACCGGACGCAACGGCGGTGCTGGAAATTGAGCGTTGGAATGGTAAGTTCGGGCGTTGGGTAAACCGTGGCGCAAAGGGTATCGCCGTATTTGAGGACGCTGACCGGAGCAGACAGCGATTAGTTCATTATTTCGATATTTCGGACACGCACGAAAGCCGCTACTCCCGTCCCGTTCCGATTTGGCAGATGAAGCCGGAATACACGGACGATGTAATTGAGTCTCTTGAAAATACCTTCGGTAAGCTGGAAAACAGGGGAAGTCTTGCGGACGCAGTGCTGAGTGCTGCTAAAAACGCCGTGGAGGATAATATTCCCGACTATCTAAGCGATTTGATGTATGCCGCAGATGACAGCTTCCTCTACGGTCTTTCAGAGGATATGATTACCTCTATTTATAGGAAAGCGGTAACAAACAGCGTAGCGTATATGATGATGACAAGGCTTGGTATAGATACGGAGCCTTTTTTTGAATCAGAAGATTTTACAGCCGTTACAAACTTCAATACGGCGGAAGCTCTCAATGCCCTCGGCATTGCGACAAGCGACATTTCGGCGATGGGGCTTGGAGAAATATCACGCACAATACTTGCTCTCGACAGACAAAATCGCATCGTTGCTGACAGAGAGAAGCCCGATTACAATAGGGTTGAAAATACAAGCGAAAGGAGCTTTGAAAATGAACGAACTGACATACACAATGCAGGGAGACTACAATCTACCCGACCTGACAATACCACAGCAGCCGGAGGTAACTTTGGGCAGGTACGCTCAGATGAGGCGGAAGTTTCTCAAGGAACACCACAAAATCCGGTACTACAATCTTCTGACGAGCTGCACCCTGACGGAGCATTTGGCGGAAGTAGAACAGACAGCGATGAAGCTGGAAGAAAACCTGATGAGAAAGATGGCGGTGCAGGAGGGCTTGACCGAGAGCC
>ERZ1027261.216-NODE-216-length-8672-cov-3.433329_pt1 | contig 8672 bp, 4 predicted proteins | sample MGYA00519259_ERZ1027261 | MGnify/ENA primary metagenome ERZ1027261 (study PRJEB26926, sample SAMN06164801) | human gut metagenome | biome: ENVO:00009003; feature: ENVO:2100002; material: ENVO:00002003 | host: Homo sapiens | place: USA | collected 2012 ... | reverse complement strand
ACGAGATACTGATCGGTCTCGTGGGCTCGGAGATGTGTATAAGAGACAGTCACAAAAAGGGCTTATTGCGCCCATTTTTGATTGAGGGAGAGTTTCAGGCGCCTTGTATAGCAATGTGTCTGTTTAAGTGCGTATATGGCACTTGATCGGCACATGTTGTGCAGCTTGAATGTTCTTCGTCACTTGTTAAGTGTAAATTATGAACTTTGCGGTTCTTAGGAGGTAATTTATTCACATGGTACAAAGAAAAAAGAAAACGATGGACGGTAATAATGCCGCTGCTCATGTTTCCTATGCATTCACGGAAGTAGCTGCAATTTATCCCATCACTCCTTCGTCTGTTATGGCGGAGGGTACGGATGTTCTTTCATCCCAAAACGCCAAAAACATTTTCGGCCAAAATGTAAGAGTTCAGGAAATGGAATCCGAAGGCGGCGCCGCAGGTGCTGTTCACGGCTCTCTTTCCGCAGGTGCTCTCACCACCACTTATACTGCTTCTCAGGGTCTTCTTCTTATGATCCCGAATATGTATAAGATTGCAGGTGAACTTCTTTCATCTGTTATTCACGTTTCGGCTCGCTGCGTTTCAACCCATGCGTTAAACATTTTCGGCGATCATTCAGATATTTATGCTTGCCGCCAAACAGGTTACGCTATGCTTTGCTCAAACAACCCGCAGGAGGTTATGGATCTCGGTGCGGTTGCACATCTTTCAACTCTTAAATCTTCTGTTCCTTTCCTTCATTTCTTTGATGGTTTCCGCACTTCTCACGAAATCCAAAAAATTGAAGTTTGGGATTATAAAGATCTTAAAGATATGGTTGATATGGATGATATTAAGCGCTTCCGTGAGCGTGCTCTTAATCCTGAGCACCCAACACTTCGCGGCTCGGCAGAAAACTCAGATATCTTCTTCCAGCACAGAGAGGCTTGCAATAAGTATTATAACGATGCTGTTGAAACCACCGTTATGTATATGAATAAGGTTAACGAGAAAATCGGCACCGATTATAAGCCTTTTAATTATTACGGCGCACCTGATGCAGAGCATATCATCATTGCTATGGGCTCGGTTTGCGACACTATTGCAGAAACAGTTGATTATCTTAATGCAAAGGGTGAAAAGGTAGGCCTTGTTAAGGTTCACCTTTACAGACCTTTCTCACCGAAATATCTTATTGATGTTATCCCAACAACCGTTAAAAAGATTTCTGTTATAGACAGAACTAAAGAGCCCGGTTCAATCGGTGAGCCTCTTTATCTTGATGTTGTTGCAGCATTTAAGGGCTCTCAGTTTGAAACAACTCCTATCTATAACGGCCGTTACGGTCTTGGCTCTAAGGACACGGTTCCGGCTCATATCATTTCCATTTATGATAATATGAAAGCAGCAGAGCCTAAGCAAACCTTCACAATCGGTATCACAGATGATGTTACAAATCTTTCTCTTCCTGCAGGTAATCATGTAGACACAACTCCCGCAGGCACAACAAGCTGTAAGTTCTGGGGCCTTGGCTCAGACGGTACTGTCGGCGCTAATAAAGACTCTATCAAAATCATCGGCGACAACACTGATATGTATGCTCAGGGCTATTTCTTCTATGATTCAAAGAAATCAGGCGGTATCACGGTTTCTCACCTTCGTTTCGGTGTAAACCCGATCACCTCTTCTTATCTTATCAACAAGGCTAATTTCGTTGCATGCCACTGCCCGTCATATGTAACAAAGTATGATATGGTTCAGGATCTTGTTCCGGGTGGCACATTCCTTCTCAACTGCATCTGGAGCCCGGAAGAACTTGATAAAGAGCTTCCCGCTTCAATGAAGAGATATATTGCAAACAACGATATTAACTTCTATATTATAAACGGTATTAAGATTGCAGAGGAAGTAGGCCTTCGCGGCAGAGCTTCCACCATTCTTCAGTCTGCATTCTTCACAATTTCCGGAATTCTTCCCGTTGATCAGGCTATTGAGCTTATGAAGGCTAAGGCAACCGCTAAGTTCTCAAAGAAGGGCGATGCAGTTGTTGCAGCTAACCATCAGGGTATAGACAGAGGCTCCAAGGAGCTTATTAAGGTTGAAGTTCCCGAAAGCTGGAAAACAGCAGAGGACGATATTGTTGAAAAAGAAATCAAAACAGATCGCCCCGAAATGAAAAAATTCGTTAAGGAAATTCTCAGCCCCGTTGATCATCAAAAGGGTGACACTATTCCTGTTTCAACATTTGTTGATATGGCAAGCGGTGTGTTCCCGGCAGGCTCTTCCGCATTTGAAAAGCGCGGTATTGCCGTTGATGTTCCCGAATGGGATCCCACAAAGTGCGCTCAGTGTAACAGATGCGCAATGGTTTGCCCCCATGCTGTAATTCGCCCTGTTGCCCTCACGGCAGATGAGCTTGCAGCTGCTCCCGCAAACACAAAGGCTGTTGATCTTAAAGTTCCTAAGGACAGTGGCCTTAAATATGCTCTTATCATTTCCACACTTGACTGCACAGGTTGTGCATCATGTGCAAATGTTTGCCCCACAAAGTCACTCACTATGAAGCCTATCGCTTCTCAGCTTGACAGCCAGCCCGTATTTGATGCTCTTTGCGATATTGATCCCAAAGCAGAGGTCGCTTCTGATAAAACTGTAGTTTCTGCTCAGTATCTCAAGCCTTATCTCGAATTTTCAGGTGCTTGCGCAGGCTGCGGCGAAACACCTTATGCTAAGCTTGCAACTCAGCTCTTTGGTGATAAGATGTATATTGCCAATGCAACAGGCTGTTCTTCAATTTGGGGCGGTTCTGCTCCTTCAACTCCGTACACGGTTGATAAGCACGGCAACGGCCCGGCTTGGTCAAACTCCTTGTTTGAGGATAACGCTGAATTCGGCCTTGGTATGTTCCTTGCTCAGGCTCAAATCCGTTCAAGACTTGCTGAAGACGCTATTGCTCTTAAAGAAACAAGCGTAGGCAAGGAAGTTCAGGATTATCTTGATACATTCCATTCAACCCGTGGCAACGATGCTCCTGCAAAGGCTCTTATTTCTGCTATCGAAAACACAGAATTTGAGGGCGATGCAAAGGCTGCTGCCGAGGACTTCCTTAAGGATAAGGATTATGCTGCCAAGAAGAGCCAGTGGATCTTCGGCGGTGACGGTTGGGCTTATGATATCGGCTTCGGCGGACTTGATCATGTTCTTGCTCAGAATCAAGATGTTAATGTTCTTGTATTTGATACAGAGGTTTATTCAAACACCGGCGGCCAGGCTTCTAAGTCAACCCCAACAGGTGCTGTTGCTCAGTTTGCTGCATCGGGTAAAATCACAAAGAAAAAAGATCTTGCAAAGATTGCAATGTCTTATGGCTATATCTATGTTGCACAGGTTGCTATGGGTGCAGATTATAATCAGTGCCTCAAGGCAATGAAAGAAGCAGAAGCTTATAACGGCCCTTCACTTGTTATCTGCTATGCTCCCTGTATCAACCACGGTATTAAGATGCCGTTTAACCAGGCAGAGCAAAAGAAGGCTGTTGAGGCCGGCTATTGGAATCTCTTCAGATTTAATCCTGCTCTTGTTGAAGAAGGCAAGAATCCGTTCAGCCTTGATTCAAAGGCTCCGACTTCTGATTATATTGAGTTCATTAACGGCGAAACCCGTTATTCGGCTCTCAGAAGAAGCTTCCCCGAAAAGGCAGACAAGCTCTTCAATATTGCTGCAGAAAACGCTGTTCAGAAGTATAATGATCTTCTTCGCACCGTTGAATATTACGCTCCTAAGAAAGACTGATTTTGCGTAAAATCCGCAAATCATTTCAAAATGTAATATAAGCAAAATAACCGAGGTTGCTAAGGCAATCTCGGTTATCTTTTTGTTTGTATAAAAAAATCAAAGCCTGCATCCGTAAAATGCGAATGCAGGCTTTTTGCATATCAATATTTTGTTTTTAACGGCATTGAATTTGCCGCTGTTTATTTTGAATGGCCCGGATTTTGATTATCTAAGCTTTTCAAATCCCGGATAGTATTTAAATTCGGCTTGGCCCAAAATTTTGTTTTCCTGAACATAATTGTTGTCCCAAAATCTTGAATCGTGGGATTTGTTTCTGTTGTCTCCCATGCAAAAATAGCATTTTTCGGAAACGGTGTAATTTCCGTTTTCGTCCTTTTTACAATATTTGTCAAGGAATTCAAGCGAGCCGACCGTCATTCCGTTTTCGGCAATGCATTGAGTGCCGTTTACGGTGATTTTTTCGCCTTGCCTCGGAATATAGTATGGGCCGTAATTGCCCTCCGGCTTTTCGTTTGTAACGAATGATTGGTCCGTTTCAAGCATGTTGCCGTCAGAATCGCTAACAAAGGCAACGCCGTTAATGATATTTACCGTTTCGCCCGGCAATCCGATGATTCTTTTAACAAAGATTTGGCTTTCGTCATCCGGAAATTTGAAAAGTATAATGTCGTATCTTTGCGGCTCCTTGTTTATGTATGCCACGCGGCTTGCAATGATTCTGTCGCCCTCGTTTATCGTGCTTATCATTGAACCGGTCGGAACCACCGCATTTGCAAAAACAAATGATTTCAGCAGCAAAGCAATCACAACGGCAATAACTATCGGCAACATAAAATCAATTGTTTCGCGCAGTTTTGATTTCTTTTTCTTTTCGTTTTCCTCAGGTTCGGAAGCAGACTGTGCTTTTGCGGGCGCTGCTTGGCTTTCGGCTTTTTCAATTTCGGAAATCTGCTTTGTTGCGCTTATTTCCGGACTGATTGCCGTGTTAAAGTATTTTGCGCCGCAGTTAGGGCAGGTGATCCAATCGCCGTCCTCCTGTGCACAGTCAAATCCGCATTTTTTGCATTTCATTGGGTTAATTGCGCCTCTTTCTTGATTTGATAAGATGCTTTATTTCAACAAGCTTGTCATATGGCAGTGCTTTTTCAATCACCTTAAAGTTCGGTGCGTTTCCGGTTACATCACAGGAAATTTGCGGCTTCATATCTGCCGAATAGCCTGAACAATCAAGTGTATTGTCAACGTAAATTTTAATCATTCCGTTTTTCTCACGAACAACGGTGATTTTATGGTTGTCTCCGCTTATGCTGTTTTCGGATTTTAAAGTAAGGCCGCCCATGCGAATGCAAAGAAGACCTTTTTCAACGGCAATTTCCATATCGTTGTTTTTGCAAACAACGCCGTCTTGCCCGTTGCTGTCAAATGAAACCGTAAACGGATTAGGCTCATTTTGCCCGGAATATCTGTTGTCTGATTTCCCAAATTGGAAAATCTTGATTTCAAACGGCGCCAAAGTAAGGTTTATCTTGTCATTATAGTTATATGTTTCGTCTGTGTCTGCTCCGTTTTTGTTAAGCACATTGTATCTGTGCACCTCGCTTAAGCTTTCGGGGCAACCCATAAGCTTGTTAAGCGTAAGCGTAAGCGGAGCTGTTTCGTGAGTGGGATTGCGAAGTGCAATAACACCTTCGCCTTCCTCCGTCCACGAAGCATAGCAATAAACATTGTTCTCAACGGGATTGCCGCCAAGAAGCATTGCGTTTTTGAGTATATGATAGTTGGTTTTTTGCCAGTTAATAACTCTTGTCAGAATTTGCCATTTTTCTTCGTTCATCATGCTGCTTGAGATATACAATTCATTAAGTGCTGCTCCTCGGCAGGCATTCCAGAAAAATGCTTTTTCAAATTCGGCATCGTTATAATCAAGGTGAGCCTCACGGCCGTAAATCGGCTCGTGATTGTAAATGTGTGCAAACGGAAATTGAAGTCCTCTCTTAACTGCAAAATCATAATATATACCGTCTCTGTATGTGATTTCCGAATCAACCTGAGCCTGCTCACCCTCAGGATAATTCTTTGCAAAGCCGATATCGGCGCTGTTTTGCAGCCAAATGGAATTAACATATTGCAGCCACCAAGGCGATGGATTAACATAGCATGTAAAGTTTATCCAAAGACTTTTGCACTGCTTTCTGCGCAGCTCACGCATATTCTTGAATATTTTAATCCAGCGACTCCACATTTCTGTGTAAAAATACATTTCATGATCGCCGCCCGTTATATGGTCGTGCTTTGGGTTTTTGCAGGGCTTCAGGCAAAAACCGTCTAATTTCCAATAAGAAATGTCGTTTTCCTTCATTGTTGTAAGGAAAAAGTTTTCAAGCTTATCAAGATACCTTTTTGAGCCAACACAAATATCATTGCTTTCTGCATTGTGGTAACCGTTGCCGCCTTTTTCAATGCGTTTAGCAAGTTTTGCCGTAAAATTGTAGCCGCCTCTGGGTCCGAGCCAAAGCCCGAATTCGCTGCCGAATTTTCTTGAAAGCGTGCTTATATCAAGAAAATCATTCGGAAAGCGCTTTTTATTTATGCTCCAAAAGTTATCCTTATAGTTTGGCCAACCGTCATCAAGAACATATCCGTCAATCGGCGGAATGCCATGCCCCGTAAGTTGTTTTTCAATCTTATAAAAATCTTCGGTAATGCAATCAGCATCAATATTAAGCATCCTGTCATACCAAGTGTTATACATAAGGTAGTAAGGTGCTTTAAGAGAAATGCCGCTGATGTATTTAAAAAAGGCCTTTTTTAAATCAACCATAAGATGGCTTTCTGCGCCTCCTATAACAACAGTGGGGCACACAAGCTTTTCATTTTCTACAGGCTTGCCGAGATAATATATAACTTGGCCTCTGCCATGGAAAATTCCGTTTTTGGTTGCAGGAAATTCACAGCCGAAAAAGAGGCTGTCAATATAAAAAGGTTGGCCAAGATTTGAATAATATTTCTCAATTTCCGTTTCTCCGCCGGAAACGGTATAAGAAGAACTTGAATTGATTATCCCTATATTTTCAAGATAAATGCAATCAATTGTTTTCGGCTCGCTTTGCGTAAGCACAAGCTGCTTTTCAATTGTGTTGCCGTCTTTTCCAACCTTGTAGCGCATTGTTGCGGTTGTGTGTTGTTCTTCTTTAAATCTGAAATAGAGAGTGCCGTTCTTTTCGGCATATTCGCTTATCGGCAGGCTTTTGGATGATATTGTGCTGCCGTCCGTAAATTTGATTTCAAATTCGCTGCCGCTTCCGTCCGGAACAAAAGCAGAGCCTGAAAGAAGATTGTTTATTTTTGCTGCATAAAGGCAGCCCTCTGAAGTGTTGAATTCACATTCAAGAACATTGCTCTTTAAAGTGTACATAGATTTCTCCTCATTTTTCGTTTGCCGTTGCTATGATATGCGCTCACAAACTCAGCTTAAATTATAATAAACTAACTTAATTATAAAGAATATCTATAATAATTTCAACAACTATTTGTTAAAGTTTTGCAAACCTCAACTCATTTTTCTTTGAATTTTACGCAAAAGTTGTTTTTGCTTTGTCGCTAATAATACGGAGCCGGAGCACTGCCGCTTTTTTTGATTTCAGGTATTGACTTTAGCACGCTAATGTGATAAAATGAGCACATCATAACTCAACAAACGGAGGATATCTTATGAAATCATTAAAAAAAGTGCTTGCTGTTGTGCTTTGCGTGCTTTTCGTTTCGGGCATGTTTGCGGCATGCAGTAAAAGCAATAATTCAAAAAGCGATCTTGATTATGTTAAATCAAAGGGTAAAATGGTTATCGGCGTCACCTTGTATGAACCTATGAACTATAAGGATGAAAACGGTAATTGGACGGGATTTGACACTGAATTTGCTCAGGCTGTTTGCGAAAAGCTCGGTGTGGAAGCAGAATTTATCGTTATTGATTGGGATAACAAAATTTTTGAACTTGATTCTAAAAAAATAGACTGTGCGTGGAACGGAATGACTCTTACCGATGAGGTTAAGGAATCCATGAATTGCACAAAGCCGTATGTTAAAAACGAGCAGGTTGTTGTTATGAAGGCAGATGCCGTTAAAAACTATACCGATGTTGCTTCTCTTAAGGATGTAACATTTGCCGCAGAATCCGGCTCCGCAGGCGAAGCTGCTCTTAAAGATTTGAGCCTTGATGCAAATCTTACTTCAGTTGCTGCTCAGTCTGACGCACTTATGGAGGTTAAAAGCGGTTCCGTTCAGGCTTGCGTTATTGATAACACAATGGCAAATGCAATGACGGGCGAGGGCACAAGCTATTCTGAGCTTGCTCAGGGTATTTCTCTCACTTCCGAGGAATACGGTGTAGGCTTCAGAAAAGATTCCGATCTTACTGCCGAGGTTGATAAGATTATTGACGAAATGAAGGCAGACGGTTCTCTTCAAAAGCTTGCTGATAAATATAATCTTACTCTTGCTTAATAAGCCGGTTTTATGTATAATTACTTTGGGCAGAGGGCTGAATTGGCCCTCTGCTCTTTGGCGTATCTCGATATGCTTTTAATTTGTTGAAAGGTAAATGTTATGTTTATAAATATGGATTTAAATATGTTCCTTTCGGTAACTAAGGATTTGATGGGCGGCTTCGGTATGACTTTGAAGCTTTTTGCGCTCACTCTTGTTTTTTCCTTGCCGCTCGGTCTTATATTAAGCTTTGGCTCAATGAGCAAATTCAAGCCTTTAAAGGCGATTACAAAGGCACTTGTTTGGGTTATCAGGGGCACTCCTTTAATGCTTCAGCTTATCGTTGTTTATTACGGCCCCGGTCTTATCTTCCATTGGGATTTAATGGAACGGTTTGACGCCTGTCTCT
>ERZ1027261.210-NODE-210-length-8792-cov-4.563580_pt1 | contig 8792 bp, 6 predicted proteins | sample MGYA00519259_ERZ1027261 | MGnify/ENA primary metagenome ERZ1027261 (study PRJEB26926, sample SAMN06164801) | human gut metagenome | biome: ENVO:00009003; feature: ENVO:2100002; material: ENVO:00002003 | host: Homo sapiens | place: USA | collected 2012 ... | reverse complement strand
TCGGTCTCGTGGGCTCGGAGATGTGTATAAGAGACAGGTTTTCCTTCTATTGCACTTTGATTTATGCAGCGAATAACTTCATGCAATGCGTTGCCATAACCCATTTGTTCTAGAATTGGCTGCACAAAGCCATAAAACATCGACAGCTTAAAACGATATGGGCATTCAAAATAATCCTCAAGAAGCGAAAAATTAAGAGTAATAGGTACATTTTGCCTCTTTAAATCAGGCAAATGTGAAGAATTATAAGCTACACTATCTTGATATGGGAGCATAAACGGTGATTTTTGAGCTTCCATAAAGAATATTGATGTTGCTCTATCTTTCTCGTCCTTTGCTCGAGTAATAAAAAGATATTTCTTTGATCTTGTAACCGCAACATAGAATAATTTTCGTTCATCTTCTAAATCACTATCAAATCTACTTGAACCGCTTATCCAACTCCTGTTTATAACATTCCATACTCCTTTGCCTCCAACTTTTCGAGCTGGGAAAAAGTTTTTGTTCAGGCTAGGAATGAAAACGGCGGCAAATTCCAATCCTTTGGATTGATGAACTGTCATAATTTGAACTGCATCTGGTTTGATTAAGGAATTATCTAAATTTCCCTCTGGATAGTAATCAGCCGCCTTGTATTGCAAGAACGAACAGAATCCAGATAATTTGGACTTAGGTTTTAACGTATAATTTATCGTTTCATAGTCGTCGATTACTTGTGAGAATTTCCCGAGATTATACAGTATGAGCTCAGTTGATTTTTTACCATCTTCGACAAGATTTATCTTTTTCAAAAAGTTGTGATAAATCTTTTGAAGATTAAATTCAGGATAATGTTTTATTTTCGATATATCCAGACACATTAAATCATTAAGAGCACTGGCAAGTTCTTTTTGGTTAAATGGATAGTTTACTGCAAGCCAACGGTCAAAAAGTCCTTTTAAATCACATTCGCCATTTATATAATCAAAAATGCACTTGGCAGCCCTGCATTCAGGCGTATTCATTAGCTCATTCATGCCCTCGACTATAAATGGAATATCATGGTGATTAAGTGTTCTGGCAATATCGGCACTGATTTTTCTTTTGCGTAGCAATATAGCCATCTCCGAATACGGAACACCTATATTATGGAGCTTTCTTATATTATCAGCGATAAATTCATATTCTGCCTGTGGATAATCAAATTCTTTATATACAATATCTTCTTTATCGTATGCCGTTGAACAACCTGATTGCATAGTTTTAAGCAATCTTCTTGAGTTATTTGCAATAACGTTTTTGGCTACATCAACTATTCCCTCTGTGCTGCGGTAATTGGTGTCAAGCAAGATGAAATTTGAAATATTATATCGCTGCATAAAGGTCAGAATGTTAGTCGAATCACTGCCCCTAAACTGATAAATGGTTTGATCATCGTCTCCAACTACGCAAAGATTTGCTCCAAGCTTTTTTATAAGTGATATAAGCTTTTCTTGAACAGGGTTCGTGTCTTGATACTCATCAACGGTTAGGTATTTTACTTTTTTAGCAATTATATTGCTAAATTCTTTGTTGTTTTCGAGCTGAGTGACCATTTCACGAAGAATAAGAGAATAATCAAAATGTCTTTCTGAATACATCTTATCATGATACTTTTGAAATGCGGTTTGGACATCTTGACTCCAATTTGCCGAGTCAGCCCAATTTTCATTAAGCAAACCCATAACCTTTATGAATAGATCAGTTTCAAGGTACTTCTGTAAGCCTAAGTCGAGCATCCCGATTTCATTATAGTATCGTTCTACAAATAATTTTGTATGTATGTCATCCAAAACAGTAAATGTTTGAAACTCAGGCAGATATTCCTGAAGCATATTCAAGCAAAAACCATGTATTGTCCCAATATACATTTTGGCGAAGCCCTTTGTATCTCCGAGCTCGGCTTTTCCAATAGAATAAATACGTGTTTTTAATTCTTCGGCTGCCTTCCTAGTGAACGTAAAAGCCACGATATTTTCAGGCGTTATATTTGGTTTGCACTTCAAAATATTGATTATTCTTCTTGTTACAACACCTGTTTTGCCGGCACCAGCACAGGCTATTATTTCCACATCACTATCAATTGCATTAATAGCATCTATTTGTTTTTGAGATAATTTAGCCATAATAATCTCCCCTATCGTCTGTTGTCCTCAATTCTTTTTTGCTTAATGATCAATAGCTGAAATCGCTTAGATAATCATTGGGTGCCCCATCATTTCTTCGTAATAGGCATAAGGATTTCTCTCATAATCATAGACCAGACGAATGCTCGGTTCTATGTTCTGCTCTTTTTCTCGCTGTTTTTGCCTTTACTGAGTAAGTTTCGAATACTTTTGAAGAATTTCTTTAGCTCTTTCCTGTGAGAAACCTTCCTCTAACAATGATTCAAAATCCATTATAAGCTCCTTTCGATATTTTTCCCTGCTTTTGCAGACTTTCTAAAGAATTTCTGGCAATGCTTCCTTCTCATCGGAACAAAGAAAAGGAATTGCCTGATATTCCTTGCGTGTTAGTGCTCTGCACTGATGATTCGGTATAGTGCGGATGCCCTCTGCGTTTGTTTTGAAGTCGTCCAATGGCTGAAAAACTATGCGTTGATCTTCCCATCTTATCAGCCCATTTGTTCCGTCTGGCATTTTATATACTGTTTCCCATATATATGGCGTGCCAGCTTTTGTTTTCTCGGACCGCAGACTTAGTTTTGCAATCTCGTCGGCTATCTTAACCTTGCCAATTGGACTGATCACCAAATCCTTAGATTCCTGAAAGAACCCCTCATTTTTTAAATAGTATACCATCAAATTGGCTACATACTGTGGGCATTGTCTGATGCCACGCTCCCAGTCCTGTAATGTTCTTGCTGGTATACCTAGTCGGCGGGAAAATTCTGCTTGAGTTAGTCCTGTACGCATACGCATTTCTTTAATGGTCATCTTAAACACCCCACATTATCAGTTTTTTAGTTTATCTATTATAATAATATCACGCATTGCGTGTTATGTCAACCAGATTTCAATACATTGGCAACAAAAATACGAATCTTTGTGTTTTCTTGCAAAAATAGCCATTGAAATTTATGCATAAAAATAGAAGAACACATATCTAAATGGTTCTTCTATTTTGATATATTTTTTTGTATACACTACTCCAAAACAAAGCGTGATATGGTATATATGTGAAATTCAGTTTTTTCTACCCTGCGATCTTACACCTCTTCAAATGCTTAAATAGGCATCTAAAGTTGCTACCGGCGCAAAATGCACGCAATTACACTACTCCAAAACCTCTGATTAGTGATATAATATAGAAAATAGTTTTACTGCCCTATGAATTTACACTACTCCAAAACTGATCTAACTGATAATATTCCTCAGTCGTTGTGTTTTACTGCCCTATGAATTTACACTACTCCAAAACCTCAAAAGAGGATATTTGAAGCTGCTACCAGTGCATGTATCACAAGGCTTTTCAATTACATTTTATCATATCGCCAACCTTTTGTTAAAAACATATTGACTACCATATTTATGGAAGTTTGTTCAACTACCCTGCAATTTTGCACCTCTTCAGCCCCTCAAAGAGACATCTGAAGTTGCTACCGGCGCAAAATGCACGCAAATACACTACTCCAAAACTGTGAGATGGTTATTGAAGGATAACTTCAGTTTTACTACCCTATGAATTTACACTACTCCAAAACTACGATCGAGTTGCAGCGATGTATGTAAGCGTTTTACTACCCTATGAATTTACACTACTCCAAAACGTGAAACTGATCCATTGCCGAACAGCGTCTGTTTTACTACCCTATGAATTTACACTACTCCAAAATCTCAAAAGAGGACTGAAGCTGCTACCAGTGTATGTATCACAGGGCTTCCAATTACATTTTATCACATCACCTTTCTCTTTGTCAAGAAAGAATCATATTAATTGTCACAACGTCCAAGAAAGATCTGAACGCCTGTGTGAGATATCTCTAAAAGAATATTCAAAAGTTGCTTTTTTATGGTTTCTCTTAATCCTCTATCAAAATCATCCCAAAACACGATCGTGCCCGGGAGAAAGAAACCATTTCGGATAAGCTGATATAACTGAGCTATTTTCTTTTCTTCTTCAGAACACAAGCTCATTTCCAACTTGTATTTTCCTCTTTTGAGGTAGAATATTCCACCTTCATACTCGAGAGTTCCGTTCAATAGCTCTGTTAGCCGCCTTAATAATTTTATTTCAAAGCTGCTCGGTGACAGGTTTCTGTGGGGGCCAAGTATATGCCGTGCGAGCTCATATGTTGCACTTGAGATATTAATATGATATTCTGGGTACAGTCCACATATATCTTTTGCATACTCTATCACGCTTCGAGAAGGAATATATAGAGATGTGAACTCCTCGTCACTTGAAGTTATATCAGGCTGTATGGTTTTGATTTTTCTGCTAAGAGCAAAACTACATACCCCTTTACTGTGTTCAAGTTCAACATCAGCGGCAGCACTATCTTGAGATATTAACTTCCCTATTGAGTGGGTAGTTATTGGGAAGACGCTTATAAGCCTTTCATTTAGCAGCCGCCTTTTTCCCTCAATTGTTGTTTCTCGTGTAGACTCAACTATTGAGTACATAGTTTTTAGAATGGTAGTAGTGCCGGCCCCGTACGGCAAAGAGATATTATTCATATCTGACGAAAAATGAAGTTCCAGATCTTCAAGTGGGCCATAGTTGGTAGCTTTGAATGATTTTATCTGCATATTTTTTCTCCTTGATTTTTCGTTAATATGATACTTTCACCTTGCTACTTTTTAATCAATGCAGCATTCTTTACTTTTTCAGGTAAATGTTCGATGCTGATTTCTTCACTAGAATCAAAGTGAAATAACATAGTTTGTTGCAAATCACTAACAGGTTTGTTTGATGTTAGGTCTAGTATTCCGGCCGATGATGATTTAAAAGGAATCGGTGGAAATTTAATTTTGTCTATGCTTTGATGTAAGTCTTCTTGGGTCGGCACTTCAATCATATACGAGAAATTGCCATAGGTGAGATGGAATATCATGTATGGATAAATAGCAAGAGACTTTGGACCTTTTCGTTGGTAAAGAAAATAACAAGGGTATTCAATAGTGTAGCCCGGTATCATTTCATAGCGACAAAGTAGTTTCTTATTTTCAAAAATGTTTTCGTGCTTTTTATTGCAAATCCATTCAATGGTTTTTGCAAATTGTTTTAAATTATTTTCAGGCATTACTGAGATAGCCATTTTGACGAAACACTTAAAAACAGCCATTGGTGTATGTGTAGGTGCAGTTGATTGGTATAAAATGGAGTTGCCTTTTATTAAACAATGACAATGCTCATTGGTATCTGTCAATATATATTTATCATCTACCCAAACGGATTTGGATTTGTTATCATTGCTAATAAACCCTGGTATTTTTTTCTTTCCATGTATTCCAGAAATAGAATGATAGAATTTCATATAATTCGCATAATCATTTTCTATAGTTTTTCCGAATTTTTCATTGCATTTATCACATTCATAATACGTTGCAAGGCATCTATTGCCAATGCTTTCAGGAAATGCGTGTGCCAACTTCTTGAAGGTTGCTCCATTGAATTCATCTTTTCCACAAAAGCGGCATACTTTTATTTCTTTATTCCCCAGATAAGTGTATTTTTTATCATTAAGCAGGTCCCAATTTAACACTGTATAATGCTTATCATAAAACTCTGCGAGTTTAGGATCTATGTTTTCGTTAATAAATTGGTTCATATGGTCACTTCCTAACTATGAAATACACTCTATCAGCGTTTAATGTATTGCTGAATTTACTCTAAACATAATAAAGTCTTTAGTCTGAGTGATAAATACAATTTTACATTTCTTATCCACAATGCTAGGATCTATAGAGTAGTCTTTCAATAGGTTTTCGAGATATCTATCCTTCTCCAAAGAAATTCTATTTTTTTAAATCGTTAAGAGCCTTATCGTCTCAATATATTATGTATTTCTCATATGCGGACATCTACTTTCTCCTCTCTATGCAGGCCAGAACTGCCGAATTTTTTTGAGTTCTTTATACTGTACTATTGGGAGCAAAACACAAATTCACGTTTGTGTGCCTGTTTAAGGAATTCAAACCTTGCTCAATGTATTTCCAAGAGTCTTTATAGGACATATTCACGGAAAAATCTGAATTACAGAGAAAATCTACAAAACCCTTATAATCATTTTCGTATTTTTCGTAAAAATCAAGTGAATCAAATTCTTTTTCATCGTCGGTGCTGTTAAGCTTATTATACAATACATGATCAAGATTACAGGACATATAATAGACCTTATATGGAATTTTCCAAATATGATTTACTGAAACAAGTTTTGATACGTTATTCTTCTTATTTCGATTTCTTAACAGAATACGGTTCACATTTGCTGTTTTTATGCACTCAAGTTCATAGTGCGTTTTCTGACAGCAACTATCAAATTTGACTTTATCTTCAGGAATAAATGTGCCGTCTGTATCTACTATGTGGATTATTCGTTCAAAATCAGTATTGTGAATTTTGTGCTTTTTTGCATAATCTTTTACACGAAGAGCAACCTCATTTATGATATTTACCGATGTTACGCCTTTTTGAGATGTAATGTCACCTCCTTCGACATAGACATAAACCTTATTTGGATCATATAATATTTTAAAAAAAGGTGCTAACGCAGTTTCATCGGACGGTCCCTCTACAAGAACAAATACAACTTTCTTTTTAGGCATGTCTACCAGCCTTTCTAAAAGCTATTGAAATAACTGAGTTATCAGTAGGGTCATAGAGATTCTCGCCCTGTCCACCCAATAAAATGCTCTTATAATAAAAATCTCTCTGATTGTTATTTGGCCTAAGATGCTGCATCCTAACATATCTATTATAGGGATTTGTTGTAGTAAAATAAAGAGAATTTTTGTTAAGCATCTCTAACGGTCTAAGATTATGGGAAGTGAAAATCACTTGTCCCTTCCCATTTCTGTCAAGTATTTGCATAAGTTCTCCGAGCAAATATTCAAATATCCCAGCGTCTAGCTCATCAATAGCTACTGTTATAGACGGCTGATTATATACCACAATGAGGAGCTGAAGGATAGAGATAATTTTCTTTATTCCTTCTGATTCATACCTCAAGGGGATATCTTCTGAGTTTTTGTGAGAAACAAGTTCAATAGTTTTTATGCTGGATCCGTCTTGGGCAAGCTCGGTTCCAATAACTTTAACGCTGATGGTGAGGTCAGGTATTAGAGCCGTTAAGACTATATTCATATTAGAAACAATGTCTTCAACTAAGGATAATTGTTCGTTAGGAATAGCAGCAGGCTTATCAAGCGGCAATGCAATAGATCCGACAGAGCTTTGCCTATCTTTATCATTGTCATATCTAAATGACATAGGCAATGCATTAAGGCTAATTAATGCGTGATTAGATGTGTTTATTACAAATAATTCGTGATTGCCAAATATGACGATTGATTCGATAATGGACAAAATTAGATTTTTGAAATCATTAGAATTGTTATTTTTTTCCCCTATTTTCTTCAGCAATTCTGGGGAAAAGACAAAAGATCGTGACTCTGCAGCACAAACCCTCTTAGACGTAAGAAGTTCCAAATAATCATTCTCATCATCACCAATCAAAAGGTCATACTTAATTTTCGGCAAAAAGATTTCTGCATTCACAGTAGAAATAAGATTTTTCATTCGTTGACCGTTATCTTCATCTAATATAAGATATGCAAGACATTCATCCTTCACGATAATTCTAAACGAATCGACCTTCTTAGGTGCAAGTAAAGGGTTGCCGTCGCTGGTGTTGAGAAATTGACCGTTTCTTGTTTTAAGCAAAACATTAGTATTAACTACTCTCTTTTCTTTTTTTATGGCAAACGAATATCTTACCTGTACGTTTGAGCCGTTTTGCAACTTAATAAGGAACTTATAAACAAAAGACGCATAATCTGATTCATTGTTAATATAGTTGCAGTAATCTTCTGGAATAGGCTGACCGCAAAGCACAAATTTCAACAGCGATAAGGCATCAATTAATGCCGTTTTTCCAGAACCATTTTGTCCGTATATTCCGATGATATTAGAACTTTTAATATCATCAAGTCCAATATTAATCCGTCCTCTTCTCACATTCTTAAAATTATTAATCTCAATATACGAGATTTTCATAATTGGTCTATTCACATTAATTCACCTCTTAGTAAAGATTATAGCATTACAATCATATTGTGTCAATAGTAAATCAAAAATATTCACAAAATGTTACGTTTAGCGTTTTATGACTAAATCTTTTTGCGTGAGAATTGCTCAAATCGAAAAAATATGGTATTGTCCGTTCTGTGGCAAAACGGGGGATCAAGTAAACTTGACAAAATTCAAAGCGTGTGCTATACTTATTGTGTAAAATATAATCATTAAAGTTCAGAGTACATTGTGTATTCTGAACTTTTTATTTTTAAAAGAGGAGGAATATATATGTCAAAGCATGATGATTATTATACGAAATTTGTCATATATGGCAATAATGATTCATTGGAAACACTAAAAAAGAGACTTTGTTTATCTTATAAAGGCAAATTTGGAAACCCGGCATCTGTGTTTTTTCCAAGTGAAATGATAGATGTCGATAAGAACAGCATAATAGATTTGCTGCTCATTAACGATGCGTTGTGGGTTAATATCGAAAGTCCAACATCTGTCTCTTATACACATCTCCGAGCCCA
>ERZ1027261.205-NODE-205-length-8969-cov-8.402625_pt1 | contig 8969 bp, 3 predicted proteins | sample MGYA00519259_ERZ1027261 | MGnify/ENA primary metagenome ERZ1027261 (study PRJEB26926, sample SAMN06164801) | human gut metagenome | biome: ENVO:00009003; feature: ENVO:2100002; material: ENVO:00002003 | host: Homo sapiens | place: USA | collected 2012 ... | reverse complement strand
AGCGTCAGATGTGTATAAGAGACAGGATATAGATGGCTCCATTGTTATGCTTATTTGATTTTGATACAAAGATACGTCTTTTTCTTCACAAATAGACACATAATCTATGATTTAACGTTATAGATTCGGTCATATTAGATTGAAAAATTATTAGAATTAAAGCCAGTGGTGAAAAATTCAACCACTGGCTTTTTCTGTCAAGACTTCGATATTAAAGTTTTACACCTTTGGATTCCGATAAACCGGGTCTCCCTATAATTAAATGACTGCGTACAAAGTCCACGTGCGGGCTTTCCGGCTGTTGTTCCGTCTGTTTTTTCTCGTTGCCTTGCCGGTTCTCTTCCGTGTTTTCCTGAGCCGGAGCCAGCTCAAGCTGTATCTTGCGGTCCAGTGCGGCGAGTTCGGACTTCAGCTGTTTCAGCTCGTCCTCCTTCTTCCACACCTTGCCCGCTATCTCCTGCAACTGCGGAATCTCCTTTTCCAGCACTTCGTTCTTAGACTTGTACTGGTCGATGATGGTCGGAATCCTCTCCAATGCGTTCAGAAAGTTTCGTGCGGCAGCAATCGGGTCTGCCATCGCCAGATGCCCGTTGTTGTAGGTGTACTTGTAGTTGCCCTCCACCACGAAGCGGTTGTCAGTGAACTCCAGACCTTCTTTGAGTGTCCTCTCGCTGACCACCTTTATCGGAAAGCCGTAAAGTTCCCCGACAGCCTTGTACAGTCCACCAGTCGTGGCGTTCTTGGCGATTTCCTGCAAACGCTTACCGATGACCTTCTCATCCGTTGAATCCACGCCGTCCACCTTGACAAGATTAAGGCGGCTGCCTTCCTTATCAGTCTGCACAACGGAAAGAAAACGGTTCCAGTCTTCCGTCATGGCTTCGATGAAAGCCGTGTTGTTGCGCAGTTCTCCCGTCTTGGATTCCAGCTTGAACTCCGAATCGCGCTTGCCCTTGCCCCACGACTTGCGTTCCCCTTCGAGCGAGGCGATACGCTTCTCTAATTTCGCCTTATCCAAAAGGTCGGTATTGCCGGAGAGCAACGCCATATACTCCGAGAAGTTCATACCCGATTTTTCGTCCATTGCCCCCTCGTCGATGGTACGCGCACCCATCGCACCGCTTTTGAGCTGGCTTATGAAAGTCTGCTTGCAGTGCAGGAGGTTGAACTTGTAGCTGTCCAGTGACTTCTCCACCGCGTAGATGATTACATCCACGTTGTTCCCGGCGAAATGTTTGGCAATCTCATTACCTGCCCTAACTCCGCGTCCGTCACGCTGTTGCAAGTCGGACGGTCGCCACGGCGTATCGAGATGATGGATAGCCACACACCGTTTCTGGGCGTTCACACCCGTTCCGAGCATAGAGGTAGAGCCGAACAGCACACGCACCGTCCCGGCGTTCATGGCGTCTATCACCGCCTTCCGCGCCTTGTCGGTCTTGCACTCCTGAATGAAGCGCACCTCGCTTGGCGGTATACCGTAGTCCTCCGTCAGTTTGCGCTTGATTTCCGAATAGACGTTCCACCCGTCGCCCGGCTGGTATGTCCCCAAATCAGAGAAAACGAACTGCGTGCCTTTCTGGGCGTCGTATTTTTGATAATACTCCGCGATCATCTTGGCACAGTGACTCGCTTTGTTGTCGGGATGATCTTCGTAATTCGGGTCTATCATGCGCATGTCGAGTGCCATTTTCCGGGCATAGTCCGTGGCGATGAGCATCTTCGCCTTTTCTTCCGTTTCCGAAAGCGGCAGCCTGCCCAACAAGGTGGCATCGCCCGTCTTGGCGAACTGCATCAGTTTCTGTATGAAGTCCTCCTGTTCCGGCGTGGGCGGTATATGGTGCAGTATCTCGTTCTTGGCAGGACGGTCAACGCCCACATCCTCCGCCGTGCGGTAGTCCGTGATTTCATTATAGAAGGCGGCAAGCTCCGGCACTTTGATGAAGTAGCGGAAACGCTCCTTCTGGACCACATTGTTCGTCACGTTAAATTCAAAATCCGTCGTCTTCTTGGCAAATATCGCCGCCCAAGCGTCGAAACACCTTATGTCCTGCCGTTCCAGCTCCTTCGGGCGCAGGTACTTGAACAGCAGGTACAATTCAGTCAGTGAGTTGCTGATAGTCGTGCCGGAGAGGAAGGTCGCACCCAAGTCTTTTCCTGTGCGCTCCTGTATGGTGCGTATGGCAAAGAGCATGTTAAGTGCCTTCTGGCTTCCCTCGCTGTTTCCCAATCCCGCCACACGGTCGTGGCGCGTGTTGAAAGTCAGATTCTTGAACTGGTGGCTCTCATCTATGAAGATGTGGTCGATGCCCATCTGCTTGAAATCCACCACGTCGTCCGTGCGTGACTTTATGGCGTGTTCCACCTTCTCCAGCTTCGCTTCAAGGTTGTGCTTGCGCTTCTCCAATCCTTTCAGCATCGCCCGCGACACGTTCTTTCCCTGCTGCCGTAGCACTTCGAGGTTTTCCTCCACCGTGTCAAGCTCTGCTTGCAGGATGCGCTGCTGCAATTCCGGCGACTGCGGTATCTTGCCGAACTGGTCGTGCGACATGATGACGCAATCGTAGTCGTTGTTCTTTATATTATTGAAGAAGCGCACACGGTTGGCGGTCGAAAAGTCCTTCTCCGAAGCGTACAGAATACGTGCGTTGGGATATGCCGCCTGATAGGTGGCTGCAATCTCCGCAACGTTGGCTTTCAGCCCGATAATCATCGGCTTGTGTGCCAAATTCAGACGCTTCATCTCATGCGCGGCGATGCACATTATCAGCGTCTTACCGGTTCCCACCTCGTGGTCGCAAATTCCGCCGCCGTTCTGTTTCAACATCCAGACGCAATCCATCTGTGAGGGATAGACGCTCTTGATACCCCGGCTTGCCAGCCCTTTCAGGTTGAGGTCGGGAAAGGTCTGATGGGAGCCGTCGTAGCGCGGGCGCACGAAACAGTTGAACTTGCGGTTATACATCGTCACAAGCCGCTCCTTGAACTGCGGCGACTGCTCTTCGAGCCATTCGGAGAAGCCGTTTCGTATCTCGTCAATCTTGGCGTTGGCGAGTTGTATTCCCTCGCTGTCGCGCATCTTGATGTCGTTGCCATGCTCGTCCTTGCCGATGGACTTCATCATGTCGGGGCAGGTGTTGTGCAGGGCGTGTTTCAAGAGGTGCATACCGTCATAGTTCCGGTAATACCCCTTCACCAGAAACTCGTCCGTGATTTTCATGGTGCGGTAGCCGCACACCACCGAAAACTCGTCCATGCTTGCGGAATAGGCGATTTTCACCTCCGTGTCGAACAGCCGGCTCATGTAGGCGGCATAGACACCCGTCGGAATCCAGCGTTCCCCGAAATTGAAGTCCAGATCCTCGAAGGCGATGCGCTGCGGCTCGGCATCTTTCAGAGCCTCCAACGCCTGCTTCACCTCCGGCATACGCTCATTTTCGGGATTGTCACCCATCCATGCCTCTATGCGTTCCGCTTTCTCTATGACATTTCCGGCGATGAAACGGTCTTTGATTTCGTAACCGGTCACGAGCGGATTGTAGTAGATGCGCCCTTGCAGGGCAGTGAGCAAATCCTCCGCCGTGCTGTCGGTTATCTCCCGCATATAGTCGAGATTGACCGTACCATATTTGTTGAGCGACGCAGACAGGGCTTCTTCGGGAGAGCCTACGTTGGCATGGCTCTCCACCGCGAAGGAAACAGGATGCTCGAAGATGTCCGCCTTGACGAACTTTCCGTTTTCCATCCGTTCCAGCGAAAGGATGTCGCGCCCGCCCGCATCCATCATCACTAACTTCACGTTCTGCTTGGCGTTGAGGTTGCCGTAGCGCATGACAAACTCATCGTAACAGGTATTCAGATGCTCTCGCCACGGAACATTTGCCTCGCGCCGGAGCGATTCATAACGGTACAGACGCTCGTAGGCGTCACGCAGCGACACATACAACAACGCCTTTTCCTTCTGGTATCCTTTCAGGTCGAGCGGCTGGAATGTCGCCCCGTATGGCGTGATGTCTTTCAGGTAGCCGATGTTATGACGCCCCCGGTCAGCCACCAGCGACCCTTCGCGCAGGTGCATCTCCGGCGTGCGGTGGTAGGCACGCGGAGAAAGGTCCACGACTTCCTCCTTCGGCTTTTCCGCTTCGATGTCGGGGAAAAGGAAAGTCCCCACCGCTTCCGATGGGGTATCTGTAACGGCAGGTGCGGCGACTGCCTCCGGCTGTGTTTCCTCCTGTCGTGGCTGCTCACGGGAAGTTTCCGGCACGGCTTTCACTTCCGTCTTTTCCGCCACTTGTTTCTCGTTATGCTGCCTTGCCAGTTCCCGAAGTTCTTTCCTACGCTCCGGCGTCAAACCCATCATCATTTCATAGAAACCGTTGATGGGAGGATTGGTATCCCAGTCCAGTGTGGCATAGATGTCGTCCGGGTCGGCAGGCTTGGCGGTGTTCTCCGCTTTCACCTCCTTATTCTCCATTGCGGGTTTTGCAGTTGGAGCTGTCGGTGTAACCGTGACTTTCGGTTTGGGCGGAGTGGACTTTGCCGTAACTGCCTTTTTCACCGTCTTTTTCTTTTTGGAGGTTTTCGGTTGGCTGACCTCTTCCGTCATCCCCCAGAGGTCAAGCAGGGTGAGCTGCACGCCTGCGGAATATTGCGGGCGCGGTTCTATCTCCGGCTTTTCATCTGCGGGTTGCGGCTTTTCTGTCGGAGTTTCCACCGTCTGCGCCGAGGATACTGTTTCCAATTTTATGGCAGGACGCTCTACTTTATTTTGAACGGCAACTTTTTCTTCCGTTCCTGCCTGCCGGATTGAACCCGAATACAAGCGCATGGCAAGCCTGTAATGGAAATCCTCGTCGAGCATACGGCGCAAATCCCCGGCGATGCCTGCTGCCTTGCCCTCGTGCAGATAAACCATAGCGGGCTTCCCGTAGGGGTCTGTGTCAAGTTTCGCCATCGTATGCACGATGCGTTCCGGGTGGTGGATGAAATAGGCGTTGTCGGTCAGGGCGGTTTTCGTGTCCGTCTGTATCACGGTCATCAGCCGCTCGTCCTGCGACATTTCCTTCTTGCTGAGGTTCTTTTGCAGGACAATCAGGTCACTGCCCACCTCCGTGCCCGCGTTGTCCGTGAACAGGTTGTTGGGCAGGCGTATCGCGGATACCAGATTGGCCTGACTGAACAGCTCGTTACGCACGGAGGTCTTGGTGCTATTCAATACCCCTTGCGAGGTGATGAACGCCACGATACCGCCGTCACGCACGGCATCCAGTCCTTTGAGAAAGAAATAGTTGTGGATGGTTTTCTGGGCGGAGCGTCTGCCGAAAGAGTCGCTCCGCTGAAACTCCGCGTCGAACACGGCAATGTCACCGAACGGAATGTTGGACACCGCCAAGTCGAAATAATTGTTGAACGGTCTTTCGATTTTCTCAAAACCGCAGGTGCGCATTTTCTGGTCGGGATAGAGATGCCTCAAGATTGTACCCGTGAGCAGATCCTTCTCGAAAGCCATCACATCCGCATTGGGGCTGTGCCGCAGCATGGAATCCACGAACACGCCGACACCTGCCGACGGTTCGAGCATACGGGCGGGGCGGACGCTGTAATCTGCCAGCACGTCCGCGATGGTGTCGGTTATCTCTTTGGGGGTGTAGAAAGCGGTCAGCACGGACGCTTTCAGCGAATCCACAAACCGCTTGTACTCTGTTTCGTCCTTGCTGTTCTCACGGATAAGCCTGTGCAGCTCCACCGTCGGGGCGAACAGTTCGAGGTCGGATTTCGCCCACCGGACGGCATCCGTCAGTTCCTTTGCAGGGTTGAGGATACATTTCAGACCGCCGAAACCGCAGTACCTTTGAAGTATGGCACGCTCTTCGGTTGTCGCTGTCCTATTTTCCCTGTCAAGGATGAATGCCGTCCGTATCGCCTCGATGTTGTCCCGCAGTTTCTGTTTGCGGTTAAACGCCATATTCGTCTAAGTAAAGGACGGTTGCTCCCGTCAGCTCCGTGTAGAGCAGGTCGTAATCGGAAGACAGGGCGAAATTGTCATCCGAGAGGTCATAGACGGAGAACACGTTGCCGACAAGCGGCAGCAGTTTCAGGACAAAGGCTTCACGCTTCTCTTCCGGCACTTCATCGGCAAACTCGTTTTCCACGACTTCGCGGAGGATGGCGTAACGGGAATAATGCAGCCCGCGCAGCAGCGTGTCCATCGCCAGTTCCTGCGCACCATCGGCGGGATAGCCTTCAAGCCGTGCCCTCTCATACGTTTCGGCGGCACGGTCGGCCCGTTCCCGTATGAAAGCGGTGTCGTCAGCCTGTTCAAACTTGTTCGTGCGGAGATAGTCCAGCAGGTACAGACCGTAATAGGAAAAGTCGGTCTGACCCTCGTTTTTCTTCTTGTTGTTCATTACTTTGGATTTAGCGGATTGATAATTAACGGGATAATCGGTTGGAAAAAGGAAGAAAAAGGCACTCGGTATCCCTCCGAGTGCCACCACTAAATCCAAAGTATGAGTGTAATCCGGTATCGAAGAACAATTCATTACTCTGAACAAGTGGCAAAGTTAATACTATTTCTTCCGTCCTGAAAATTTCTTGTCCTTTTTAGCCTCCGGGAACACAAAAGTCGTGTTATATTCCCCGTCAAAGGCGACAACAGCATCGAAACTCTTGCCCTGTTTGCTCTTGAACCCTTTGAGCAGCTTGGTATGCCCTTCGGTGAGCAGGTCTTTGATTTCATCGTCGGACAGGGTGCGTCCCGCTTTCAGCCGGAACACGGGCAGTCCGCACTCCGTGTTGTCGCAGCGTACCACCTTGCCGTAGAACCGCATCCTGCCCGTGCCACACTTGGGACACGCGCAGCCGGAGTCACGGCTGCCGAAGAGCTTGTCGCACGAGATCAGTTCGGAGGTTATCTCACGTGTGTACGCCTCTATCTCCTTGCGGAAGGTGTCGTCGGACAGTTCCCCGCGCTCGATACGCGCCAGCTCCTTTTCCCATTCGCCCGTCATGGCAACATCGGCGATGCGCATCGTCTTGACGACGGAATTGAGGGCAAGTCCTTTTTCGGTGGGAACAAGCGACTTCTTGCAGCGTTCCATGTAACCGCGCTTGAAAAGCGTTTCGATGATGGAGGCGCGTGTGGCGGGAGTACCGATGCCACAGTCCTTCATCGCCTGCCGCAGTGCGTCGTCCTCAATTTCCTTGCCCGCCGTTTCCATTGCCGAGAGCAGGGTGGCTTCGGTATGCAGCGGCTTGGGTTTGGTCTTTCCTTCGGTAATGGACGAGCCTTTCGGTGTCAGCGTGTCGCCTTCCTGCCAGCCGGGGATGGTAATTTCCTCTTTTTCCTCGCCATAGACGGCACGCCATCCGGTTTGCTTCACGACGCTGCCTTTTACGGTAAACTCCACTCCGGCACATTCCGCCGTGACAGTGGTCACATCCTTGACGCATTTCTCAGAGAATGCCTCGACCATGCGCCCGGCAATCATCTGATAGATGGTATTGTCCTCTTTGGAGAGGAAGAGCGGTTTCTCACCCGTGACGAGCAGGGCATGGTGGTCTGTCACCTTGCCGTCGTCCACGCTGCGGCGTGTCGGGGCGGCTTTTGCCCGCACCTTGTCTTTCCATTCGGGCTGTGTGCCGATGAAAGCGAGCAGTTTGGGAATTTCGGCAAACACGTCTTCGGGGATGTAGCGGCTTCCCGTTCTCGGATAGGTTATCAACTTCTTTTCGTAGAGTTTCTGCGCGATTTCAAGCGTCTGTTCCGCCGTGAAGCCGTGCTTGGCGTTGGCTTCTTTCTGGAGCGTGGTCAGGTCGTAGAGCAAGGGAGTTTCCTCCGTCTTCTCCTTGCGCTCGGCTTTCGTGACAGTGGCGCAACCTGCCGCCTTTACCTTATTATATAGTTCCATCGCCGGTTCTTTCTCTTTCCATTTCTCGGAGGATGAGAATTTCACGACTTCGCCGTCGCAACCGTCCGTTGCGATATGGAGCTGCCAGAATGCTTCGGACGTAAAGCGGCGGTTCTCCCAGTAGCGTTCACATACCATAGCCAACGTTGGTGTCTGCACCCGCCCCACGGAATACGTGCCGTGTCCGGCGGCGATGGATAACGCCTGTGTGCCGTTGATGCCCACGAGCCAGTCGGATTCGCTCCGCGCTTTGGCGGCGAGGTAGAGGTTGTCGTATTTGCTGCCGTCTTCGAGTTTCCGCAGTCCCTCGCGGATAGCTTTGTCGGTGAGAGAGCTGATCCACAGGCGCACGAAAGGAGTGGTGCAACCCGTATAGTGGTAGAGGTAGCGGAAGATAAGCTCTCCCTCGCGTCCGGCATCGGTCGCCACGATGATATGTTCGCTTGTGTCGAACAGTCTTTTGATGACTTTTATCTGCGACACCACGCCGCTGTCGGGCTTGTAACCTTTCTCCGTCCTGACCTGACGGGGGACGAGCGTGAATGTGTCGGGAATAATCGGGAGGTTGTCACGGACAAATCCGCGCACGCCGTAGCCGTCGGGCATGGCAAGCTGAACGAGGTGTCCGAATGCCCATGTCACGGCATAACCGCCTCCCTCGAAATATCCTTCCTCTCTCTTTGTCGCGCCCACGATGCGGGCGATTTCACGTGCCACGGAGGGCTTTTCTGCAATGATTGTCTTCATGTCTTCTTCTTTTTTGTTGATACTTTGGATTTTATTTTGGATTCAGTGGCGGACACGGGATTACATTTTCATGCCTTTGTTGTTCTTCTTTTTCGGCTTCTCCTGCTGCTGTTGCTGGCGGTCGTCCTTTGGGGCGGTCTGACCTTTCTGCAAAGGCTCTTTCAGGTTCTTTGTCGCCTCGTTGGTTTTGCCCTCGTTGTTCACCGCCACCTGCGTGCGGCTCTCGTTGGACGGGGCGACCTGCTGGGCGTTGTCGGGGTTCGTGTCGTAGCGGTACGGGCGGCCCTTCTCCGGGTTGAACTTGATATACAT
>ERZ1027261.199-NODE-199-length-9092-cov-4.078787_pt1 | contig 9092 bp, 20 predicted proteins | sample MGYA00519259_ERZ1027261 | MGnify/ENA primary metagenome ERZ1027261 (study PRJEB26926, sample SAMN06164801) | human gut metagenome | biome: ENVO:00009003; feature: ENVO:2100002; material: ENVO:00002003 | host: Homo sapiens | place: USA | collected 2012 ... | reverse complement strand
CCCTAGAGTTCGTCGGCAGCGTCAGATGTGTATAAGAGACAGGCTTCTGCCGATACGATGTAATATTTCTGATTGCTCATGGCCGTAACCTCCGCTGATGTTTCCGGCGGAAGCGTGCCTCCGCCGTTTCATTTAGCCTTTATCATACCATGTGGCTTGACAAAATACAACTGTTTTCATGGGAAGGAGCTTACAAATGTTGAGAGTATCATTAAATGCAGAAGAAACCGTTACGGTTTTTCCTGCATTATTTTTTTATCCGAAGGCAGGCGGAAGGAGGTTAAAACATTGAACGGATACAGTTATTTGACGCTGGAACAGCGCCGCGAGATCGAAAGAATGTATGCAGAGGGTGAACGCGTTGTTGACATTGCCGCCCGTCTGAAAAGGAGCGCCGCCGCTATCTACGAAGAGTTGAAGCGCGGCTATACGGGAGAGTTTGACGGCTACGCCCGCCCGAAGTACAGCGCCGATCTTGCACAAGCGACGGTGCAAGAGAATTTCCGACGCAGAGGAAACCGACGCGGCGCGAATTGCTGAAATACGAAAGGAGCTATTCAATATGAAGATGAAGAGGATCGCAAACAACGTGGCACTTCAAACGATCGGCTACGTAATAAGCGGATTTACGAACGTGTATATCTACGTTCGGGAATGCGGCTATCAGAAGCGGGACATTTACAGGGGCTTGTATAAGCACTTCGCGCACGACGAAATGAACAAATACGCATATTGCAAGATCACGGAGCTTCGCGCCGATGAAAACGTGCTTTATATCGGCATTGAAGAGTAACGCGGGAAAGGAGCTATTCGGAATGAGTACAACACGATACAAAATCCGTTTATGGGAATACGACGGCGAAGCGTACGTCGCAAACGCCGTTACCTTCGACAGCTTCGAGGAAGCGGAAGCGCGGTTCAATGATCTTCGCGTTTCGGAGGAAATGCCGTGCGTCGAGTTCATCAAAGAGCGGATCGCGAACGGGTGCATTATAAGCGACGAAGTTTTGAACGTTCGGCAGTTCGCTTCGGTATTTGACACTATCACGAAGGACAAGCCCACGCTGGCGAGCTTCCTTCGTTCCCTTCCGGTCATAGAAGCGCCGTGGGACGGCGCGTTTCAAGAACGCTTTTGCGTAGAGTGCGGCGCGGACAGTTGCGACGATTGCCAGAACGAGCAGTTCCGGAACAATCCGGAATGGTGGCTTTCCCTTCCGGCGGCGGAGGTGGAACAATGACGGCGGATCGGGCGCGCGGAGCGCTTGCCGTCCTGCAAGACGCGGACGGGAAGTTTATTTGCGAAGTGCCTTGCGGTTACATAGTCGAGCAAACAGCCAGCGCACACAAGCCCCGGCGGATACAGGCACAACGACGGCGGCGGGCAATGCTTCGCCGTCGCGTTGCCCTTACGGTTGCGTTGCTGACCGTCGCCGCCCTTCTTGCGGCGCTTATGCCGTGGAGCGGGAGCGGTGCGGCGGACAAGCCGAAGGACACGACCACCGGAACGCTTGAAGAGGTACACCAGCCGACCGCCGTTCTTCTTCCTTCGAGCGGGACGGTGGCGGAATATGTGCCGAACGCGGCGGAGGTTGAAGCCCTTGCAAAGCTGATCTACGGCGAAGCGGGGATCGTTCCTTCTACGACGGAGCAAGCGGCGGTTGTATGGTGCGTTCTGAACCGCGTTGACGATCCGCGCTTCCCCGACACGGTGCTGGAGGTTATCGAAGCACCCTATCAGTTCAGCGGCTACGATCCCGAATATCCCGTGAAAGAGGAATTCGCCCTTCTTGCGGCGGACGTGCTGACACGATACCGCGCGGAGCGGGACGGCGAAGAAAACGTCGGGCGGGTGCTTCCGGCGGAATACTGCTTCTTCACGGGCGACGGGCGGCGCAATCACTTCACGACGGAATGGAAAAGTACGGATCGCTTCGGATGGACGCTTGAAAGCCCGTACACAGATTGAAAGGAGCGGCACACATGAAGGACAACAAAAGCGGCTGGCAGTTCCCGAAGGCGCTTGAAATTATCAAGTGCAAGGAAGGCAACAAAGAGTTTATGAAGGAGCGTCCGGCGCGTCGCCCGTTCGGAAACACCGTGCTTATTTGCGAATATCCGATCGACGACACGGCGGCGGAAGAGCCGAACGCGAAGTTGATTACATGGCGGCTTGCAAAGCGCGCCGCGCGGGACTTCTTGCGCGTTTCCTTTATGCCTTCGGCTATCGTATCGGCGGCGACGCATGGCGGGAAAACCGCCGTCCGCGTCTACGGTAAATATTAAATCACACGAAAGGAGCTATTCAATTATGTTCAGCAAGAAAAAGACAGAATGCCGCGTTTGCGGCTATCGCTTCACACCGGAGCGGGAAAACATCTACACGGCGGAAGAACCACGTTCGGCGCTTGAAATGCTTACCGCCGCGCCGACGCGCTTTTCGGCGGTTGATTGCCCGATTTGCGGTTGTCAAATCCGGCTGGCGGATCGTGCGCCGCGCATTGACCTTCCGGCGATTACGGAACAGCACGACGCGGACGCAGAGGAAACGGAGGGCGGCGAAGATGAAGATTAAAAGTATCGCCGCTATCTGCAAAAAGAACAAGAATATTGCGATCTTCGAGCGGTACAGCGACGACGGCGACATATTAACGCAGTACATCGGCGACGGATCGGCGGTTTATCCGGTTATCGGGCTTCCGCCGCTTGACGCGGAAAGCCTTTTAACGATCTTCGACGTTCCGGAGAAAGACCGCGATAATTATTTCGTGAAAACGCTGGGCATTCCGGCGGGTATCAGCTTCGAGGATAGCGACGCGACGGAAAGACAAGTCGAGCGGGAAGGAATATCAATCATCTATTCCGGACGAACCTTGAAACCGATCCGTACAACGCGCGGGCTGGTATTCATCGAAAGCCGCTATCTTGCACCCGTTGCTGACGTGCTGGACGTGCTGGAGCTTTACGAACACCGCACGACGGACGGCGCGCCCTACATTGTAGCGAAGGCGGGCTTCCTGCTTCAAGCGGTGATTATGCCCTATGACGTTATCAATCAGCAGTTCGTGGAGAGCTTGCAAGCCTTAACGCGGGAATGCGAATTCGCACTTTCCGAGAAGGAACGCAGAGAGCGCGAAGCCCGCGACCATTTCGCGGCGACAGAGCCGGAACAATTCGCCTTGAATGTTGATCCGAACACGGGCGAGATTGTAGAAGGAAGCGAGGTGGCGGACAATGCCTAAAATGACGGTACGCGTTTTTCTGAAAAGCGGCGTTGAATTCTCTATCAAGTGCGACAAATTCACACTTACGCGAAACGGCTTTCAACAGGTAACGGGCTACAACATCGAAGGGATCACGGAGAACCAGCCCGTTTATTTGGACTTTGAGCAGGTGGCGGCGGTTGTCCGCGTCTTTTCCGACGAAAAGGAGGTGGCGCACGATGAACAAGGCGCTTCTATCCTCTAAAAATATGTGCTGGTGTACGCCGCAAGACTTCTTCGACAAGCTGAACGCCGAATTCGGCTTCGTGCTTGATCCGGCGGCGACCGACAAGACGGCGAAATGCTCTTTGTATTACACGCCGGAAACGGACGGGCTTTCACAAAGCTGGGATCGCGGCGGCGCGGTATTCTGCAATCCGCCTTACGGACGCGAGATCGGCAAGTGGGTTCAAAAGGCTTTCGAGGAAGCGCGGGGGGGTATCCGATTGTTTTACTTATCCCAGCGCGGACAGACACAGCATATTTTCACGATTACATTTACGGGAAAGCGGAAATCCGCTTCGTGCGCGGGCGGCTACGGTTCACGGACGACGACGGGAACGCCGCCGATCCCGCGCCCTTCCCTTCAATGGTAGTTATCTATAACGGGGAGCGGGTGAAGGAATGAGCGACAAAAAGAAATGTCCGTTTTGCGAAGCGATCGCGCTTCAACGGTTCATTGAAGAACACCACAGCAAGCCCGCAGGGTTCGGAATGGCTTTATCCGCCGCGCTTGTTTCCTACGCAGTAGTAAACGGGCGCAAATGCGGACGGACAACGGATTACATGAAGGACGGCAAAGGCTACCCGCTCAATTATTGCCCTTCGTGCGGAAAGCGGGTGAAGAATGAATAACCGACAGGAAAAGCCGCCCTTGAAGTGCTTGCTGGGCATTGATCCGGAGAAAACGCAGAAATGCAAACCTTCGGAATGCGCTTCTTGCGGCTGGGAAGCGGCAGAAGCCGCACGGCGGCGGGAGTACGTGAAGGAACACGGCTTGACGCTATGCGCCGACGGCTTCCGGCGGCTGATTATTAGGAAGGAGAAAGACATGGCAACACCTTATAAGGAATGCCCGCTTTGCGGCGCACATCTTGACAGCGGCGAAAAGTGCGAATGCCGCGCAGAGGAAATCGAAGCGAAGAATTCGCAGAAATACGCTTGCGGGCTTACGGAACAGGACGTTGAAAGCGGCTGGGAATGCCCGCTTGATAATCCGAACGAAACCGTCGAACGTTGCGAAGATTGCGCCTTCGCAAAAGAAACCGATTGAAAGAGAGGATAAAAGACAATGACAGGTATTAACGAGGTTGCGAAGGAAATTCACGAAAACGCCCGCGCCCACGGCTGGTGGGACGAAGAACGCGGCTTTCCGGAGGTTTTAGCGCTCATTCATTCGGAGGTATCCGAAGCGCTGGAGGAATACCGCAACGGACACGGCGCAACGGAAATCTATTTCAGCGACAACGGCAAGCCCGAAGGTATCCCCACGGAGCTTGCGGACGTGATTATTCGCGTTCTTGATTATTGCGGATACGCAGGGATCGACATTGACGCGGCGATCTCACAGAAGCACGAATACAACAAAAGCCGCCCGTATCGACACGGCGGCAAGAAGTGTTAATCATGGCGGAGCGGGTGAACCACCCGCCGCACTATAACGCGGGCGGGATTGAGTGTATCGACGCGCTGGAAGCCGCGACAAGCGGGCTTCAAGGTATCGAAGCCTTTTGCACAGCGAACGCGATCAAGTATTTGTGGCGCTGGAAACTGAAAAACGGTGAAGAGGACTTGCAAAAGGCGGTTTGGTATATCAACAGACTTATTCAACGAGCGGGCGCAGACAGCGCCGCAGGAAAGGAGCTATTCAATATGAAAGAGAACAAACACGGCTTCGAGCCGAAACAGGAATTCACAATGGGCGGGATCGCTTGGACGGTCATTCAGACGGGCGCGGATTGGGTGAAGTGCATTGCTTCCGATTGCGTCGAGGAACGCGCCTTCGATGAAGGGAACAAGAACGACTTTGCCGCTTCTTCCCTTCGTGCCTATCTGAACGGCGAATTCTTGCACCGTCTGATTAAGGCGGGCGCGCCGGAAGAAATGTTCGAGTATTTCAACATCGACTTGACCGCAGACGACGGCTTGAAGAATTACGGCGGCGATCGCGTCCGGATCGGGCTTATCACTTGCGAGGAATACCGCCTTTTGCGCGGAAACATTCCGGCACTTCCGGATCGTTGGTGGTGGACGGCTACACCGGACAGCCCGATAAATTCTTTCGTCCGCGGCGTCAATGCGGACGGCTCTTTGTACTACTACTACGCGTACTACGGCATCGATGGCGTTCGCCCGCTTTGCAATCTCAAATCTGAAATCTTGGTATCGTACTTAAACGGCGAGAACGCAGAGGAACAGAAGAAGCGCGCCGAAGCCGTCGATATGATGAAGCATATTGCCGCCGCGTGGGACATCGACGCGGAAGAGGTTTTCGGGAGGGCTGACGAATGACAATGTATCAATTCATGGTGAACGCCTTTTATATGCTTTGCGGCGTTGCTTGCGTCGCCGCTTCCGTTGTGATCGTCTACATCGTTTTGAACGTGCTTTTCAGAGCGCTTCGGAGGGGCGGCGGGAACAATGGCAGATATTAAGATCGACGAAGAAATGCTTTTGCGCGCGGGGCTTGGGATCGGCTACGCGTTCGCGCCCTTCTTTCGGGGTATTATGAACGGCGTTGAAGATTACACGATCGAACAGGCGGCGCGGGAAATGCAGGAAGAACACGACGCGCAGGAAGCCGAAGAGGGCTTGAAACGTCCGGTTGAAAAAACGCTGATCGGCGATTGCCGGAAGTGCTGGTGCGATCAATGCGCGAAGCTGGAACAATGCGTTCACTTGCGCGAAGGCGCGCTTCCGGACGGGGTACGCCCGTTCCCTTGCGTCGGGTGCGCGGACGGAATGCGCTTCAAGCCTTGCGAAGAAGAACGGTGCGCCGACTTCGAGCAGGGCGCAGGATTTAATAACGGCTGACAAAACAAAAAAAGAGAACGTCCGGTTGCGACGTTCCGGACGTTCTCTTTTCCTCTTACATAGCTGTAAAAGGAGCTATTCAATACTGAAATTATAGCATTTTACGGCGCTTTTGTCAAGGAAGGGCGGCGGGATTATGCAGAGGGTTAAAAGACGTATTTTTTCGGGCGTTGTATGTGAACAAGAGGTTTACACCGTATCCGATCGAGCGAACATCAAGAAAGCTGAACCGCGACCGCGCTTCAAGGACGACGAAGAGCGCGCGCAACACCGGATCGGCATATCAAAGCGGAAACACCAGCGGCTGGTTAATGAAAACTTTTCGCCGCTTTCCTTATATAGTACGCTGACGTTCGACGACGACAGCGAAGTTCATACATTCAGCGAAGCGCGCAGAATACGCGACAATTACTTCCGGCGGCTTCAAAGGGCTTGTCCCGACGCGAAGATCATTATTTACATGGGGCGCGGCAAGTCTACGAACCGAATTCATTTTCACATGATTTCGGACGGCATACCGGAAGAAACGATCAGCGGCAAGTGGAACGACGGATCAGTAATCCATATTCGGCACTTGCGCGAACACAATTATTATAACGGCGTTGACTACGGGCAGGATTACACAGGGCTTGCGGATTACCTCTTCAACCATTGGACACCGGAACAGGGCGGACACCGTTGGAAGGCGACGCGCAATCTTCGCCAGCCGGAGAAGGAAGCGCCGACGCTTGCGCTTCGGACGTATACGGAAAAGAAAGCACCGATCGCGCCGAAGGGTTACAAGCTGGTGGAAGCCCGCGCGACGAAGTGGGGCTACATATATTATAAATATGTACGCGAACCGGAGAAACCGAAACGCCGGAAGAAACGCGAATAGCGGGAACGCCCGAAGGGGCGCAATAAAAAGCCTTGTAAATGTGTAAAGTTTTACGACCAGCGCTTTCCCTTCCGGAAGATTGATTTTATTTATTCCCCGTCGCCCGCTTTTCAGAGATCACGAACGCGCGCATTGTCAAGGGTGCGAAGCACGGCGAAGCCGCTTGCCCTTGATAATGAAAGCGCGGGAGTGATAAAAGCGGGAAGGCGGCGGGGATATAAAATCAATCGTGAAGGATCGGTTCAGAACACGGATCAAGGAAGCCCACCGGATCGCCGATAGATTTATTCCTTTAAGCCCGTTCCCCCCAGCGGGGGGCGGAGGGGGGAGAAAAAGAAAGAAGGTGAACAACGTATGCTTGAATTGAACAAGCTGTATAACATGGACTGTATGCAGGGAATGAAAGAGTTTCCGGACGGCTTCTTCGATCTTGCGATCGTTGATCCGCCTTACGGTATCGGCATAGACGGACAGAAGAAGCGCGTATGCGGCAATCCGAAGCATAACCGGAAAGAGCATATCCGGAAAAGCTGGGACAAGACTATTCCCCCGCCCGAATACTTCCGCGAATTGGAACGCGTTTCAAAAGCGCAAGTGATATGGGCGGAAATTACTTCGTTCCGTATCTTGAACAAGGGCATAAAGGCTGGCTTGTATGGGACAAGGGGCAACACGGCTTGACAATGAGCGATTGCGAATTAGCGTATACCAGCTTCGACACGCCGACACGCGTTTTTGTCTGCAATCGCGTTGAATTGCTGAACGACGGGACAATTCACCCGACGCAAAAGCCCGTGAAGCTGTATTCGTGGGTTCTTTCCCTCTTCGCCCGAAAAGGTATGAAGATATTGGACACACACGCCGGAAGCGGAAGTTCCTTGATCGCTTGCTATCGTCAAGGCGGGCTGGATTTCGTCGGCTTCGAGATTGACGAAGATTATTGCCGCGCGGCAAATGAACGGCTGGAACAGGAACAAGCACAAATCCGGCTTTTTGATCTCTTGGAGCAGGAAGAACGGAAAGCGCAAGCAACGCTTTTTACGAAATGAAGGGAGGAAACACAATGCAGGAAAAAAGGACGCTATATCTTGCCGGAAAGATCACGGGCGATCCGTATTATTTCACGAAGTTTTACAACGCGCAAAAGAAGCTGGAGGAAGGCGGCTTCATCGTCGTAAATCCGGCGCTTCTTCCGGCGGAGGGCTTCACGTGGGAAGCCTATATGCGTATGTCCGGCGCTATGCTTGCAGAGTGCGCCGAAGTCTGTTTTCTTCCGGACTGGAAAGAGAGCAAAGGCGCGAAATATGAATTCGGCGAAGCAATGGCGCAGAACAAGCCGTTTTTCTTCTTCGCTGATTGGGAACGGGAGGGATCACAGAATGCAGAAAAATAAAATGCCCGTTCCGACAGAAGCGCAAGAGCAAATGACGCTGTTTTCGTGGGCGGCTATGCAAAGCGGGAAATATCCCGAATTGAATTTGCTTTATCACGTCCCGAACGGCGGGAGCAGACACAAGGCGGAAGCGGGACGGCTTCGAGCGGAGGGCGTGAAAGCGGGCGTTCCCGATCTATGCTTGCCCGTCGCGCGCGGGCAATATCACGGGCTTTACATAGAGCTTAAACGGCAACGCGGCGGCAGGACAAGCGATCATCAATCGGAGTGGCTGGACGCTCTTTCGGCGCAGGGCTACAAAGCCGCGCTTTGCTACGGCTGGGAACAGGCGGCGGGAACAATTATCGAATATCTAACCGGAGGTGGCACACATGACTAAAAAGCAAACAGAGCTTTCCGAAGAGTTGCGGGAAGCCGTATTTGAAGCCGCGCGCGCAGGGGCGGCGGAAGCATACACACAGAACACGGGGTACGTAAATTACTTCAAGGCAATGGAAAAATTGCTGTATAACTACAAGAAGCTGGCGGC
>ERZ1027261.193-NODE-193-length-9366-cov-5.657180_pt1 | contig 9366 bp, 7 predicted proteins | sample MGYA00519259_ERZ1027261 | MGnify/ENA primary metagenome ERZ1027261 (study PRJEB26926, sample SAMN06164801) | human gut metagenome | biome: ENVO:00009003; feature: ENVO:2100002; material: ENVO:00002003 | host: Homo sapiens | place: USA | collected 2012 ... | reverse complement strand
TCCTCCTTCTGCGCGTTGAGAATCTCCCCTTCAAGCCCCCTTTGGGCGTATTGGCAAGTGCGGATACACCGGGCAGAATGTTGGGCTTTTACAGAAGGAGAGCGCAACTACGAACCCGCAGAGATTGACAAGGTAGCGTCAGCTCGTACAATCTGATTTGATCATACCCACAGCCGCTTTGGCTGTGGGTATTTTCTGTTTGAACTCCAAAAGCTTTGCAGAGCTCAAGGAGCCTAATCGTACAACCGGAGCAGCGCCGCGCCGATTTTCTCAAATTATGTGAAGCCGTCACAGTAAAACCGCTTGTCACGCGGTATACTACGCATAAAAACACAGCCGCAGAGTACATCTGTGGCTGTGTTTTGTGTTCAGTTGCTCACTGTTGCGTGGACTGGATATGGAGAGACAACATATCTCCCGATCTTACATGGGTTATCTTATCTGCCATCACTCTGGCAGTTTGCCTTGCAGATATGTCGGCATCCCCACTGCGGTCGTATCCGGCCTGACCTTAAACATGGCTTTTTCAATCTACCTCCCTTATCGGTTTTCCGCGATATATTTCTCCGCCATGTGGACTGCCACCGCGCCGTCCGCCACGGCGGTGACCACCTGACGGAGGGGCTTTGTCCGCACATCGCCCACGGCGTAAACGCCGGGAACGCTGGTCTCCGTGGTCTCTCCGGCCACGATATAGCCGCCGCCGTCCAGCGCCAGTTGACCCACCGCCAGCGCCGTGGCGGGCTGTCGGCCCACGCTGACAAATACGCCGTCGCAGTCCACCACGCTTTCCTCACCGGTGACGGTGTCCCGCAGGCGGACGCCGGTCAGCCTGTCCCCGGAAAGCAGTGCGGAAACGACGCTGTTCCAACGGAATTCCACGTTTTCGGCCTGTGTCAGCGGCTCGTGATAGATCTTGGTGGCCCGCAGGGTGTCTCTGCGGTGGACGAGGATCACTTTTTTCGCCACGCGGCTGAGAAGGAGGGCATCTGCCGCGGCGGAATTGCCGCCGCCCACCACGACCACCGTTTTGCCCTTGTAAAACATCCCGTCGCAGGCGGCGCAGTAGGCCACGCCCCGGCCCACCAGTTCCGACTCTCTGGCCACGCCCAGCGTTCTGGGGTCCGCACCGGTGGCCAGCACCACGGTCTTCCCCAGGAAGATCCCCTCGCTGGTCTCCACGAGCTTGGGAACCGCCGTCAGATCCATGCGGAGAACTTCCGCGTATTCGCTGCGTGCCCCAAAACGCTCCGCCTGCTTTTGCATCTTCTCCGCCAGAGAGAAGCCGTCGATCCCGTTCTCAAAGCCGGGGTAGTTGTCGATCTGCTCGGTCAGGGCCATCTGCCCACCGGCGGACAGTTTTTCCAGCACGATGGTGTCCAGCCCCGCCCGCGCCGCGTACAGGGCGGCGGTGTAGCCGCCCGGTCCGCCGCCCACCACGAGCATATCATAAACATGATTGTTGTTCATATCTGAACCCTCCGTTATTTCGCCAAGGCTTCCTGAATGAAACGGTCGATCTCTGCCTTTGAGCCGGGCGCGGTGATGGAACCCACGGCCTTTCCGTTCCGGAACAGCACCAGAGTTGGGATGACCTTGATCCCCTCGGCCCCCGCCAGCTGCGGCTCCTCGTCAATATTGATCTTGCCGACGGCAAGGCTGTCCGCGTATTCCTCTCCAATCTTCTCATACGCAGGGCCGATCCTCCGGCAATAGCTGCACCAGGGCGCCCAGAAATCCACCAAAACAGGCTTTTCCTCCCGGATCAACTGCTTAAACTGCTCCTGATTCATATTCATAGCTGCCATATCTGTCAGCTCCTTTCCTTTGTTTGGGTATTCTCAAGACTCCGGTCTCGCCCCACACCACATTGTGACCTCATCCTGAGATGACGGTACTCTGCCCTTGGGACATAAAGCAGATGAGTAAGACCATCATCTGTACGAAAATAGCTGCGGTTTGTTGCAGCTTATTCTGCGCAGAGCTCAGCCACCAGAGCGTCCATCTGCGCTTCGCTGGTTTGGTTCAATGCACCACGCAGAGACACTACCGTTTCGTAAAGGTGGATATCCTTCATCTCCTCCAATTTGGTGCGCATCAGCCGCGCGGCATCAGGTGCCCAAGAGCCGTCTTCAATAAGGCCAACCCGGCGGTTTCGGAATCCCTTTGTCCGTAAATGTTCCAAAAACTCCTTCATGGGCGGAAACAGTCCTCCGTCATAGGTGGAGCTGGCTAAAACCAACTTCCCGCAGTAGAACGCACTGGCAACAGCGTAGGAAAGATCTGTCACAGTGAGATCACATATGTTGACCTGTACGCCTTTTTTCTCTAATTTACCCTTGAGGGTCTTCGCCGCATGGGCAGTATTTCCATGGATGGATGCGTGGGCAATCAGTATGCTCTCCGATTCTTCTGGTTCCCATTGTGACCAGAGATCATAGAGCCGCAGACACTCCTCCAGCCCTTCTGTAAGCACGGGACCGTGGAGCGGGCAGATTGTTTTGATCTCCAGCGCGGAGATTTTTTTCAGCAGAGCCTGCACCTGTGCGCCATATTTCCCGATAATATTGTAATAATACCGTCGGGCCTGCGGCACCCAGGGGGCACGGGCAGTCCGTTCCAGTGAGCCAAAGCGTCCGAAGGCATCCGCCGAGAACAGGATTTTTTCCGTTTCCTCATACGCCGTCATCACCTCTGGCCAGTGTACCATCGGCGCCAGCAGAAAGCGCAGCCGGTGCAAACCCAGGGAAAGCGTATCTCTTTCGCCAACCTCCAGCATACGGTCTTCCGACAATGCACCTGTGCCGAAGAACTGCTTGATCAGGGTAAATGTTTTCGCGTTTCCCACGATCTTCATCTCCGGGTACTTTTGTGCCAGCCGCATGAGGCTGCCGGAATGATCCGGCTCCATGTGTGTGACCACAAGATAGTCGGGGCTGCGCCCCTCCAACACCCGCGCCACATTGGAAAGCCATTCTTCCGCCGCCCGTGCGTCCACGCTGTCCATCACGGCGATCTTCTCATCCAGAATGACATAGGAGTTGTAGCTCACTCCCATAGGCTGGACGGGGTACTGGTTTTCAAAGAGTGCCAATGTGTTATCATCCACCCCTACATAGCGGATGGCATCTGTTACCGTTTGGATAGCCATATAAAATATACCTCCTATTTTCCTTACTCAGACTCTGACTGATAGGTTCTTCTTTTCTAACGAAACATACGCTCAACCGCGGATCGACGGTCGCGCATTTTACCGTTGCCTTGCTTCCCCCAGAGTCGTTACATGTGGTACACCGCAGCGGAGCGAAGTCCTTCCGGCAGGCCGTCGGGCGCAGCAGGTGAAAGTTCCCAGCGTACCTGCCCCGCCCACTGGGAGGCGACGGCGGAGAAGTGGAGCATGACAATACCGAGATCCAATGCGGCATCCAAATTATCGGTGTAGGCATCCTCCTGCTGCACCAAATAGATGCTGTGATCCTGCACAAGGAAGCCATAGGGCTGACGGTTGAGATAGCTGGGGGAGAGCGAAGCGGCGTAGAAGGACTGCCAGAGCATATCGTCGTAGAAGTCCATCATCTCGTCAAGCCCAGACTTGTTGCTCCAGCTCCCCATGTGAACCAAATCGTGCACGCCCTTTTTGGGCGCGTAGTACTGCTGCTCGGCCCGCACATCGATCTGAGACATACTTAGGATATTCAGCCGCAGCTTTTTTGCGGTCTTTTCCCCGTAGCCAAAGGCAACGATTGCCGCCACCTCTAACGGGGTGGTGAGAGACAGTGCCTTTTTGATTTTGTCGCTGTCGGTGAAGGTCATCCAGCAGGTGTCAATGTCCAACTCAGTCAGCTTGAGGACGAGATCTTCCATCATGTAGCCGGCGTTGATGGCCGCATAGGAATGCGGGGCAGACATAAGGAGCAGGTAGTGCGGTGCTCCGATGAGAAATTGCTTATAGCCCGCTGAGCTCTCCAGCGCCGGCTGTGCATCCTTGTCCAAGACGATCAACTCCGTTGCAATCTCCGGGACAAGACGGGGGCAGGTCTTTTCATAGTAGGATCTGAGCTGGCCGATAGCCTCGCTCGGAACTTCCTTTTCGCGGAATGCGTGAACGGATCTGCGATTTTGAATCATAGCGCTGTAATTCATAGTAATATCTCCTATTCTGATGTCTTTGGTTTTCTTATAAATCGTCTATCAGTGCGGTGCTCTTGGCGTAGGCGGTACTGCGTGCCTCAAAGAAATCGGTCTTGACCATGTTGGCGTCGGCGTACTGGCTGACCCATTCCATGCTCTCCGGTTCGCTCTCAAAGCCTGGATACAATGCGGGATAGCCAAGGCTCGTCCAGCGGAGGTTGCCGAGATAGCGGATGTAATCGCTGATCATCTGCCGGTTCAGCCCCGGGATGTCGTCGCCGATCACATAATGCCCCCATGCGATCTCCTGCTCCACGCCCTCACGCATCATCTCGCGCAGCGCTTGTACGCTCTCGGCGGTGAACAACTCCGGCTGCTCCTTTTGCAGCTCCGTGATGATATTGCGGAACAGCCACAAGTGCGTGTTCTCATCGCGGTTTATGTAGCGAATCTCCTGCGCCGAGCCGGGCATCTTCCCGTTTCGGGAGAGATTGTAGAAGAACATAAAGCCGCTGTAAAAATAGATGCCCTCCAAAATATAGTTCGCCATCATCACGCGCAGCAGCGTGGGAGCGTCCTTCCGCTCCTGAAACTCGTTGTAGCAGTCCCCAATGAAGGTGTTGCGGCGCAGCAGATGCTCGTCCGTTTTCCATTGGTAGAGGATGTCATTGCGCTCCACAGGAGAGCAGATGGTGTCGAGCATATAGCTGTAGCTCTGTGAGTGGACACACTCCTGAAACGCCTGAATGGACAGGCAGAGATTGACCTCGTTGGCGGTAATGTAGGCGCCGATATGAGGCAGGTTCGCTGTCTGAATGGAATCCAAAAAGACAAGAAAACTCAGAATTTTATCGTAGGCGCTGCGCTCGGCTGACAGCAGGCGGGGATAGTCCTTCACATCCTGCGAGAGATTGATCTCCTCAGGGATCCAAAAGTTGTTCATGGCCTGCCGGTACCAGTCGCTGACCCAAGCGTACTTCATATTGTTGAAGTCATTGAGGTTGGTGGTATTGCCGCCGATCATGCGCCGCAGGCGCACATCAGGGTCACCCTCCGGGTTAAAGAGGGGCTTTTTCTTCAGTTCCGTCATGCTATCCTCCTTATGACGAGCAGCTTTCGCAGTCCTCGACCTCAAGGGCCTTGCTGCGGACATAGTAAATGGTCTTGACGCCGGCCCTCCACGCCTCCAAATACAGTCTGAGCACCTGACGCATGGAATAGTCGTTGGTGATATAGAGATTCATGCTCTGCGCCTGGTCAATATGTCTCTGGCGAAGGCCCGCGGCGCGTACCGACCAGCTTTGGTCGATCAGATGCGCCGCCTTATAGTACCACCATGTATCCATAGAAAGCTCCGGGGCAACGCGGGGCAGCATGCTGCCCTTTTTCTCCTCTAAGAAGAATTTCTTCATAATTGGATCGATGCCCGCCGACGTGCCGGAGAGGATAGATGTGCTGGAGGTCGGTGCGACCGCCAGCAGATAGGCGTTGCGCATTCCCTGCACCGCCACCGTTTCCGCAAGCGCCCGCCACTTTTCGGAGGTATAACCCCGCTTTTCAAAATACGCGCCCGTCTGCCAGTCGCTGCCCTCAAAGAGCGCGTAACGACCCTTTTCCCGTGCCAGTGCTGCGTCCGCCTTGACGGCGGCGTAGTTGATGTGCTCGAACACCGCGTCGGTGAAGGCAAGGTGCTCCTCGCTCTCCCAGCGGATGCCGCGCTTTGCCAGCATGTGGTGGTAGCCGCTGACGCCCAGGCCGATGCTGCGGTACTTCTGATTGGTAAGCCGCGCGTATTCCAACGGGTAGAAGTTGAGGTCGATCACATTATCCAGTGCGCGGATGGCCGTTTCCACCGTGCGTTCCATATAGGCCTCGTCCTCCACCGGCAGATTACCGAGAGACAGACTCGCCAGATTGCAGACCACAAACTCACCTGGGCGTGTGGCCGTCACCACTATTGTGTCGCCGTTCTCCGTGTGCACCTCAGTGCTGATGTGCTCGATGGGTGCCATGTTCTGCGCGATCTCCGTACAGAGATTGGAGCAATAGATCATTCCCGTGTGGCCGTTTGGGTTCATACGATTTACGCTGTCGCGGTTGAAGGCGAAGGGCGTGCCGGTCTCCACTGCCGAGCGAAGCACCAGCCGCACGATGTCCTTGACGGTGACGCTGCGCTTTTCGATGCGCGGGTCATTGACGCAGTCCAGATACCGCTTCTCCCATTCCGTACCCCAGTAATCCTCCAGTGCGTAGCCCTTGACCGTGAGGATCTCATGCGGACACATGAGATGCCACGGCGCGTCTATGTTCTCCTCCGCTAGTCGCCAGAAGAGATCCGGATAGCACACGGCGGGAAACACATCATGTGCCTTCATGCGGTCGTCGCCGTTGTTAGTGCGAAGTTGAAGGAATTCCGGCAGATCCCGGTGCCATGCGTCTAAGTAAACCGCCACAGCGCCCTGCCGCATCCCCAACTGATCCACCGCCACGGCGGTGTCGTTGACCAGCCGGATCCAGCGGATAACACCGCCCGCCGCCCCTTGAAAGCCGCGGATGGTGCTGCCTGCAGCGCGCACCTTACCGAAGTACATCCCCATTCCACCGCCGAATTTAGAGACCTTTGCGAAGTTGTCCAGCGAGCGGTAGATGCCGTCCAGACTGTCCGGCACAGTGTCCACAAAGCAGCTTGAAAGCTGATGGTAGGGCTTTCGTGCGTTGGACATGGTAGGTGTCGCCATCGTGACCTCCATACGGCTGAGCATATCGTAAAAGCGTTTTACCCACCCCATGCGGTCAGAGCCTTCGTTCATAGCAAGATGCAGCGCGATACCCAAAAACATCTCCTGCGGTGTTTCCAGCGGCACGCGGCTGCGTGACTGGATCACATAGCGTTTGAGCAGCAGGTCAAGGCCGGAGTAGGTGAACAGCTCGTCCCGTTCCGGGCAGAGAAAGTCCTCCGCCATGGCAATCTCCTCGTGGGTATAGTGGGCAAGGATATAGTCACCGTAGAGTCCCTTATCCGTCAGATAGCGAAGCCTGCCATAGAGGTCGCCGACGCCGCGCCCCTCCCATTCCTGTGCGTTGCGACAGCGAAAGGAGTGGTTCAGAAGCCGCGCCGCGATGAACTCCCACTTGGGTGCCTCTGCCGTAGTCAGCTCTACCGCCGCCTTGGTCAGTGCCTCAGCCCGCTCATCCTCCGTCATGCCCGGGCGACAGAAACTCTCAAACTTCATTTGAAGCGCCGCGAGGGAGTAGACTTCCTCGGTAAAATCCATCTGGATGCGGCGCAGCACCTCGTCAAGCGAGTCATCCCCCACCGTCCGCGCGATGGTATGCCGGACACGGCGCAGCGCAGACCGCTTTTCGCGGTAGAGGATGTACGCCTTGGCCACCTCATAGTGTCCGCGCTCCATGAGCGTTCGCTCCACCTCGTCCTGCACACGTTCCACGGTGAGCGGCACTGTGACGGAGAGATTGTTGAGAACGGTGGCGAGGATCTCATCCATCTCTCTGCTCCCGATCTCCTTGCCCTGTCCGTCAAACGCCTTTTTCATGGCGTTGAAAATTTTCTCCTGTTGAAAGGGAACAGACTCCCCGTTTCGTTTTCTGATCTCCATTTCGATCCTCTCATCTTCTCCGGTCACTTCTCATGTCCTTTTGAGCAAAGAGCGGGCAAGCGCAGTATCACGCTTGCCCGCTCTGTTTTTGAAAGCCGGTTTTTCTGCAGCCGACGCGGCGGGGCTGTTTGTTGTCTGTTGTCTTGGTTTTGGCTTCCCTGCCAGTCACTTCATAGATTCCAGAATGGCGTCCGCCAGTGCTTCCAGCTCAGTGCGCTTGTCCGTGCCCATGGACGAGGCGAGGCTGAGCCGCTCGTTGAGCACCGTCATGTTCTTAAGCTCATCGTTGACGAATTTCTGCATGAGGTCACCGGACTTCACCGCCCATGAGCCGTTTTCAATGATGGCAAAGGTGCGGTTTTGCAGATTCAGTGCCTTCATATCCATGAGGAAGTCATGCATGGCAGGGTAGATGCCGAGGTTGTAGGTCACAGAGGCCAGGACAATGTGACTGTACTTAAACGCCTCGGAGATCAGCTGGGAGACATGAGTGGAGGACACATCGTACATCGCCACCTTGCTCATGCCCTTATCGCAGAGCGACGTCGCCAGCGCCTGCGCCGCGTTCTCCGTGTTGCCGTACATAGAGGCGTAGACGATGAGCACGCCCTGGGTCTCAGGGGCATAGCGGCTCCATGTGTCGTACTTTTCGATGAACCAGCCCAGATCCTTGCGCCACACGGGGCCGTGGAGCGGGCAGATGTACTTGATCTGATCCAAAACGCCGCCGGCCTTTTTCAGCAGGAGCTGGATGTGGGGGCCGTACTTGCCCACGATGTTGGTGAGGTAACGGCGGGCGTCGTCCAGCCAGTCCCGCTCGAAGTCCACCTCGTCGGCGAACAGCTTGCCGTCCAGCGCGCCGAAGGTGCCGAAGGCGTCGGCGGAGAACAGCACACCGTCGGTGAGGTCGAAGGTCACCATGGCCTCCGGCCAATGCACCATGGGCGCACCCACAAAGGTGACGGTGTGCTTGCCGAAGGAGAAGGTGTCCCCCTCCTTCACCTCGATGCACTCGTGGTCGTCCACATGGAAGCCGAACTGCCGCATGAGCATGAAGGCCTTTTCGTTGGAGATGACCTTCACCTTGGGGTGCCGCAGCAAAATTTCCTCGATGCAGGCGGCGTGATCCGGCTCTAAGTGGTTGATGAGCAGATAGTCCAGCTCACGCCCGGCCAGGACGTGGTTCAGGTTCTCCAGCAGCTGGCGGCAGGCGGACCAGTCCACGGTGTCGAACAGCACCGTTTTCTCGTCCAGCAGACAGTAGGCGTTGTAGCTGACGCCCCGGGGAATGGGGAAGCAGTTTTCAAACAGGGCAAGGCGGTGGTCGTTGGCACCCACCCAGTAGAGGTCGCTGGTCACATTACGCACACAATACATATCTCATACCCTCCCGGCTCAAGCCTTCACAAATTGATCCTTGCCCTCCGCACACTCCGGGCATACCCAGTCGGCGGGGAGCTGCTCAAACAACGTACCCGGCGCGATCTCGCCGTCCTCGTCGCCCAGCTCCGGCACATACTCGTAGCCGCAGCCGCCGCACACATAGGTGTCCCCAATGGGCGCGGGCTTGGGCGGCGTGGGACGCTTCATCTTCACCATCGGCGGCGCGGGCTGCTTC
>ERZ1027261.183-NODE-183-length-9659-cov-4.650458_pt1 | contig 9659 bp, 9 predicted proteins | sample MGYA00519259_ERZ1027261 | MGnify/ENA primary metagenome ERZ1027261 (study PRJEB26926, sample SAMN06164801) | human gut metagenome | biome: ENVO:00009003; feature: ENVO:2100002; material: ENVO:00002003 | host: Homo sapiens | place: USA | collected 2012 ... | reverse complement strand
TCTCGTGGGCTCGGAGATGTGTATAAGAGACAGATAAGGCGGCGGCTTATTTCTGCCCTGACGTTGATTTTATCATCGACATCGGCGGACAGGATATAAAGTGCTTCAAGATAAAAAACAACGCTATCGACAGCATTATGCTCAACGAGGCTTGTTCATCAGGCTGTGGCTCGTTCATTCAGACTTTTGCAGGTGCAATGGGATATGACATTGCAGAGTTTGCAAGGCTCGGTCTGTTTGCAAAAGCACCTGTGGAGCTTGGCTCAAGATGTACAGTGTTCATGAACTCATCTGTAAAGCAGGCGCAAAAGGACGGAGCTTCCGTTGAGGATATCTCTGCAGGACTTTCTTCGTCTATCATCAAGAACGCAGTTTACAAGGTAATAAGAGCCAAGTCTATTGACGAGCTTGGCAAGAATATAGTCGTTCAGGGCGGAACGTTCCTTAACGACGCTGTGCTCAGGTCATTTGAAATGGAACTTGGCAGAAACGTTATAAGACCTGCCATTGCGGGACTTATGGGTGCGTTCGGCTGTGCGCTTTTCGCAAAAGAAAAATCTCAGGGCAGGGACGGCAAGTCAGGCGTTCTTACAAAGGCTCAGCTTGAAGAATTTGCTTACAATTCAAGAGCCGTTCAGTGCGGTGGCTGTGGTGCGCACTGTAACCTTACTATAATAAGATTTAATGACGGCAGAAGATTTACTTCCGGAAACCGCTGTGAAAAGGGTGCAGGCATAAAGATAACCGACAGAACGGAAAACATGATAGAGTATAAGTATAACAAGATACTTTCTTATGCTGACAACAAGCCTGAAAAGACTATTGCCAAAGTGGGACTGCCGCTTGCGCTGTCTTATTATGACCTTATGCCGTTTTTCTCAACACTGCTCACAAGCCTTGGCTTTGAGGTGGTGCTGTCTGAGGAGTCAACGAGAGATACATATTACAAGGGTCAGCAAACTATTCCGTCTGATACGGTATGTTATCCTGCAAAGCTTTGTCACGGTCATATAGAGAGCCTCCTTGACAAGGGCGTGGACTTTATATTCTATCCTTGCATGAGCTACAATGCTGACGAGGGTCAGTCGGACAATCACTATAACTGTCCTGTTGTTGCTTATTATCCTGAGCTTCTAAAGGCTAACAATGACAAGCTGAATGATGATAATTTCATCATGCCTTATCTTGACATAAACATCAAAAAGCACGTTGCAAAGGCAATGGCAAGAGCGCTTTCAAAGTATAACATCACTGCAAAGCAGGTGCTTGGGGTGCTTAACAAGGCTTATTCTGAGCAGGTGAGATACCATAGGGATATCGAGGCTAAGGCGCAGGAGATAATCGCTGAGGCAAGAGCAAAGGGTCAGAAAATAATCGTTCTGGCAGGCAGACCTTACCACATCGACCCTGAGATAAACCACGGCATACACAAGCTTATCGCTTCTCTTGGCTTTGCGGTCATCACTGAGGACAGCGTGGCAATGAAGGTGGACACTCCTGCCCTTGACGTTCTCAATCAGTGGACTTATCACTCAAGGCTTTACAGAGCGGCAGAGTATGTATGCGAGAATGATGATATGCAGCTCGTTCAGCTGGTATCCTTCGGCTGTGGTATCGACGCTGTTACAACAGACGAGGTGAGAGCTATACTTGAAGAAAAGGGCAAGCTTTACACTCAGCTAAAGATAGACGAGATAACGAATCTCGGTGCGGCTAAGATAAGACTCAGGTCTTTGGCGGCGGCACTGGAGGAAAAAGAAGCCAGCGCAAATGCTGAGAAAAAAATGGACAAGGAGGCAATGTAATGGCTGAAAAAGAGATAAAACACGCAGGCTCGGACAGAGTAAAAAGGTCTTATTTTGACAAGTCAAGACGTGAGGAATACACTATACTTATACCTGATATGCTTCCTATACACTTCAAGCTTATCATGGCGATATACAAAAAATACGGCTATAACATGGAGCTTTTGCAAAACTGCTCACGAAACGTTATAGACGAGGGACTTAAAAACACACATAATGACGCTTGCTATCCTGCGCTTCTTGTTATCGGACAGTTTATGGACGCTCTCAAAAGCGGCAAGTATGACCTTGAACACACGGCTCTGCTTATGTCACAGACAGGCGGCGGCTGTCGTGCTTCAAACTATATCCACCTTATAAGAAAGGCGCTGTCAACGCAGTTCCCTGAAGTGCCTGTTCTGTCGCTGAATTTCAGCGGACTTGAAAAGGACGCTTCCATAGATATCACCCCTGCCATTGCAATGAAGCTTATTTATGCGGTACTTTACGGTGATATGCTCATGCTTTTGTACAATCAGTGCAAGCCTTACGAGATAGAGAAAAATTCTACGGACGAGCTTTTGGCAAGGTGGCAGCACAGGCTTGGAAAGCTGTTTGCTACCCCGAGCAGATATATGCACACAAAGAGCATTTACAATGCTATGCTCAAAGACTTTGCGGCACTTCCAAGGACAAAGGAGAAGAAGCCTAAGGTAGGTATCGTGGGAGAGATATACGTTAAGTATTCACCCCTTGCGAACAATCACCTTAACGATTTCCTGCTGTCTGAAGGCTGTGAGCCTAACGTGCCTGGACTGTTGGACTTCGTGCTTTACTGTGCGTCGGACGCTATCAACGACGAGAAGCTTTATGACAAGAAAACAAGCCGCACTCTTATGTATGGCATTGGTTATGACGTGCTTTACAAGTTCCAGAAACAGCAGATAAAGGTCATCAACGAGCAGGGCATTTTCCAGCCGCCTCATGATTTTGAACACCTTAGAAAGTGTGCTGACAAGTATATTAGTCAGGGCGTAAAAATGGGCGAGGGCTGGCTCATCACTGCTGAAATGGCGGCTCTTGCAGAAACAGGCACAAAGAACATAATCTGCACTCAGCCATTCGGCTGTCTGCCTAACCACATTGTGGCGAAGGGTATGTCAAGAACTATCAAGCAGGCTTATCCGGACGCAAATATAGTCGCTATCGACTATGACCCGGGTGCGACAAAGGTCAATCAGGAGAACCGTATCAAGCTTATGCTTGCTAATGCGGTCATGGATTAATAGAGAACAGAAAGATAAAACCCCCTTGGAGCGTGGCTCTGAGGGGGTTTTGTTAGTCATAGTATTCTTTCGTTTCAAGATAGGATATTTGTTCCGGTGAAATGAAATCAAGGGCTTTTATTTCCTCTGCCACCTGCTCGGTACTGTTCTTTGTCAGCCTGACGTCAATGTCGATCACATCAATGATGCTGTTATTGTCGCTGTAAATATCGTCCGAATTACGGGTGTATAAAGTTATGGAGGCGAAGTTGCCTGCAAGGTTGCGGTTTTTCAGACAGTCGATATAATCGCTAAAGCTCTTTTCACGGCTGTCCAGAGCTTTAATGTAAATGTCTGTAAGCTGCTCAGCCTGCTCTTTAGTGAGAGTTTTTCTGCCTTCTGGGTTTTTGTAGCTTGAGGTATAGGTCATTATATCTTCGTCTGTCTGCACCCACACCCAAACGTCGTCATAGTCGGTGAGCACTGACAGGTCAGGCTTGCCAGCGAAACCGTCGCAAAGATATGAAATGAAGTTAAAGGCAAATATCATGATCATATATACAGCAAAGACTGCTATCCATTTTACGAATTTCGCTATTGTCAAGGTGCTCTTTGCAGAGAATATCCTTATAAGAAGGTAGCTCAGTAGCACCACTGGCAGCAGAACTATGTTGTCAGGATCGGAAAGAACGTAGGTCGTCACGGTCACAATGCCGAGGATAAGAACTATCTCACGAAAAGCGGTGAATACAAATGGCTTGCCTGTGGCTCTGCCGTCACGCTTTTTGTAGATGAAATACAGCAGGCATATGAGTGCTGCCGAAAGCAGCGAGCTGCCCATGAGCATTAAAACCAGTGCGTTTGAATAGCCGTTATCCATAAGATAAGCAGGAAATGCACTCCACGCAAACCACTTATCTGTAATGATTTCAATATCATCACTGCCTCGTGTTGAGAAAATGCTGATAGATGAAAGAACTATGCACCTTGGCAGTATCGCCTCACAGGCTGTTATTATCACAGCTGTGTATATGACCTCCGCAAGCCTGCCGCAGCAGACAAGACACAGTATCACAACAAGGTCAACGAACAGGCAGGTAGAAAGCTCAGTGAGAAACAGCACTGCGGCATACCTTGCAAGTATCTTCAAAGATAGATCGGTGGTTATGATAGTGGAAATAAACTGAATGATGTTCCAAAAAACTACAGGCAAGATGTGCAGCTTTACAAGTGTGCAAAGCTTTGAGAAAAAGCGTTCCTTTGCACCTGCGGGCAGTGAGTAGGCAAGGTCTGCGTGACTTTTGCTGTAGCTCTCATGGAAAAGAGCGAACACAGTGAAAACTCCGCACAGTGCGACAGCGGCAACGCCAATGTATGCAATGACATAGCCCTGATAGTAGTTCGTTATGCTTTCATTGTAGTAAGTAATAAAATTCCGTATGGACATCTGCACAATGTAATTTACAAAAAGCACCAGATTTGTGATTATAAAAAACAAACTGTTCGCTTTAAGATCACGGTTTGAGGTCTTACTTATCCTCTTCGCTGCTGACAGCATATCCACGCACCTCCATTTCGTAAATGAAAATCTCTTCAAGTGTGAGAGGGACAAGCTCCAGAACGGCAGGGGAGATAGCGGAAAGCTTTGCGGTGATATCCGCTTTTTCGCCCTTTGCCACCACGGTGGAAACTCTTCCAAGGTTTCTGAAACTGAGTACTTCGACGCCTGCGTTTTCTATGGCGGAGCGGTCAAGCTCGCCCTCAGGTAAGGCTATCTGCACCTTTTCAAAGCCCTCTCTTACGTCGTCGATATCCTTGGCGAAAATGACTTCGCCTTTGTGTAGGAGCATTGCCTTGTCGCAAAGCTCGCCTATTTCGGTAACGTTGTGGGAGGACACGATAAGGGTCGCACCACGGTCGAAAATATCGTCAACTATCATGGTGCGGATAAGTCTGCGCATGGCAGGGTCAAGGCCGTCAAAGGCTTCGTCAAGGAGGATATACTTTGTTCGGCTGGCAAGTGCAGCCGCAACGATAGCCTGCCTTTTCATGCCCTTTGAAAACTGGGACAGCGGTTTCTTCCGTGGCAGGTCAAGCTTTGAAATAAGGTCATCGAACACCTTGTCGTCAAAGGTCGGGTAGCTGCTTTGGTAAAAGCTTTTCAGGTCATTCACTGTCAGTCTTGAAAACTGCACCGTTTCGTCGCTCACAAAGAAGATGTTCTCCTTAGCCTGCGGCCGGTCATAGACCTCTGTTTCGTCAATGGTGACGCTTCCGCTGTCGGGACGGTATATTCCGCTTATGACACGCAAAAGCGTGGATTTTCCTGCTCCGTTCGAGCCTACAAAGCCGTATATGCAGCCCTCGGGGATATCCAGGGTGACGGCTTTCAGTGCCTCGTGATCTTCGTCTGCGTTTTTGAATGTAAGTGACAGGTCTTTTATTTCTATCATTCTTTGTCACTCCTTTCTCTCTGTTCCTCCGCCAGTTCTTCAAGGACGAAGGTAAGCGATCCAAGGCTTATGCCTGCCTGCATTGCGGCGGCGGCATGGAGCTTAAATTCTTCCAGCAATTTTTTCTCTATAGAGCCTTTTTGCTTTGCCACAAAGCAGCCTTTTCCTGCTACAGAATAGATTATATCGTCATGCTCAAGTCTGCTGTAGGCTTTGGCGACTGTGTTTGGATTCAGACCCAGTTCCTTTGCCAACATTCTTGAGCTTGGCAGCTTATCGTTTTCTTTCAGCACGCCTTTTGATATAAGGCTTGAGAACTGGCTGCATATCTGTTCGTAGATAGGTGCTCTTCCTGTAAGATCAAGCGTTATCACCTTGAATACCTCCTTTCGATTTTGTTGTTTCGTTTCATTTGTTCTGCTGTACTAACTGTATTATCTGTTGTAGTACACTTAGAGTATACAACTATAAGTCTGATTTGTCAAGGAGCGTGGATATTTTTCAGCACTTTTCACAATACTGCATCGTTTTGATAGTTGGAAATGTACAAAAGTTCAGGCTTGAGGGAGGGAAATATTATCAAAATGTAAAAAATATATTTAAAATTTTCTTGCTCTATTGACATACAGCAAAAACGATGTTATACTTTAATACATAAAAGCTTAAAAGCATAAAATCTTTAAAGTGATAAATTTTATAAAGACATGGTAAGTACCTGCTTTTGGAAAGGAAGTAATCACAATGGCAAATCAGGCAAAGACAATAAATCAGAAAGGTGACCTTATGTCATACCGTCCTGATATAAAGCTTCTGGACGCAACTATCCGTGACGGAGGTCTTGTAAATAATTTTGGATTTTCAGACGAGTTTGTAAAAGAACTCTATAAAACTAACATAAAATCAGGCGTTGAATACATGGAGTTCGGCTACAAGGCTTCTAAGGAGCTTTTTGACGTTAAGGAGTTCGGTAAGTGGAAGTTCTGTGATGAGGAGGATATCAGAGCTATCGTGGGCGAGAATGACAGCCCTCTGAAGCTTTCTGTTATGGCTGATGTTGGCAGATGTGATTTCAAGAAAGATATCCTGCCAAAGAGCGAGAGCGTTATCGACATGATAAGGATCGCAACATATACTCATCAGATGCCTGGTGCGCTGGAGATGATAAACTACTGCCACGATATGGGCTATGAAACTACTATCAACATCATGGCTGTTTCTGCGAGCCGTGAGGACGATATCGCACAGGCTCTTGACCTTGTGGCAAAAAGCCCTGTTGACGTTATTTATCTTGTTGACAGCTACGGCTCACTTTTCCCAGAGCAGGTGAGAAGACTTACTGCGCAGTATTGTGAAGTGGCTGAGGCTAGTGGCAAAAAGGTGGGCGTTCATATGCACAACAACCAGCAGCTTGCTTTTGCAAACACTATCGAGAGCATTTCTCACGGTGCAAGCTTTGCTGACGCTACAATGAGCGGCATGGGAAGAGGTGCAGGAAACTGCTTCATGGAGCAGATGCTCAGCTTCCTGAGAAACCCTAACTACAAGCTTACTCCTACACTGAAATTTGTTGAAAAGTACGTTGCTGAGGAGAGGGCAAAGGGTTCACAGTGGGGCTATGACGTGCCTTATATGCTCACAGGTGCGCTCAACCGCCACCCTCGTGCGGCTATCGCATTCCTGAAGGATAACAGAACAGATTACAACGAATTGTATATGGATCTTCTTAACGAGTTGTCATAAAACAATGTCATAAAATCATTCTTCCTATAAACGGCGTTTCCATAGTGATGTGGGACGTCGTTTTTTGTTGCATAATTTTTTATCATATGTTATAATTATTTTGCGTTTTCATAAAACCTTTTGGCGGACATCTCGTCATTATAGGTGAAAGGACTTTCAATGAAGTATATTGTATAGGGGGGCGGAAAATGGAGGACAGCAAGATAATCGAGCTTTATGAAAGCAGAGATCAGCAGGCTATTTCACAATCGGATATAAAATACGGCGGATACTGTTATTCTGTGGGCTACAATATTCTTGGAGTCAGGGAGGACACGGAGGAGTGCGTGAACGAAACTTGGCTCAGGGCATGGAACTCCATTCCACCACAGAAACCCAGAATGCTGTCGGCATTTTTCGGGCGGATAACAAGAAATATCGCATTTGACAGATATCGTGCGTCAAAGGCCGCAAAGCGTGGAAAAGGTGAGATAGCGGCGGTCCTGGAGGAGCTTGACGAGTGCATACCTGACAATGACACCACCGAGAGTCTTTGCGACGGCAGACATCTTGAGGGGCTTATAAACGAATTTCTTGGCGAGTTGCAGGAGAGAGACAGAAATATATTTCTCCAGCGATATTGGTTTGCAACGCCTATAAAAGAGATATCAAAAAAGTATGCTATGAACCTGAACACAGTTAAGGCGAGCCTTTTCAGAAGCAGAAATAAGTTAAAGGCTTTGCTTGAAAAGGAGGGAGTTCTTTTATGAAAACAACAGGAGAGGATATTTTCAAGGCTTTGGAAAATGCTGACGAGCATTACATTGAAGAATGCAGACAGAGCGGCAGCGGCATAAAGATAAAAACCATATGGACAAAGTGGGCGGCTGTGGCGGCCTGCGGTGTTATCGCTGCGGCGACGGGTGTTATGATGTTTGCAGGCAGATCGGACAAAGATATAAAGGCAAAGTCTGCGGCTGACCAGCAGATGGCAGACGAGGAAGCAACAGTGTCATATAGAGTTCCTTGGGACGAATATGCAATGAATGCAAAATATGAGACGTTTGAATATAACGATGTGGAATATGTTTCAATGGGACATGTTGATAAGTCTTTTCTTGACAGCAAGCTCACCACCATGACTCTTGAAACGGAAAACTATGAGACAAACAAAAAGGAAACAACAAAAGCGGATATTTATTCAATAAAGGACTTGTCACCAAGCGTTTATCTGGCGGTGGTCTTTGATGACGGCTCTGTGGCGTGGTATGATGATTGGAAATACTCACCTGATTGCAAAACCGATATGACCCTTGATGACATAATAAATGACGTAAGTCTTGAAAAAACGGCTCATGTGGACTATGCTTACAATGACGCAGGAATGGGCAGGCTCAGAAAGTATACTAATACTGACATCTCAAAGCTGCTTGACTTGTTAAAGGACGATAATGGTTCATACAATGCGGTCTATGAGGGCGACGCTTATGAGAGCGACCCTGATATTAATTTGTCGGTAACAAATGATGATGAATATTACATTGAGGGCGGAATAACAATAAGTTTCTATATAGAAAGGCTTGACGTCAACGGTACGGCTTATTTTACTGCTAACGGAGATCTGTATGTTCAGCTTTTTGCAGGAGATATATTAAAATTTGATATAGGCGGTGAAAAGGCAGAAAAGCTTGAAAACTGGCTCAATGAGAACTGCGAATACACTGACGAAAAGAAAAACGCTGAGGTCGCTGGCGATGTTGACCCTAGTGAGAAAGCTGTGACTTCTGTTGCCAAGGACGATTCTGATATGGCTGACGAAGTTGATATTGGATATATCGACTATTTTGAGGACGTTGGGGACAATACCTTTACAACAAAGGACGGCAGGCTCACGGCGAAATACTCCTATGAGGTAAGCGGAGGCGAGTTCATAAGCCATATTACCTACACAAACAACTGGGACAAGGACATGGCGCTTGACTTCACGACTGACCAGTATATCACCACAGAGGATAGTAAGGGCAATTCCACGAGCTATGGCGAAAGCGGCGACAGAAACACCATGAACACTTTGCTCAAAGCCGGAGAGAGCTACACGTATGACTACAAGACGGATATTGGTGCCGACTATGTGAAAGGCACGGCAAAGATAACGCTTATCGCAAACACTGCAAGCGATAAAAACTGCAATGTAGTAAACTATGTGACGCTAAAAGATATAGAGATAGATTTTCAGTAATGAAATAGTTTAATGTGTAGTGGAGAACTGAATTTTTTCGATAAAAAGATAAAAGCCTGTCGTATCGGACTGATACGGCAGGCTTGATTTTATTTGTGCTTGTAGACCACACGCTCTTTTACGTCTATCTGCTTGTAGGATATTTTGAAGCCTATCCATGTGGCAAATGGATAGAGTAGTGGGAATATGGCGGTCATGA
>ERZ1027261.166-NODE-166-length-10249-cov-5.603787_pt1 | contig 10249 bp, 10 predicted proteins | sample MGYA00519259_ERZ1027261 | MGnify/ENA primary metagenome ERZ1027261 (study PRJEB26926, sample SAMN06164801) | human gut metagenome | biome: ENVO:00009003; feature: ENVO:2100002; material: ENVO:00002003 | host: Homo sapiens | place: USA | collected 2012 ... | reverse complement strand
TCTACACCCTAGAGTTCGTCGGCAGCGTCAGATGTGTATAAGAGACAGATAATACTGGATATCATAATGCCCGAAATGGACGGATATGAGTTCATGAATAAAATAAAGCAGGATAAAACCTTATCTCAGATACCTGTTATTATACTAACAGAAAAATCAGACAGAGACACTGAAAAGAAGGTGCTTGAAAGCGGTGCGTGGGACTTTGTTCCAAAGCCTTATGACGCTGATATTATAAAGCTAAGGCTCAAAAACGTTATCGCAAGAAGTCAGGTATCGTTGCTCAAAGAGCTTAATAACGTTATGAACTACGACCCTCTTACGGAGATATATTCAAAGAATAAATTTTTCAGTGCATCAAAGGCACTTCTTAAGGATAATCCTGACAAGCAGTTCGCTTTTCTAAGACTAGATATCGACCGTTTCAAGCTTATAAATTCATTTTTCGGCACTGCGTATGGAGACAGACTGCTAAAGCGTGTTGCAAAACGTATAAGAGATTTTGCAAAAACAACGGAATGCTGTACCTTTGGTAGGATAGACGCTGACGTTTTCGGTATCTTCACCCCTTATCAGGGCAAGGAAGAAACAGTAAAGCAGATAGAGCAGGCTGTTGAAGACATGAAAAAACTGTCCGCAAGCTATAACATCATGATCGTTTACGGCGTTTATGTGGTGACTGACAGAAGCCTGCCAATATCCTTCATGTGCGACCGTGCCGCTCTTGCCGCTAAAACTGTAAAAGGGCATTATATGAAAAGCTATGCTTTTTATGATGACAAAATGCGGCTTTCTATTGAAAACGAGCAGAATATAATAAATGAAATGAGCGACGCTCTTGAAAACCACGAGTTTGTGCCTTACTATCAGCCTAAGTATGATGTAAAGACAAACAAGCCTGTGGGTGCGGAGGCCCTCGCAAGGTGGATACACCCTACCAAGGGATTTATCTCACCTGGTGTGTTTATCCCTATATTTGAGAAAAACGGCTTTATCTCAAAGCTTGATTTCTACATATGGGAATGCGTATGCAAACAGCTCAAGGAATGGAAAGACAAGGGAGTACCACTTTTTCCTGTGTCTGTAAACGTTTCACGGGTGAACCTTTACAACCCTAATCTATCGAAGATCATCATAGAGCTTACGAAAAAGTATGACGTTGACCCTAAGTATTTCAACATTGAGATAACGGAAAGCGTTTATACTGACGACAATGTAATGATAGATGATATCACTAGTCAGCTCAGAAATAATGGCTTTACTATCCTCATGGACGATTTCGGCAGCGGCTATTCTTCCCTGAACGTACTCAAAGATGTTCAGGTGGACGAACTAAAAATGGACATGATGTTCATGTTCAAGGCCAAGTATGACGGCCGTGCAGAAACTATAATTTCTTCTGTTATAAGAATGGCCAAATGGCTCAATATCCCTGTTATAGCGGAAGGCGTTGACAGAGCGGAGCAGGTAGACTTTCTGAAAAGCGTAGGCTGTGACTACATTCAGGGCTTCTATTTTTCAAAGCCTTTGCCTGCGTCAGACTATGAAAAGCTTATCTCAGATCAGGAGGAACAGCCTGTGCCTGAGAACAGCACGTTGGTAAACGACCCGCTGTGGGGCAAGGGAGGAGGATTGCTGGTATATATCGACAGCATCGACCAACCTGCTATGATATATGAATGTTTTCCGGACGGCACAGTGGAAATGGTATGTTCAAACAAGGCGTTTTCACAAAAATACGGCTATGACAGCAGTTTTTACGGCAAATTCAATGTGGTGAACTGCGTTGACAGCGAATGCAAGGAGAAATTTACAAACACTATAAACAAGGTCATAGAGAGCAAGGACAGAGCAGAATGTGTTCTCAGTATGCACGATATAAATGGCAAGAAGCACTGGTTCAGGACGCATTTACGATTCGTCAGCGAAACAGGGGTAAGTTCTGTGCTTATAGCATATCTCACGGATGTGACCGACATGGTGTTCATGGATAAACGCATAAACGACTATAAGAACTATATCCAAAGCGAAATAGAACGAAAACACAAGATCCTTATTGTCAGCAACAACAGCGACGCACGCTGTCAGCTCGAAGAGATACTTTCTCAGGAAAACATTGTTTTCACGGCAGAAACCATTCAGGACGGGAAAAAGATTCTTCTTAACGAGGATATCGACCTTATTTATTTTGACATACAGCTTATTTCCAAGGACGACGAATTTCCTCTTGACATTGATGAAAGAAGGCTCCCCGTTATTGCTATAACCCAGGCTCATGGCGTGCTTAAAGGCATGACAAAATTGACGAACAGAGTTTCAGACTTTGTTATGAAGCCGTATATAGATGATCTGGTACGCCTGAGAACGACCAATCTTATAAAGATCAATATTTCAGGCAGTGCAAACGAAAAATATTTTAGCCGAACGAAATGATTTGAAAAGTCCTCTGTGATAAGCAGGGGCTTTTTTTCTTCTATTAAGCTGTCTGCTTTATTGACAAAATATACTCTATCTGATATTATATAAGTATGAATGCTGAAAGCGAGGGAGAAAAAATGTATCTTGACAAGTGGCGTGTGGCAATAAGAAATTTGAAAAATTCGCTTTTTTCATATCCAAACACGGCTCAAAGCTGTTTTCCTGACCCTATCACGGACGACACAGTGTTTTACTGCGTTCAAGGTCTTGTATATGGCAGTCAAAAGTTCCCTGACGGAAAATTCATACGCAGTTCTCCTGTCACCTCGGTATACTCCGAGGACGGAAAGCTTTTTGCCAAAACAATAAACAACGTTTATGAGCTTAAAACGCCAAGCGATTATTTCGACTGTGATATCGCTGAAAATGCCGCACAAAAAACAGGAAGCAGTGAGCTTGCTGAAACAGCTAAGATGCAGAGAGAAAAGCTCATGGCACAGCTTGATAAATTTTTCACAATATGCCAGAGGCTTTGTGATAATGAACAGGCTGACGTTGCAAATGAGTTGCCTGAAGATACTCTTGTTATATGCTATTACGGCACTGACCCACATGGAAACAAGATGTTCTACAAAAATGAAGATATGGTAGTGCCTGTTTTTGCAGATGTGAACGTTGGGATAGTAATTGACTCGGTGGGGCTTGCGGAAAGCACAGAAAAGCTGGAATCATGGGATACGCTGGGCAGATATTATATCGACAGCGAGCTTATGGAGTTTTATGACTGTGACACGAAAAACCTTATTTTCTGCAATTTGACGAACTCCCCTATATATGTTACGATTTACGAAAGCTCAGCCGCTATGCTCTGTATGCCGAACACGGCTAAGATAGCTTCAAGAAAAGTAAAAGAAAAATAATGCTTTTATCCGTCTGAGATCTCAGGCGGATCTTTTTTTGCACAATGCAGAAAAGAACGTTGAAAATTAATAGAATGTTAAACTTTTAACGTGTCATAGCAATTGAATAATCGTCGAAAGTGTAGTATAATCTTTTTATATAGTTGCTTTTTGATGTAAAATAATATATTTAACTATTTTTGTATCGTGAGGAAAAGATCATGGAAATTTTAAAACAGCGTATTCTTAAGGACGGAGTAGTAAAGGAAGGAAACGTTCTCAAAGTTGATAAATTCCTTAACCACCAAATGGACGTAAAGCTTTTCAACGATATCGGTGAGGAGTTTGCAAAGAGATTTGCAGGAACAGGCGTAAACAAGATACTCACTATCGAGTCATCCGGTATCGGCATTGCCTGCATTGCGGCACAGCATTTTAACAACTGCCCTGTTATTTTCGCAAAGAAAACTCTCAGCAAAAATCTTGACGGCGAAATGTTCGTTACTCAGGTAAAGTCCTACACAAAGGGCGTTACATATGACGTCATGGTATCTGAAAAATATCTCGGCAAGGGCGACAAGGTGCTTATCATAGACGATTTTCTTGCTAACGGCTGTGCTCTTATGGGGCTTATAGATATCGTAAAGCAGTCGGGGGCTGAGCTTGCGGGAGCAGGCATCGTTATCGAAAAGGGCTTCCAGGTTGGCGGAAAGACTATCCGTGACATGGGCGTGAAGCTCGAATCTCTTGCTATCGTTGACTCTATGGACAACGGCACTATCACTTTCAGGGACTAACGCACAAGGCGTTACCAATAAATATTTTATGGAGGAAGATCAAACATGAAGGTAAGACGTATTCTTGCGCTCGTTCTTTCTGCGGCTCTTGCTGTAACAGCTCTTACAGCTTGTACATCTGCTAAGGACGAAGCATCACAGAAGTCGGCTGACAAGCAGACGACAACTCTCAGCTATGACACTGTAAAGATCGGTGTTATACACATCGGCAACCCTGCCGACGGTTCAGGCTACACATATGCTCACGATCAGGGTATCGTTGGTATGCAGAAGGAGCTTGGACTTAAAGACGATCAGATCGTAAGAAAGAACAACGTATCAGACAGCGACCCTGCTGCTACAGAAACAGCTATCCGTGAGTGCATCGAGGAAGGCTGCAACATCATCTTCGGCACAAGCTGGGGCTATATGGACAAAATGGAATCCCTCGCTGAGGAATATCCTGACGTTTATTTCTGCCACGGCACAGGCTACAAGAACAACGGTAAGAACCTTAACAACTACTTCGGAAGAATTTATCAGGCAAGATATCTCACCGGTATCGTTGCAGGTATGAAGACAGAGTCAAATCTTATCGGTTACGTTTCCGCTATGGGCAGCGAGAACTCTGAGTGCACAGGCGGTATCGACGCTTTCGCAATGGGCGTTTATTCTGTAAATCCTGATGCTAAGGTTTATGTAAAGGTAACAAACAGCTGGTATTCACCAACAGAGGAAACAAACGCTGCAAAGGCTCTTCTTTCTGAGGGCTGCGACGTTATCGCTCAGCACTGCGACACACCTAACCCACAGCTCGAGGCTGAAAGCGCAGGCAAGTGGGGCGTAGGCTACAACACAGATATGTCTAAGGACGCTCCTAAGGCTACACTTACTTCAACTCTTTGGAACTGGTCTGCATACTACACATATCAGGTAAAGCAGATCGTAGATGGCAACTGGAAGTGTGAGAACTACTACGGTGGCATGGCTGACGGTCTTGTAGACATCGCTCCTCTGAACAAGGATCTTTGCACAGAGGATATGCAGAAGGCTGTTGACGAGGCTAAGGCTAAGCTTGAGGACGGCTCATTCAATGTATTTGACGGCGTTATCGAAACAAACGACGGCAAAACAGTTGGCGAAGAGGGCAAAACTCTTGACGACGCTACTATCACAGGCGGAATCAACTGGTACTTCAAGAACGTTGAGGTCAAGTAATAAGGCTTAACAGCTTAACAAAACATTTATACGGGCGGTGCAGGTTGCCGCCTGTTTTGTTAATGATATGAGCATACGGCAGCAGGTAATTCTGCTGTCGGTTTCTGATGACATTAGCAAATCTAAGGAAGTTCATAAAAAGGAGCTGAAAGTATGAGTGAAGAAATATCTGCTGAGATCGCTGTAAAATGCAGCGGTATAACAAAAGTTTTCGGCAGCGTGGTTGCAAACGACGGCATTGATCTTGAAGTAAAATACGGTGAGATACTTGCACTGCTGGGCGAAAACGGATCAGGAAAGACCACGTTGATGAATATGCTTTCGGGTATCTATCACCCTGACAAGGGCAATATCTACATTGCCGGCAAGCCTGAGGCGATAAATTCACCTATGGATTCTATCGAACTTGGCATAGGCATGATACATCAGCACTTCAAGCTTGTGGAGGTGTTCTCCGCCGCAGACAACATTGTGGCAGGCACAAAGGGCAAGCTTAAGAGCAAGGGCGCTGTAAGAGATGAGATAAAAAAGATATCTGAACAGCTTGGTCTTGAAGTTGACCCTGACAAAAAGGTATACAATATGTCCGTCAGTGAAAAGCAGACAGTTGAGATACTGAAAGTGCTTTACAGGGGTGCTAAAATACTTATTCTTGACGAGCCTACGGCGGTTCTTACTCCGCAGGAAACTGAAAAGCTTTTCAATATCCTGAGAAAAATGAAAGCTCAGGGCTGTGCTATCATTATCATCACCCACAAGCTGGGCGAGGTAATGGATATATCTGACAGAGTGACCATACTGCGAAAGGGCAAGAGCGTTGAAACTGTAAACACTGCCGAGAGCAGTGAAAAGCAGCTCACTGAGCTTATGGTGGGCAAGGCGGTGGAGCTTTCAATAGAAAGACCTGAACCTGTGAACGTAAAGCCGATACTTAACGTTGTCGATCTGACGGTAAAGAACTCTGAGGGAAGCATTGCTCTCGATGACGTAAGCTTTGTTATAAACAGGGGCGAGATACTTGGTGTGGCAGGCATTGCAGGAAGCGGTCAGAAAGAGCTTTGCGAGACTATCGCAGGGCTTCAGAAGATAGAAAAGGGCGCAGTGCTTTACAACAAGGAGAACATCATAGGCAAGACACCTAAGGAGATAATAAATCTCGGCATAAGCATGAGCTTTATCCCTGAGGACAGACTTGGAATGGGTCTTATTGCTTCGGTGGGTATGACGGACAATATGCTTCTTAAAACATACAAGCAGGGTAAGCTTTGCTTTGTGGACAGAAAGCCTGCTAAGGCGCTTTCAAAGGAGCTTATAGAAAAGCTTGAAATAAAAACTCCGTCAACGGAGCTTCCTGTAAGAATGCTTTCGGGCGGAAACGTTCAGAAGGTCCTGCTTGGACGAGAGATACACAGTGAGCCTGATCTGCTCATAACCGCATATCCTGTTCGTGGACTTGACATCAACTCATCATATCTTATATACTCGCTTCTTAACGAGCAGAAGAAAAAGAACACGGCTGTGCTTTTCATAGGCGAGGACCTTGATGTTCTTCTGGAGCTTTGCGACAGGATAATGGTGCTTTGTCACGGCAAGATAACAGGTATTTGTGACGCCAAAAAGGTCACAAAGGAACAGGTAGGCATGATGATGACAGGCTCGACAATGGAGGAGGTGCTGGGCATTGGCTGATATTATAAAAAAAGAGCCTCTTATAAGAATAGCCAAGCGTGCTGAACGCTCAAACAAGCAAAAGCTTATCATAAGGCTTCTGTCGGTGCTTCTGGCTATTTGTGCAGGCGGAATATTCATTCTTATTCTTGGCAAAGATCCGTTTTCATACTATGCGAAAATGGTAAAGGGTGCTTTTATCGGTAAGAACGCCGCAAGCCCTTTTATGCCGTTCAAAGAGACCATAAAGATAATGATACCGCTTCTTATATCTTCTCTTGGCATTACGCTTGCGTTTAAGATGAAGTTTTGGAATATCGGTGCAGAGGGTCAGATAATAATGGGCGGAGTTTTCGCTTCATACTTTGCTCTTTATCATTACGATATGCCTCACTATCTGCTTTTCATTGTGATGTTCGTTGCGGCGATGATAGGCGGAGGACTGTACGGCATTATCCCTGCATTTTTCAAGGCAAAATTCGACACAAACGAAACTTTGCTCACCCTTATGCTCAACTATATCGCACTTTACGTTATAGATTGGCTCACAAAGGGCGCATGGCAGGATCCTGAGTCAAAGGGATATCCTAAGATAGCAAGATTTGACCTTAACGCATGGCTTGACTCGCTAGGCGGTGTGCAGATAGGCTGGGTGATAGGTCTGGTGCTTGTGATATTGGTATTTATCTATCTTAAATACACAAAGCAGGGCTACGAGATAACTGTAGTATCAGACAGCCACGCAACTGCAAGATATGCAGGCATGAGCCCTAGCAAGATAATGATAAGAACGATGTTTTTGAGCGGTGCTATCTGCGGTATCGCAGGAATGGTGCAGGCTTGCGGAACAGAACACACACTTTCAACATCTGTTGCAGGCGGAGTAGGATTCACGGCTATCATAGTTGCATGGCTTGCAAACCTCAATCCATTCGGCATACTTGTGGTGTCATTCTTATTCGCAGTCCTTGAAAAGGGCAGCACTGTGGTATCGTCTGAATTTGTTCTTTCACCTTACTGCTCGGACGTTTTGCAGGGAATAATCCTGTTCTTCGTGCTTGGCTGTGAGTTCTTCATCAGATACAGATTTGTAACAAGAGGAGGCAGGAAAAATGACTAGACTTATTTCATTCCTTGCCCATGCGGTATATATGGGTACTCCTCTGCTTTTCGGCACAGTAGGAGAGATACAAAACGAAAAAGCTGGACACCTTAACCTTGGCGTTGAGGGAACAATGGCAATGGGCGCTTGCGCAGGCTTTATGGTAGCATACAAGACAGGAAGCCTTTGGCTTTCCATACTTGCGGCATTTCTTATGGGTGCGCTTGTTTCCCTTATCTATGCTTTTCTTACCATAACAATGATGGCGAACCAAAACGTAACAGGTCTTACACTGACTATATTCGGCACGGGACTTTCAAACTTCATAGGCGAGCAGATGATATCCGCTTCACCTACAGGCAACCTCAAACTGCCTGACGGAGTGATGAGCAGTCTGAAAAACATTGACATACCGCTTCTCAGCAAGATACCTGTTCTTGGAGAGGTGCTTTTCTCACAGAACATTTTCACATATCTGAGCATTGTTATCGCTGTGATAATGTTTATCTATCTGAAAAAGACTAAGGTGGGTCTTAACCTTAGAACTATCGGTGAGAATCCTGCTGTTGCGGACGCTGTGGGAATAAGCGTTGTGAAATATAAATACATAAACGTTCTTATCGGCGGAGGAATATGCGGAATAGGCGGAGCGTTCTGCTCAATGGTAATAAACGGCGGTGTTTGGATGGCAAACAGCGTGAACGGTCTTGGCTGGATAGCTGTAGCGCTTGTTATCTTCGCTGTATGGAATCCTGCAAGGGCTATTTACGGAGCGTATATTTTCGGTGCATTCATGGTGCTGAAATACTACTTCCCGAAAAACCTCGGCTTCACTGTTCCTGAGTCATTCTTTGATATGCTCCCATATCTTGTAACGGCTCTTGTTCTTATCATCACTTCAGTGAAAAAATCAAGAGAGCGTTCACAGCCACAATCCTGCGGTATAAATTATTTCCGTGAGGAGAGATAAAACGTGACGTAACGGGCGAACACCGTTCACCCCTACAGATAATACCTAAAGCAACATATTTAAAAGCTCTGCGTTTTGCAGGGCTTTTATTTTTGCCCTAGTGACAAAATGCAAAAGATGTTCATAGTCCAATTACGATACAAAAAAAGCGGGCGACCACAGGTCGCCCATACGCTTTGTTATGTTATGATAAACTGTTTTTACTTCGCCTTTGCCGAAGCCACAAAAGATTTGAGCTCCTCCTCAGGCATATAGCCGACAGTTGAAGCAACTACCTTGCCATGTTTCACAACAAAAAGGGCAGGTATGCTCGAGATACCGAAAGCGGATGCAAGCTCGTTTTCCTCGTCAACGTTGACCTTCCCCACATTTACAGAACTGTCCTCCTCAGAATACTTATCCACCAGCGGTGAAAGCATTTTGCACGGACCGCACCATGCTGCCCAGAAGTCAAGCAGGACAGGCTTTTCCGAGTGCATTACTTCATTTTCAAAATTATCCTTTGTTATGACCTTTACAGACATTTTTCACAGCTCCTTTTCTAGTCTTTGCTTTTGTAATAGAGCATACAATGGCAGAAGCCCTCAAAATTCGGGTCGGCTATCTGCTCACGGAACTCTTTGCACATACACTTGTTTTCCTCTGTGCGCTGTATCCTGCACGGACAATAGCCACCTGTGCGTTTAAGCCCCTCTTTTATGCTCTTTACCATTTCTTTATCATCGTTAAGACGTACCATTACTACCTATCCTTTGCAGATATGCTTAGATTATTCCTTGACAAATGCCTTTACTATCTCGCCGATATACTGATAGTGATAATCCTTGTCAGAATACCATTTCTCATCGTTTTCAGTATCAACAAAGCACTCAGGCTTCATCTCCTGAACATAAGCCTTTTTGCATACAAGCACCATATCAGCTTCCGCAAAAGCTGTTACCTCCACGCCGTTTTCAGACACGAACACAGGGGTCAGACCTGTTTCCTTTGCCTTATCGCAATCTCTTCCGGAATGCGAACCGCAGAAGCTGAGTGCGCTTCTGTATTTTTCACTGAAAAACGAGGGAAAACAGATATAAAAACATCTCCTACCACATTTACCCATTAACAACAAATATCCTTTTCTGTTTTCTTATAACCACTCTATTTGTATGCAAATTGCATGTTTGTAAAATGTTAATATTGATATATTCTTCGC
>ERZ1027261.162-NODE-162-length-10439-cov-4.668143_pt1 | contig 10439 bp, 8 predicted proteins | sample MGYA00519259_ERZ1027261 | MGnify/ENA primary metagenome ERZ1027261 (study PRJEB26926, sample SAMN06164801) | human gut metagenome | biome: ENVO:00009003; feature: ENVO:2100002; material: ENVO:00002003 | host: Homo sapiens | place: USA | collected 2012 ... | reverse complement strand
GGATAAAAATAGGGCAAAATACAAAAGGGCGACCAAAGGCCGCCCCTACATCAGGTTTTTATAAACAAACGCCGTGATCAGGTCACAGCAAACTGTGAGTTATAGAGATCGGCATAGAATCCGTTCTTTGCCATAAGCTCATCATGACTTCCCTGCTCTACTATGTGTCCTGAATCCATTACTATGATAGTATCTGCGTTCTTGATAGTAGAAAGTCTATGGGCGATTATAAAGCTCGTTCTGCCCTGCATCATTTTCTCAAAGGCACGCTGTACCAATATCTCGGTACGGGTATCTATAGACGATGTAGCTTCGTCCAGAATAAGCATTGGTGGCAGTGAGAGCATTATTCGTGCGATACAAAGAAGCTGTTTCTGTCCTGCGGAGATAGTGCTGTAGCTGTCTGAAATAACGGTATCATAGCCCTTTGGCAGACGCTTTATAAAGCCGTGACAATGGGCTGACTTGGCGGCGGCTATCATTTCTTCCTCGGTGGCGTCAGGCTTGCCATAGCAGAGGTTCTCTCTTATGGTGCCTGTTTTCAGCCACGTTTCCTGCAGGACCATGCCGTACATACTTCTCATGGAATCACGTGTACAATCCTTTATAGGCTCGCCGCTTATGCGTATCTCGCCGCTGTCGGTATCATAGAACCTCATAAGGAGGTTTATCATGGTGGTCTTGCCGCAGCCTGTTGGTCCTACGATAGCTGTACGCTGACCGCTCTTTACATGGAGGTTAAAATTCTCGATAAGCTTCACATCAGGCACATAGCTAAATGACACGTTGTCAACGTCTAATGTGCCGTCAACGGAGGTAAGGACAGTAGCGTTAGAGCTGTCAGGTATCTCCTCTGTTTCGTCTATGACCTCAAAGACACGCTTTGCAGAAGCGAATGCACTTTGAAGCTCGGTGATAACGCCTGATATTTCATTGAAAGGCTTTGTATACTGATTTGCATAGGTGAGGAAACAGCTAAGGTTACCAACTGTGAAGCCCACGCCTTTTATTACAGAGAGTGCGCCCACGATACCGACAGCCATGTAGACGAGGTTGTTTACAAATCGTGTGCATGGGTTGGTGAGTGAGGAAAAGAATGTGGCGTTAAGTCCAACTTTCTGGAGTTTCAGGTTCACTTCTTCAAACTGCTCCTCAGCTTCTTCCTGATAGCCGAATGCTGTTACTACCTTCTGATTGCCTGTCATTTCCTCAACAAGGCTGGTCATGTCGCCTCTTGCAACTGATTGCTGGTGGAAAAGCTTGAATGTGTTCTTGGCGATAAATCTTGCGACAAATAGAGAAAGCGGAGTTAGGATAACCACGATAAGGGTTATTTTCACGTTTATGGAGAGCATGAAACCAAGTGTACCAAAAATTGTACATACGCCTGTAAAGAGCTGTGAAAAGCCCATGAGAAGTCCGTCTGACACCTGCTCCAAATCGGAGATTATACGGCTGATTATATCACCGTGAGGGTGGGAGTCGATATAAGAAAGGGGTAGCTTTTGGAGCTTAGCGAAAGCATCGTTTCGGATATCTCTTACCACGCAATAGGTTATCTTATTTGTACAAAGTGACATGAGCCACTGGGCAATGCCTGTTACGGTGACTGTTACGCTAAGCTTGATGATGATATTGATAATTCCGTCAAAATCTACAAGTCCCTTGGCTATGATAAGGTCAACAGCGTTGCCGACGAGGATAGGAGCATAAAGGGTGGTGGCAACGGTTATGACCGCAAAGACCATGGACAGTATGAACAGCCACATATGCGGTTTTGCATATCTGAGAAGCGGTCTGAGAGCGGAGGTATCAAGCTTGTTTTTTGTGCTTTGCTTAGCCATTTGCCTGTGCCTCCTTTTCTGAAAGCTGTGAAAGGCAAATTTCTTTATATACCTCGCAGCCGTTATAAAGCTCTGAATGAGTGCCGATACCTGCTATTTTGCCATCGTCAAGAACGATTATCTTATCGGCACTTTTTATAGATGAGATCCTCTGTGAAACTATGAAAACGGTCATGCCGCTTGTTTTTTTGTGGATAGCTTTTCTTAGTCTTGCATCTGTGGCAAGGTCAAGGGCGGAGGCTGAGTCATCGAGAATGAGTATCTCAGGATCACCGACCAATGCTCTTGCAATGGTAAGTCTTTGACGCTGACCGCCTGAGAGGTTTTTGCCCTCCTGCAAGATCATTTCGTCAAGCTTATCAGGCTTTTTCTCTACAAAGTCTTTTGCCTGAGCAATGTCAAGAGCGTTCCAGATATCCTCGTCCGTGGCGTTTTTATCACGCCACTGCATATTGTGTCTTATAGTACCCTTAAAGAGGACAGCTTTCTGAGGAACAATGCCTATCATACCTCTGAGCTGTGAGAATGGGTACTCTTTTACGTCAACGCCGTCAACGAGGACTTCGCCCTGACGGACGTCATAAAATCTTGGTATAAGGTTGATAAGAGAGGTCTTACCTGAGCCTGTACCACCGATTATACCGATAGTTTCGCCTTTCATTGCTTTAAAGCTGATATCTGAAAGGGAGTCAGCCTCGGCTGATGCGTACGAGAAGAAACAGTTCCTAAACTCTACGCATGGGGCATTACCGTCTGTTGTGACGGATTTATTATCCTTATCGGATACACTTGGCTCCACAGCGAAAACGTCATTAATTCTGATAGCGGACGCCTGCATTTTGGTGATATTTGTAACGAGTATCGCCATAGCAAGGAGTGCTAATAGTATCTGGTTCATATAGTTTACAAGGGCTATCACTTCACCCTGTGAGATAGAGCCTGAATAAACTGTTTTGCCGCCGAACCAAATGATAGCGATGATAGCGAAGTTTACGATAACATATGTGGCAGGGTTCATAAGGGCGGAAATTCTTCCTGCGATAATCTGCTGACGTCTAAGTTCTTCGGTATTATCGGCGAACTCTTTTTCCTCGTCTTTCTGACGTGAAAAGGCTCTGATAACTCTTGCGCCTGTGAGAGTTTCGCTTGTCATAAGGTTAGTTTTATCCAGCTTTTTCTGGATATTCTTATACTGCGGGATAGTGATGTGCATTATAAGATAGATGACATAGGCAAGGCAAGGTGCGATTATCAGGAAGATAAGAGTAAGCTTTACTGATATGGAAAACGCCATTATGATAGAACCAAGCACTATAAAAGGCGAACGAAGAAACAGACGAAGGAGGATATTCACGCCCTGCTGAGCGGTATTGATATCCGCTGTCATTCTTGTGACGAGGGTATGGCTTCCAACGCTGTCTATTTCCGCATAGGACAGTGAATTGATATGCTTGAAAAGGTCACGTCGGAGGGCTGTTCCAAAGCCCAATGACGCTTTTGCGGCGAAATACTGAGCAGTCAGCGCACAAGCCAGACCACAGAAGGCGAGGAGAACAAGCACGCCACCCATTTTATAGATGTAGGGCTTATCTTGATTTTTTATACCCACGTCAATGATATTAGCCATAACGAGTGGCACTGCAAGCTCGAAGCAGGCTTCGATAAGCTTAAACAGCGGACCGATTATGCTTTCTTTTTTATAGTTTTTCAGATACCTAAAAAGCTTCAGCATTTTTCTATCTCCCAACTAAATAAAATCATATAAATTTTATTATATCATATGTTTTTGTACATTTGTAGACGAATAAGTTAATTCTTTAAAAAAGTGGGGATAATACAGGGGGGCAAAAAGTTCGCCCGTCTTTGTACACCGGCATGGTTTGTGATAATTCAAGCCTCGCACCTCCGAGCGGGACGCCGAGGGCGTCGTCCCCTACAATAATCATCGCCGCAGGCGATACCTTCATTCCTCATTCCTCATTCCTCATTCCTCACTCCTCACTCCTCATTCCTCACTCCTCATTCCTCACTCCTAACAAAAAGGGGGTTGACAAAAGGGCGAAAGTGTGCTATAGTCATATCAATAGGTTTAAATGCTATGACGGAAATAAGTAGCCTTTTGCGAAATTTCAGAGAGCTTTCGGTCGGTGCGAGAAAGCATTTCTACAAAGTGTGAATACATTCCTGAGCTGTTCGCTGAGAAAGCTTTTGCGTAAGGCGAAACGGTTTGCACACGTTACAGTGCTATGGCTTCGCTTTCTGCTGAGCCTGTAAGGTCGGGAGTTTCCCCGATAAACTGAGGTGGTACCACGATAATTCGTCCTCTGACAGATATTCTGTCAGGGGATTTTTTATTTATGTACCGCAAAAAAATAATACGGAGGTATGAAAAATGACAGTATTTGAAGAACTGAAAAGAAGAGGTCTTCTCGCTCAGCTTACTGATGAGGAGGAAATAAAGGAGCTTATCAACGCTGGTAAGGCAACTTTCTACATCGGCTTTGACCCGACCGCTGATTCACTCCACGTTGGTCACTTTATGGCGCTTTGCCTTATGAAGCGTTTGCAAATGGCAGGCAACAAGCCTATCGTTCTTATCGGAGGCGGTACGGCTATGATAGGCGACCCGTCAGGCAAAACAGATATGAGAAAAATGATGACAAAGGAAACTATCAACCACAATGTTGAATGTTTCAAAAAGCAGATGTCACACTTCATTGATTTTTCTGATGACAAGGCTATTATCGTAAACAATGGCGATTGGCTTCTCGACCTTAATTATGTTGATGTGCTTCGTGACGTTGGTGCTTGCTTCTCTGTAAACAAGATGCTTACATTCGAGTGCTACAAGCAGAGAATGGAAAGGGGTCTTACTTTCCTTGAATTTAACTACATGATAATGCAGTCCTACGATTTCTACAGACTTTTCCAGGATTACGGCTGTAATATGCAGTTCGGCGGTGACGATCAGTGGGCTAATATGCTGGGCGGCACTGAGCTTATCAGAAAGAAGCTTGGCAAGGACGCTTATGCAATGACTATCACTCTGCTTCTTAACTCTGAGGGCAAGAAAATGGGCAAAACTGAAAAGGGTGCTGTATGGCTCGACCCTGAAAAGACTTCTCCATACGAGTTCTATCAGTATTGGAGAAACGTTGGTGACGCTGACGTTATCAAGTGCCTGAAGATGCTCACATTCGTTCCTATCGAGGAGATAGAGGAAATGGAGAAACACATGGAGGGTGCTGAATACAACAAGGCTAAGGAGCTTTTGGCTTACGAGCTGACAAAGCTTGTTCACGGCAAGGAGGAGGCTGACAAGGCTGACGCTGCGGCAAAGGCTATTTTTGCAGGCGGTGGAAACAGCGACGATATGCCTAGCACGACTATTGCGGCGGCTGATCTTACTGACGGCAAGATAGGTATTCTTACGCTTCTTGTTAAGTGCGGTCTTTGTCCTTCAAACGGTGAGGCAAGACGTCTTGTTACTCAGAACGGTATTGCGGTGAATGGTGAGAAGTTCACTGACCCTAAGGGTCTTGTTGATCTCTCTGAGCCTGTTGTTATCAAAAAGGGTAAGAAGATCTTCCACAAGGCTATTGCGGAATAATATAGCACAAAATAATTTCCACGGGTGGACAGAAGTTCACCCGTTTTTTTTTATATAAATATATGGTATTTTGCAATATTCATAAACATTCACACAAAATACATATAAGGTTTAGCTATATTTAAAGTTATTCATATATACTTTTAATCAAAGGAAAGTTTACACGAAACATACGAAAAAATCACGAAAAGAGGCGTGGATATGAATGGCAATCAGGAAGTGTTCAGACGGATAGAGAAAAAATATATCGTTGATGAACCGACTTATGAAAAGCTTATAAAAAAGCTCGATGGGCATTTTGTCAAAGACAGATATTACAAAAGCACTATCTGCAACATATATTATGACACACCAAGTCATCAGCTTGTGAGAAACTCCATTGAAAAGCCTGTTTACAAGGAAAAGCTGAGAGTGAGGAGCTACGGCGTACCTAATGATGAAGACATGGTCTTTGTGGAGCTGAAAAAGAAATACAAGGGTGTGGTCTACAAGAGGCGTATTGAAATGACCCTTGCACAGACCCGTGATTTCTTTGCAGGCAAAGAGGTACCTCATGATAATCCGCAGATAGAGAACGAGCTGAAATATTTTCTCAAATTCTATGAGGGCATTGCTCCTGCTATGTATCTTAGCTATGACAGGCTTGCTTACTGCGGTGCAGAAGACCCGTCCCTCAGGCTGACCTTTGACACGCACATTCTTTACCGTGAGGAACAAAAGGAGCTTGACAAGGGCATTTGGGGAAAAGAGCTTCTGCCTGCTGGCGTGAGGGTAATGGAAATAAAGATACCGAACGCTATGCCACTTTGGTTATCGGCTATACTTGATGAACTGGAGATATATCCTGCTTCGTTTTCAAAATACGGAACTGCGTATCTTAACGAATTTTCTGAAAAAATACATAAAGGTAAGGTGATAAGCTGTGCTTAATTCAACTACTCTTGCGGCTACTACTGTGACCACCACTGAAACGACCGTGGCGGCGATAACTACAAACGAATTTGTTTTCTGCACTGCGGCTTCGTTGGTGCTTGGTCTTATAATAGCGTTTGCTTTCAACTTCAGGCAGAAAAAAACAAAGAGCTTTATGATGACGCTTGCTTTGCTGCCTGTGATAGTACAGGTAGTGATAATGCTTGTAAACGGAAACATCGGTACAGGCGTGGCTGTTATGGGTGCATTCAGCTTGGTAAGATTCCGTTCTGTACCGGGAAGTGCAATGGACATTTGTGCTATCTTCCTTTCAATGGCTGTCGGTCTTGCGACGGGCACGAACCACCTTGCGTTGGCTCTTATGCTTGCGGTGTGCGTGAGCCTGCTGAACATTATTTATACGCTTCTGCCTATTGGCAAAAAGAAGTCGGGTCACAAGGATCTTAGTATCACTATCCCTGAAAGCCTTGATTACACTGAGGTATTTGACGATATATTTGAAAAGTATCTTTCAGAATGTGAGCTTGTTTCGGTAAAGACCACAAATATGGGAAGCCTTTTCAAGCTGAAATACCGCATTGAGCTAAAGGGTGACGCTAACGAAAAGAAGCTTATTGACGAACTTAGATGCAGAAACGGCAACCTTGAGATAATGTGTGCAGTGGCAGCAGACATTGAGGAACAATCATTCTGACAAAATAACAAAAGTATCCATAAGCAAAACCGCACAAGGCTAAAGCGGTCTTGTGCGGTTTTTTCAACCTTTTTTACCATACAAGGGGGTATTTTTCATGAAAATTTCGGACACTAAAAAGCTGGCAGCTATCACGGCGGCGTTTTTTATCACGGTCACGGCTTTTTCAGGCTGTTCAGAGAGTGCAAGTTCTTCACAGACCACAAACAGTGTTTCTCAGTCGGCAAAGTCTGACATTGACGCAAGCATTGCGGCAGAGGACATTGACGTTGGATATGACGAGGAAAGCTCAATAGGGATTACATTTGCTGATGGCAGTGCAGCTATAGACGGTGAGGGTGCGACCGCTGAGGGGGAAACTGTTACCATTTCGCAGGCAGGCACTTACATTCTTTCAGGCACGGCGACCAACGGCAGGATAATCGTTTCAGCGGACAAGACGGCTGAAATAAAGCTTATTTTCAATGGAGTTGACATAACTTGTGCGGACAACGCTCCCCTGCTTGTGAGCAAAGCTAAAAAAGTTTATATCGTGCTGGAGGACGGCACAGAGAACGTTTTGACGGACAGTGCAAGCTACTCTTTAGGAGAAGATGACAGCAACACAGACGGTGCTATTTTCTCCAAAGCCGACCTTACTATAAACGGCAGCGGTACACTTACTGTGAATGCAAACTACAAGCACGGCATAGTTTCAAAGGACGATCTTGTTATCACTGACGGAAATATCAATGTGACCTCGGCTTCAACCGCTATGGAAGGCAAGGACAGTGTTAAGATATCTGGCGGAACAGTCAACATTTCCGCAGGCACGAACGGCATAAAATCCACTAACACAGAGGCTTCTGACAAAGGCTTTATAAGCGTGACAGGGGGAAGCTTCACAGTAGTCGCAAACAATGACGCATTCGAGGCGGAAACTGTGCTTTCTATCGAGGGCGGAAGCTTTGACATCACCACAGGCGGTGGAAGTGCAAACGCTTCTATGAAGTCTGACGGCACGCCAAACAGAAATTGGCAGAACAACATGAGCAACGGTGGTGGTCCGAACGAAATGGGCAGACCTGACGATAACGGAAACGGCACGGGAGGCGACCCGCCTGCAATGCCTACGGCTGACAACACAGGGCTGACTATCAAGACTACGGCCAACACTACTACGGACAGCGACAGCACAGATACAACGGACAACACTTCAACATCTGCAAAGGCTTTAAAGGCAGGCAACGAGGTAAACATAAGCGGCGGCGAGTTCAAGATAGATTCGGCAGACGATTCTATTCACAGCAACGGAAACATTGTTATAACAGGGGGAAACATTTCTGCGGCATCGGGTGACAATGGAATGCACGCTGACGGAAATCTGACCATATCCGACGGCACTGTAGACATCACAAAGAGCTACGAAGGTATCGAGGGATCTATCGTGACAATAGACGGTGGCACCATATCAGTGGTAGCAAGCGATGACGGAATAAACTGCGCAGGCGGAAGCGACACTGGATCAACAGACAGAATGGGTGCTGACCAATTCTCGTCACAGGACGGTGTTGAACTTAACATCAACGGAGGAACTGTAACCATTGACGCTGACGGCGACGGACTTGACTCAAATGGCAACTTCACAATGGCAGGCGGTACAGTTTACGTTTGCGGACCTACTAACGGCGGCAACGGTGCACTTGACTACAACGGCACTGCAACTGTAACAGGGGGAACGCTTATCGCCTGTGGTGCAGTTGGAATGGAAGAAGGCTTCGGTGACAACTCCACACAATACAGTGTTCTGCACGATCTTGGTTCGACAGTTTCAGCAAACGAAAAACTGACTATCACTGACAGTGACGGCAAGGAGATCTTAAGCTTTACCCCTACAAAGACTTGGCAGAGCGTTGTATTCACAACCGCTGACCTGAAGGAAGGCGAAACCTACACCATTACGGCAGGGTCGCAGTCGGAAACCGTGACTATTGACGGCATTGTTACTTCTAATTCCAAGGGAATGAACTTTGGCAGAGGTCATGGCGGAGGACGTGGTTTCTGATATGAACGAAAAAAGGACGAACCCCAAGTTCGTCCTTTTTTCGTGTGTTGCCATAAGGCTGCGATTGGCAAGCGGACGACCAAAGGTCACCCCTACATTTGTGTAATATAAATCGTAGGGGCGAACAGTGTTCGCAAGTTTTTGCTCACCTTTGTTGTATACATACGCAAAAAAAGACCGCCTCATGAAGAAGCGGTCTTTAGTAAGCAATTTAGTTTTGGCTGTGCAGATTATGCAAGCTCAGCAAAGTACTTGATTGTTCTTACCATCTGTGATGTGTAAGAGTTCTCGTTGTCGTACCAAGAAACTACCTGTACCTCATAGAGGTCATCAGCGATCTTAGATACCATTGTCTGAGTAGCATCGAAGAGTGAACCAAATCTCATGCCGATAACGTCAGAAGAAACGATTGGATCCTCGTTGTAGCCAAATGACTCAGAAGATGCAGCCTTCATAGCAGCGTTGATGCCTTCAACTGTTACGTCAGCACCCTTTACAACTGCTGTAAGGATTGTTGTTGAACCAGTTGGAACTGGAACTCTCTGTGCAGAACCGATGAGCTTGCCGTTAAGCTCTGGGATTACAAGGCCGATAGCCTTTGCAGCACCTGTTGAGTTAGGAACGATGTTTGCAGCACCAGCTCTTGCTCTTCTCAGGTCACCCTTTCTGTGAGGACCGTCAAGGATCATCTGGTCGCCTGTGTAAGCATGGATAGTGCTCATGATACCGCTCTGGATAGGAGCATACTTGTTAAGAGCATTAGCCATAGGAGCAAGACAGTTTGTTGTGCAAGATGCAGCAGAAATGATTGTATCGTCTGCTGTAAGTGTCTTCTCGTTTACTGAGTAAACGATAGTCTTGAGGTCGTTACCAGCAGGAGCTGAGATAACTACCTTCTTAGCACCAGCATCGAGGTGAGCCTGGCTCTTAGCCTTTGATGTATAGAAGCCTGTGCACTCGAGAACTACGTCTACACCAAGCTTGCCCCAAGGACAATCCTTAGCGTCCTTTTCTGCATAAATCTGAAGAGTCTTGCCGTCAACAGTGATAGTATTAGCCTCATCATCAGCTGATACTGTGTGGAGATTCTCACCGATCTTACCACAGTAACCGCCCTGAGCTGTATCATACTTAAGAAGATCAGCGAGCATTGAAGGCTTTGTCAGGTCGTTGATTGCAACTACCTCGTAGCCCTCTGCGCCAAACATCTGTCTGAATGCAAGACGTCCAATACGTCCAAAACCATTAATTGCGACTTTAACTGCCATAATTAATTTACCTCCTAAAAATTTTTCTGTATTTATTATACTACAT
>ERZ1027261.157-NODE-157-length-10718-cov-4.901529_pt1 | contig 10718 bp, 9 predicted proteins | sample MGYA00519259_ERZ1027261 | MGnify/ENA primary metagenome ERZ1027261 (study PRJEB26926, sample SAMN06164801) | human gut metagenome | biome: ENVO:00009003; feature: ENVO:2100002; material: ENVO:00002003 | host: Homo sapiens | place: USA | collected 2012 ... | reverse complement strand
GTTATATAACCTATACTCAAAACTATAACATATTTCACAAATAACGTCAATAGATTTTGTGAAATATTTTTCCCTTTTCGTATCGAACCACAAATCAACAAAGCTAAGAATGCTTGATTTAGGTATTTATAATCAAACATATTTGTGGTATAATGTGAATAGTAAGAATAAAAGGAGCGAATTATGAGATACGATAATATACATAAGGGCAAATTTCTGTCAAGACCGAACCGGTTTATCGCCAACGTTGAGATAGACGGCAAAGCCGAGGTCTGCCATGTGAAAAATACGGGCAGATGCAAAGAGCTTTTGATCGAGGGGTGTACTGTTTGGCTTGAACATTCAGACAGCGAATCGAGAAAGACCGCTTTTGACCTTGTTGCAGTGGAAAAAGGTGACAGGCTCATAAACATGGACAGCCAAGCCCCGAATAAGGCGGTAGGGGAGTGGCTGAGAGAAAAAATGCCTTTTGGCGAGGGCTTCTCGGTCTATCCCGAAAAGAAATACGGCAACTCACGTTTTGATTTTTACTTAGAGTCGCAGGATAGGAAGATCTTCATGGAGGTCAAGGGCTGTACGCTGGAGAAAGACGGCGTTGTGCTTTTCCCTGACGCTCCTACCATCCGTGGTGTGAAGCATATAGATGAGCTTTCTCACTGCCTTGATGAGGGGTATGAGTCTTATATAATGATACTCGTTCAGATGAGCGATGTGAAATATTTCACTCCAAATTATGACACTCACCCTGAGTTCGGAGAGGCTTTGGAGAAAGCTTCCCGAAAGGGCGTGAAGATACTATGCTATGACTGCAACGTGACCCATGACTCTATGACAGTGGGCAAGCCTGTTAAGGTGAAGCTGGGCAGGTAATATGACGGCTCGTCCTGCATATACATTATAATACTAAGATGTATATGGGAGTGACAGCATTGGATATAAAGAAAGTCTGCCTGCGTTGTGTTGCAGTTATAATTGTGGCGTTCGTTATGCCCACGGGGATATGGCTCTATGCAAGATCTGCAAGCAGGTTCGGCAGGGTGGCGGCTGTGGCGGCAGGGGTGGCTATGGGAGAATACAAGCCTTATTTTTCCGCTGATGATGATAGCAAAGCAACTGCGCAGACCGCATATCCAAGTAAGCTTGAAGCGGCGGTGGTGTCAAAGCACAGCATATGGGATATGGATATGGCGCCACAGGAGAAGCAAACGCCCTCTGTAAGCGCAGAAGTGCCAAGTCCTTTGCCTGCTCAGGACGTGACGGACAAGATACCATATCCTGCAAGCATGGAGGGGAATGATGGTGTTATAGAAAAATACACCTACGGCAGATATGACGGTGAGCAGTATTTCGACCTTGACGGCGGCGGTCAGGTGAGAAACTGCACTGAGCTTTCAAATGATGAGCTTTATGAGGAAAGCTCAAAGCCGTATGATTTTCAAATAGACGGAAATTCCTCTGAGCCGCAGATACTTATTTATCACACCCACGCCACGGAAAGCTTTGAGCCCACAGACAAAGACCACTATGACAGCTCCTTTTCCTGCAAGACCACCGACCCCGAAATGAATATGCTGTCGGTAGGGGACAAGATATGCGAACAGCTTGACAAAGCAGGCGTTGCGTATATCCACGATACACTTGTGCATGATTATCCCAGCTATGACGGCTCTTACGATTCGAGCCGAATGGCGGTAAAGCAGATATTGGAGGAGTACCCCTCTATAAAGGTATGCCTTGACGTTCACCGTGACGGCATAGAGCGTGAGGACGGCACAAGGCTCGCACCTGTGGCGGAGATAGAGGGCAGGGAAGCGGCTCAGCTTATGATAATATCAGGGTGTGATGACGGCACTATGGGTATGCCTGACTATATGAAGAATTTTCACTTTGCCTGTGCCTTGCAGTCGGCTTTGGAGAGCGATTGGCAGGGGCTTACACGTCCTATTCTGTTTGACTATCGCCACTATAATCAGGACTTGACCACCGGCTCGCTTCTTATAGAGGTGGGAAGCCACGGCAATTCTATCGCTCAGGCACAGTATACAGGCGAGCTTATAGGAAAGACCTTGGGTGAGATGTTCGGAGGAGAATAGGTGCAATAACGCACAAAATATGTGCGGCGAATTGTCTTAAAATGCCGAAAATACGGCTTTTAGCGGTTGGTTTCTTGACAAGAACGGGGTTTTGCGTTATAATTGAAGGGACTACATAAACGTTACAGCGTGAGAAATATATAATACGCTTATATTTTGGAGAACTGATATTATGAAAAAAATTTACCCCATGAAAAGAATAGCCGCAGGCTGTATGGCTCTGTGCATAGCTTTTGCCGCCTTTGGTTTTTCTGACGGAAGCGTAAGTGATATCGCTTTGGCGGATAACGATACATACAGCAGTCAGCTTGAAGAGCTAAAAAAGCAACAGCAGGAGCTTGATAAGCAGATAGCTGACGCTGACAAAAAGCTTGCCGACGAGCAGGACAACCTTGAGGCTATAAAGAAAAAATATAAATCCATACAGAAAAAGATAGCAAATTCAGAGAAATATTCCTCTGAGCTTGAAGATCAAATGGCAGAGCTTGACGGCAAACAGCTTGACACTCAGCACAGCCTTGACTTGCAGGAAACTGCAATAAACGAGGGCAAGGACGATTTTATGGAGCGTATTCGTGCAATGTATGTTGCAGGCGGAGCAGATTCGTACACGAACGTGCTGATAAATTCATCTGATTTTTATGATATTCTTATGAGGATAGAGCTTGTGACGAGAGTTGCAAAGCACGATAATGACGAGCTTAACGAGCTTTTGGATCAGTATAAAAAGCTTGAAAAGACCAAGGCGGAGCTTGATGAGCAGATAAAACAGCTCAAATCAAAGGCTGAGGAATATGCCAAGGAGCAGAAAACTTTGGCGTGCGAGCAGGCGGAGCTTCTGAAAATGGAGCAGGAGTCGGGCAAGCTTATCGAGCAGATAAAGAACGATAAGAGCGACCTTGAAAATAAGTCACAGCAGGTGGACAATAAGTATTCGGAGGTGTCCTCAAAGGCGAATACCACCACGACTACGACCACCACCAAGAAAAAGACTACCACCACCAAAAAGAGTGGCAACAGCGGTGAAAAGACCACTACCACGAAGAAGCCGGCTCAGACGGAAAAGCCTGACGAAACTACGGTTCAGACTACCACAACTCCGCAGGAAACAGCTAAGCCAAAGCCTGAAACAAGCAAAAAGACCACTACCACCACAACAGCAGCGCCTGCACCTAAGCCTGATAATTCAAGCAGTTCTAAAATAGACACTGTTGTTTCATATGCCAAAAGCATGGTGGGCGGAGCGTATGTATGGGGCGGTTCGCAGTTTGGTGCAACGGATTGTTCGGGTCTTGTGATGCTCTCGTTCGCACAGGTGGGAATAAATCTTCCACACTATGCGGCTTCGCAGGCTTTATACGGCACTACAGTTTCATATAACAACATGAAGAAGGGCGACGTTATCTTCTTTGGCGGAGCGTCGATCTCGAGCATTTACCACGTTGCTATCTATATCGGCGACGGCAAAATGGTACACGCCCAGAACACTGCCACTGGTATCGTTATTTCAAATGTTGAGTATTTTTCAAGATACAACAACATCACTATAATCAAAAGACTTATATAACGTAAAAACGCAGTCTGCAAAGGCTGCGTTTTTTTATATCTATAATGATTCAACATAAAACGCCACGAAAATTCATATAAAATTACTTAACTGTGAACATTCATTTTCAAACCTATTGACAAAGCTAAGTATTTGTGATATAATTAAATCAAATAAAGATTGTAGGCTTTGATAACAATTGCTGTACAAAACAGCAGTAAGGCAGGGGGAAGAATAATGGATAGTCTGAAAACGTGTTTTTTTGGCGGCTATGATAAGCTTGATACATTAAAATATATCGACACCATAACCAGCGAGATCTATATGCTGGAGTCGGCTATCGAAAAGAAAAAGAACGGTGATAACTTTGTTATCCCCGGAGAAACAGGTCAGCGAAAGCTTAAAGGTTCAGCGCTTGGTGGATTTGCAAAGCCTGATGTGGACAGCTACATCTGTGCGCTTCTTGGAAAGGCGGCTGAGCTTCGTGAAAAGCTTTGCAGCTAACGGCTAATAAAGGCAAAAAATATCCGCAGAGGTCATTTTATATGGCTTCTGCGGTTTTTTTGTCGTATCTAAAAGAGCAATAAAAAAATTAATACCCACTTCCATCGGCTGAAATGAGCATTAATTTTTTATAGAATTATGAAAGGAATTCTTTGGGATTTGGTAAAACCTAAAGACGAGGAAATGTATCAGCGACTTGGGGAATCGCAGAGGGAAAGAAGACAAAAACCTGACTTTAAGTTTTACCAATTACCAAAGCTTTTTTTGTATCTTCTGCTGTGATTATATAATACCAGTTCTGTGTGAACCGAATATGAATTTTCAGGGGATTTCGGAGAGTTTTTTGAAAAAAATAAATGTTAATCACCAGTTCACAATTATAAGCTATAATGTCATTATTGGGGAATTTTTTTACGAGGGAGGATATTTTATGTTTCAGATACTTGTGGTGGAGGACGACGCAAGCCTTAGAAAGCTCATGTCTGCCGCACTTAAACAGCATGGCTACGTGACTTTTCTTGCAAATGACGGTCTGGAGGCTTTGGACGTTCTTGAAAAAACGAATATAGACCTTATAATTTCAGATATAATGATGCCGAATATGGACGGCTATGAGCTTACAAGACAGCTCAGAAAGGCTGATTTCAACTTGCCTATACTTATGGTCACCGCAAAGGAGACCTTCGAGGACAAGCAGGAGGGCTTTTCTGCCGGCACAGACGATTATATGGTAAAGCCTATTGATATAAATGAGATGATACTCCGTGTGGGTGCGCTTTTAAGGCGTTCAAAAATGGCGTCGGAACATTCTCTTACTGTGGGAAACTGCGTGCTTGATTATGACGCTATGAGCGTGGCGGTTGACGGCGGAGCGGCGGAAACTATACCGCAAATGGAGTTCAAACTGCTTTTTAAACTGCTCAGCTACCCTGACAAGATATTCACACGCCGCCAGCTCCTTGACGAGCTTTGGGGCATGGATAAGGACGTTGACGAGCGTACTGTTGACGTTCACGTTAAAAGGCTGAGAGAGCGTTACGGAAGCTGTGAGTCATTCGATATTGTCACGGTTCGTGGACTTGGCTATAAGGCTGTGAAAAAGCAGTGAGGGATAAGCTTGAGGGGTGAGGGGTTTGGATAAGAAAAAGGCCAAAAATAAAACAAGTTTGCAGTTCAAGCTGACTCTTATGTTTTTCTTTGTGATGCTGGTGTCGGCTTCTATATCGGTGTCAGTGCTTGTAATGGTGTGCAGCCCTGTAATGAAAAGCAATGCCGAACAGCAGTTGGTGGAGCTTTCCATGGCAATGGATCAGCTTGAAGAAAAGGGCGGCTTCACTGTGGACGAGATAGTTTCCATTGTGAACAATTCAGCCTATAGTCTGTCAGTGGTGGATAAAAACGATTCAAGAGTACACGACCATTTTGCAGATATCGTGCATAAGGGATATTATGTGTCCTCAGAGGGCGTTGTGCCTAACGCAACTATAATCTCCCAGGTCTATGATAAGTTCGTTATCATAGACAGCTTTTCAAGCGACAGCGTTTACTGGGTAGTAAACCTTGTTGTCATAATAGCTTTTATGGTCTGTATAGTTATCGGTACTATTATAACAGCGTTCATGAGCCGAAGCATTATACAGCCTATACGAGATCTTAGTGCGGCGGCGGCTGAGATAGCAAAGGGCAATTTTAAGGTAAGAGTAAGAGAGCCGTCTGATCCTGAATACAGCATACTTGCGCAGAACTTTAACAAAATGGCTGAGGAACTTGCAGGTACGGAAACGCTGAGAGGTGACTTTATCTCAAACGTTTCCCACGAGTTCAAAACGCCCCTGGCTTCCATACAGGGCTTTGCAAAGCTTCTGCAATCTGACGATATAACCGAGCAGGAGCGTGAGGAATACACGCAGATAATAATCGACGAAACATCACGGCTTTCAAAGCTTTCGTCAAATATTTTGAGACTCACAAAGCTTGAAAATCAGAAAACAGTGGGCAAAAAGACAAGATTTTCTCTTGACGAGCAGATAAGAAAAATACTTCTTGTGCTTGAACCTGAGTGGTCGAAGAAAAAAATCGACCTTGATATCGACCTTGAGGATATCATGTATGTGGGCAGTGAGGAGCTTATGGCGCAGATATGGCAGAATATCATCAACAACGCTATCAAGTTCACCCCGGAGGGCGGAAAGATAAGCGTGAAGCTTTTCCGCAACGAGAAGAATATTTCGGCGGAGATATGGGACAACGGTCCGTCTATAGCCCCTGACGTAAAGGCGAAGATATTTGATAAGTTCTATCAGGGCGACCGCTCCCGTGCAACAGAGGGCAACGGTCTTGGTCTTGCACTTGTAAAAAGGATAATCGAGCTTTCCGAGGGCAGCATAGAGGTAGAAAACGATATGAAAAAAGGCGGCGTTTGCTTCCGCATAAGCCTGCCTTATCTTATTGAGGATATGATGTAGTGTAGGGGCAGCCCATTATACATACGAAGATTTTTTTGCAAACAAAAAGGAGCAGTTCATTGCGAATTGCTCCTTTTATCTGTCTATCATATTTTAGAACAGACTTGCCACAAAGCCTGCTGCCACACCGAAAACATAAAGTATTCCCATTATGGCGAAATTCTCTTTCATGTTGTGCTTGTTGGTCTTGAAAAGCACCAGAAGTCCCACTCCTGCCCCTGTGCAAAGTCCTGCGATAAGCGAGCCGAAGCTCACAACGCCCTCGATATAAAGCTGAGTGAGAACAACAGAAGCCGCACAGTTCGGGATAAAGCCTATTATTCCTGCTATGAACGGCTGAACTATGCTGTCAGACATAAGCAGGGTCTTTACTGTGTCCTCTCCTGCAAACTCCATTACCGCACCGAGAATAAGGTTTACCGCAAATATAAAAAGTATTATGCTTACAGTGTGGTGAAGTGCCGAGTGCAAAATACTGTGGTGTTCGCAGTCGCAGTCCTCGCATATCTCCTTGAAAGGCTCTTCGTCCTGTTTTTTGCCCATAAGCTTTAAGATAAGGTCAACAAGCACACCTGCTATTATAGCCACAGCTACCTTTATAAGAATAAGCTGCCAAAGCTTGCCGGCAAATGCAGGGTTTGCTATCATCATTGGTATTGCCTCGTCGCTTGTGGCAAGGTATACCGAAATGAGAGTTCCCATTGTGATCAGCCTGCCTGAGTAAAGGTTGGAAGCCACAACGGAAAATCCGCACTGTGGCACTGCTCCAAGTATGCTTCCCCCTATCGCGCCAAAAGGTCCCATTTTTCTAAGAGCCTTTCCAAGCTTGTCGGCAGAACGATGCTCTATATACTCTTAAGCAGATAAACTCCGAACAGAAAAGGCAGGATCTTAAGGCTGTCTATTAATGCGTCAAGAAAAACGTCAACTAAAGTTTCAAACATATATCTATCTCCTGTAAATTATCTATGGTTTTAAAACGGTTTTTATGTCAACTCGACTATTATACAATATTTATTCACCCTTGTCAATCTTATGTTTATATGATAATCTGTTCATTTGTTTACCCTTTTCAGCGACAAAAAACGAGCGAAATTGCTCCGCCCGTTTGATGTTTTTATTCTGTTTTATACAGAACGCTTTGTAAAGCCGTCCCATGCGGTGAGTAGGAACACCACCATGTGTGCTATAAGAACGCCCACGGCAAAGGTCAGGCTGTGCTGAGCAAATTTCGAGTAGCCCTTTGAGATAGAGGCAAGGTCTGTGTTTGCGAACACAAGGAATCTTGCCCAATCCTGTCCAAGCTGACCCAAAAGCTGTGTGACCGTTGAGCCTATGCACATTGTGAATACGCTGACGCCGATAGCAAGGGCTGTGCTTCTTACAAGTGACGAGATAGCGAACGCCAGTGTTGACATTACCACCATTTCAACGCTTTTCATCAGATATTGCTCTGCCGCATAAAGCAGTGTAGGCATTTCCTTTACATCGCCGCCGCTTACATAGATATAAGGCGTTGAGAAGCCGTCAAAGCCGAGCATAAGCCCTGTGATAGGTATCATCACAACGAAAAGTATGCAAAGCATTATGTAACCCACTGTGATGACAGTGAAGTATTTTGACATGAGTATCTTCCAGCGTTTAACAGGGTTTATAAGCAGGAACTTGACAGTTCCCTGTGAAAATTCAGAGGATACAATGCCGCCTGCGATAACGATAGCAAGCAGTGCGACTACCGTTACAAGGGAGGTGCTTGTGAGGAACACTGTCCAGAATGTTATCTGCTCAGGCTCGTCTGTTTCAAACAGCGTCATTTGGTTTGCTGTGTTGTCGAGCTTATCATTGTCAAGCTGATAGAGTGCAAGTTTTATATTATCCTCCAGCTTTGCTCTGCTGTTCTGTCCGTCAGACTTTGCGTCGCCCATGGTCGCAATGGTGTTTTTTGCATTTGCAACTGTCATGATAAGATCGTTTTTCTTCTCGTTTGACTTGTCAAAGGAAATATCCTTGTCCAATCTGTATTGATATTCCCACTTTTCGCCCTCTGTGAGTATGTCATTATCCAGCCTGTATTGACAGAAGCCACGCCAATCGTTGTCGTCAAGATACTTCTTTATCCCTGACATATCACCAGTGCCGTCTGCAAACACGGCTGACAGTACATCATATCTCCAATCATTGCTGTCGATATCGTTGTCTATAAGATACTGCCACATTGCGATCTCGTTAGGGTCGCCGTTTGTGTTTTTGAGCCAATCTATGGTTTCCTGATAATCACCAGTTGCGTCATAGCTTGAATAGTTATTGCTCTCCATATTGTGCTTTGCAAAAAGTGCAATGCCTGAAAGTCCAAGCGCACATATTATTATAAGCACGATCATTATTTTTGTGGATAGCTTTTTGAAAACCTTTATGTACTCGTTTTTCACAAGTCTGAAAAATCTAGCCAATCTGTACGCCCCCTTCCTTTCCTCCTGTAAGCTCGATGAATACGTCCTCAAGCTTCTTGTTCTCTCTGCGGTGAACAGTGTAAAGTGAAACTCCGCCCTCAATAAGCGTCTTATTCACCGAGGCTATCTTTTTCTTCTCTATCTCCACAGGGATAGAAAGGACAACTGCACCTGTTTCCTTGTCGATATGCTTGCCCTCGTCTGCGAGCATTATAAGGCCCATAGCCTTTTGCGGGTCGTCAACTTCAAGTACATATTCAGCAATTGAGCTGTCAGACTGTGAGATAAGCTCCTCCATTGTGTATGAGCCTATCATTTTTCCGTTTGCGATAATGCCCACTCTGTCGCACATCATTTCCATTTCGCTCATGAGATGTGACGATACCACAACGCAAGTACCTTCCTTGTGAGCAAGCTCTTTGAGTATGTCACGAAGCTCCTTTATGCCCTGCGGGTCAAGACCATTTGTAGGCTCGTCAAGTATAAGAAGCTTTGGTCTGTGGAGGATAGCCTGCGCAACGCCAAGACGCTGACGCATACCCAGAGAGTATTTCGACACCTTGTCATTAATGCGGTTTGAAAGCCTTACAAGCTCCACCACCTCTTTGATACGCTCCTCAGTTACTCCCTCTCTCATTCTTGCATACTGACGGAGATTTTCCATGCCCGAAAGATACTTGTACATTTCAGGGTTTTCAACAATGCCTCCAACGTTTGCCATTGCGCCCTCAAAGTCTTTTCTGATATCCTTTCCGTTAATGGATATTTCCCCCTCGTCAAGCTGTAAAAGTCCCACTGCTATCTTTATAGTTGTGGTCTTTCCTGCACCGTTAGGACCGAGAAAGCCGTAGACCTCGCCACTGTAACACTCCATATCTATGCTGTGAAGTATCTGCTTTTTGCCAAGGGTCTTGTTAAGCCCCCTTATCTTTAGAATAGTATCACTCAACGCTGTCTGCCCCCTCGCTGTCAGTATTTTCTGCACTGCTGTCCGGAACTATCTCAGACTCAGCCTTGCTTTCATCAGCCACGCTGTCACTGTTGTTATCATCAAAGCTGTAATCCTCGCCATATCCATAGTCGCTGGACGTTGCTATCTTCCAGCCGTCAGATGTACGCAAAAGATAAAATTCAGCATTTTCATAACTGAAAATCGCCTTGTATGAAGATGTGCTGGGTTCATAGTTGTCGGAATTTGTGTAGTTACCGCTTGTCATGGTGTTTATGCCGTTGGTTGTGAGAAAAGTTGGGTCGCCCTTTGATACGTCATAGCACACATTGTATATCATAGTGACCTTTGCTCCGTCAGCTCCACTCTTGTTTATTGACATCTCTTTTATGTCATACTCAGCCGAGGTGATATCTCCTCCTTGCGTTGCAACTTCAGCTTGGTTTATTTCGTCCAGAAGTCCTGACTTTGACGAAGCGTACTCATTGTCAGAAGTGGTGTAGTCAGCATAATGCTTATCCACAAAATCTGTAAGTTGACTTTTTAACTTATCACTGCTTCCAACGTTTGCACTTGTCAAGTCTGCGATATAATCCCTCATGGTCTGTTCTATCTCAGGCTTGGAAGTCTTGAACTGGTTGTTATCATACGCTGTGTAGCATCTGTCTCTTATACACATCTGACGCTGCCGACGAACTCTAGGGTGTAGAT
>ERZ1027261.156-NODE-156-length-10764-cov-7.654029_pt1 | contig 10764 bp, 15 predicted proteins | sample MGYA00519259_ERZ1027261 | MGnify/ENA primary metagenome ERZ1027261 (study PRJEB26926, sample SAMN06164801) | human gut metagenome | biome: ENVO:00009003; feature: ENVO:2100002; material: ENVO:00002003 | host: Homo sapiens | place: USA | collected 2012 ... | reverse complement strand
GATCTACACCCTAGAGTTCGTCGGCAGCGTCAGATGTGTATAAGAGACAGGGTGGTGAAGTGGTGCGCCAACTATGACAAGGAATATGGATGCCTGCCCCTGGAGTGCGAATGTTATATGTTCGGCAAATGCTGGACGGGGGCCTATTGCCGTTATTTCCGGGAGGCTGTCCTGCCCCTTGATCCGGCGCTGGAGGCGGCGCTCTTGACCGAGGGCCCGCCCCCGGTTTTCAAGCCCTGCCCCATCTGCGGCGGGGCTGTCCCCGTGGATGGGCGCATGGCCTACTGCTCCGAGGCTTGCGCCCGGATCACCCTGCGGCGGCAAAAGCGGGAGTATATGCGGAAAAAGCGGAGGTGATGTGTGGAAAATTAGGCCCCGGAAAACCCGCTGATTACAAGGCTTTCCGGGGCCGGTTTGGGGGCAGGCTATATGTTTCTATGGCCTGCCCCCATTTTAGCAAAATGCTTTCCACATCCCCGCGCTGTCACTTCTGGACACTTTGTCCAGAGGTGGCGGCTTATCTCAACAAATCCAGGAGGTGCTGTATATGGAGCGAAATGCCGGATATGAAATCAAGCGGCTTTTACTTTACGATGATAACAAGGGCTTTGCCCTGGGGGAAAATCTGCGGGCCCCCGATCCCTATGTGACCTGGAAAGTCACCGAGGAGCAGGGCCGCCGTTCTTTTGACTGGGGGCATTATTTCACGACAGAACGGGCGGCGGTCAAAGATTTTCTGAAACGGGCGGGTGACTATGAAAAGGAAAACTCCGTTTTCCTGGCGTCGGAAGGCCCCCAGCCAGACAGCTTCAAATACTATTCCACCCAACGGCCCATTGACATCGGCACGTTCCCAAAAGGCGGCGGCAACGATCCCATCCGTTTCCAGAACTATGATAAACGGCTTCCGGTGGAGGGCGGCGCGTTCCTGGCCTGGGGCGAGCTGGAATACGGAAAACAGTTGACGGATGATGAACTGTTCTGCTATGAGCTGCGGCCCTCACGGGATAACCCCGATGTGTGGCGGCGTATGGATGCGCTGGCCCAGGCGGTGGGGCCGTGGGAGGATATGCGCCAGCTCCCGGAGGGGCGCAGGCTTACAGAATGGAGCGCCGAGGCGGACGCTTATGTGCCAACGGCAAAGGCTACCGTGGAAAAGCTGATGGAATGTACGGAAAACATCCGGGTGCGGCGGGCGCTTCTGACTGGCGACAGGCAGCCCTCAATCCGTGACCAGCTCAAGGCCGCCCAGCGGGAGGCCCTGGAGCACCAGGGGCCGGAGGCCCCAAAAAAGAAAGCCCCCGACAGGGGCGAGCGTTAGGAGGTATGTGTATGGAAAAACAGAGGGAACAGGATCGGGCCGATCTGGAAATGAAACGGCTGTGCGGCGTGTTTGGCTCCCCCCAGCCCCCGGAGGAGGAAAAGCCGCTGGACAAGGTAAAGGAGCCGCCCCGCCCCTATCGGAGCCGGGAGCGCGAGGAACGGTGAGCCAGAAAAAGCGCCGCCGCCCTGTCCATCTTCATGTGATGGTGTCCGAGGAGGAGCTGGCGCTGATCCGGGAGCGCATGGCCGAGGCGGGTGTCCGTAACCTGGGGGCCTATGTGCGGAAAATGGCCCTCAACGGCTATGTGCTCCATGTTGACCTTTCGCCCGTCCGGGAGTTGGTATCACTCCAGCGGCGGTGCTCCAACAATCTAAACCAGGTGGCGATCCAGGCGAACACCTACGGCGGCATTTACCCGGAGGAGATCAAGGCCCTCCAGCGGGACTATGAAACCCTGTGGGAGCCGCTGTCCGACCTGCTCAAAAAGCTGTCGGCGGTGGTGGAGCTTTAACCCTTGCCGGGGAGCGCAATGCTCCCCGGCTGCCCCGGCTTCTGGACACTTTGTCCAGAGGTGGGGGCAGCCGGAGTCATCCTTGTTGGCCCCCTCTTACTGAGTTATAATATACATATAGAGGCAAATATCAAACTTTTGTAGGAGGTATGAACCATGCGTATCATTTTGAAAATCATCGCGGCCCCCTTTGTTCTGGCGCTGATCCTCGCTGTGGCGGTGCTCTCGTTCCTCTCCTGCATCGCAGGGGCGTTCTGTTGGCTGGCGTGTACGGTTTTCGTTCTGCTGGCGGTCTGCGGTTTTTTCGCAGGGCTGCATACCGGGTGTATTGCCATGCTGGTGCTGGCGTTTTTGGTTTCTCCCTTTGGGCTACCGGCCATCGGGGAGTGGCTGCTGGAGCGCCTGTATGGGGTGAAATATGCCTTGCAGGATTTTATGTTTAGCTGATGACCTCTGGACACTTTGTCCAGAAGTGCCGGGCGGCGGGGATTTTCCCGCTGCCCGCTTTTCGTCTATCTGGAGGAGGTGAGCTTACGGCCACAACGCGCTTGATCACCCACCATATCAGCAAGGGGGAAACCGTCGCCCAATCGCTGAAAGACCGTTTCGATTACGGCCAAAACCCGGAGAAAACCCAGGGCGGGGAGCTCATTTCCGCCTATGAGTGCGACCACCGTACAGCCGATGCCGAGTTCCTTTTGGCAAAGGCAAAGTACAAGGCCGTCACGGGCCGGGAGCAGCGGCGGGATGCGGATGTGCTGTGCTATCAGATCCGGCAGTCCTTCCTTCCTGGGGAGATCACCCCGGAGGAGGCAAACCGGGTGGGCTATGAAACGGCTATGCGCTGGACAAAGGGAAAGCACGCCTTTTTTGTTGCCACCCATACAGACCGCCAGCACATCCATAATCACATTTACTACAATTCCACCACCCTGGACTATATCGGGAAATTCCGGGATTTTTTCAGATCGGCGGCAGCCCTGCGGCGGCTCTCCGACCGGGTATGCCTGGAGCATGACCTGTCTGTGATCCAAAACCCGAAGCTCCACAGCAAGGGCCGCTTTCTCCACTACGGCCAATGGATCGGAGAACGCCCGCCCTCTGCCCAGCAGCGGGTGCGGCTGGCTATCGTGGAGGCCCTGTGGAAACAGCCCGCCGACTTTCCGGCGTTCCTCCGGCTCATGGAGGAGTCCGGCTTTGCGGTGAAGCGTGGCCGGGGTGGGGTGATCTCATTCCTGGCCCCTGGGCAGGATAAGCCCACCCGTCTGCGCTCGTCCACCCTGGGCCCCGGCTTTGACCCGGAGGACATCCGGGCGGTGATCGCCGGGGAGCGCCCGATCCCGGAGCTGCCAAAGGATGGCCCGCCCCTGCCCCGCCGCGTCGATCTCATCATCGACATTCAAAACCGTCTGGCCCAGGGCAAAGGCCCGGCCTATGAGCGGTGGGCGAAGGTCTACAACCTCAAACAGATGGCCGCCGCGCTCCTGTATCTCCGTGAGCATGGGCTAACCGACTATGCGGCGCTGGAGGCCATCACCGAGGCGGCGGTGGATCGCTTTCACGCCCTGGCCGGGGAACTGCGGGACGCCGAGGCCGCCCTCTCCCATACGTCCCAGCTCATGGGGGCAGTGGTAAAGTACGCAAAGACGAGGCCCGTGTTTGACGGCTACAAGGCGGCCCGGTACAGCAAAAAGTATCTGGCCCAGCACGAGGCGGAGCTTGCCGACTACCGGGCGGCAAAGGCCGCCATCAACGAGCTCTTGGACGGGGCAAAGCTCCCGAAGATGGACGCGCTCAAAAAGGAGCGGCGGGAGCTGGCGGAAAAGAAAAAGGCCCTCTATGCCGAGTATCGCAAGGCCCAGGCGGATATGCGGGAGGCCGTGGCGGTCAAGGGCAATATCGACTTCCTGCTCGGCCATACGGACGGGCGGGATAAGGCCCAGGAGCGGTAGCGCCGGGGCCGCAGACAACAAGGACTTCTGGACAAAGTGTCCAGAAGTCCGGCGGGTTTGGGGAGCTCCCCAACAAGCATTTTTGCGGGCCCCCCGGCCCTGCAAAAATAGCAAGTGTGTCCACACTTGCCCTGCTTGCCGTTTCGTGCAAGCCCGAAAAAAAGGCGCTTTGGAGCGGATAGTGCAGGGAGCGAACATTCCAAAAAGTCTATTGCCATACTTCAAATATTCTGTTATAATGTGTATAAGTAATTTTTTAAAAAGGGGTTGACAAACAGCATGACTTCTGCCATCCTAAAGCAAGCAAGCAAGCAAGCAAGCAAGCAAGCGGAGCGGGGCTATAACTATGTAGCTCCAGGCTTTGTCATGTTCAGAATAATGTCAATATGCACGTGCGCCTCTATCCAGCAGTTTTCTGCGTGGACAGAGGCGCTTTTTTGTTTTGAGAACGTCAGCAGGAGGATAATAGCATGAACGACCTACTGGAACAACTTGAACAATGGAATGAAAACGATGAATTTTCCCGCTGTATTGAAGCTATTGAAGCTATCCCGGAAAAAGAGCGCGGATATAAATTGACCGTATTTTTGGGTAGGGCTTATAGCAATTTGGCAGTATTGGGAGATCACAATACCCGCGAAGATGATGAAGTGGATAAGGAGCTTATCCACCATGCCATTGATATTTTGGCAACTGTAAGTAAACAGGGAGAAAACGACCCGTATTGGAACGCCCGCATGGGATATGCTCACCTAATGGCAGATGATACGGCGGCTGTTGCTCTTGAATATGGAAAGCGGTGGCTGGAATTGGAGCCGGACAATCCGGAAGCGCAGAAATTGGTTAGTGATTGTGAGGGGTATCTTTCGGAAGAACCAGTCGAGATGTATGACGAGGCCGATTGGGATGCGGTAGAGGAACACATTACGAAATATTTTGGGCATTATGAACACGTATTTCACGAAATTGTTTCCACAGATATTCATTTAGACATCTGCGTTATTCCACCACGAAAAGATCATAACTATTATACCCTTGTCACATTTGGAATGGGCGCTCATAAAATGAACGTGCCAGAGGAACTATCCGAGAAAAAATTGGAACGGGCAGAGCTTTTAATCAATCTTCCCCCGGACTGGAAACTGTCGGAGAAAGATTGGCAAGAGGAAAAATGGTATTGGCCTATTGATGTTTTGAAATGGGTTGCCCGCCTGCCTATTAGGGATAGAAATACTTGGCTTGGTTGGGGACATACCATAAGTTCTGGTGAGCCATTTGCGGAAAGCACAAAATTGTGCGGGGCTATGTTATTAAATCCCGGTGTATTTGGTGAGCCCTCATACTTCTGCACTCTCCCCGATGGAGACGACGTGAATTTTTATCAGCTCATCCCTCTCTACAAGGAAGAAATGGAGTTTAAGCTGGAAAATAGTGTAGATGAACTTATAGATAAATGCCCGGATGAAATCTTGGAGGTCATTAACCCTACGCGCCTTAATGCAATTACTGACGAAGAAACGATAGGTTATGATTTAGCGGAAATGGACAATGCGGAAAGCCATCTAAAACGTATTCGTGATTTACATTTGCCTGTTGACGAACTGGCCGCCTATAACTCTATGGCCGTTTATCTGCGTTGGGCTATGGAACGCGGGCAGATGAGCAATCCGTTTCTTGCCCAGCACCGGAATGTGGCAGAAGCAGTCAGGGCGGGAAACAGCCCCGATCTGCGTGTGTTTATCCGGGATAAGCTGGACGGGAAGCTGTCTACACAATTTTTTGATCGGATAGGCTCCGGCTTTGCTCAATGGTATGCACAGGACAATCGCTCAAACCCCTATGTCTATCTTCGGGACTACCGCGATTTTGCTTTAGCTGGCTTGAAAGATCATACATGGAATGGCATTGAGGAGGAAGAAGCCGCATATTTACTTTTGCCTTATACCGAGGAAAGCTACGAGGCGATAAGTGCAATTTTGGATAAGCGGTTAAAAGAATTTTTGGAAACAGAATTTGAAGATGACCCCGAACTGCGTGTTGCGCGTGCCGCTGACGGAAAGCCGCCCATCATTCCCGATTGGGACGGCCCCCTGTTCTGCTATGTCTCCGATCGTGTTGCTCAAGATGGGTGTAAGATACGCTTTATACACCGAATACAGCCGGAACGTGAGGACATGGGTTGGGAAAGCGGCTGGGCATTCTTCTCCAAAGATGAGGGTGATGTGTACGGCAAAGGCGATGAATACTTTGAGTCGTATTGCGATTTTTATGATATTCGCGATATTTGCCGCATTGACCCGACCATAGTACCCCTATTGTCCTTGCCTTATGGTACGTGTATGGAGAAAGACGAAACCGGGGAATGGGTTGAAATTGCAGATGATGAAACGGAAAGGAGTTAATGACAATGCAGCTTGATAAAATTGAAGATGTTTTATCTGAAAATCTTGGAGAAGGGTATCGGATTGTTAGGGACAATGATGAACTATCTCCAATGATCGAATGGGTTGACTGGGTTAATCAATCAGAAAATGGCGAAGATGAAGAAGCTATTCGGGTTGAAGTCCATTTTGAAGATGGCACAGAGGAAATCTTTGAAAAAGGGATTACACTTCGTCAAATCTGGCATGAAGATGTAAATGTATAATACAACAATGACAAAAAGAAAAGGTGGAAAACATGGGCGCATGGAATTATGGTGTGTTTGATGATGATACTGCGTATGACGCTTTGATTGACCTTAAAAATTCATCAGACATAATTGCCGATATGGAAAGATATTTTGACGAGGTTATACAGGCTGAATATATCGGCTATGACGAAGCACATTATGCTTTGGTATCAGCGGCTGTTATTGATAGTGTAATAAACGGCTTTGTGTATAGGTGTGATGAGGAAGATTATTTTGAGTGGACAAGTTCACAAAAATGTTTTGACTTTTCTCCTCTCAAACAAAAAGCAGTAACGGCTATTGGTGCCATTCTTTCCGATAATTCTGAATTAAGAGAATTGTGGGAAGAAAACGAGGAATTGTACGAGGTATGGAAAGAGGATAAACTTTCTATGCAAAAACGACTTCAACAATAACAAAAAGGAAAGGTGAAAAATTATGGGATTGTTTGGAAACATTTTTAAGCCGTTACAAGGCAAGCTGACCGCTAAACAAGAGGAAAATATGAAAAAGGTAGCGGAAGTATTTAAGGAAAAGACAGGGAAAGATTATCATACCGCCGTTGTTTGGAAAATGACAACAAAGAAAAAACTAACGAGAACTGTTCATACATATTACAACTGGCTTATGGGCTATGGCATAGACGATAATAACATTCCTGAAATCGTACTTATTCCCGTAGATCCTAAATGGGATTGGATTGATGAGCCTATTTATTGCAAAAAGACTAATTCCGAAATGACACAGGACAAAAAAACAAGCCTGTTCATCTTAAAGAATGACCAGCTTGAAGATGGCAAAATAGATTTACAGCTTATTAGTTCCGTGGCGATGATGGAAAATTATCTTATGGACGTTAATTATATGTTTGACTATGAAAAATTGAGTGAGTATTGTTTGAAATACTGGATTGGGTAAGTGATGGAGTTGGTAGAAAGATTTTTAAGTGAGAATTGGCAATATATAACGCTGGTGATTGGCGCAGGCTTTGTAATCTTCGGTTTTATCTGCAACAAAATTAAATTACCAAAATTTTTAACGAGAAATCCAGACGCAAAATATTCGTTTGGGTTGAGAATAGTGTATATATTGCTTGGCATTGGCACCGTTCTATACTCTTTTTTCTGTATTCTCTCTTGAGGTTAATTTTGTTTAAGGCCGCCAACGAAAACGGCATATAAAAAAACCGTTGGCTTGGCGGCTGTGTTGTTATGCGCCCCAAATAGAGGCAGAAGTCAAACGGCGGTTTTGAAACTAATCATTTCAAGGCCGCCGTGTTTTATATCCACGGCGGTAAAGGAGGTACGCCGTGTTTCTGTGCCTTGTCCATGCCCTTAATTTGTCAAAAAAAGCCCAGGCACCGGACAAGGATATTCTGGTAGTGGTTGCGAAAATTGTTATAATCTAAGTAATTTCCTCGGTTTATGCGCTTGCGCGGCCTTGTGCTGTGCAGGCGCATTTTGTTTGCCCTACTTCTGGACAAAGTGTCCAGAGGTACGAGACGGCTCCCCAGGGTGCCGATCCCCGCCAGCCTTCCATTTTGTTTCCGATTAACCTACCCACCGAAACAAAATGGAGGACAAGTTATGACTACAATCAATCTAAAAGATTTTTATTATTGGTACATAGTGGACGAACTGGTGGAGGTGCCCGACGAGGTGGCCGAGGCGCTTATGGCCAGCCGGAGGGATGAAGCGTCCTATCAGCGGCGGCTTACCCGGAATAAGGCGTTTTATTCCCTGGACTGTGATGACGGGATCGAATATTCCGCGTGCCTGCATGAGCCCAGCCCCCAGGAGCTCCTGGATCGGAAAGAGCTGTTTTTCCGTCTGTGGAACGCCCTCAACTCTCTGCCGGAGATCCAGGGCCGCCGGGTGGACGCTCACTTGATCCTCGGCAAAAGCTACCGCCAGATCGCCCGCGAGGAGGGCGTGGACAAGAGCGCCGTCCGTTGTTCCGTGGAAAGCGGCATCAAACGGATGAAAAAATATTTGAGAGAAAATTTCTAATTACCATCTCCATTTGCCCCTTTTTTGTCCTGGGTATATGAGAGGAAGTTTTTTCTCTCTCCGTAAAGGGGACGCGGGGGCCCAGGCCACAGTGCCGGGCCGCCTCCCTCTTTGCGGGGGAGCGCCGCCGCCGAGGATGCTGTCTTATGACGGGGCAAGAAAATGAGCGCGGCGCTCCCCTATATCTTTATGAAAAAGGGGAACGCTCTATGAACTACGATCCAGAATTGGCGGCCCTGCTCTCCCAGCCCTGGAGCGAGGGGGTCTGCCGGGGCTATGTGATCTCTGCGATGGAGCGGTGCGGCTTCAAGCCCACCGACATTGAACAGGTCATGCTGGAGCTCCACGAGGTTTTTGACTACACTACCCCGGAGGAGGCTGCGGCTTACTACGAGCGGAGCCCCTATTGACTTCTGGACAAAGTGTCCAGAGGTCACACCATCAAGCGGCCAGCGCCCTATGCGGGAGCTGGCCGTTTCCTTTATCCATACTGTTTTAAGAGGGAGGTATTTTATGCAGGCACAGGTCAAATACGAAAGCGAGATCAAAACTGCCGTTCTTGGGGATCGGACGATCACCGTCAAGAATGTTACCCCCATATACTCGCCGCAGGAGCGGGACAAACGAAACCGCGAAATTGAACGGCGGCTGTTTGATGTGTTTGTAAAGTACGCCGGACAGAGGGGGTAGGCCGGAGTCATCCTTGTTGCATGGGGGCATTAGAGGTATAATATAGTTGTAGGTTGGCTCCCATTTATGGAAGGGAGCTAATTATGGATAACAGAATTGACGCGATTTATGGGCGGCAGTCGATTGACAAAAAGGACAGTATCAGCATTGAAAGTCAGTTTGAATTTTGCCGTTACGAATTGAAAGGCGGTGAGGGCCGGGAGTACAAGGATAAAGGTTACTCCGGCAAGAATATTGAACGCCCGGACTTCCAGCGGCTTTTGCAGGACATCAAGCTGGGGCTCATCAAGCGGGTGATTGTCTACAAGCTGGATCGGATCAGCCGCTCCATTGTGGACTTTGCAAAGCTCATGGAGCTGTTCAAGCAGTACAATGTGGAGTTTGTGTCCTGTACGGAAAAATTTGATACCTCTACCCCAATGGGCAGGGCGATGCTCAATATCTGTATCGTGTTTGCCCAACTGGAACGGGAAAGCATCCAAATGCGCGTGCAGGACGCTTTTTATTCCCGGTGTACCAAAGGCTACTATATGCGGGGCCGGACGCCATACGGTTTTGATACTGAGCCCATCGTCATGGACGGGATCAAGACAAAGAAGCTGGTGGAAAATGCGGAAATGGATTTTGCCGAGCTGATGTACCAGATGTATGCGGAGCCGAGCAGCTCCTACGGCGATATAACCCGGTACTTTGTCAAAAACTCCATTGATGTCTATGGAAAAGCCCTGCAACGGGCCTTTATCTCGAAACTGCTGAGAAACCCGGTCTATGTCCAGGCCGATATGGACATCTACGAATACTTCAAAGCCCAGGGCGTAAAAATCGAAAGCCCCCCGGAAATGTTCACGGGGGACAATAGCTGCTATCTCTACCAGGGCCGGGAGGGTGAAGAACAAATCCTTGTAATCGCTCCCCACCAGGGGCGCATCCCCTCCAGCCTTTGGCTGACCGTCCAGCGTAAGCTGTCACAAAACACCTCATTCCAGAATGGCCGCAAATGCCACAATACCTGGCTGGCCGGGAAAATCAAGTGCGGACGCTGCGGCTATGCTCTGGTAGGCTTGAGAGCCCAAAACGGCGTTACTTACCTGCGGTGCAAGCAGCGGGCCGATAACGGGAGCTGCGAGGGTGCCGGTACGCTGACGGCGCAAAGCATGGAGTCCTTTGTGTATGGCGAGATGGTGGAGAAAATGCGGAAGTATCACACGCTGAAAGGCGGCAAGGAACCGGGCTATAACCCCAAACTGACCGCCGCCCGTGTTGCCCTGGCAAAGACAGAAAGCGAAATTGAGAAACTTCTGGACACTTTGTCCGGGGCAAACCCGCTGCTCCTGCAATACGCAAACAATAGGATCGAGGAGCTGGACGCGGAACGGCAAAAGCAGTTAAAGCTGGTGGCCGATCTCACCGCTAATTCCGTTTCGGACACGCAAATTGACTGTATCACGAATTACCTCAACGATTGGGAGTCCGTGAGTTTTGACGATAAGCGCAAGGTGGTTGATATTCTCATATCCCACATTGACGCAACCAGTGAGAGCGTTACAATCCACTGGAAAATCTAAAACCTACTTCACTTGGCATTATGCCTTTGTAAAAAATAGTTT
>ERZ1027261.148-NODE-148-length-10955-cov-4.956147_pt1 | contig 10955 bp, 7 predicted proteins | sample MGYA00519259_ERZ1027261 | MGnify/ENA primary metagenome ERZ1027261 (study PRJEB26926, sample SAMN06164801) | human gut metagenome | biome: ENVO:00009003; feature: ENVO:2100002; material: ENVO:00002003 | host: Homo sapiens | place: USA | collected 2012 ... | reverse complement strand
AGAAACAGCTTATCTCAGCCTGCGACCCTTGGAGCGGTTATTATATGCTTGACAGCGGATTTTATATGTCTCTGCACTTTTCACAGTTCATTGAAAAAGGCTGGGCGTTCGTTGACAGCGGCTGCTACAGCGACGGCAAAAAAGGCGGTGACGGCCACGCTATCGTCGACGCAGTTTACAGCTATATGACCGCCACAGACACAGAAACAGGCGATTACAGCACTGTTATCACAAACACTACCAGCGGGCCTATACAGTATGACCTCAAGGTATCAGGACTTGACAAGGCGTCAAGCAACGTGAGCGTATGGGAAACAAGAGGTCCTGACAGCATTGACGGCAGCTATGACGAGAATTATTTCAAGAAAACTGAGGATATAACCCCTACAGAGAACGGCGGAGCTTATACATACTCTGTGACAGTGAAGCCAAATTCTATTGTGACAATTTCTACTGTTACACCTAAGCGCACAGAATACAAAAACGCTGACGAGAGCGAACGCACTGTTTTGAAGCTTCCATATTCGGACGATTTTGAGTATGCAGGCTATCCTGAGAATTATCTTTCATCAAGGGGCAATGCGCCAAGATACACAACAGATCAGGGCGGTGCTTTCGAGGTGGAAAAGACCGACAAGGGCAATATGCTAGTTCAGCAGATAACGGCTGACATGAAAGCCAACGAGTGGGGCTACACCCCCGAACCTGTGACTACATTCGGTGATGACAGGTGGTATAACTACTCTGTGAACGTTGACGCTGCTTTTGCGACTTCGCAGGACGCAGGATCAAACTATGTGGGCGTTGGTCTGAGATACACGCTTGGCTGCAATTCATACAGTGGCTATTGGATAAAGCTTTATGAGAACGGAAGCTGGGAGCTTAAAGCAAATGACGGCACTCTTAGCAGTGGAAGCATAGACGGCTTTGACGGCACAGCTTCTCACAAGCTTAAAGTTGAGGCTGTAAACAACGTTATCCGTGGATATATTGACGGAAACATGGTGGCTGAATACACTGTGAACGAGGGTGAATCACTTATCGGCGCAGGCAGAGCGTCACTTTTCAGCTCATACAACAAAAACAGCTTTGACAACTTCTCTGCTGAACCTGTGGAGGGCAGTGACACATATGTAACTCGCTTTGACGAAACAGACTCTTGCTTCACTTTTGAGGGCAACTGGGAACACAACCTTATGAGCAGCTTCAAAAACTACAAACGAACCATATCAGATGGCACAGAGGGCGACTCTTTCACAGTAAACTTTGAGGGAACAGGCTTTGCGCTTTCAGGTGAAACAGGAGAAAACGCTATACTCGGGGTATCAATAGACGGAGGTGATGAACAGCTCGTGACAGTTTCAAGGACAGGTCAGCGTGAGATATCATGCCATTTTGAAGGCTTGTCTGAGGGCGCTCACACCGCAAAGGTAACCATAAAATCAGGCAAATATACAATTGACGCTATGCAGGTAACAGGCGGAAAGATACCATTCGAGAAGAAAAAGCCTGCGAAGTCTGAAAGCACTAAGTCAGGCAAAAGCAAGCTTCCTATAGCTGTTGGGGCAGGCATTTGCGCTGCTGCGGCAGTTGGTGCAGTGATATACGGCATAGCGAGAAAGAAGCGTAAGGAAAATAATGACTAAAATAAGCAGAACAACAGACATGACACAAGGCAGTGAAATGCGGCACATAATAATGTTTTCACTGCCCTTGCTTGCAGGAAATCTTTTGCAGCAGACATACAATATAGTGGACACTATGGTGGTGGGGCGTTATCTGGGCGATGACGCCCTTGCCGCTGTTGGTGCTACAGGCTCTATCACTTATCTTTTTTACACCCTTTGCATAGGTCTTTCGGTGGGTGCAGGAATAATTGTCGCACAGTATTTCGGTGCAGGCAAGAAAAAAGCCCTGCGGTCGGCAGTGTTCAATTCGGCACTTGTCACGGCTATATTCGGCGTTGTAATAAGCCTTTTATCCGTGCCTGCCGCAAAACCTATACTGGAGCTTTTGAAAGTTCCCGACAAGCTCATCGGAGATTCTGCGGCGTATATGCAGATAGCCTGCGGCGGAACGATAGCGGTGGCTGCATACAACTGGATAAACGCCATAATGAGGGCTTTGGGCGACTCAAAAACACCGCTGATATTCTTGGGTGCAGCAAGCTTGCTAAACGCCCTCCTTGACCTGCTTTTTGTGGTGGTATTCAAATTCGGAATAGCAGGTGCGGCATGGGCAACAGTGCTTACGCAGGCACTTTCTGCCATTTCTTGTATTGTGTACTGCTTTGCAGTGAGCGGAGAGATAAAGCTCACCGCCGACGATATGCACGCCGACAAGGACATGATGTGCCGCTGTGTGAAAACAGGCGTGCCTATCGCCATACAAAACGGGCTTATCTCGGTATCAATGGTGGCTCTCCAGCGTGTGACAAACGGCTTTGGCGAAACGGTCATGGCGGCATACACAGTTTCAATGCGTATCGAACAGTTCGTTCAACAGCCCTTTTCTTCACTTAATGCGGCGGTTTCAACATTCACAGGACAGAATATCGGCGCAGGAAAAGAAAAACGTGCACAGAAAGGTCTTGCTTGTGCAATAAAGATATCGGTGATATTCTCGGCAGTGGTGCTTGTACTGTTCACACTGTTCGGTGGAGCGATAACATCTTGGTTTGTCAAGGGCAAGACTGTTATAAGCATATCGGCAAAAGCGCTTATCATAACCTCACTTTTCTACTGGTCGCTGGGTATTATCCACACCACAAGGGGCTTTTTGAACGGCGCAGGCGATACAAACTATGCCCTTGCAAACGGCATGGCGGAGGTAATATGCAGGATAGGTCTTTCACTTATCCTCACAAGGATAGCTTTCATAGGCTACTGGGGCATATGGTACACCACCGCTGCAACATGGTTTGTAACCGCTATGGTGAGCCTTATAAGATACAAGGGTGGAAAATGGAGGCTTCATGCCATAGTGAAATAGATTTTCATAACTGCTGTACCGATTTGGTGCGGCAGTTTTTTAAGTTGAAACAGTTTCACATTATATATGAAATATTCATATGAAACCATATTGAAAATTCACAGTGCAGTGGTATAATATAATAAAAGGAGTGACGAGGAATGAACATTACCGAATTTGCAAAAGCCGCAGGAGTATCAAAATCTGCTGTGAGCAGATATTTCAACGACGGCTATGTGAGCGAAGAAAAGCGCAGGCTTATTGAAGCCGCCATAGAAGCCACAGGCTATGCCCCAAGCGTTCAGGCGCAGAACGTGAGAACAAGGGTGACAAAGCTTGTGGGAGTTATTATACCGAAGCTTTCAAGCGAGAGCTGTGCAAGAGAGGTGGAGGGAATAAGTCAGGTACTCAGTGAGCAGGGCTATCAGCTTTTGCTTGTGAACTCTGCCAACGACCCAAAGAAAGAAGTGGAATATCTGGAGCTTTTCCGAAGCAATCGTGTTGACGGAGTTATCTTTTTGGCTTCTGTTTTCACTCCGCTCCATGACGCTGTGCTGAAAAAAATGCGTGTGCCGGTGGTAATTGTGGGACAGGAATACAAGGGTGCAAACTGCGTTTGTCATGACGATTACAAAGCCGCCTATACCGCAGAGAAGCTTATGCTTGACAAAGGCTGCAAAAAGCCCGCTTTTATCGGTGTTACCGAGCAGGACAAGGCGGCAGGTCAGGCAAGAAAAGACGGGTTTCTCCACGCCCTTTCTGATAACGGCATCAACATTGAAAAGTCTGATATGCAGACGGCTGAATTTAAAATGGACTCAGGCTACAAAAGGGCTTTGATATTACTGAGAAGCGGCAGAAAATACGACCACATTTTCTGTGCCACCGACAATCTTGCCGCAGGCGCGCTCCTTGCCTGCCGTGAGCAGGGATTGAAAGTACCAGAGGATATAATGATAGCAGGTATTGGCGACTCTCAGCTTTGTAATGTCACGTCCACTCCCCTGACCTCTGTGCATTTTCATTATCGCACCGCAGGCATAGAAGCGGCACAAATGCTGCTCAATTCACTTAAACGAGAAAGCTCTATACCAAGGACACTGACGCTCGGTTTTGAGCTGGAAGAGCGTGAGTCTACAGAGAAAAAAATGTGAAACTGTGTGAAACCTTGTAATACCGCCTTGTAAGTTTATATTATTTGTCAATAGACAAATGCGCTGCCATGGGTTATAATATAGTTAGTGAAATCGGTATCACATAAATGATGAAACTGATAAAATAACATAGTTCGGGCAAAATAATAAAAAAGCAAGCAAAGGACGGGATATTATGGATCACAGAAGTTCAGCTCGTGAGATACTTTCTGCTATAGGCGGAAAGGAAAATCTGGTCAGTGCCGCACACTGTGCCACAAGATTAAGACTTATAATCGCAGACAACTCAAAGATACAAAAGGATACCCTGGAGAACATTGATGTTGTAAAGGGCGTTTTTGAAGCTTCAGGACAGCTTCAGATCATCATAGGCACAGGAACGGTAAACAAGGTCTATGACGAATTTATCGCAGAGGCAGGCGTGGAAGCCTCTTCAAAGGACGAAGTCAAGGCTCAGGTGGCTCAGAAGCAGAACTGGTTCAAAAGGCTTATCAAAACTCTCGGCGACGTATTCGTACCTATAATCCCTGCTATCGTTGCAGGCGGTCTTATCATGGGAATAATGGAAGCTTTGAATTTCATGGCTTCAAACGGCTTTATCTCCCTTGACACAAATGGATATGTTTTCACAATATTCAAACTGCTTTCAAATGCAGCGTTCACATTCCTGCCGATACTTATTGGCTATTCTGCAACTAAGGTGTTCGGTGGCAACCCTTATCTTGGTGCGGTAATAGGAATGTTCCTTATCCACCCTGACCTGCAAAACGCTTGGACAGTTTCCACAAAAGGATATGAGCAGACATTCTCCATATTTGGTCTGTTCAACGTTCACATGGTAGGTTATCAGGGTCATGTAATACCTATCATCATCGCTTCATTCATTCTTGCGACTATGGAGAAAAAGCTTCACAAGAAAGTGCCTGACATTGTCGACCTTTTCGTTACACCTCTTGTGAGCCTTACAGTAACAGCTTTCCTCGTTTACACCTTTATCGGTCCTGTATTCGTTGCCCTTGAAAATGGCATTATCACAGGCGTTCAGAAGCTTATCACTATCCCATTCGGCATTGGTTCGTTCATAATGGGCGGTTTCTATTCAACAACAGTTGTTGGCGGTATACACCATATGTACACTGTTATCGACATTGGTCAGCTTGCTAAATATGGTGCGACCTATTGGCTGCCTCTGGCATCTGCCGCAAACATGGCGCAGGGAGCTGCCTGCCTTGCAGTGGCAGTAAGAAGCAAGAACAATAAGATCAGATCAATGGCTTATCCATCTGCTCTGTCTTGTATGCTTGGCATCACAGAGCCTGCAATATTCGGTGTAAACCTTAGATTTGTAAAGCCTTTCATATTCGGCTCTATCGGCGGCGCTTGCGGAGCAATGGTCGCTTCTATCCTACACCTTGGCGCAACTGCAACAGGTGTAACAGGAATATTTGCAATACTTCTTACACTCAACCACCCAGTGAAGTATATAATATCAATGGCTGTAGCAATGGGCGTTGCATTCACTCTTACTTGGCTTTTCGGCACGAACAACGAGCAGATAAAAAACGAGAACAAGCCTTCCGAAAACAAGACAGAAAAGGCTGAACAGTCTGCACAGGCTATGGAAACAAAGGCTGAAAATGCAGACGTAGCAGATGACGGCATTATCACAGCTCCGCTTAGCGGCAAGGCTGTAAAGCTTGAAAACGTTCCTGACCAGACCTTTGCACAGGGCATACTTGGTCTTGGTGCGGCAATAGAACCTACTGAGGGCAAGGTCGTTGCACCTGGCGACGGCAAGGTCGAAACGCTTTTTGACACTTTCCATGCAGTTGGTTTGACACTTGACAACGGCAAGGAGCTTCTTATCCACGTCGGAATAAACACAGTTGAGCTTAAAGGCGAGGGCTTCAAGGCTTACGTTTCTGAGGGCGACAGAGTAACAAAGGGACAGACGCTTATCACTTTCGATATGGACTTTATAAAGAGTAAGGGCTATCAGACTGTTACCCCTGTGCTGGTTAGCAACTCGGACGATTTTGCATCAGTTGAACCTCTTGCAGAAGAGGGTAGCGAGGTCTCCATAGGTGACAAGCTTATAAAGGTCACAGTATAGATAGTATAACACAACAGCTGTCTGCCGATAATAGTATCAGAATCTTCAAAGGAGAGGATATAAATGGATAACAAAGAGAAAATAGAAAACAGAGAGAGAATAAAAAATGCCAAATGGCGTCAGAGATTTCATATCGAACCGCCAGACGGCTGGCTCAATGATCCGAACGGTCTGAGCTTTTACAATGGCGAATATCATGTTTATTTTCAGTACAGCCCAATTGCCGCTGACGGTCACACGCCAAGAGGCTGGGGACATTATCACGGCAGCGACCTTATGCACATGACTTATGACAGAGCAGTTATGATGCCTGACATTCCTGAGGACAGCCATGGTGTTTACTCAGGAAGTGCCATTGAAAATGACGGTGTTCTGCATATTTTCTACACAGGAAATGTGAAGATGATAGGCGATTATGACTACGTCAAAGCCGGCAGAGGTGCGAACGTTATCCACGTCACCACTACAGACGGAAGCAAAATGAGTGAAAAGCAGGTACTTCTCAGAAACAGCGACTACCCTGATTTCTGCTCATGCCATGTGAGAGATCCAAAGGTGTGGAAAGAAGGCGACGCATGGAAAATGGTGCTGGGTGCAAGAACTCTTGACGACGAGGGCTGTGTGCTTGTATACGAATCTGACGATCTTATAAACTGGAAATACACCGGCAAAGTATACAAAGAGGGCTACGGCTATATGTGGGAATGCCCTGACTATTTCGAGATAGACGGCAAGGGCTTTTTAAGCACCTGCCCGCAGGGTATGCCCCACTATGAAACAAAATGGCAGAACCTTAACGAATCAGGCTACTTTCCTGTTCAGGGCAAGCTTGAGGACAGCGTTCTCGGTGACTTCACCGAGTGGGACATGGGCTTTGACTTCTATGCACCGCAGACATTTCTTGACCCACAGGGCAGGAGGATACTCATAGGCTGGCTTGGCATGGATAACAAGGTCTACGGCAATGCCACAACTGAACTTGGCTGGCAGCACTGCCTTACCATACCGAGAGTTGTAACTGTTGCACCCAACGGCAAGCTCAGACAGCAGCCTATAGCTGAATTTGACGAGCTTAAAAGCAACGCACGCCGTCAGAGCAGCGGTCAAACTGCAGAATATCCTCTGCCATTTGAGCTTGACGGCGAGCCTGCGGACAGCTTCAGCATATCCCTTGACGGCAAGCTGGAACTTGACTTTGATAAAGAGAAAAAGCTCTTTACAATGAAATTTACTGACGAAAAATACGGCTGTGGCAGAACAACAAGAAATGCAGAGATAGACAGCGTGAGAAACATAAGAGTTATCGCAGATATGTCAAGCATTGAGGTATATATCAATGACGGCGAAACTGTAATGTCAACAAGAATATATCCCGATAATGGCAGCGTAAAGCTTAAAGTAAACGGCTTTGAGGCACAGGTCTGGGACATCTGAGAGGAGGAACTGCAATGGGAAACACACTTTTTGCCATAGGCGAAGCACTGATAGATTTTATTCCTGCACAGACAGGCTGTGCCTTTGAAGAAGTAACGGCTTTCAGCCCTAAAAGCGGCGGAGCGCCTGCAAACGTCTGCGGAGCGTTCACTATCCTTGGTGGAAGCTCGAAATTTATCACTCAGCTTGGTGATGACCCATTCGGAAAAAAGATAGCAGGCGACCTTGCAAGGGCTGGAATCGACACTTCCCTTGTGAGCTTCACCGACAAGGCGAACACTGCTTTGGCTTTTGTGAGCCTTGAAAATGACGGCAACAGGACGTTCTCATTCTACAGAAAGCCCTCCGCAGATATGCTTTTTTCAGCGGAGCAGGTAAAAGAAGAATGGTTTGAGGACGCATACGCACTGCATTTTTGCAGTGTTTCCCTTGGAGATTTTCCAATGAAAGACGCACACAAAAAGGCTATCGCCTATGCACGTCAAAAAGGTGCAATGATAAGCTTTGACCCTAATCTGCGTTTTCCTCTTTGGAACGACAAGAAAGCTCTGCATGATACCGTGAATGAGTTTATACCAATGGCTGACATTGTGAAGATATCAGATGAAGAGCTTGGATTTATCACAGGTGAAAACGACATCAAAGCCGCTCTGCCAAAGCTTTTCACAGGCAATGTGAAGCTTGTGATATACACCTGCGGCTCAGAGGGAGCATATGCTTTCACAAATAACGCTCAGGCTTTTGCAGAGAGCGAAAAGGTGAAAGCCGTTGACACAACAGGTGCAGGAGACGGATTTATAGGCTCGTTCCTATATGCACTGAAAACTCTCAATGTGACCGCCGAAGGTCTTTGTGACCTTGACAATGCACAGCTAGAACGCTGTATAGCGTTTTCAAATAAATTCTGCGGTGAAAGCGTTAAACATCAGGGCGCTATCGACTCCTACAGAAAAATAGAATTTATATAAATTTGCATAATAATTATCCTTTAATAATACATTTCCTTAAAACAAAGCCTTCCCCTTTTGGGAGGGTTTTTGTTTTCGGCAAAATTTCACAAAACATTTTGCAGTATATGTAGGGGACGGCGCCCTCGACGCCCCGCTTTTGCGTTTTTGAAAGGCTCGTTTTAGCACGTTTTAGCATAGTAACATGATACTTTGTGAAAATTTGACAAAAGCCACGATATACTATATAATAGAGATTGTATGACTATTTTTACAGGAGAATATTTTTTATGAACGAAAATAAAAACAGAGCAACCTTTCAATCACGATTGGGATTTATACTTGTGTCCGCAGGGTGTGCCATTGGTCTTGGCAACGTGTGGAAATTTCCATACATCTGCGGACAAAACGGCGGCGGAGCTTTTCTGTTCCTATACCTTATCTGCCTTGTACTGTTGGGTCTTCCAATACTCATATGCGAATTTGCCATAGGCAGAGGAAGCAACCGAAGTCTTTCTCAGGCTTTCAACCGACTTGAAAAGCCCGGTAGCCGATATCACTGCACGAAGTACACGAGCATTGCAGGAAACTATCTGCTCATGATGTTTTACACCATGGTCACAGGCTGGATGTTATACTACGCTTTTAAATATGCCACTGGCTCGTTGGACGCTTCAAGCACCGCGGCAACGGCTGAGGCTTTTAAGGATATGCAAGCTTCCCCGTGGCTCATGCTCATATTCTCGGCTATCGTTATCATACTTTGTATCGGTGTTTGCGCACTGGGATTGCAAAACGGCATTGAAAAGGTAACGAAAATTATGATGATACTGCTTATGGCGCTCATGGTGGTGCTGGCAGTGAACTCTATCAGGCTGAAAGGCGCTTCTGAGGGGCTTAAATTCTTTCTTGTGCCGGACTTTGACGTATTTAAAGAAAAAGGCTTCACATCAGTGCTTTTCGCCGCAATGACTCAGGCGTTTTTCACACTAAGCATAGGCATAGGCACAATGGAGATATTCGGAAGCTATTTGAAAAAGGACCGCACTCTTGTAGGCGAGTCTGTGAACGTTATCGTTCTTGACACTGCCGTGGCTGTCGTTGCGGGACTTATCATAATCCCTGCCTGCTTTGCATACGGAATCGAGCCTGATTCAGGTCCGTCACTGCTTTTCATTACTCTGCCTAACGTTTTCCACCATATGGCTTCAAGCCGTTTGTGGGGAATATTCTTCTTCATCTTCATGTCATTTGCGGCGCTTTCCACCGTTATCGCAGTGTTTGAGAACATTATCACAATGTCGGTGGAACTGTGGGATTGGAGCAGAAAAAAATCACTTATTGTAAACCTTGTGATGATACTTGTGCTTACAATGCCTGCTGTGTTTGGATTTAACCTGCTGAAAAATATCCAGCCAATGGGCGCAGGTTCGACTATCATGGACCTTGAAGACTTCTTGGTATCATCTAATCTTCTGCCGCTTGGCTCTCTTGTGGGAGTGCTTTTCTGCGTTCGCAAAAACGGCTGGGGCTGGGAGAACTTCATCAAGGAAGCCAACACTGGCAAGGGCAAGCATATCCCTAACTGGCTTCGCAGCTAAATGGCCTACGTTGTGCCTGCACTTATCTGTTTCATCTATCTTAAAGGCTACTATGACACATTCTCAAACAGAAGTCTGCCGGTCCTTATAGGCTGGATGTGCTTTGCGGTGATACTTCTTGTGCTGATATTCTGGGCAGCTTTCTCAAAAAGCAAAAAAAATTTGGAAAATCCTATTGACAAATAGAAAGTTTGGCTATATAATAAACCTTGCGTGATGTTTCACGAAAAATCGTATAATGATAAACGCTATAAGAATAAACTGAAAGGTGGTGGGTGAAATGAGAAATATTCTTTTTGATCTTCTAAAGACTAACGAGAATATAAGCCTTACAAATAATGCAAGTTCGATGTGCCTTTCAGATGTCATTTTGCCTGCCCTTATTGCCAAAAGCTAATGAGATTTTTATCAGCTTTCTGGATATTATACTGCAGATCTATTGCGACCTCTGATATCAGGTATCAGAGGTCTTTTTTTGACCTGTTATAGGCAGTTACGTTATGCGAATTTACAGAATTATATCGGAAGAATATGAAATTTATCCCGAAAAGGAGGGAATACATGAAGTTTTTTGACGTTTTGCCACAGCTTGCAGAAAACGAACTGCTTAAGCGTGGAGTTATGACTGACGAGCTGCTTTACTGCGTAAAAGCTGACCTTGACGGTGAGGGCGGATATGTGGACGTATACATAACCTGTCTCTTATACACATCTGACGCTGCCGACGAACTCTAGG
>ERZ1027261.145-NODE-145-length-11191-cov-71.855783_pt1 | contig 11191 bp, 10 predicted proteins | sample MGYA00519259_ERZ1027261 | MGnify/ENA primary metagenome ERZ1027261 (study PRJEB26926, sample SAMN06164801) | human gut metagenome | biome: ENVO:00009003; feature: ENVO:2100002; material: ENVO:00002003 | host: Homo sapiens | place: USA | collected 2012 ... | reverse complement strand
GGCAGCGTCAGATGTGTATAAGAGACAGCCTCTATTCCCAATAACACCACGCACCGCCCCGCCACCCTTCAGCACTTGCGTATCGGTGCCGACCAGAGCGGGAAAATCACCGCTATCTCACATGAAAGCTGGTCTGGAAACCTGCCCGGCGGCACGCCGGAAACGGCGGTACAGCAAAGCGAATTACTCTACGCCGGGGCGAATCGTCATACCGGCCTGCGGCTCGCCACGCTTGATTTGCCGGAAGGGAACGCCATGCGTGCGCCCGGCGAAGCCCCCGGTCTGATGGCGCTCGAAATCGCGATCGACGAACTGGCGGAAAAAGCGGGCATCGATCCCGTCGAGTTTCGCATCCTGAATGACACTCAGGTTGACCCCGCCGACCCGACGCGCTGCTTCTCTCGCCGTCAGCTTATCGAGTGCTTGCGCACCGGAGCGGATAAATTTGGCTGGAAGCAGCGCAACGCCACACCCGGACAGGTGCGCGACGGGGAGTGGCTAGTCGGCCACGGTGTTGCGGCGGGCTTTCGCAATAATCTGCTGGAAAAATCGGGTGCTCGGGTTCACCTCGAACAAAACGGCACCGTTACCGTAGAAACGGACATGACCGACATTGGCACCGGCAGCTACACCATTCTGGCCCAGACGGCAGCGGAAATGCTTGGCGTACCGCTGGAGCAGGTTGCGGTTCACCTCGGCGATTCCAGTTTCCCGGTTTCTGCGGGTTCTGGTGGACAATGGGGCGCGAATACCTCCACCTCCGGCGTTTACGCCGCCTGTATGAAGCTTCGCGAAATGATTGCCTCGGCAGTCGGGTTTGATCCTGAGCAGTCGCAGTTTGCCGACGGCAAGATTACCAACGGTACCCGAAGCGCCACGCTACATGAAGCCACCGCAGGCGGCAGACTGACAGCGGAAGAGAGCATTGAATTCGGAACACTGAGCAAAGAGTACCAGCAGTCGACCTTTGCCGGGCATTTTGTGGAGGTCGGCGTGCATAGCGCGACGGGAGAAGTTCGGGTCCGGCGTATGCTCGCTGTGTGTGCTGCAGGACGCATCCTGAATCCGAAAACTGCGCGCAGCCAGGTCATTGGTGCAATGACTATGGGCATGGGTGCGGCACTGATGGAGGAGCTGGCGGTGGATGACCGTTTGGGCTACTTCGTTAATCACGATATGGCGGGGTATGAGGTGCCGGTCCATGCGGATATCCCAAAACAGGAGGTGATTTTCCTGGATGATACCGACCCCATATCCTCCCCGATGAAGGCCAAAGGTGTCGGTGAGTTGGGCCTGTGCGGCGTGAGCGCGGCTATCGCCAACGCGGTGTATAACGCCACCGGTATTCGGGTACGGGATTATCCCATCACTCTGGATAAGCTGCTCGATAAGCTGCCGGATGTGGTTTAAGGAGAAACAATGTCATACCCGCTTTTTGATAAAGACGAACACTGGCATAAGCCAGAGCAGGCGTTTCTCACCGATGACCACCGGACCATTCTGCGCTTCGCCGTAGAGGCGCTAATGTCCGGTAAAGGAGCGGTGCTGGTGACGCTGGTGGAGATACACGGCGGCGCGGCGCGCCCGCTCGGGGCGCAGATGGTGGTTCGCGAAGATGGTCGTTACTGCGGTTTTGTCTCTGGCGGCTGCGTGGAGGCCGCTGCCGCTTTTGAAGCGCTGGAGATGATGGGCTCAGGCCGCGATCGCGAAATTCGCTATGGCGAAGGTTCGCCGTGGTTTGACATCGTTCTGCCCTGCGGCGGTGGGATCACGCTGACGCTCCATAAACTACGCTCGGCACAGCCTCTGCTCGCCGTGCTGAACCGTCTGGAACAGAGAAAACCGGCGGGGCTGCGCTACGATCCGCAAGCACAATCGTTGGTGTGCCTGCCCACGCAAACCCGAACGGGCTGGAATCTCAATGGCTTTGAGGTGGGGTTCAGGCCATGCGTCAGGCTGATGATTTACGGACGTTCTCTTGAGGCGCAGGCAACCGCGAGTCTTGCAGCAGCCACAGGCTATGACAGCCATATCTTCGATCTTTTTCCGGCCTCAGCCAGCGCTCAGATCGATACCGACACGGCGGTCATTTTGCTGTGCCATGATCTCAACCGGGAGCTGCCAGCATTGCAGGCCGCGCGAGAAGCAAAACCCTTTTATCTCGGCGCATTGGGCAGCCATCGAACCCACACGTTACGTCTGCAAAAGCTCCACGAGCTGGGATGGTCCAGGGAGGAGACAGCGCAAATCCGGGCCCCCGTCGGGATATTCCCCAAAGCCCGGGATGCGCATACTCTGGCACTCTCCGTGCTGGCAGAAATCGCCTCTGTACGTCTCCATCATGAGGAGGATTCATGCCTGCCCCCGTCGTCCTGATCCTTGCGGCCGGGCGTGGAGAGCGCTTTCTCGCCTCCGGGGGAAATACCCATAAGTGTATCGGCTGGCGTCAGTCCCCGGAGGTTGCGCCTTATCGCTGGCCATTTGAAGAAAACGGGAGAACTTTCGACCTTGCGATTGAACCGCAGATTACGACTAATGATCTGCGTCTGATGTTGAGGCTGGCTCTTGCCGGCGGAGGAATAACAATTGCCACTCAGGAAACTTTCAGGCCATATATTGAAAGCGGTAAGCTTGTATCGCTGCTTGATGACTTTCTTCCACAATTTCCGGGCTTCTATCTGTATTTCCCACAGCGTCGCAATATTGCACCAAAGCTCCGCGCCCTGATTGACTACGTCAAAGAATGGCGGCAGCAATTGGTTTAAATAGCTGCACCTGCACTGCCTGATGTCAGAACAGTATTTTGATGAATTGCCAAGGTTACAATGGCACAAATGCGGCACAGGAGGAAACGTGGTGTATTTAAATATGGGGTAACTCTTTGATTTTAATGGTGCGATAATAGGAACAATACACATAGGCGATAATCTTTGTTTTTGTTGCCTTTTTTATTGTTCATTTTTTATAGATACCCCCAAAAGTACCCCCATATCTTTTTCCGCCCCTGAAATTTGGTTGTTATTCATACAGCATATCAGGCGGTAACGCTCTCCCTTTAACCCACTTATTGTATGATAGTGCTATCCACAATAAGGAATCAGCCAGCCATGAGAATGACCAGTCGCAAAAAAGAGATACTTAGCTACTTTGAACCGGATAACCTCGAATGGGTGACTGGTGAGATTGGTGCGCCGCCGTTCGATGTGTCGGGTGTGGCCTAACTGCTTCATGGCATGGTGTCGTTCGATAAGCGTCACCAGCTCGAATCAACCCGGCGCACACTGGAAAGCATGGTTGCTGGTGGACTGCTTGAGCGGGTGACAGTGTATGAATCGCGCCAGATACGGCGCGGCGGTGATACTAACGCAACGGTCGTGCGCTACGGTTTACCCGGTCAGTGCGCTGTTATGCGCGATACTGGCGGCGCTGACAACGCAATATCAGGTGAATACATGCGGGTCAGTTAATAGCCTGCAATCTGTCGTTGATGCGGCTCAGGTCGTAAACCCGGCGTTCAATATCCAGCATCAGGAAATTGTGGATCTCGGCCTGCTCAGGATTATCAGACTCTCTGGCCTGTAATAGCAATTCATTGTAACCATGCAAGCCGCCTGAGTTTTCCGCCGGGGTGGTGCCTTTCCCACGCAGGCAGCTAATGGGCTGATTACTCGTATCGTGTGTTTGCTTCTCCAGCACAATGACGCAATCCCACCAGTCGCCAAAGTCATACGTGTAAACCAGCTTGTCACCCTCATTCTGGAGCGCCGCCCATAGTGGCGTGATTGCCGCGTTACCCATGCTTTCATCCTCACCCCATACGCGATACTCGCTACCTGGATCACCTTTACGCCCTTTCTCGAACATATACAGGTGTTCGTCATTCCAGCCAAAAGCTAACTGGATCACGGCATGAAGTTTACTAAAGGGGATTTGCTCTGGAACCAGCACACGCCGCCATATAGGTGGTTTGCTGTCTCGGATGGTTATCTTTAGCTGGTACATGCAAATCCTGAATAAATGCGAATCGGAAGGATAACGATACTGACGTACTCACAATTCTGTAAAGGTGAATAAAGGAAATTTGCTTAATACGCATAAGTTACATGTGGAATAATCCCATATCTACCTGCGCGGCGCTGGCTTCTTCCACTGGTAGGCAGGTGCTCGCATCATTTCGCGGAACCTGTCGCGCCGGGCTATATCGGCATTAACTGATCGTTCTATCTCCCGTTGATCTGCCTGTGTAAGCTGGTGGCCTCCGTGCTCAAGTTTGGCGATGGTCAATAAGGCTATTTCGCGTGGTGTCATACGTCATACCCTCTGGAAGGATGAAACACGCCCGGATTAAATTTCATTTTTCGCGGGTATAAAAAAACGATGGGGCGGGCAGTCCCGGATAGTCAGGGCTGTAGAGATTTGACTACCCCCTCCCCACTGGATTCAGGTTACTGCTATTCCGTTAAGCGCTGCTTACGGGGATAGCTGCGTTGTGATTTTGACCATTCAGGTCGCCGCTATTTCCTCACCGATTGGGTGCTACGCGCGCGCGTACTTGTCCCGAAATACCAGAAACCGCCAGCCAGAGGATGATTTCCCTCTGGTGGTCTACCTTTGCCTCTTGCCGCCATTTAACCGGAAGGCGTTACCGTTCGGTTGCGCTATCCCCATGCGGTGTTGCGTTTCGGTAACAGCTTTATGCAGGTCGCCAAAGTCCTCAACCTTCACGGGCGGGCGCTTCACGTTCTCCAGACACGTTTCACGGCGGCGCTTTATCCATTCCCGATCATCGTCCTCGGTGCATAACAGCATGACTTCCATCCATCGTGCGGCAGCTCTCCGGTATAGCCCTTTTGACTCCAGCTCTTCAGCTTTCCTGTCCTTTATCATTTCTGCCTCTCAGATTATATAGATAAGCAAAAAGGTGTTGGTTCAGTTGGTTCAGTTGGTTCAATTTGTAAAGAGCGTTGTTTTTATTGTGTTTTTTCTAAAATATTGAACCAACATCAACTCATTTTGAACCAACACAGCCCAGCTCTGAACCAACAACACAGCGATAGATTTGTGATTGGTTCGTTATTTTCTGGCTGATATTTGAGCGTATAACAGTGTTATACTGTATGGATATTACTCACTGATATGGTCTTTGCAATGAGCAAATCTAATCTGATCGCGTTCCGCATCCCATCTGAATTGCAGGATGAGTTTAATCGGTCTGTTCTCGCTTCTGGAGGGGATAAAACCTCCTGGCTTGTTGATGCGATTCGCATGAAGCTGGGACAGCCGGAAAAGTCTATTGATTCACGAATGCTTGGGCTGGTGGAGCGCATGGAAAAAGCCGCAGCATCGCTTATTGCCGGAAAGCCGAACATCCCACCAAAGCCATATAACGAAACGGCAGTTATAAAGATCATTGCCGATACCATCCGACAGGGATTTGATAATGGGCGTGTGATAGCGGAACGGCTCAATGAAGCAGGCTACCAAACAAAAGCTGGTAAAGCGTGGGATAAAGACATTTACAGCGCGTGGAAGCGTCAGGGTAACAATATTAAAAGAATCAATACGCTGCTTCAGTAATTGATCAGTGTATAAATGATATTTATCGCTCAATCGCTCCCTTTCCGCCCTTCAGCTACAGGGTCGTTGTCGGCGATAACAAAACCTAAGTCCTGAGAGAATCTCTCTCGTGGGAATCCTTTAGCAGGTAAACCCATTGAATCATATCCACATCCGGGAACATTTGGTTTAGAGTCAATAAGGTCTGCAATTTGCCGAAGCCATGTTGATCCCGGACCAAGTCGTTTAACTAAGTACCAGATAATACAGATCGCGCTAAAAATCCTCTCGCAACTCTCTGGATGGAGATTAAGTCCGTCAAAGTATTCATTATCCGGTACTGGAACTCGGGGATGCTTTCTATTCCATATTCTGGAATGGTGAGCGCAACGATTCCTTATGAGATTAAGGCACTTCAACCATTTTGCAAATGTCTGCTTATTATCAATGCCAAAACGACGTATAATTTTCCCCTGCATATGACCATTAAGCATCGCATAATATTTAGACATCTGACCAAAATCCCAGGTCTCCACCGCCACCCAAAATGGAATCTCCTTGCCTTGGCTTCGATGCCATTCAATACAGTCATCTCTGCTTTCGTCTAATTTTACTTTTTGCTTATACACCCAATGCTCGAAGGCAGATGAGAATTTTGGATTAATGTATTTTGATGACATGTAGGCAAGTGGATCATTGCGACCAACCTCATGCGCGATGACTGAACGAACATGAATCTCTATTCTTTCGATAGCATCAATCATCAAAAGACGCAGTTTTTTGTCAAAAAGATATAGATCGTACGTCTTCTCGAAACTGGTACCAGCAAGAAATCGGTCTGTTCTGTACGAAAGACCTTTATCTGTTGTCGCAATAATTCTTGATGGGTACCAAAAACCTGACAATCGATAATATCCAACCTGCGACAGCTTACGTATCGCACGATTTCGATCATTGATAATCATGCCACGTTCAAGTAGCAATCCTAGCAATTCGTGATAGTCCTTATGAGGCTTTGCGGCAATCATAGTGGCGAAACAAAAGATAATAAAAGGCCCGACCGTGAAACTCACATGCCTGAAATCGGCGGCGGAGAAACAGAGGATCGGGCTCGGTTGCCTGTAACTCTATCCGAAGTTATCCACATGTCAATGCACAGTTACTTAGGAAACTAACATAGATACTATCATCACTCACGAAAAACCACTATATGTGGTTTTTATTCATATCGTTATCCACTACAGGCTGTGTCAATAACTTTTACCTATTAATTGGGTAATTTCTACATTTTCCTATGCTGGCTAGTTTCTCTACTGAAAAGTTGGCACTCCTTAATCGCTTTTCGGTTAATACTATCGGTCTTCATATTGCCAGCAGCATACGCCATCCGATAATTTCTATGCTACGCGCGCGTACTTGTCGCAAAATATCAGGCAAAGGCCAGATTCAGAACGTCGTGATAACCACCAGCACAACATGAGATGTCATGTAACGCGATTTATCACACCAGATACATGTGATTGGTGTACCCGCATAAAACATCGTCATAGCGCGTCCTGTGCGCATATACGCCGATAATCAACACATCACCACCACTCTGTCTTATGTAGAGAACAGTTTTATGGTACTCCCCTCCATTGTGTGCGTACTGGTCGGACGCAGTTGCAAAAAGTTTTGCAACTGATACCCCTCGCGCGCGTACTTGTCTCGAAATTGGTGTTTTGCTGTGGCAGTGATATCAGAAAAATCTTCCTGTTTCACATAAAGCGGATATGCGCGTACTGTAACGGCCCCATCAACTGGGAGCGGATTTGAAATCCCGACCCAAGCTATGTACCAAATGCCATGTCTTGGATATATGATGATTGCCATTCTAAACAACGCTAAAGGGGGTTGGTGTGAGCAGAAAAGATACTAAAGAATTGCTAACTATCTGCATGGTGTACTTTTCAATTTATTTTTGTGCATACATGATAGTCCCAGATGAGTTTGAACATGGCAGTATTATTTATTCCATAACATTCTATTTTTTAGAGCTAACACCAATTTTGGCTATCCTTTTGGCAATACATATTTATTTTTCCTTAAAAAAAGAATCGACTAATTGGGAGAAGGTATGGAGAGACAGAGGTTTTCTAACATCACCTAAAGATGATGCATATGAGAGTGATTTTTCTGACTTTATAACAAACTACTACTCCAGCGAACAATTCAAAAATAGACTGTCTGATGTTTGGGAAACAGCAATGTATTCCATAGGGATTATATTATTGATACTTACTGGTATTGCTCAATATGTTTTTAACATTGACTTATCATTAAATCCTGAAAATTTAATATCGCCATTGATTTTTGGTGAGATATTGATCTTCTCATTCGGAATTTTCTTGAGTGTTGTTCTCTGCTCATTATGCAAGCTACTGACTAACAGGTATCCGGGTGAAGCAAGGAGAGCAAGAAAGGCAAATCCATATTATCTTTTATTTCCTAATGGAGACAGCAGAGATATCTAAGCCATCCATGGCTAACCAGTTATTGAGCTTCTTTTTGTGATGCCTGTGCGACTCTGGTGAGCGATTGTGTGACCGTACTGATCGCTCTGTCATATGCTGTGCTACCTTTTGGCGTATTTGCCAGACGTAACAAGGCATTTCGTATAACAGGGCTTTCGTATGCCTTCGCTGCTCCGCCTACGGCACCAGCAGCAGGAACAACAAACGCAGCCGTTTTTAGCATCCCCGCTAATACTGCTGCGTTTATGATGCCACCACCAACTAACAATCCATAAAGCTGCTGACCATTTAAGTTTTGAACGTTCGCTTTTGCCGCGTGTCTTGTATCGTTGAGGTATTTAATAACGCCGTCCAGTTCCTTTCCATGTACGCCTTTAAAGAAAGTTGCTGATTGCTTCCTGTTCCGGTGTAACGCATTAATAAACTTCTCAACACTGATATTTCCAGACGGATCAGTCGCCTTATCTACAGCATTCTGAACTATGGCTGCTCGTGCGTTTTGCCTACCATTGTCATCCAGAAGCCTGTAAAGCTGAGAACGTTCTGATGGGCTTTGGCTAAAAACGAGTTTTGTTACATCCTCAGGCGTGGCCTTGCCGCTGGCTATTGCCTTTTGAACGCGCGTTCTTCCCATCATGTCATTGAATTTAGACCATGAGCGATCAACCCTTGCCATATTAATGGCTTCGTCTGCTCCAAGATTTTTGGCTACGGCTTTTTTCATATCCGCCGTATATGCCTTGTAGATAATATCGCTGGCTTTCTGGAGCGTATCTTTATCAACAGTGTCAGATGACGCCATAAATCGCTTTCGAAGATCGGTTCTGTTTTCCCTCGCCAGACGCAGGTCATTTGGTCCGCTGGTGATATCGTCTTTAAATTGCTGCAAGACTTTTACCGCGGCTCTATCCTGAGATTTGCCCGGGCGGCTTAACACGGTAATCTGATTGTCGATAGCTTTTACCGTGTTTGAGAGATCGACAGGGGTATCCCCCATAGCGTCAATTATGCGGTTATATCGCTTTCCTGCTGCCTCAATGAATTTTTGTTGCCCTTTAGTCGCAGATTCATAAAGCTGTTTATCAGAAATGCCACCCAGACCATCGCTAAATGTTCTGACTAAATTTTCTCGTGCTTGTTGTTGATTCAGCCGATTCTTACCGGTTCCAAAAAAAGGAACTCTTTCGCCTAATGTCTGAGCCTGACTCTGCATAAAGGTTTTATCTTTCAGCATGTCACTGGTCATTAACGGCAGATTTCTTTCCGATGCAAAGTCGACAGCAGCCTTTGCTTCAGGCGACATATCACCACGAACAGCCCTCGAAACCGCACTCGCTGTATTTTCCAGCCCCTTACCAATACCACCAATGCCAGCAGAAATTACCGTTTGTAACGGATCAATATCTTCTCCACCAGCAAGGCTGGTGGCTCCCTGTAGTGCTAAATCTGTAGCTGCTGATTTTCCTATGGCACCAAGCACCGTTCCAGCCCTGCCCGCTGGTGTAAACGCCAGCGCATTAGCCAGAAACGATGCCACGTCTTGCGGCGATAAACCCGGCTTGTTCAGAGCATAATCACCGGATGGCAGGGAAACGATAGTGTTACCCTTCTCATCCTGCCTTAATTTCGCTCCCATGCTCTGAAGAATCTTTTCCTGAGATGCGTCAGAGCCGAAAAGTTGAGACCATCGAGCTTTTAGAGCCTCCATGCTGAGTGAGGTTAACTCTGGGGCAAGGTCGACATTTTGCAGTCTCTCCATCTCTGGAGTCATTCGGCTTTCGCCTGTTATAGCATCGCGCATCGCAGCCCCAAGACTGGCTCCCTGTTCTGCTGAACGCTCAAGCCCCTCTCTTTGCTGAGTAGCTAACTTTGCATACCCTGACGCAAGAGAATTATCAGATGATGTATGTTGAATATTTTGAGTTGCTGATTGGGATCGGTCTATTTCATTCGTTGATGGTAGTGGATAGGCAGCATAAAAAGCCTGCTTAGCCTGCTCTACACTTTCTCCGGCTTGCGGAGCCACGACTTCATTGAAGTATTGCTCCTGAGCCTGCGCTTTTTGTTCTGGTGCTAACGCCTGATACTGTGGAGAGGCGATAACATCTTTCCATGCTTTAGCCATTAATCACCCCATAGTGAAGAAAAGTTACTGCTGGCTGCTGGCTGTGATACCTGCTCAGATTGCGGCAATGTCTGCGACGAAGAAGAAGTTCCTCTGTCAACTGCTGAAATAACCCGCAAAGCATCATAAGCTCGACCAGAAGCAGCTTTCAGCGAATTGAACTGGTTTTCCATCTTCCGGCGCTTGGTATCAATGGTTTTTGTGGAGTCGCCAGGCTGAGGGAAATACATTTGATAATATTTTGACATTTCAGCAGGTACGATAGCTGCCCCTGTTTCCTGACGGAGTATTGCCATTATTGCGTCATTAGCATTAACAACGTATTGCTGCTCTGTTGGGCTGAGCGTTAAGTTAGCCAGCGTCCCATTACCCAAAGCATTATTAATGATCGCCACTCGCTGTGGGCTAAGCTGGTCTTTCAGTGTATCTATTGAATCAAGAGCATCCCTAACTCTGTATGCAAATCCAGCAGCTTTTTTAGCCCCTTCTGGCGACTTTTCCATGATCTTTTGGGCTGTTGGCAAAGCTATTGGACGAAACCCATCTCCAGATATTGGCTGGTTTAGTTTTCCCTGCTCTTCACTTCCGTCTGTGTAGTATTTTGTGACAGTGCCATCATCGTTTTCTCTAACACTCATTAATTTTTTGGCGTTTGTATTAATTCCCGCCGCTGCCGCAAATGCCGCAGCCCCCTCAGGATCCGCCTTTAACATTTGAGCGTACTGATTGTAATTCTGCATTGCTGCTGTTGGTGCATATGCTGACGTTAACGCATTTGCTCGGCTAATATCCTGCCCTCTCGCCTGAAGTGCTTCGCCAGCCTGATTGCTGCGGATTGTCTCTGCCAACTTGCCACGCTCAATATCCCGACCTTCCATTTGATCTTTGATATCGAAATACTTCTCATGACCGAGAGAAAACAGCGCCAGATTACCTGCGAAATGCTGGAAGCCCTGCGGGTCATTAACCTGCATTTCAGCAATAGTTTCTGGAGGGA
>ERZ1027261.134-NODE-134-length-12287-cov-64.957734_pt1 | contig 12287 bp, 24 predicted proteins | sample MGYA00519259_ERZ1027261 | MGnify/ENA primary metagenome ERZ1027261 (study PRJEB26926, sample SAMN06164801) | human gut metagenome | biome: ENVO:00009003; feature: ENVO:2100002; material: ENVO:00002003 | host: Homo sapiens | place: USA | collected 2012 ... | reverse complement strand
GGCAGCCAGCACAAGGCGCGCACTTTTCACAGGTACTGCTCCAGCGGCAACTGCAGCGCCTGAGCAATTTTCTTGAGCTGTGCTTCTTCATCCGGACCAATGCCATCCTGGTCAGCGATATCCAGACACAGGCACAGCACATTAACTGCATCATCAGTACCGGCAACATCAGCCAGCTGACGAAGAGCTTCGGCATTGGCAGAACGCGGCGACGCTTCATAACGGGCGCGGATATTTGCACTCATTTGTGCAATCTCACCGGAGAACGGCGCAAAGGCAGGAAGTGCTGCAATGGTTTTCTCCAGTACCGCGACTTCTTTCGCGTCACAGGTGTCGTCAGCATATGCAATGGAATACGCACCCCAGACGGTCGCCTCCACTGCGTCGCGGTTCTCCATTTTCTTTACTTCAGTAATGGCCTTGCGGGTTTTCTTTTTGAAAATACCAAACATCGTGACTTTTCCTTTTAGTGGGTGAGCCTGCGCCCGGGGGTGACCAGCCCACAGAGAAAGTCACACTGACCATCCCGTAAGCTCACCCCTGAAAGGCTCTGTGGTTTTTTGATGTGCGCCGGGCGTGGCGCGAAGAAATGAAATAAAGCTTATCTGAAATTAAGGTTAATACGGGGATTTAAACCATTTTTAAAGCTTAGTAATATCAACTCGTCTCCTGGAGGAGACCGATGCTTATTCTTCTTCACGGACTTTGTCCCGCGGCGTTAATCCGACGGCCGCGCTTTTTTTGCGCCATATTCATCGCTAACTTACATGGCATTGCCACACGGGCATTATCAGTGTCCGTGTTTCTTTTTTTAGGGTTCAGAATAAAAAAACCGCCCGGTGGAGGCGGTAAAGGATGTATTTCCAGGTTTTGCTTAGTATATGATTAATCTCAATGTCATTTTTAGCGATGTTTACAACATCGGGATGGCACATCACCGACCCTGTCAGGAAATACAAAATCTCCACCGACAATGCGCCATTCCGATGTTATAAAAAAATCAGCACTGATACCGTAATAAATAACATTCATTACAGGACGGGATGTAGTAAGGAGTCAGGGTAAAACAAAAACATCCCACACATATAATGTGTCAGTGCCTAACACAACCTAGCATCTATTGTCCTCTGCTGGAGCGGGTAGCGGGAATCGAACCCGCATCATCAGCTTGGAAGGCTGAGGTAATAGCCATTATACGATACCCGCATACTGTACTGGCTTCCGGAATCACACGAATTACCAGGAAAGCCAGCACTGGTCCTTCAGACGATAGTAACGCCCCTGTGAACACAAAAATAACCGTCTTCCGGACCAGTCAGAATACTAACGACAGTTTTTCAGACATCAAAAATATATTTGGTGTTCAGTTTTAAATATGTGTATACATATGTATCAGAAATATACAACTTATATCATCACTGAATTAAAAATCTTTCGTTATTTCTCTGACCGTCTGATTAAAACGTTCCTCTTCCAGTTCCACGCCAATCGCCCTGCGTCCCAGCAACAGTGCCGCTTTTATTGTCGACCCCGACCCCATAAAAAAATCAGCAACCAAATCACCGGGGCGACTGCTGGCCTCAATTATCTGCCGCAACATACCCGCCGGTTTTTCACAGGGATGTTTGCCCGGATAATACTGCACAGGTTTGTGCATCCAGACATCCGTATAAGGAACAGCAGCCGATACGGAAAAATAACGCCGCAGGGATTTGTACTCCTCCAGCAGGCTGGTATATTGCCGGTTCAGTTCACTGTATGTGCTGACCAGCTGGTGGTGTGGCTTTTCCAGTTCCCCGCGCTGATGTTTTTCTGCTGCAACACGTGCAAACAACGCCTGCAATTTGTTGTAATCACCCTCGTTCGGTAACTGCCACTGACTGGTACCAAACCAGTGCGAAGCCATGTTTTTCTTTCCGGTGGCTTCCGCTATCTGTTTTGACGTTATTCCCAGTGATTCACGCGCATCACGAAAGTAAGAAATCAGCGGGGCCATGACGTGCTGTTTCAGTTCCCGCCCCTTTGCCGCATAGCCATCACTTTTGGGCAGATATGGCCCCTGATAATGTTCTGCAAACAGAATGCGTTCTGTTGCCGGGAAATACGCCCGCAGGCTTTCCTTGTTGCACCCGTTCCAGCGCCCGGACGGCTTCGCCCAGATAATATGGTTCAGCACATTAAAGCGCTCACGCATCATGATTTCGATATCAGATGCCAGGCGATGACCACAGAACAGGTAGAGACTTCCGGCAGGTTTCAGTACCCGCCAGAATTGCGCCAGACACTGATCCAGCCATTTCAGGTAATCATCGTCGCCCTTCCACTGGTTATCCCAGCCCTCGGGCTTCACTTTAAAGTATGGCGGGTCTGTGACTATCAGATCGACAGAGTTTTCCGGTAAGGTCTGGATAAATTCCAGGCAATCAGCGTTGATTAACTCATAACTGGATATTTTTACAGTGTTAGCCATAGATCAATAAGCACTTCTCTGATAGGCTCATACCGCTTTTGCGCAAAGCAGATGGGCCTGAGGTTTGCTTGTGACCCCAACGCATGAGCAGATGGCTGGCAGGTGCCGCTAACACCCACCAGCCGCCCATTACCACAAATAAAAAAGCCTTCACTGCGGAAGGCGTCTGTAACAACCGAACTGATAATCTGCCAGACCCGCCATAACAAGCTGGGTCAGTATTAACTGGCAACGTTCGCGTGAAAGGTAAGTATTCTGCGCAATTTCCCCGACGGTCGCCGGTTCGGTGACGCTTAATTCATTAAACACCACTCTGGCAGTTTCGGTCATATCCTGCTGTTTTAGCATGTCTTTTTCCCTTTTCTGGTTAACGTGACATACCAATAACTCTTGTCGAAAAAGCCAGCAAGCTGAAAGACCAGTATTCGCAACCACCAGCGCGTTTAATGTTCTGTACCATTTTTCAGGCATAAAAAAACCCGCTCAACGGCGGGCCTTGCTTACTTTGCCATCGCGTAAAAATCGGCAAAATATCAGATTTATGCGCAAAATACACTTTTCAGTTCGGTTTTGCAATATTTAACCTGGTATTAGATACCTTTTGTTGTGAACGTAAGTGCATTGCCGATATAAGCGCATCTTTGTCTAGGCCTGTAACACAGTCACGCATAATCTCCCAGCGAGGTCGGTATGTCTCTGTCCATGTGGATTTAGCAACCCCCATCAATTCAGCCAGTTCCTGATATTCATAAGTCTCACTCCCAGCCAGCTCGCTCTTCACATCCTGCACCGCCAGCCAGATTAATTTTTTCAGGCGTTCCCGTGTTTTCTCTGCAATTTTCCTGTTGCCAGAATGAGCCTTAAACTCTTCCCATGCCCACTGTGTTATCGCAATCTGGTGTTCCCAGCAAATACTCCCGCTGTAACACCACAACAACCAGGCTTTATGGTGTTCTTCAAGAGACAGAACTGCCCGTCGCCATGATGATGTCGAAAACTCAACCTGACTTACCAGAGGAATTGACGCCCCCTTCGCCAGCGATTGTTTCCCCGGGATCGGTGGATTATCCCGCGTTATCATTTTTCCGGTCACTTCATCGCGGTACCGGATTTTTTTACGCCTGTAACGCCCTGTATCAAACATGGCATTCTCCTGCCAGGCCTCAAGCTGACCTTTTGTTGCTCCACTCAAATCGGCGGTGGCGATAATGAGCTGCTCACGCACAAACTGTAAATACTGGTTATTCATGCGCACTCCAGTTCTGTGATTTTTATCCCCAACCGACCACCAGGAACAGGCAGTCCGCGCACAATATTTATTTCATCAAACTGCTCGTCGTCTATGAGAGGTCCGGCATGCGTCAGCGCATCCAGTGGTGCTTTCAGAATATTGTCCAGGTCACGACGGCGCTTATCCGGCGGCTCTGCAATGATCTTTATCGCCAGCCTTCCGGACAGGTTTAATTTCAGCCGCTGCTGGCGAACAATAAGCGCCACATCCCGACGATAACGCTCACCGGCTTTTGATACAAAATATGTGCTGCCACGACGTCGCCAGTAGGTGTTCACCGTAGGCGGGTAAGGCAAAACAAATTCTATGCGTTCAGTCATTTATGCTTTCCACTTCAGGACACCCGAGTTTCTCGCGTGCATTAAAAAACGAATCAGCAACAACAGCTGGCTACCGTGTTTTTCTTCAAAATCTTTTACCCCAGCATGCAGTTCGTTATGGCATTTGCGGCACAGCGGAATAACAAACAAATCGTCAGCCTTTGTTCCCATCCCTCCCAGCCCATGACCAATGATGTGGTGCGGATCATCTGCCTGATTGCCACACGTCACGCATTTCTGCGTTTTTACCCAGCGCGTGTATACGGGCATCTCTTCCCGTTGTGGTTTCTGGCGCTGGAGATACTGAGCCGGAGACTCCGGATCAACGGCAATGCTGACCACCGTCTTTTCCTGTGGCAGGCTCTGTTGCTGGTGGACGTGAGGCGGTAGCACAATATTTTTTGTGCGCTGCTTCAGTATGCTGGTGGCTGTCTGCTCTCCCGGTACGATGTCGCTTTCGCGGTACAAGGAGCGGATTTTTTCCGCACGTAACCCCAGAGAACGACGTAATACTGCCTCCGGTAGCGCGTCCGCCACCTGATTGCAGACCGCCCACCAGGATAATTCAGCCAGCGATAATTCCCGCTCCTGTGTGCCATTCATTGCATGGCGTATGACGTCAATCATCCATGCAGACAGGTTTTGATGAGCAAGTTGCCCGAGTGATTCGGAGGTCTGGTCACGCAGCTGGTTGTCGCAGTGCCAGCACAACACCATCGCGCCGGTACCATAACGATGTATGACGGTTTCGCTGTGATGGTAATCACCATGAGGCCACTGGCAGGATTTGACATGACGCAGGAGCCAGTCAGACAATGCACCTGCGCCGCCGGCAGCACGAATCACCCGCTCATCGCTGAAAAATGGCAGCAGAGATTTATCTTCCGCCAGCGGCTGGCGAATGGCAGGAACAACTCCGGACGGCAGACCGCGCATGCTTTTCGGTTCCGGCTCCACCAGCACTCGAGGGTTATGAAATACCTGCATGGATTCACGACCAGGCTTAAGGACCACCAGCCCGAGTTCCGGTACCGGAACAGGTCGAAGCAATACCCGCACGTTACCTCCAGATCCGTTGCTGGAATGTGCGGGACGGACGCGGTGGGCGTTCGGAATAAGGGAGTCTGACGTAGATTATCCAGTGACGATAATCGAGGCTGAGGGCTTTCCTAAACTCATACCCACGTCTGTGGTAGTTATGAATCAGCCATTCGGCCTGTTCTTCAGTGCAGGGATCGTGCTGATACCAGTCATATTTGAATACATGAGAACGCCGCCCGTGCCTGCTGGCACGAACGGTATCAGAATTGTGTAATTTGGTATTGTGCGCCATCGGTTTTCTCTGCTGGCGCATCTTTGTCAGGTAAAATGGTGTTCAGCCATTTTGGTTGGCATTATTGTTGATACATGCAACTTGTTCAAGTCCGCATAAACTGATACACGATCTCCCTGAGCACAGTTTTCGATACAATTCGCTCATCAGCCCGCAAAGCTCTTACCCTAAGTATGTTCCCTTTTCGATGCCATACAGCTCTGGCTCCATCCGGAAAACAATCCATTTCAGCTACAACCGACATATCGTCACAACGAATAACTGCGTACTTACAATTCGCGGCGATCAACTTCTGCATTGTAAAACCTCTGGTATTGGATAAAACATGGCTGGAATATATCCACTACAAATAACGATTTCACTCCCAAAAAATGCGTATTTCATGAGAAAAAACAATGACTTTTTCTTTCTGTCATTTGTATACTCTAAAAATAGAGTGTTTTTTGAGCTGCCATCCCTTAGCAAGCTCCCTGTATGTATATTGCCCATCCTATTTAATTGTGTCACACTATGTATTACACAACGATATGGAACCAAACATGCGCATTTTCAAAAATGCCTGGTTTGAACGCTTCGCACGAAAAAATCGGATTTCCGATAAAGCTCTGCGAGAAGTCGTGGAACTAGCTGATAAGGGACTCATATCCGCAGATTTGGGTGGTGGTGTCATTAAGCAGCGATTAGCCCGAAGAGGTGGCGGTAAATCAGGCGGTTATAGGACAATAATTTTTTACCGCGTCGCAGAAAAGGCTTTTTTCATCTATGCGTACGCAAAGAATGAGAGAGAAAATATTACAGCCATCGAGGAAAACGCATTTCGAAAAGCTGCGCATCACGTTCTCAATCTTACTGATGAACAACTGGCGCAATTGATCCTGCAGGGTCAGTTTACGGAGGTACCCAATGAGTAAAAATTACCGCAGTGATGCGCTTGCATCCGTACATGAAATGATGGAGTCACTTCAGGATATTGGCGCAGTAACAAAACAAACTATGAGAGAGTTTGATGAACTTTGTCTGCAACCAGCGCCAACAATGTCGCCAGAAAGAATCCGGGCACTTCGCGAGCGCGAGCATCTGTCTCAACCTGTTTTCGCCAGATATCTTAATGTCAGTAAAAACCTCATTTCAGACTGGGAAAGGGGAATAAAGCGCCCTGGTGGCCCTGCCCTTCGTTTGCTTTCTGTGGTTGAGAAAAACGGAATTCAGTCAATCTGTTAATAAAAATTCACCATGAATAGCAAAACCCCGGACCATCAATCCGGGGTTTTTGTTTGTTATCCCCAGCGGCAAATCGAATACACCACCAGCGCCACCGCCATCGCAATTCCTACCATTGTGAATGCTTCAGGCCAGGTCATTGATTCACCTCCTGCGGTGGTTCCGGTAGCGGCATCCAGTGAGTTGCCTGCTCAATACCATTACCCGGCTTAATCGTTGCATCTCCTCGCCGGAATGTGCTTCCGGTATAGCGTGCGGAGCATATTAGCGGTTCAACCAGAGAGCTATCGAAATTCACCGAAATAAGTACGTTCTGGTTCTTTTCCGGCATTCGCTCACTACAGCTTATCCAGCCATCCGTAGTTACCGGCGCTGACGGCGCTGCGTAAAGCGGTGTTATTTCTGCCCGAAAGTCACCTATTTCATGCAGTCGCACCCAGCGTTCGACTTCTGCTTTGTCAGAATACATAGTGGTGAACGTATTATATTTATTGTCAATTTGCGTGAAGGTTGCCTTCCACGCCACCGGTTCTGCTTCCAGCGATGCCAGCGCGATACGAAACACATTAGCAAGCAGGCTGTCTGAAGATTGGTTATCGTGCGCCGCGTCGCTCAGGAAACCAGTGATGAATGATTTAATCTCCGCGTTTTCTCTGGTAATAGTGATCATATCAGTTCTCCTTATACGGATTAATTTTATTGTGCAGTGTGTTGAACGAGGCCCATACCACGTCGGTATATAACTCAATAACGGGCTCAATTATTTTCCCGATAAACCAGACCAGTAATAGCGGGGATATCGGTATCATCAACACGATAAACAGAATGAGAAACAGAAATTCTGTCGCTCTACTTTTTCGCGGATATTCTTTTCTGAATAATGTAGGCATATCACTCTCCTTTGATGCTCCTCAAAATTTTATGCCCTGGCGCAAAAGCACGCGTTTTGTCGGCGCTTATTCGCCACCCATCTTTACGTGCCTCTTTTGCACAGCCAGCCCATGACGTACCGATATACTCACCAAAGTCTGGCGACTGATATTTGCCATCCGTACACTGGCGACAATCACAGTAGAGATGCATGGTGTAACTTGCAGCAATACCCATTCAGCCTCCTTTGATGCCAGTGTTTACAACCAGGCAGGCCTCCTTGAGTACCCAGTCAATAGCGTCCTTCCATGCTCCGGTTTCAGCTGGCGGATTCTCACACTTTACCTGTTCATAGAAGCGCACTGCTTTAATCAATCCTTCTGGTGTCAGTGGCACAGGCGGGGCAGTGAATAACGCCTGAATTTCATAGCTCGGCCTGTCGTTGCAATCCTCTTTTGTCGGTACATATTTCCAGTCACCAACCCACGGCTCCCCCTGAGAGTCCGTAACGCCTTTTTTCACGTAGCGATATCGCCATGCAACTGGTTTTGCCTGCCCTGCCGTTTCATGTCCTTCCTGATAATTAATCTCGCTCATTCATCGCCCCACTCATCACAATATGCTTCGACCGGAGTTTTTCCTGCTTCGTAGTCATCACGCCATGCTTCAGCATCAGCGGCACTTCCACCGCGTAACTCTGCATAGTCCATTAACAGTTCATGCCATTCTTCAAAACTGACGTTGTATTTAGTTGAACCAAAATCAGCCATTTTATTCTTCCTCCTCGTCTTTTATTTCGTGATATGAGTAATTGCAGTAGTTAAAGAAAATTTCTTTTGCTTCGTCCTGTATTTCATCTGGTGTCGCATCATCATCCACTTCGAATACATCCTCAAAATCTCCACCAGCTATTCCCGTTTCAATAATTATTTTGAACTTTCGCATTTCATTACCGCCCTTTCGGGCGGCCTCCGGATGATTTGAGGGTGCAGGAATCCCTCCGGTTAAGGATTTAATAAAAACCACTTCTGATTTAAATTTTCAGTGTTTTGTTGCCAGGTGATTTATCGCCTTTACGCTTCAGCCTTATTTCGCAACCAGACACAAACCGGGCCATCTTCGGTGTCATGTATTGAACCAATAAACCATCCATCGCCCTCTGGTCGTTCCGGTTTCCAGGAGGCAATATCGGGACCATCTGCGTCCAGATTAAAATCATCTTCATCCATAGTTCTGATGGTCCACTGAAGATTATTTTCCTCCATCCATGCGTTAAACTCTTCCGTTGAAATATGTTCTCTACCATCACAGAATTTTTCATATTCAGGATGCGTCCAGCAGCCATATTCATCACGTACTACTGGTATTTCTTTAATTTCATTCATTTCTGTTCTCCCACGTTTTCAGACTTTCACCACAGAACGGACAAAATGAAACCCGCACTGGTGATTTAGAAAATTCACCGGAACGCAACATCACCAAATCAGGGCCGCGAGTTAAACTCTCATTCCAGATTTTGTATATCAGCAGACCTTTTCGCGTCGTGTATTCAGCATCATGCTCAAGGGATTTTGCCAGTGCTGCACATGGTTCTATCTTGTTGCCATTAACCTGGCATTTTGATTCACTCACTGGTTGCTATCTCCTGTCGGAACATCACGATCATCAGGCCATCTTTTGTTGCTACCCTGGCTGTTGTACCAGGCTCTATGCTGCTAAGGTCAAATGCATCACAGAACTCCTCTAACACTTTCTGGCGTCTCTCCTGTTTGCGGCGCTTTTCCCACTGCTTCAGAAAAACAGAGGCCGCCCACTTCCCCGCACTGAACATGATGTAAAACCAACCGAGCAGGGCCAGACCAGTATTCAGAACCGTGTCAACCGTCATTGTTGTATCGATATTCACCGCACCGCCTCCTGAAAATTACCCTGATAGAAAGCCAGTACACGCTGCATAGCTTCGCTCTTCCGGCACTCGCTACAGATTATGTTCTGACGCCTGTCGTAGCGGCGTATTTCTCCGTCTGGTAACTTTCGAATCAGTGTCTGGTCAGTTGTTTTCTCCGGTGTCTTACGCCATTCACGATACGCCTGCTCTGATGCAAAAACACCGTATTCCCCGGACATGTATAAATCACCACAAGCCAGTACATCCACAAGGCAGCGTCGGACCGAATGCCAGCCAGCTCCCGTCGCTCTCTCCAGTTGCGACATCGTCATGCGTTCATTTTTGCGCACCAGATCGATGATTCGAACCTTCAAATCCTCCCGCTGTTCGGGTGTATATACTTTTGCCACAAGTCCTCCTGAAAATTACCTCATGATCTGAAATAAACACTTACCCCCTGAAGCCCGGCGGAATTTCGGTATCCGGTTCAGAAATGTGATTAACGCAACGCTGTACAGGCGAACGCCCCAGACGAATAACCAGCTCATCCCATTTTTCGCGAAGCTTTGACGGGCTCATGACGTTTTTTACCCAGAAGGGATCCCGCTGCACCCGACCAAACATTTCGCAAATTTGTCTGTGAGTTCTGCCATCCAGCATCCGCATTGTGCGCACATCATTGGCCCATGCAGTCCAGTTGGGTTCTTTCGGTCGCATGATTTCGCCATCATCGCTGGCAGCCTGCTCGTAAAGACTCACGATTCGTCCCCAGATCCACTGCGCACACGCTAAATCTTCCTGGCTGCCCCACTGGCGTTTTTTCGCACTGAACACAACCGCGTCAGGATGTCGGGTCAAAAAATCCTGTTCAGCCGTCTGCATGTCCGGTTGCAAAGCTTCCGGACGAGAAGTGTTTTTATTCTCTGTAGTAATCTCTGTTGTATTCTCTGTAAGATCATCAGGCCATTTTGACCCGATGACATTGTGTCGTTTTGAACCAATGGAGCGTGTCATTTTGGCCTCTTCCATCGTGTCATTTTGACCTGATGGAGCGGCGCATTTTGACCTGATGGATTCGCTCACTTTGCCACCATCTAAAAGCTCGCTCTCGTAATTAATCGTGTAAAAATTAGTCATGTCACGCTTTGATTTGTTGAGCTTTTCGCAACGCAAAAGCCCCAGCGCTTTCAGACTTGCAAATGCGCGTTTTAACGTTGACTCTGACCAGAACGGGAACTGTTCCAGCCATTGTTCTGTTGTGTTATAAATCCAGCGAACACCATCACATTCCATGCCGGAACCGGTATCTCTCAACCAGTAATGCAGCTGCTGCAACACGATGGCTTCGTTCAGACCAATTTTCATCGCCAGCTGCGTGTTAATAACCAGTGGGCGTTCAGCAAAAAGAAGACTCATAATTCCATCCGACTTTTTGTTGATATTGCTGACGATACGCACGCTTGAAAGCAATGGCTTTTTCTATAAGCTCGTCAGTCTCGCGCTCCACAACAGCTGGATCCGCAAAAAGCAGCCCGGACTCCACCACATCGCCATATTCTTTGTTTAACCCGGCGATCATGTACGTAATGCTTTTTCCGTCAGTAATTTCACAATACAACCTGAAATCGCTGATCCGGATAGCCTCCATAATTGCCGGAATCAGCGCCGTGAATTTTTCACGCTTATCCCTGGTGTCGATAGCTTTCCAGCGTTCGAATATCTTCACCCTGTTAACGCCCAGCGCCCGTTGATCAACCGCGCCATCATCAAACGTGACGCGATGAACATCGATGTTCGGGCGTTCTTTCAGAGCCCAGAATGCTTCCGTGATTAATATCGTCGCCTGCTCCTGCGTCATTCCTGGTCGGCATACCCAGGCATCCAGAGCCTCACGAGCCTGCTCAGGAGTGAATATCATTGTTCACCGCCAGTGATTCATTCGACATACACTTATTTTCACAAGGTAGTCCATCTGTTGGGTTGGGATAAATGTCAGGGCGAAGTTCGTGGGGAGTAATTTCCCAATTCAGTAATGCACAGAGTGACGACACGCGTTCAGCAGGAACCTTGCCTTTAATGAACCACTTGCCTACGGCCTGGGAGCTAATGCCAAAGTGTTTGCCAATGTCAGTTTTCGACATTTTTTTAGAGATCTTATCGTGAATTTGATTACTCATACTTTCCACCAGTACTATTAATTTCACCTACGCTACCATCAAAAACTATAAGTTTCAACACAAAACCTATAGTTTTGCTGATTGGTGAAACCTTTGGTTGTATACTTAAAAAATGAGTAAAATAAACCATCCAATATTTGCTGAGAGAGTTCGGCAAGCAATGAGCGAACATGGCTGGTCGTTAGCCGGTCTGGCTAAAAAGGTTATGCTGTCCCATACCGCTGTGCGTAAGTGGGCAACAGGAGAAACCATTGCCAGCGGAGAAAGATTAAAAAGACTTGCCGCGGTAACAGGAAAACCAGAACATTGGTTTTTTATGCCGCTAAATGAACATTCAAAGGAAGAAGATGCACCACCACTAATCCAGCTTGACGACAAAGAAAAGGCGCTATTGTCCCTTTTTAATCAGTTGCCAGAAACGGAAAAGCTGAGACTAATCATGCACACAAAAAGCATTCTTCATGAAATGGATCTTCTAAAAAACGATGTATACGACATAATCAATGATATTCAAAAACAATAAGTTACATGAAAAAAGCGCCTCCTTGGCGCTTTTTTATCCTCACAAATAAAACTTTATGTTCCATTGCCTATTGACCAATAAAACCAATAGTTTTACCATTCATTCCATCAACAACGAACCGCATCGTTGTCAGGCTAAAGTTCCGCTACCCCGGCGTTAAGGGGAAATGAGGTCAACATGGATACTATCGATCT
>ERZ1027261.132-NODE-132-length-12455-cov-64.901935_pt1 | contig 12455 bp, 6 predicted proteins | sample MGYA00519259_ERZ1027261 | MGnify/ENA primary metagenome ERZ1027261 (study PRJEB26926, sample SAMN06164801) | human gut metagenome | biome: ENVO:00009003; feature: ENVO:2100002; material: ENVO:00002003 | host: Homo sapiens | place: USA | collected 2012 ... | reverse complement strand
ATTTACTGAAGATGCCATTAATAAGAGAAAACACGAACGGGAGTTATTAAATAAAATATGCATTCTTTCAATGCTGGCCCGTTTACGCCTGATGCAAAAAGGACGCTGGCAATGAATACAGCATTTGCACTCGTTCTGACAGTTTTTCTTAATACAGGCGAACCAGTCGATCTTGTTATTGGCATACATGACTCAATGAAAGAATGCATGGCTGCCGCAGCGGAACAAAAAATTCCCGGTAACTGCTATCCGGTCGATAAAGTTATTCACATGGACAATAACGAAATCCCGGCAGGACTTAAAACAGCACCGTAATTAATATCCGGTTTCATTTTTATATGCCAGCAATGGCAGGGATTTGTTCACCCTTAAATCTGTAATGAGGTTAAAACAAAATGAGTAAAGTCTTTATTTGCGCCGCCATTCCGGACGAACAGGCAATAAAGGAAGAAGGTGCAGTCGCTGTAGCCACTGCCATTGAAGCCGGCGACGAACGCCGCGCCCGTGCCAAATTTACCTGGCAATTCCTGGAGCAATATCCGGCTGCTCAGGACTGCGCTTATAAATTTCTTGTCTGCGAGGATAAACCCGGCATGCCCCGCCCTGCCATCGACTCCTGGGATACCGAATATATGCTGGAAAACCGCTGGGATGAGGAAGGCGCTTCCTTTGTTCCGGTCGAACCAGAATCCGATCCGATGAACGTCAATTTTGACAAGCTGTCCCTTGAAGTACAGAACGCGGTCCTGGTTAAGTTCGGTACATGTGAAAACATCACCGTTGATATGGTGATTAGTGCACAGGAATTGTTGCAGGAGGACATGGCAACATTCGACGGGCATATCGTTGAGGCACTGATGAAAATGCCTGAAGTTAACGTCATGTATTCAGAACTAAAGCTGTTCGCCATCGGGTGGGTTAAACATAAATGTAAGCCGGGCGCAAAATGGCCTGAGATCCAGACAGAATTACGCACCTGGAAAAAACGTCGCGAAGCCGAACGCAAAGAAACCGGGAAATACACGTCTGTTGTTGATCTTGCCCGCGCCAGAGTCAACCGGCAGCACACTGAAAACTCAGCAGGAAAAATCAACCCCGCCACTACCGCCATTCGTCGCGAATACAAGCAGACATGGAAAACGCTGGATGAAGAACTGGCCTACGCTCTGTGGCCTGGCGATATTAATGCCGGAAACATTGACGGCAGCATCCATCGTTGGGCAAAAAATGAAGTTATCGACAAAGATCGCGAAGACTGGAAGCGCATTTCCGCATCAATGCGCAAACAACCCGATGCCGTTCGCTACGACCGTCAGACTATTTTTGGCCTTGTCCGTGAGCGTCCGATCGACATTCACAAAGATCCCGTGGCACTGAACAAATACATCACTGAATACCTGGCGACAAAGGGCGTGTTTGAGGATGAAGAAACAGACCAGAACACTACTGATATTCTCCAGCCGTCAGCAGCACAAACTGATGCAGTGGAAACTGAAGTATCTGATACCCAAAAAAATGAAAGCACGCTGGAAACTGAACCATCTGTAGAGCGTGAGGGGCCGTTCTACTTCCTTTTCACCGATAAGGATGGCGAAAAATATGGTCGTGCAAACAAACTTTCTGGTCTGAATAAGGCGCTGGCTGCAGGGGCTACTGAAATCACGAAAGAAGAATATTTTGCCCGCAAAAACGGCACATACTCAGGTTCACAACAAAATACTGGTGCATCTGACACGACCGCACAACCGGAGCCGGTAAAAGTTACCGCTGACGAAGTAAACAAAATTATGCAGGCAGCCAATATCAGCCAGCCTGACGCCGATAAGTTACTTGCTGTATCGCGTGGTGAATTTGTTGAGGGGATTAGCGACCCTAATGATCCGAAATGGGTCAAGGGGATCCAGACTCGCGATTCTGTGAACCAGAACCAGCATGAATCGGAACGGAACGACCAAAAAGCGGAACAAAACAGCCCAAATGCGTTACAAAACGAGCCAGAAACGAAACAATCCGAACCAGTAGCGCAACAGGAACCGGAAAAAGTCTGCACCGCCTGCGGTCAGAGCGGTGGCGGCAACTGCCCTGATTGTGGCGCGGTGATGGGCGACGCAACATACCAGGAAACATTCGATGAAGAGAATCAGGTTGAAGTTCAGGAAAATGATCCGGAGGAAATGGAAGGCGCTGAACATCCACACAAGGAGAACCCTGGCGGCAATCAGCATCACGCCAGCGATAATAAAACTGGCGAGGCGACAGATCCCTTAATTAAGGTGAATGGTCATCATAAGCTCACATCCACCAGCAGAGCGGGGATTCATCTGATGATCGACCTTGAAACCATGGGAAAAAATCCCGATGCCCCGATTATCGCAATAGGCGCAATATTTTTCGATCCACAAACCGGAGATATGGGACCGGAATTTAGCAAGACCATCGATCTGGATACTGCTGGCGGAGTCATTGATCGTGACGTCATTAAATGGTGGCTAAAGCAATCACGTGAAGCGCAGTCTGCCATTATGACCGATGAAATCCCGTTAGATGATGCACTACTGCAATTGCGGGAATTTATCGACGAAAACTCCGGTGAATTTTTTGTTCAGGTCTGGGGTAATGGGGCCAACTTCGACAACGTGATTTTACGCCGTTCATACGAACGACAGGGTATCCCCTGCCCGTGGCGCTACTGCAACGATCGCGATGTACGCACAATCGTTGAGCTGGGGAAAGCCATAGACTTCGATGCCAGAACTGCTATCCCATTCGAAGGTGAGCGCCATAATGCACTTGATGACGCTCGTTACCAGGCAAAATACGTTTCAGCTATCTGGCAAAAACTGATCCCGAGTCAGGCTGATTTTTAATGTTCAACCCTAATTGCCGCTAACCGTATATAGTTAGCGGCGGTTATGAGATATAGCTATGAGCAGCTTATTTTTAACCGAAGATGAATTGCTAATATTAACGGGCTGCAAATATGCAAGCCACCAGCGAAAATGGTTAATGGAAAACGGGCTTCCGTTCTATACCAATCGTAGTGGCAAACCGATTGTCAGCCGGGATCTATTTACCTGCAATAAAACTTTACCACCACGCGAGGTAGAGCCGAATTTTGGTGCGATCTGATGGGAAGACGAAGGAAAAATCCTGAACACGAAAAATTACCTCCAAATGTATACCCAAATAAATATAGTTATGTATGGAAACCAACATCCAGAGAATCTGTCACACTAACCGCCATCAAGGATGGTTTAGCTGCTTTATGGAAAAAGTATGAGGAAACTGTAAATAATCGCGATCGTGCAATGACATTCGGTCGCTTGTGGGAAAAATTCCTCGCCAGCGCCTATTACAGTGACCTCAGTCCAAGAACACAAAAAGATTATCTGCAACATCAAAAAAAGTTGCTTGCCGTATTCGGTAAGGTGCCGGCAGATTCCATAAAACCAGAACACATCCGTCGATACATGGACAAGAGAGGGGAACAGAGTAAAACGCAAGCCAACCATGAAAAAAGCAGTATGTCCCGCGTTTACAGTTGGGGGTATGAGCGAGGGTACGTGAAGGCTAACCCATGTGCAGGTGTAAGTAAATTCAAGGCCAAAAACCGCGAACGATATGTAACCGACAAAGAATACCAGGCAGTATTAAGCGTTGCACCTCTTCCTGTTTTTATCGCAATGGAAATTGCCTATCTGTGTGCAGCGAGGGTTTCCGATGTGTTATCGCTGAAATGGGAGCAGATTGGAAACGACGGGGTCTTTATCCAGCAAGGGAAAACAGGAAAAAAACAGATAAAAGCATGGAGTCCACGATTACAGGCGGCGATCGAAAAAGCAAAACAGTTACCAACATCCGCCTATGTAATCAGCAATCAATACGGCAACCGATATATGTACAAAGGCTTTAACGAAATGTGGGTAGAAGCAAGAAATCGCGCAGGCAAAATTTCAGGTATTTTAACTGACTTCACCTTTCATGATCTGAAGGCGAAAGGAATTTCAGACTATGAAGGAAGCAGTCGGGATAAGCAACTTTTCTCTGGTCACAAAACCGAGGGGCAAGTGCTAATCTATGACAGGAAGGTTAAAGTTTCACCGACACTTGATGTCCCGTTACCTGAAAATATTCCAAGAAAATATTCCAAGTAATTCCAAGTGTGATTTTTGTCACTGACTTAATGATGTATAAGTGATTGAATTTTGGCGGAGAGAGGGGGATTTGAACCCCCGGTGGAGTTGCCCCCACTCCGGTTTTCGAGACCGGTCCGTTCAGCCGCTCCGGCATCTCTCCGTTCAGATGGTTGCCATGATGCCAGGAAATTTGGCATTTTAACAGTCCCTGTCCGTGCAATTTTGTTCAAGTGACGAGTTTGCGAGCAAAACGATGATTAAGTGGCCCTGGAAAGTACAAGAATCAGCACATCAAACTGCCCTTCCCTGGCAGGAAGCACTATCGATCCCCCTTTTAACGTGTCTGACGGAACAGGAACAAAGCAAATTAGTCACTCTTGCCGAACGTTTTTTACAGCAAAAGCGGCTTGTTCCTTTACAGGGCTTTGAACTGGATTCATTAAGAAGCTGCCGGATAGCACTTCTATTTTGCCTACCCGTTCTGGAGTTAGGACTGGAATGGCTGGATGGTTTTCATGAAGTCTTAATTTATCCTGCGCCATTTGTGGTCGATGATGAATGGGAAGACGATATCGGTCTGGTGCATAACCAACGTATTGTTCAGTCAGGTCAGAGCTGGCAGCAAGGGCCTATCGTTTTGAACTGGTTGGATATACAAGATTCTTTTGATGCTTCTGGTTTTAACCTGATTATTCATGAAGTCGCTCATAAGCTGGACACCCGTAACGGCGATCGCGCCAGCGGAGTTCCCTTTATTCCGTTGCGTGAGGTTGCTGGCTGGGAACACGATCTTCATGCTGCAATGAACAACATTCAGGAAGAAATCGAATTGGTTGGCGAGAATGCGGCGAGCATTGATGCTTATGCTGCCAGTGATCCTGCTGAATGTTTTGCCGTACTTTCTGAATATTTCTTTAGCGCCCCAGAACTTTTTGCTCCTCGTTTCCCTTCATTGTGGCAACGTTTCTGCCAATTTTATCAACAAGATCCTTTGCAGAGACTGCATCGCACTAATGATACAGACTCGTTTTCGGCGACGAATGTTCATTAATTAACAACTTTGCAGATTAATTAACCAATTGAAATGACTTATGAAATTTAGTGTTGACAGACAAGGTACCGCTAAGTAATATGCGCCCCGTTCACACGATTCCTCTGTAGTTCAGTCGGTAGAACGGCGGACTGTTAATCCGTATGTCACTGGTTCGAGTCCAGTCAGAGGAGCCAAATTCTAAAAATTCGCTTTTTTAGCGCAATGTCACTGACCTTAGTTGAACATTGTTTTTTAACGGATAGCGGGTTTTTAACATCTTAAGCGCCCTCGACCTTTATGGTTGAGGGCGTTTTGCTATGAACGCCATCACCATTTTCCCCTCGATTATAAAACTTGAGTTATTCAGTAGTCTCCCCTCTTGCAACTCACACCCAAAACTGCCTAACGAAAAGTTATTAATTTTCAATCATATTGCTATCAGGATTTACATTTTTTCGCTGTGCTAGAAAGGGCGCATGTATGTTAGCTCGTTCAGGGAAGGTAAGCATGGCTACGAAGAAGAGAAGTGGAGAAGAAATAAATGACCGACAAATCTTATGCGGGATGGGAATTAAACTACGCCGCTTAACTGCGGGTATCTGCCTGATAACTCAACTTGCGTTCCCTATGGCTGCGGCAGCACAAGGTGTGGTAAACGCCGCAACCCAACAACCAGTTCCTGCACAACTCGCCATTGCAAATGCCAATACGGTGCCCTACACCCTTGGAGCGCTGGAAATCGGCCCAAAGCGTTGCCGAACGTTTCGGTATTTCGGTGGCTGAGTTACGCAAACTCAACCAGTTTCGTACGTTTGCTCGAGGTTTTGATAATGTCCGCCAGGGTGATGAACTGGATGTCCCGGCACAAGTTAGTGAAAATAATTTAACCCCGCCACCGGGTAATAGCAGCGGCAACCTTGAGCAACAGATAGCCAGTACTTCACAGCAAATCGGGTCTCTGCTCGCCGAGGATATGAACAGCGAGCAAGCGGCAAATATGGCGCGTGGATGGGCCTCTTCTCAGGCTTCAGGCGCAATGACAGACTGGTTAAGCCGCTTCGGTACCGCAAGAATCACGCTGGGCGTGGATGAAGATTTTAGCCTGAAGAACTCCCAGTTCGATTTTCTCCATCCGTGGTATGAAACGCCTGATAATCTCTTTTTCAGTCAGCATACTCTCCATCGTACTGACGAGCGTACACAGATTAACAACGGCTTAGGTTGGCGTCATTTCACTCCCACATGGATGTCGGGCATCAACTTCTTTTTCGACCACGATCTTAGCCGTTACCACTCCCGCGCCGGCATTGGCGCGGAGTACTGGCGCGACTATCTAAAATTAAGCAGTAACGGCTATTTGCGACTGACCAACTGGCGCAGCGCACCTGAACTGGACAACGATTATGAAGCACGCCCGGCCAATGGCTGGGATGTACGCGCAGAAGGCTGGCTACCCGCCTGGCCGCACCTTGGCGGTAAACTGGTCTATGAACAGTATTATGGCGATGAAGTGGCCCTGTTCGATAAAGACGATCGGCAAAGTAATCCTCATGCCATAACCGCTGGACTTAACTATACCCCCTTCCCGCTAATGACCTTCAGCGCGGAGCAACGCCAGGGTAAACAGGGCGAAAATGACACCCGTTTTGCCGTCGATTTTACCTGGCAACCTGGCAGCGCAATGCAGAAACAGCTTGACCCGAATGAAGTCGCTGCACGGCGTAGCCTTGCAGGCAGCCGTTATGATCTGGTGGATCGCAACAACAACATCGTTCTGGAATATCGCAAAAAAGAACTGGTCCGCCTGACCCTGACAGACCCCGTGACAGGGAAGTCAGGAGAAGTGAAATCACTGGTTTCGTCGCTACAAACCAAATATGCCCTGAAAGGCTATAACGTCGAAGCCACCGCTCTGGAAGCTGCCGGTGGTAAAGTGGTTACAACGGGTAAAGATATTCTGGTTACCCTGCCGGCGTACCGGTTCACCAGTACGCCAGAAACCGATAACACCTGGCCGATTGAAGTCACCGCTGAAGATGTCAAAGGCAATTTTTCGAATCGTGAACAGAGCATGGTAGTCGTTCAGGCACCTACGCTAAGCCAGAAAGATTCCTCGGTATCGTTAAGTACCCAGACATTGAGCGCGGATTCCCATTCAACCGCCACACTGACTTTTATTGCGCATGATGCAGCAGGTAATCCTGTTATCGGGCTGGTGCTCTCGACGCGTCACGAAGGTGTTCAGGACATCACCCTTTCTGACTGGAAAGATAATGGTGACGGAAGCTATACCCAGATCCTGACCACAGGAGCGATGTCTGGCACGCTGACGCTTATGCCACAGCTGAACGGTGTGGATGCGGCTAAAGCCCCCGCCGTGGTGAATATCATTTCTGTTTCGTCATCCCGGACTCACTCGTCAATTAAGATTGATAAGGACCGTTATCTCTCCGGGAATCCTATCGAGGTGACGGTAGAACTGAGAGATGAAAATGACAAACCTGTTAAGGAGCAAAAACAGCAACTGAATACCGCAGTCAGCATCGACAATGTGAAACCTGGTGTCACTACAGACTGGAAAGAAACCGCAGATGGCGTCTATAAGGCAACCTATACCGCCTATACCAAAGGCAGTGGGCTTACTGCGAAGCTATTAATGCAAAACTGGAATGAAGATTTACATACCGCTGGATTTATCATCGACGCCAACCCGCAGTCAGCGAAAATTGCGACATTATCTGCCAGCAATAATGGTGTGCTCGCCAATGAGAATGCAGCAAACACCGTCTCGGTCAATGTCGCTGATGAAGGAAGCAACCCAATCAATGATCATACCGTCACGTTTGCGGTATTGAGCGGATCGGCAACTTCCTTCAACAATCAAAACACCGCAAAAACGGATGTTAATGGTCTGGCGACTTTTGATCTGAAAAGTAGTAAGCAGGAAGACAACACGGTTGAAGTCACCCTTGAAAATGGCGTGAAACAAACGTTAATCGTCAGTTTTGTCGGCGACTCGAGTACCGCGCAGGTTGATCTGCAGAAGTCGAAAAATGAAGTGGTTGCTGACGGCAATGACAGCGCCACAATGACCGCGACCGTCCGGGATGCAAAAGGCAACCTGCTCAATGACGTCAAGGTCACTTTCAATGTTAATTCATCAGAGGCGAAACTGAGCCAAACCGAAGTGAATAGCCACGACGGGATCGCCACAGCTACGCTGACCAGTTTGAAAAATGGTGATTATACGGTTACGGCCTCTGTGAGCTCTGGTTCTCAGGCTAATCAACAGGTGATTTTTATCGGTGATCAAAGTACTGCAGCCCTGACCCTCAGTGTGCCTTCAGGTGATATCACCGTCACCAACACAGCTCCGCTACATATGACTGTAACCTTGCAGGATAAAAATGGCAACCCACTAATAGATAAAGAAATCACCTTCTCTGTGCCAAACGACGTCGCAAGTCAGTTCTCGATTAGCAACAGCGGAAAAGGCATGACGGATAGCAACGGGACTGCAATCGCCTCCCTGACCGGCACGTTAGCGGGCACGCATATGATCACGGCTCGTCTGGCTAACAGCAATGTCAGCGATACACAGCCAATGACGTTTGTGGCGGATAAAGACAGAGCGGTTGTCGTTCTGCAAACATCGAAAGCGGAAATCATTGGGAATGGCGTGGATGAGACAACTCTGACAGCAACAGTGAAAGATCCGTCGAATCATCCGGTGGCGGGGATAACGGTCAACTTCACCATGCCACAGGACGTTGCGGCAAACTTTACCCTCGAAAATAACGGCATTGCCATCACCCAAGCCAATGGGGAAGCGCATGTCACGCTGAAAGGTAAAAAAGCGGGTACGCATACGGTTACCGCAACGCTGGGTAATAACAATACCAGTGATTCGCAGCCGGTAACGTTTGTGGCGGACAAAACCTCGGCTCAGGTTGTCCTGCAGATGTCAAAAGATGAGATCACAGGTAATGGCGTCGATAACGCAACGCTAACTGCAACGGTTAAAGATCAGTTCGACAATGAGGTGAATAATCTTCCGGTAACATTCAGCTCAGCCTCTTCAGGACTCACCCTGACCCCGGGAGTAAGTAATACCAATGAGTCTGGCATCGCGCAGGCCACTCTCGCAGGCGTTGCCTTTGGTGAGCAGACGGTCACTGCATCACTGGCTAATAATGGTGCCAGCGACAACAAAACTGTGCATTTTATTGGCGACACAGCGGCGGCAAAAATTATCGAGTTGACGCCTGTCCCAGACAGCATAATCGCCGGTACCCCGCAGAACAGCTCCGGCAGCGTCATCACCGCCACAGTCGTTGATAATAATGGCTTTCCGGTGAAAGGTGTGACTGTGAACTTCACCAGCAGAACAAACTCTGCCGAAATGACGAATGGCGGCCAAGCCGTAACGAACGAACAGGGTAAGGCTACCGTCACTTATACCAATACCCGCTCCTCGATAGAATCAGGAGCGAGACCGGATACCGTTGAGGCCAGTCTGGAAAATGGTAGCTCCACGCTTAGCACATCAATTAATGTCAACGCTGATGCGTCTACGGCACATCTCACCTTGCTACAGGCACTTTTTGATACAGTCTCCGCAGGCGACACTACCAATCTGTATATTGAGGTGAAGGATAATTACGGCAACGGTGTACCCCAGCAGGAGGTAACCCTCAGAGTATCACCAAGTGAAGGCGTGACCCCCAGTAATAACGCTATATATACTACCAACCACGACGGCAATTTTTACACAAGCTTTACCGCTACAAAAGCCGGGGTTTATCAAGTGACGGCAACCCTCGAAAATGGCGATTCGATGCAACAAACAGTGACCTATGTGCCGAACGTCGCGAATGCCGAAATCACGCTGGCAGCCTCGAAGGATCCGGTGATTGCCGACAATAACGATCTCACGACACTAACAGCAACAGTCGCTGATACAGAGGGCAATGCGATAGCCAACACTGAAGTAACATTTACTCTGCCGGAAGATGTGAGGGCGAACTTCACGCTGAGCGATGGCGGTAAAGCGATTACTGATACTGAAGGCAAAGCGAAAGTCACGCTGAAAGGTATAAAAGCAGGCGCTCATACTGTTACAGCATCGATGGCTGGCAGTAAGAGTGGACAACTGGTGGTGAACTTTACTGCGGATACGCTCACTGCGCAGGTTAATCTTAACGTTACCGAGGACAATTTCATCGCCAATAACATTGGGATGACCAAGCTGCAGGCAACAGTGACTGATGGAAACGGCAACCCATTCGCCAATGAGGCGGTGACATTCACGCTACCGGCAGATGTGAGCGCAAGCTTCACTCTCGGACAAGGCGGTTCCGCCATTACTGATATCAACGGCAAGGCTGAAGTTACACTGAGCGGTACCAAATCCGGCACCTATCCCGTGACAGTTAGCGTGATCAATTATGGTGTCAGTGATACGAAACAGGTGACTTTGATTGCCGATGCTGGTACCGCAACACTAGCCTCCTTAACCTCTGTATACTCATTCGTCGTCAGCACGACCGAGGGCGCGACCATGACTGCAAGCGTCACTGACGCTAACGGCAACCCGGTAGAAGGCATAAAAGTTAATTTCCGCGGAACCTCCGTCACGCTAAGCAGCACCAGCGTTGAAACGGATGATCAGGGTTTCGCTGAAATTCTTGTGACAAGCACCGAAGTCGGACTGAAAACAGTTTCAGCCTCTCTGGCAGATAAACCTACTGAAGTCATATCGCGATTACTGAATGCAAAAGCAGATATTAATTCTGCAACGATTACCAGTCTGGAGATACCTGAAGGTCAGCTAATGGTCGCACAAGACGTAGCAGTTAAAGCTCACGTCAACGACCAGTTTGGCAACCCGATTCTTAATGAATCTGTAACATTCAGTGCAGAGCCACCAGAGCACATGACCATCAGCCAAAATATTGTCTCTACTGATACGCATGGTATAGCCGAGGTCTCCATGACGCCCGAAAGAAACGGTTCGTATATGGTGAAAGCATCCCTGGCGAATGGAGCCTCACTTGAGAAACAACTGGAGGCTATTGATGAAAAACTGACACTCACGGCGTCCAGTCCGCTTATCGGTGTCTATGCCCCTACAGGCACTACTCTGACGGCAACGCTAACCTCTGCAAATGGCACTCCAGTGGAGGGTCAGGTCATCAACTTTAGCGTAACGCCAGAAGGGGCGACGTTAAGTGGCGGAAAAGTGAGAACTAACTCTTCAGGTCAGGCTCCGGTCGTTCTGACCAGCAATAAAGTCGGTACATATACGGTGACTGCATCGTTCCATAACGGCGTAACAATACAGACACAGACAACCGTGAAAGTCACTGGCAACTCAAGCACCGCACATGTTGCTAGCTTTATCGCTGATCCATCGACTATCGCCGCCACCAACAGTGATTTAAGTACCTTAAAGGCAACGGTTGAGGATGGCAGTGGTAACCTGATCGAAGGTCTCACTGTGTACTTCGCCTTAAAAAGCGGCTCTGCCACATTAACGTCATTAACAGCGGTGACCGATCAAAACGGAATCGCGACAACAAGCGTGAAAGGAGCGATGACAGGTAGCGTCACGGTAAGCGCAGTCACGACCGCTGGTGGAATGCAAACAGTAGATATAACGCTGGTGGCAGGCCCGGCAGACGCCTCGCAGTCCGTCCTTAAGAACAATCGGTCCTCACTGAAAGGGGACTTTACCGATAGTGCTGAGCTACATCTTGTTTTGCACGATATATCAGGCAATCCGATCAAAGTTTCTGAAGGGATGGAATTTGTGCAATCAGGTACTAACGTGCCCTATATGAAAATTAGCGCAATTGATTACAGTCTAAATATCAACGGTGATTACAAAGCCACTGTTACAGGCGGCGGAGAGGGTATCGCAACGCTGATCCCTGTATTGAATGGTGTTCATCAAGCTGGTCTGAGTACCACAATACAATTCACTCGCGCAGAAGACAAAATAATGAGCGGTACAGTATCAGTCAATGGTACTGACCTACCGACAACTACATTCCCTTCGCAGGGGTTCACCGGGGCGTATTATCAGTTGAATAATGACAACTTTGATCCTACCCACGTAATATGGACACAGGCCTAAGCGAGGTTCTGGTTTTCAAATTGTTCCGGACTGAGGCCACCACACCAACTGTGCCGCCGCCACCGATTGTAATCACATTCGATATAATTAAATACCGTTGCCCGCATTATTTCCCGGCTGATAAAGTGTTCTCCATGGATACATTCCA
>ERZ1027261.131-NODE-131-length-12459-cov-3.654708_pt1 | contig 12459 bp, 13 predicted proteins | sample MGYA00519259_ERZ1027261 | MGnify/ENA primary metagenome ERZ1027261 (study PRJEB26926, sample SAMN06164801) | human gut metagenome | biome: ENVO:00009003; feature: ENVO:2100002; material: ENVO:00002003 | host: Homo sapiens | place: USA | collected 2012 ... | reverse complement strand
CAGGCCTACGGTGTAAGCCCACTTCGCGTTTTCAAAGCAGATAGGCTGTGTTTCCTGAACGGTGGTGTAGGGGTCAACGCCGTATTTTGCGCATATATCCTTGCATTCATCAATAGAAGAGATACCGTAATTTTTAAGAACGCCGAGAATCTTTGCCTCGCGTCTCTCATAACCTTCAAACTGTGCCATTATACCGTACCTCCTTATTCTTCACGCGGGTCAATGTATTTGACCGCACCGTCTTCTTTATTGAAGCGTCCGTAGTGACCCATGGACTGCTTGTAAGCCTCGTTCGGCTCCATACCCTTTTTAATAAGGTCGGTCATTTTGCCGAGGGAGACAAACTCATAGCCTATAACCTCGTCGTTTTCATCAAGAGCCATTCTTGTGCAGTAGCCCTCGGTCATTTCAAGGTATCTTACACCCTTTGACTTGGTGCCGTACATGGTACCTACCATTGAGCGCGCGCCCTTACCGAGGTCTTCCATTCCTGCGCCGATTACAAGGCCGCCCTCTGAAAAAGCGGACTGGCTGCGGCCGTAAACTATCTGTAAAAACAGCTCGCGCATAGCGGTGTTTATAGCGTCGCAAACGAGGTCGGTGTTAAGAGCCTCTAAAACAGTCTTACCGGGAAGAATTTCGGCAGCCATGGCGGCGGAGTGGGTCATACCCGAACATCCTACGGTTTCAACCAGAGCTTCTTCAATTATGCCGTCTTTAACATTAAGCGACAGCTTACATGCGCCCTGCTGCGGTGCGCACCAGCCCACGCCGTGGGTGTAAGCGGAAATGTCCTTAATCTCTTTCGCCTGTATCCACTTGCCTTCCTCCGGAATCGGAGCGGGGCCGTGGTGCGGGCCCTTGGCGACAGGACACATATTTTCTACTTCCTTTGAATAAATCATATATGTACTCCTTTCGTGCGGGACTTTAAAATCCACACAAGTATGCTCTTATTATATCAAACACCGAGTAAAAAAACAAGGGGTTATATCAAAAAAATAAGACCGACAGCTCCCGGCGCGGATAAGGAGCACAGGGAGCTGAAAATATAATGTTACTTTTCGGCAATCGGTAGGCTGACGGTTATCTCCGTACCATAGCCCGGTTTACTTTCAGTCGATATTTTACCGCCGAGACTGAGCGCTATATGCTTTACTATTGAAAGCCCGAGCCCCGTGCCGCCGCTTTGCTTTGAGCGGCTTTTATCCACACGGTAAAAACGCTCGAAAATGCGGTCTATATGCTCGGGCGCTATGCCGATCCCTGTATCGCTCACCCGAATAAATGCGCTGCCGCCCGCAGAGCCTACGGTCACCTTAACGCTGCCGTTTTCACGGTTGTATTTTACCGCGTTATCGCAAAGGTTGTAAATCATTTCAAAAATAAGCGATTTTCCGCCGTTTACAAGGGTGCTGTCACCCTCTGCCGTCACGGTTATTCCCGCCTTTTTCGCTACGCCCGATATGCTCTTTACAGCATCGTTTGCGACCTCCAGTATATCGGTTATTTCCGCCTTGTCGGTATCCTCGGCACCCTCGTCCAGCTCTGAAAGCCTTATAATATCGTTCACAAGGGCAAGCAGACGCGCCGCCTCGCGGTTAATATCCCCACCGAAGCCCTTAACGTCCTCCGGCTTTACAATGCCGTTCATAAGCATGTCGGATATTCCGCAAATTGAGGTGAGCGGGGTTTTAAGCTCGTGCGATACATTCGCCGTAAATTCGCGGCGCAGCTTTTCTCGCTTTTCCCTTTCGGTTATATCCACCAGCAGTATGACCGCGCCGCAGGGCTCGCCGTTTTCATCGTAAACCGGGTTTGCGGTTATATTGAAGTATTTTCCGTCCAGCGGCAGAATATCGTCGCCCGAGCGCTTTTCCTTAATATCATCAAATATTTTTCTGAAAACCTCGCTGCGGTTGAGGGTTAAAATATTGCTGCCGTTTATATCGCCCTGCGTTCCGAAGAATTTTTCAGTGCCCTTGTTGTGGGTTAAAATATTGCCGTTAATATCGGTAAGCACCAGCCCCTCGCTCATATTTTCGGCAATCGCCTCAAATTCGCGGCGGCTGCGCGTGAGCTTTGCTATCTGACGGTCGATTTTGCGGTTTTGCGCGTTTATTTTTGAAATAAGCGGTGAAAGCTCGCTGTATGCCGAGTCGGCAACTGGTCTGTCAAGGTTTATTTCATTTATCGGCTTTACTATCTTTTTAGCTATAACCGACGCTAAAATATTGGCAAGCACAAACACCATAATCGCAATGGCGCAAATAGGCGGCAAAAGCTCAAGCACTACCGCCCAAACAGTAAGCGACGCGCCCGCAATACGCAAAATGCTGCCGTTTTTAAGCTTTTTTGCGTAATAGCAGGTCTTTTGCCCTAAGGTTTCCGAGCGCCGCGTATCATACCCCTCGCCGTCAGCTTCCGCCTCTTTTACCTCACGGCGGTTCGAGTGGTTTTCCATGGCGTCGGGGTTGCTCTTATTATCGTAAAGCACCTTGCCCGAGGGGTCTATAAGGGTTATTCTCTCACTTATATACGAATATTCGGAAAGGTTGTTTTGCTCTGCCGCAACGCTTATTATTTCCGCCTTGCTGCGCAGCTCCTTGTAGGATTTTTCATCGTATATCTGATACTGCACTCCCACCGTGAAAATAAGGCAGGCAAGCATTGTTATAACGGTTGAAATAAGTATTCCTCTGTAAATTTTTCCGGTCATAATAATACCCCTTTTGTCAAACTATTTTATAGCCGACTCCGCGTACTGTTCCTATAATATCTCCGCTTTCCCCGAGCTTTGAGCGCAGGCTTCTTATGTGCACGTCCACCGTGCGGTTTTCGCCGTCGTAATCGTAGCCCCATATATCGTTCAAAAGCTGATCTCTCGTAAACACCGCGCCGCGGTTTTTAAGCAGCAGGCACAAAAGCTCGAATTCCTTTAAGGTAAGCTCTACGGGCTTTCCTTCTACGGTTACTATATGCTTGGTTTTGTTTACATAAAGCTTTCCTACGGTGTATTCGGTATCTGCCGCAGCGGTTCTTCTGAGCAACGCTTTGATTCTTGAAATCAGCTCCATTGTGCCAAACGGCTTAGCTATATAATCGTCTGCACCGCTGTCAAGTCCTACCACTTTATCATATTCTGTGGATTTTGCGGTTAACATAATAACGGGTAACTGCTTTGTGTCGGGGCGGGAACGCAGCCACTTCAAAACGGAAATTCCGTCCTCCTCGGGCAGCATTATATCAAGCAGGGCAATATCGGGCTTTTTATGCGCAACCGCTTCTTTAAAAAGCGACGGCAGTGGAAAGCCTTCCGCCTCCATTCCGGTTTGCCTTAATGCGTAAATCACAAACCGACGTATGCTCTCATCGTCTTCAAGCAGATATACCATTTTCCCACGTCCCTTTTTTATTTTATCTGTGCGTGCCGGTAATTGAGTATTCCACCCATTCGGCTATATTCACAGCGTGGTCGCCTATGCGCTCAAGATATTTTGCAATCATTAAAAGATCTATGCAAAATTCGCCGTTTGCCTTATCCTCGGTTATCAGCTGCACAAGCTCATCCTATACACAATCGAAAAGATTATCCACCTTATCGTCATACGCCATAACCGAGCGCGCCAATTCCACATCCTTTTTAACAAAGGACTCGACGCTGTCGGTGACCATTTTGGTGGCGGCAGCCGCCATATCCTTAATATGGATTTTACTTTTAACATTGCTGTTTTTAATGAATTTCGCAATTTCGGCAATATCATATGCCTGGTCGCCTATGCGCTCCATATCCGAAATCATTTTAAGCGCAGAGGATATAACTCTTAAATCGCGCGCCACGGGCTGCTGCTCAAGCAGTAATTTCATACAAATAGACTCAATATCCCGCTCCTTGCGGTTAATTTCATCCTCTGCTTCAACCGCTTTTCGGCAGAGTGCGTCATCGTCATCCAAAAAGCCCTTTACCGATGCGCTTATGGCGTCCTCGCAGAGCGCGCCCATTGTTATAAGCTCTAAATTCAGCTTTTCAAGCTGACTGTCAAATTTATTTCTCATAATCAACCGAACCTTCCCGTAATATAATCCTCGGTGCGTTTATCCTGCGGGGTTGAGAACATTTTCTCGGTCTCGGAGTATTCTATTACCTCGCCCAAAAGGAAAAACGCCGTGTAATCGGAAATTCTTACCGCCTGCTGCATATTGTGCGTAACCATTATTATGGTGTACTTCTTTTTAAGCTCAAGCGCAAGGTCTTCTATTTTTGAGGTAGAGATAGGGTCGAGCGCGCTTGTAGGCTCATCCATTAAAAGCACCTCGGGCTTTACAGCTAATGCGCGCGCAATGCAAAGGCGCTGCTGCTGCCCGCCCGACATTGCAAGAGCACTCTTTTTAAGCACGTCCTTGGTTTCGTCCCATATAGCGGCGTCGCGCAGCGATTCCTCCACAATTTCATCAAGCCTTGCCTTTGAGCGTATGCCGTGGGTACGCGGACCGAAGGCTATGTTATCGTATATCGACATAGGAAACGGGTTAGGCTTTTGGAAAACCATACCAACGCGTTTACGCAGCAGATTTACATCCATATTGCCGTAAATATCATCGCCGTCCAGCAGCACCTCGCCCGTAATGCGGCAGCCCTCAACCAAATCGTTCATACGGTTAAGGGATTTAAGTAATGTTGATTTACCGCAGCCCGAGGGACCTATAAAGGCGGTTATGCTGTTTTCCTGCATACCGAGATTTATATTTTTAAGCGCCTTAAAGTCATTATACCATAAATCAAGATTTTTTACAGTAAATTTTTCCATAGTTTTTATTTCCCCTTTGCCGTAATTCTTTTAGCTATAAGACCCGACAGCATATTTATTATAAGCACAAGTATCAGCAGCACCACCGCCGTGGCGTAAGCCTCGTTCATATAAAGCCCCTCGCTTAAGAGCGCGTACATATGCACCGAAAGCGTTCTGCCCGAGTGCATTAAGTCCTTCGGTATTCCCGCAACCGTGCCCGAGGTGTATATAAGCGCCGCCGTTTCGCCCACAATTCTGCCGACAGACAGTATAACGCCGGAGAGTATTCCCGGCACAGCAGAGGGCAGCACAACCTTGAAAACCGTGCGTAATCTCCCCGCGCCCAGCCCGAAGCTGCCCTCTCTGTATGCGTCGGGTACGCCGAGCAAGGCTTCCTCGGTAGTGCGCATCATAGTGGGCAGTATCATAATAGCCAGCGTCAGCGCGCCCGAAAGCATTGATTGATGAAAATGGCAGGCGATAACGAATATTAAATACCCGAAAAGTCCGTAAACTATCGATGGTATTCCCGCAAGCGTTTCGGTAGTAATCCTTACCACCGAAACCAGCGTGTTGCCGCGCTTGGCGTACTCGGTTAAATAAACCGCCGAGAAAATGCCTATAGGCGCTGCCAGCAAAAGGGATAAAACCGTCATTATAACCGTGTTTATTATTGCGGGCATCATTGAAACGTTTTCGCTGTTGTACTTCCACGCAAAAAGCGATGGCTTAATGTTCGGTACGCCCTTAATAAGTATATACGCCACAAGAAAAACCACAACCGCCGCCGTAAGCAATGCCGCAAGCCAGGTTATAAGCAGCATAATAAGCGAGCCGGGGTGATTTTTGTAATTTAAAAATTTTTGCTTTAAGGAGATTTTATTTACAGCGTCCATTTACTTTTTCTCCTTTTTAACAAGTGAGAACAAGAGGTTTATTATAAGGATAAACACAAACAGCACAACCGAGGTTGCTATAAGCGCCTCTCGGTGTAAATCGGCGGCGTAGCCCATTTCGAGTACTATGTTTGAGGTGAGTGTTCGCACACCGCTGAAAATGCTTGTGGGTATTATAGCCTGGTTGCCCGCAACCATATTAACCGCCATAGCCTCGCCTATTGCTCTGCCTATTCCCAAAATAACGCCTGCCGTAATGCCCGATTTCGCCGCGGGCAGCACCGTTCTGTAAATGCTGCGCTCGTGCGTGGCGCCCAGTGCCAGAGCGCCCTCGTAGTAGCTTTCCGGCACGGCGCGTATTGCCGCCTCGGAAACGCTTATAATGGTGGGCAAGATCATAATTCCTAACATTACAGAGGCTGTAAGCACGCTTTTACCCGAGCCGCCGAACAAATTCTGCATTGCCGGCACAATTACCACCAGCCCGAAAAAGCCGTACACAATAGAGGGGATTCCCGCAAGCAAATCAACTGCGGGCTTGAAAATTTTATAAAGCCCTTTTGGGCAAAAGCGCGCCAAAAACACCGCGCATAAAACGCCTATCGGTACGCCGATAATTATAGCGCCCGCCGTAACATAAATGCTGCCTATTATCATCGGCAGTATGCCGTAAAGATCTTCAAGCGGCTTCCAGCGCTTGCCGAGAAGAAAATCGGCAAAGCCTATTTTGCCCATGGTAGGTATTCCGTTTGAAAAGAGAAACACGCATATTAAAATTACCGATATAATGGAAACGCAGGCGCAAAGCATAAACACAATGCGCATTGCCGTTTCTTTTATTTTTGAAATTGTTGTGTTCATAAATACTCCTGTTATGCGGCAAAGCCCTCGTGATTGAGGGCTAGCCGGAAAGAGGTGATCTTTTATTTTATTTCGCTCCACTTTGTAAGCGAGCCGGTGTAGATGTTTTTGATCTGCTCGCTTGTGATTGAATCAAGGGTGTTATCCTTGTTTACTATTACCGCAATGCCGTCAAGCGCAATCTTAATGGAGTTAAGTCCCGCTTCCTTTTCGCTGTCCTTTACATCGCGTGATGCCATACCTATATCGTATATTCCGTCAATCGCGCCCTTCATACCCGAGGATGAGTCGTTCTGCTGAACATCTATTGTAACATCGGGGTTTACCTTTACATATGCCTCTTTAAGCTTTTCCATTACAGGTGTTACCGAGGAAGAACCGCCTATGGTAATCTTGCCTTTCTGACCGGAGGCTTTGTAAGCGCCTGTGTTGCCCTCGCTTATATAGCCGTTCTTTTCAACTACCGCCTGACCGTCTGCGCTGAGGATAAACTTGATAAAGTCGCTCGCAACCCCCGTAGTGTCACCCTTGGTGGCAATGTTGAAGGGACGTGAAACCTTATATTCGCCGTTCTTTACGTTATCGGTGGAAGCCTCTGCGCCGTCAACCTTTAACGCCTTTACCTTGCTCTTATCAAGCGAGCCGAGCGAAATATAACCGATAGCCGCCTTATTACCCTGAACCGTTGTAATCATAACCGAGGTGGAATTAGTGGTTTCTGCGGTATCAATTGTTTTATCAACCTTTTTGCCGTCGGCGTTCTTTTCCTCTATTCCCAAAAGCTCAATAAACGCGCCGCGCGTGCCCGAGCCTTCCTCACGGGTCAGTACCGATATTGCGTCTGTTCCCGTGCCTGTTCCGCCGTTATTACTGTCTGTTCCTTTGTCTGCGCCGCAGCCTGTAAGCGCGAATACCGTCATAAGGGCTGCAAGACCTAAACTCAAGATCTTTTTCATTTCTTTTTATCTCCTTTTCAACTTTCTGCCCTTATTATAATGTCCCTATGTTAAGTCTGTAATCAAAGTAATGTTAAATCCGTGTTAAACAGCACAAATATAAAAAGTCCCGCAGGGGTGCGATCACCTCTGCGGGACGGAATACCTATTTTTTCAATTTTTGCCGCCCGGTTTCCCCGTGATTCGGAAGGTGGCTTCAGTCATTATTATCATGAGCGCGAAAAACGCGAGCAGATACACCGGCATGACCGAAAAGCCGACGGCGTTACCGAACAGACCGAAAAGAGGGGGAATAAATGTTGAGCCGACATAGGCGCTTGCCATTTGAATGCCGATGATTGCGCCCGAATTTTCCGCGCCGAAATTAGCCGGAGTCGAATGTATTATGCAGGGATAAATCGGAGCGCAGCCGAAGCCTATCACAAGAAAGGCCGCGAACGCTGTCATATACGATCGCACGGGAATGAGAAGTATCATTATTCCGCAAGCCAGGATCCCCGTTCCGAGAAGAATCATTCTGCGGTCACCGAGCCTTTCGGTAATGAAGCCGCTTGCAAATCTTCCCAGCGTTATGCCTATATAAAACAGGGCTGCAAAGGACGCGGCGCGGTCGCCCGAAATACCTTTAACCTCGGTAAAATATGTGCTTGCCCAATACATTGCGGTCGCTTCCGCCGCGCAATAAGCGAAAAAGCCGATAAGCAGGAAGGGTACGCCTTTAATTTTAAGCGCGGCTGTTAATCCGACACGCTTTGTATCGGCAGTGCTTTCCGTTTTATTTATCTTCCATACCGGCAAAGTCACAAGCAGCAAAAGGGCAATGGCAAGCTGAATAAAACCCACAATTCGGTAACCGCCGTTCCAATTAAGATTTTTAAGCGCAAAGCTCATAATAAACGGGCTTATAATCGCACCCACGCCCCAAAAGCAGTGCAGCCAGCTCATATGCTTCGCCTTGTAATGCAGCGCCACATAATTATTGAGTGCCGCGTCAATCGCGCCCGCACCCAGTCCGTAAGGCACGGCAAATATGATGAGCATCGAAAAGCTGCCCGAAAACGAAAAACCGAACAGCGCTGCAACCGTTAACAACACACTTGTGACCGTTACGGTACGCGTGCCGAATTTATGCGTCAGCTTATCCGATAAAAGGCTTGAAACTATAGTTCCGCCGGATATCACCATGGAAATAATACCCATAAACGAAACGGACACGCCGAGTTCTGTATGCATGACCGGCCAGCCCGCGCCGAGCAGCGAATCTGGCAGTCCGAGGCTTATGAATGCCAAATAGATAAGAGCCAGTAAAAATGAGTACATTTACAATTCCTCCGCAAAACCGTTTACATCCGCTTTATTTTATCGCAGACAAGAATAAATTGCAACAACTTTCAGGCTTAAAAAATAAATTTTTCTGCAGCGGTTCCTGTCGGCCGATGGTTTGTACAGGAGCTACGGTTTTGCACATCTAATATCTACCGTCTAAAATCCAAAGCCTTAATCGGCGAGTGTTTTCATAACACAACAAAAAACCTCTTGCACGAGGCAAGAGGTTTTTGCAGGTTCAAATTAGTCCGCAATGTAAGCGTACTGGAGGTACCAGTAGCCGTAGGGGCTGTGCCAAGTGCCCTTCAGAGAAGAGCTCTGCAGCCAGAAGTCGTTGTTGTAAGCAACGGGGATGCAGCCCATATCCTCCATCAGGATGTCCTCAGCCTTGTGCAGCTGTGCAAAGTGCTCGGCGACATCAGCAACCTTGGAAGCCTCAACAGCAGCATCAAAGTCAGCATTGGAGTACTTACCATCGTTGTTGCCGTTGTCGGTGCAGAACAGCTCGATCATGTTGGAAGGATCGTTGTAGTCCATGACCCAGCCGTTACGGGCAACATCGTACTCGCCTGCACGACGAGCAGCGGTGAAGGCAGACCACTCCATCTTGCTGATGGTCAGGGTAATGCCCAGATCACCCCAAGCCTGCTGCAGGTACTCTGCCAGAGGCACATTGTAGCCGGAATCGTTGGTGCTGTACTCGATGGTGGGGTAGCCCTCGCCATTGGGGTAGCCAGCCTCTTCCAGCAGCTTCTTAGCCTCGGCCAGATTTGCCTCGTAGTCATCAGCAATGTAGGGAGAGCCGCCGTTTGCGTTGTCGTAGAAGTAACCGTTCTCGTCCACGATGCCAGGGCCGACAATGTTGGAAGCAGCAGAGTAGGTGCCCTGCATGATGGTGTTGGCAACGTAGTCGCGGTCGATAGCCAGAGCCAGAGCCTTGCGGACCTTGGCATCCTTGAAGGCATCGTGCTGCAGGTTCATGCTGACGTAGTAGGTGCCCAGAATGGTGTCAACATAGAAGTCGCCGCCGTCCTCTGCCTTGGTCAGGCCGGGGATCTCGTCGGTGGGCACGTCCTTGATCAGGACAGCCTCGCCGCTGTTGTAAGCAGCGTAGGAAGCGGAAGAGTCCTCCAGCAGCAGCAGGGTGATGCTATCGGAAACGATCTTAGAGCTATCCCAGCCGCCAACGTAGTTGGGGTTCTTGGACAGAACGATACGCTCGGAGGGAGTCCACTCGGTGATCATGTAGGGACCGTTGGAGACGAAGGTCTCAGCGGAGGTGCACCATGCATCACCGTTGGCCTCAACGGTAGCCTGCTGCACAGGGCTCATAGCTGCGAAAGCAGCCATCTTGTCGAAGTAGGAGCAGGGGTAGGACAGCACGATGGTCAGGGTCTTGCCATCGTCGCTTGCCTTGACGTTCAGAGCATCGGTATCACCGGCCTGTGCTGCGTCAAAACCATCGATCATGCCCAGGCAGGTCTCTGCGTAGGGAGCAGCGGTGTCGGGGTTGACCATACGCTTGAAGGTGTACTCAAAGTCCTTAGCGGTCAGGTCGGTGCCATCGCTCCACTTCAGACCGTCACGCATGGTGAAGGTCCAGGTCAGGCCGTCCTCACTGGTAGTCCAGCTCTCAGCCTGACCACCAATAACTTCGTTGTTCTCGTTGATGATCAGCAGGGGCTCGAAGATGGTGATGATGGTGTTGGAGGCATCAATAGCGCTGTTCAAAGAGGGATCCAGAGTCTCGGGGTTGGGGCCGTACTGGACGGTAAAGCCAGCGGTGTTGACACTGCCGGTAGAAGAACCAGCAGCGGAGGAAGCAGTGCCGGAGGTTGCGGTAGAACCGGACTTGCTGCCGCCACAGGCTGCCAGACCCAGAGCAGCGGCACCCACGCCTGCAACCTTGAGGAAATTACGACGAGAAATGCGTTTCATAATAATATCCTTCCCTTATATCAAATTTGAGTGTGCCAGGTTCCCCCAGCCGCCTCTATATTCGATCCGGTGCAAATGTACACCGGAGGAACACGAATGATTATAATGCGTTCTCATACCGGTTACAAGCCCAAAACTTGGACTGTAACCATTTTGTGACAACATTTCAGCACTAAGTTGAATTGCTTTCACTTTTTACCGGTGTGAAGTGTTCTCACTTCACGCGGTCAAGGTGATGGCATGCCGCCCAGTGGCCGGTGGAGACCTCCTTGAACTCGGGCACCTCGTTGGCGCACTGCTCGTCTGCATAGGGGCAGCGGGTGCGGAAACGGCAGCCGCTCGGAGGATTCAGCGGGCTCGGGACATCGCCCTGAAGCGGGATACGCTTCGCGGCTCGCGCCGTCTTGGGGTCTGCCTCGGGGATTGCCGAGATAAGGCTTCTTGTATAGGGGTGGACGCTGTGCGCGATAAGCTCGAAGCTGTCCGCAAGCTCCACGAGTTTGCCGAGATACATAACGCCGATGCGGTTCGAGATATGGCGAACGACGCTGAGATCGTGGGCAATAAACAGATAAGTAAGTCCGAGATCCGCCTGCAAGTCCTCAAACATATTGACGACCTGCGCCTGAATGGAGACGTCGAGCGCGGAGACCGGCTCATCGCAGACGATGAACTCGGGATCGACCGCTAGAGCTCTCGCTATACCGACTCTCTGGCGCTGACCGCCGGAGAACTCGTGCGGGTAGCGGTTTGCATGCTCGCTGTTGAGTCCGACGCGCTCAAGAAGGGAGATTATCTTCTCTCTTCTCTCCGCCTTGTTGGCGGCGAGATGGTGGATGTCGATGGGCTCGCCTACGATATCGCCTATCGTCATGCGCGGGTCAAGGCTCGCATAGGGGTCCTGGAAAACCATCTGCATCTTGCGTCTGAAAGGCAGCATATTGACCGCCACTTTGTTTTCCTTGTCGAAAATAACATTTCCGTCGTAGATTATCTTGCCGTCCGTGGGCTCATAGAGTCTGAGCAGCGTGCGGCCGACGGTAGTTTTGCCGCAGCCGGACTCGCCGACGAGGCCGAGAGTCTCTCCCCTGTTGATAAAGAACGAGACATCGTCGACTGCCTGGATGAATTTCTTATGCTTTCCTCTGCCGCCTGCCGGGAAATACTGCTGCAGGTGCTGCACTTCAACGAGTTTTTCATTCTCACTCACAGCTTATTTCCCCCTTTTCAAATTCTTCTTTTTGAAGCAGCCAGCATTGGCTGTAATGCGTATCGCTCAGCTCCGTCTTAGGCGGCATCTCGCGCAGACAAATCTTCATGCAGTTCGCACAGCGCGGCGCGAACGGGCAGCCTGCGGGAGGATTCAGCAAATCGACCGGCTGACCCTCGATGGGAATAAGGCGCTCGGTTTCCTGAACGTTGAGCTTGGGAATGGATCTTATAAGGCCCTTGGTGTACTCATGCTTGGGCTCGTAGAAAATCTCGTCCGCGGTGCCGTATTCAACGATGTGACCGGCATACATGACGGCTATTCTCTCGCACATACTTGCAACAACGCCTAAGTCATGGGTTATCATGATGATACTCATGCCGAGCTTCTTTCTGAGCTCCTGCATAAGCTCGAGTATCTGAGCCTGAATGGCTGTCTCTTATACACATCTCCGAGCCCACGAGACCGATCAGTATCTCGTA
>ERZ1027261.124-NODE-124-length-12813-cov-63.351231_pt1 | contig 12813 bp, 19 predicted proteins | sample MGYA00519259_ERZ1027261 | MGnify/ENA primary metagenome ERZ1027261 (study PRJEB26926, sample SAMN06164801) | human gut metagenome | biome: ENVO:00009003; feature: ENVO:2100002; material: ENVO:00002003 | host: Homo sapiens | place: USA | collected 2012 ... | reverse complement strand
AGATCGATAGTATCCATGTTGACCTCATTTCCCCTTAACGCCGGGGTAGCGGAACAAAAACCTGCTGCATAGTTATTAAAGTTGAACCCTGCCGTCATGTTCTTACGCCTCGGGCTGGCTACTTAACCCCTGACCACTGCCTGGTAACTCGAAGTATTGCCCTGCATTCTGTGGGGTGGGGTGAGGGAATGAATGAAGTTTAGAAAAATGAACTTTTCGGGTCAATGTTTTTTTATCAAAACTTTTTAAGCAGGCAGCTGTTAAGCCATCACCACGATGGCATACAGTTAATCAAATAGATGAGGTTGGTTAAATATCTTGTTGAATTTTAAAGCATACGCCCAATATGCAAGATAGATCATCCAGCATAATTGAAGGGTAGCGAGGATTCGTGGGGACTAAAAGAATATCCGGCCCTTCTATCTCCAGTTTACGAATGACAGGTGTTGTGGTCCCTTTGGGTAAGGCAAGGACAATATTTCCTGGTTGTACGGTTCGATCGGGATCAACAAAAACTGTTGAACCATTTGGGATGGAAACTCCCCCACCAGATGTTGACATACTGTCACTCTCTAGAACAACTGCAAAGGTATTGGCCGGGATTTCTCCGACAAGCTGCACACAAGAGGTTATTGAGGAATTTTTCATATAATCACTCCAGCTTGCTGCCTGCTGAAGTGATAGTAGCGGAACCGTTTTTATCGGCGGTAAAGATAGATCAAGCGAATCACCCGTATTTAACTCTCCTCCATTAAGAAGCCAATTTTCGTTTACTTTCAATATCTTTGCCAGTGAACTTATGTAACGCGAGGACGGCGCTCCTCCACCGTTCATCCATTGACTTACGGAGCCTTTTGATGCGCCAGTGGCATTGACAAGGTCTTTGCCTTTCAGGTTTAGCGCATGCATACGTTGGGTTATGCGTTCAGATATTGTTTGCTTGCTCATGTTTTGATTTTAAAACACAGATGGTTTTGTTTCTTGACTTTCTTTGGTTTTGATTATTAAACTTTTGGCGTTCAGTTTTATGGAGCGACTCATGAAAAAATCAGAAGTATTAGGCTATTTTGGCGGAGTTGTTAAAACAGCCGCAGCTCTAGGAACGTCAAAAACCACAGTCAGCATGTGGGGGGAAGAGGTTCCGTGGAAATGGGCGTTGCTAATTCAGGCAGTCACTGCCGGGGCGCTCAAATATGAGTTACACATACCGACGGTTGTCATTCCCGGTTCTGATCATAATCCGCCTTCTAACCAAGGGGGGATTCATGAAAATCAAGCATGAACACATCCGCATGGCGATGAATGCCTGGGCGCGTCCTGATGGCGAAAAAGTTCCGGCAGCTGGAATAACCCAGGCTTATTTTGAGTTGGGTATGACGTTTCCTGAACTGTACGACGACAGCCATCCGGAAGCCCTGGCTCGCAATACCCAGAAAATTTTCCGCTGGATAGAGAAAGACACCCCTGATGCAGTTGAAAAAATTCAGGCGTTGTTACCAGCGATCGAAAAGGCAATGCCACCTTTGCTGGTGGCCAGAATGCGCAGCCACAGTTCAGCTTATTTTCGGGAGCTGGTGGAGACGCGGGAGCGACTGGTGAGAGACGCTGATGATTTTGTCGCAGTGGCAATCGCCGGTTTCAATCAGATGAACCGTGGTGGCCCGGCAGGAAATGCTGTGGCAGTACATTGACTGACAATAGCCATATCGAATCGCTTCCGGCAACTCGTGAGTAAAAAGATTCGGTATCAGAAGAGGTGAGTATGGCTAACGCTTGGCTCAGATTATGGCATGACATGCCAAATGACCCTAAGTGGCGAACAATTGCCAGGGTGTCAGGGCAGCCAATTGCAACAGTGATGGCAGTGTATATCCACCTCCTGGTGAGCGCGTCACGAAATGTCACGCGAGGTCACATTGATGTCACGACAGAAGATTTGGCAAGTGCGCTCGACGTGACAGAAGAGGTAATTGATTCAATTTTGCAGACGATGCAGGGGCGGGTACTTGATGGTGATTTAATCACTGGATGGGAAAAACGCCAGGTGCTTAAAGAGGACAACGGCAATATTTCGCAAACCGCAAAATCTCCTGCAGAGCGCAAGAGGGCGCAGCGAGAGAGGGAAAGAAAGCGGGAACAAAATGGCGATTGTCACGGCGCGTCACGAAATGTCACGCACATGTCACGACGAGTCACGACAGATAAAGATACAGATAAAGATACAGATCAAGAAGATCAAAACACTATGGTCCATGGCGTAAAAAACGCCACGAACCAGGCAGGGGATGTTCAGACCGTCAATCTTGGTCAGCCAGCAGGCACGACACCGGAAGCCGATTCAGCGTATGCGCTGAAAGCCGATTCGGGCGCTGTGCAGCAGGTGATGACCGCAAGGCCGGAGCAATCACACCAACTGCAGCAGCCTGAAGCCGATTCCGCCATTCAGCGGGAAGCCGATCGGGTAGTCCCGGAAAACACCGGGCAGCCTGTGGGGCGAGTAGATTATCCGGATGTGTTCGAACAGGTCTGGCGGGAATACCCGTTGCGTGCTGGGGCAAACCCGAAGAAATCCGCTTTCAGTGCCTGGAAGGCCAGATTACGCGAGGGGGTGCCACCAGAGGCCATGCTGGATGGTGTGAGGCGTTACGCAAGATACCTGGCGGCTACCGGGAAAACGGGAACGGAATTTGTTCAGCGAGCGACGACGTTTCTTGGACCGGACCGGAATTTTGAGAACCCCTGGTTGCTCCCGGTAAGCGGCACGAACAACCAGCGTTGTGTGAATCATATTTCTGAACCGGATACCGAAATTCCGCCGGGCTTCAGGGGGTAAGTGTTTATTTCTGGTCATGAGGTAATTTTCAGGAGGACTTGTGGCAAAAGTTTTTACACAAGAAGAGCGGGAAAAAATTAAAGGGCAGGTTGTTGAACTTGTACGCCAGAGTGGGCGCGAGACGTTACGACAACTGGAAGCTAAAACCGGGGCAACAAGATATCTGATGAGTGTTCTCGCCAGAGAGCTGGTTGCCAGTGGCGATGTATACAACTCTGGCTGCGGGTTATTCCCGTCGGAGCAGGCACGTAAAGACTGGCAAAACGCCCGTAAAAAGCTCTCAAGGGCAAAGCTGAAGAAACCATCTGCGGTTGATCCGGACCTTATCTGGTCATTACCAGACGGAGAAATACGCCGCTACGACAGGCGCCTGAATATAATCTGTCGCGAGTGCCGGAAGAGCGAAGCTATGCAGCGTGTACTGGCTTTCTATCAGGGTAATTTTCAGGAGGCGGTACTGTGAGTGAAATTAGCTATCAGGCTTCAATTGCCGCTGGCATTCGCATCAAAGGAGAGGAGCATGGAAATAAAACCAGAGGATTAGTTAAGCAATATCGTTTTATTTCCGATAAAAGAGGATGACCCTCGTAATCAGGTTAATTTTCTTTATGAGCCATCGGAAAGACCATATTGCCATCACGCCTCTGTCCGGGTTGACGAAAAAGAGCGTCAGGTCCGCTGTAAAATCTGCAGTGCAGTTGTGGAGCCATTTGACTGGATGCTCTCTGTGGCGAAAAGAGAAACCAGACTGGCAGATGATGTAAGGTTATTGCTCCAGGAGGAACAGGAAAGGCGGAAAAATATAGAAAAGCTAATTCAGATTGAGCGTAACGCGAAAGCGCGGATACGCAGGGCGACAAAATCAAGAACTGAATAATTAAATTTAGCACTGTTAAAAATTTAATCCTTAACCGGAGGGGGGGGCACCCTCAGAACATCAGGAGGCTGTCCGGCAGGGCGGTAGTTAAATGCGAAAGTTCAAAATAATTATTGAAACGGGAATAGCCGGTGGAGATTTCGAGGATGAATTCGAAGTGGATGATGATGCGACGCCTGATGAAATACATGACGAAGCAAAAGATATTTTCTTTAACTACTGCAATTACTCATATCACGAAATAAAAGACGAAGAGGAAGAATAAAATGGCTGATTTTGCTTCAACTAAATATAACGCCAGTTTTGAAGAATGGCATGAACTGTTAATGGACTATGTAGAGTTACCGCGGTGGAAGCATGGCGTGATATGAAGTTGCATAAGAAGTTGCTTTCTTTATCTGGAAATAATATATCCTCTAACGGGAAAGAAAATGGTGACTTTAATGAACCCAACCCCCAATAAAAAGAGGTTGGGAATACTATGGTTAAATTAGAGTAAATATCTTGGATATCTAAAATTAGGTTACTTTTACGCCTATAAAGGTGTAATCATCCATTATGTTTTTCTCAATCCTTTTTCTTAAACTACTCGCAAAAGCTGTTGGTGAGAGCATTGTCTTCTCAGAAAACCTTGGTCTGACATCCCAATGCTTATAGGCACCATCAGTCATTGCATAGAGTTGAAGATAGCCATTATAAATTAGCTGGCTAATCGGAAAAGACATTAACTCAAAATTCAAATCCGTTGTATTTGATAAAGCATTCGTTAGGACTGAAGATAGCCGTTCTTTATGATTTCTTAAATTACGTAATTTATGTTCACCAGAATCAAGGAGTTCTTGATATCTCGTTTGATCAGTGGTTAACTGATTTAGTTTATTGTTTTTATTGAAGTATACTCGGCAATCACCGGAATGACCAATTAACACTTCATTTTTTTTGATCTGAACAATTGTTAAGGTTGTGGCAGTGCTAATATCTAAATTGTCAATTTCTTTTTTAGCTGAATGAAATGCACTTTCAATTGAGAAAAAGGAAGTGCCTAGCGTGTGTCTAATGCCACGAATGGCTGCATGAGATGCAAGCATTGAATGTTCAGAGGAACCAACCCCATCAGCTACTGCAAAGACAATGTTAAAATCGCTATCAAAAGATGGCGGTAAATAAAAGTCTTCATTTTCTTTTTTTTGGGGTTGTTTTAGGCTAAAACATGCCATTTCAATTATGTTCTTCATGATTTACCTCCCCCGTCACTTTTAAAAAATCTTCCAGTAACTCCCGTGTGCTTTGATATCGTTCTTCAGGCCAATGTGCGCAACATTTTGCAATCAATCTTTTTAATTTTTCACTTCTTTCTGTGGGATATATATCAGTGATAATTTTACCTGCTGCAAATATGTCGCTTTGAAAAGAAAAAAGACCGCTATCATGTATTTCGGGCGCTCGATATCCATCTGTGCCCATGTGATTAGGCTTAAATTTTGTTTTGATTTCGGCCCGTAAGGTATCTCTGTCTTTTACTAGACCAAAATCAGATATTTTATACTTTCCATCGGCATAATAAAGTATGTTTCCTGGTTTTAAATCACGATGTATATAGTTGTTTTCATGTATGGTGATAATTCCTTTTAAAATCTGAGTAACAGCAGACTTCCTCTCCGCGTAATTCATACCATTGCGGATGGCTTCATATAAATTACACTCTGCCAATTCCATAACAAAATAAGGTTTATCACCATTTGTATTAAATAAAACTATTGGCGCTATTGAATCATAGTTTATTCTATTGAGAGTGCATTGTGTTTTGATCTCAACTAAAAAACGCTGTCTTAAATCAGTCAACTCTTTTATAGCGGTCTTGTCAAAGTCCGGGCAAGGTGAAAAGTATTTGCGAGCATATGTGGTCATGTGGGTCTGGGTTAAGTTATAGACATCAACCTTAAATACTTCGCCAAAACTCCCTTGTCCTAAACTGCGACCATCTTTAAGTAAATAATTACCGCACCGATCCACGGCGCCCCCTTAACTCTCAGTAATGGATTGATAAGACTGGAAAAACATGCATTACCTCCTTTTATACACGTTTGCTATTTTTATTGCAATGCCTCACCTGTGGGCACTTAGAAAGGTGAGATTCTGATGAGTCTTTAACTGATTGAATTCGTTCCAATGTGGGAATCCCACATCGGGAGAACATTACCAATAGGGATAAAAACGATTTGTGGGAAAAGGGGAGTTAAGTAAAATTGCTGCGGGTGCTTGAGGCTATCTGCCTCAAGCATGAACACCAAAGGCAGATAGAGAAAAGCCCCAGTTAACATTACGCGTCCTGCAAGACGCTTAACATTAATCTGAGGCTCAATCTATGAACGGCAAATCTAGGTTAGCCTCTTACGTGCCGAAAGGCAAGGAGAAGCAGGCTATGAAGCAGCAAAAGGCGATGTTAATCGCCCTGATCGTCATCTGTTTAACCGTCATAGTGACGGCACTGGTAACGAGGAAAGACCTCTGCGAGGTACGAATCCGAACCGGCCAGACGGAGGTCGCTGTCTTCACAGCTTACGAACCTGAGGAGTAAGAGACCAGGCGAGGGAGAAATCCCTCGCCACCTCTGATGTGTCAGGCATCCTCAACGCACCCGCACTTAACCCGCTTCGGCGGGTTTTTTATTGGTTGACAAAATTATGAATATGCACCAATATCTTGGTTGACAAAAGTCGTTTTTTGCACGGATTAGGCGGAGAAGTGTCTATGCAGAACCATCCATTCCCTTGGGAGTTCTTTCCTGAGTTAACAGAGGAGCGTTTAACCATTATAGCTGAGGAGTTGCTCAGGATACAGGATATTACTCATGAGTTATTGTCATCGCCCTATGATGATAATTACACTCGTGGTGGTTGTACATTTGGGCGTCAGCGGCAGGCGTTGCTACAAATGTGCGTACGAAAGACATATGACTGGTTAAGACTACTTAATCCTGGCATGGATCTTACGTTTTCAATTGGGAATGTCCCTATTCGTTTCTTTACTGATGACGCAGATAACCCCAAGAAACGCGGTTTTTTCAAAAGAAATGATGCTGATCGACTCTTTGAGTCAGAGGAGACTACTCCAACTATGCATCGCTTTGTGGTTGAAAAGCCTGAATTTGAAGGCGAGGGTGGTAGAGTCATTTTTAATGGCTATAACGTGTTTGGTGAGATCGTGTCAACTTGGACATATGGTGCGGACCGTGTTGTTATGCTGAACTCTGTCGATGATGTACCTCCAGCACCGGTACCTATCGAACTAGAACCTATCAGTGCGTCTAAGACTGAGAAGGAAAAGAAACAAAATAGCAAATAGTGGGTGAAATGTGTTTAACGGTACTAATTTAAGACTTGCTCGTCTGTATCACGAGCTATCTCTGGAGCAGGTTGCTGAGAAGGTTGAAAAAACACGCCAGTATGTACAGCGACTGGAGTCTGGTTCAGCTACTCCATCCCCAGAGCTTATAAATAAATTAGCCGAGGTTTTGCGCGTGAAGCCCGCCTTTTTCGAAGGGCAGGAACATTCTCCTGTTAATGAAGAGATTGTACATTTTCGTAAACGCGCCTCGACAAGGATGTCAACGAAGCTATCAACACTCGCTAAGGCTGAGTTTTATCGTCGTTTTATTGATGTATTTGAAGATAACCTTAATTTGTCACCTGTTCGATTTCCTGAATTTCGTGTCCATACACAAGAAGATATCGAGCGAGCGGCAGAAAAATGTCGTATTGAGTGGGGCTTAGGCTTTGGCCCAATTGAAAATATGACTCGCCTTGCCGAGAAACTTGGGGCGTTTGTTACTTCATTTGACTCCGTTTCGGATGAAGTAGATGCACTGTCTGTTCCTCTACGAAGGCCTTTTATTGTTCGAAATACAGCTAAAAATTCACCTTGTAGGCAACGCTTTGATATTGCTCATGAGGTTGCCCATTTGATTCTTCATGAAGGAATTTCTACTGGGGATAGATTAACTGAATCCCAGGCAAACCGTTTTGCCTCTGCTCTGTTGCTTCCCAGAACGTCGATGGCGAAATATTTTCCAAGACCTGTGGGGGGGAGGATAAATTGGCAGGGACTAAGCCAATTTAAGTTGACATGGAAAGTAAGTAAGGCTGCCATTGTTTACAGGGCTCATCAATTAGGACTTTTGACTGATGAGCAGTACAGAACTGCATTTATGGGGTTGAAACGGAAAGGGGAAGCTATTGATGAAAAAGAAGATTATCTAATCCCTCATGAGCGTCCTGAGTTATTCCGTCGGGCTTTATCGTTTTTATTTGAAGAGTTAGGATACGACCCACAGCGTATAGCTGATGAAATGGATATAGAAGTGGACATTTTTTATGAGTTAGTAGGAGATGATCTTCCTGCGGTTCATGAACTGCCAGGAAGTGGTGATGTTGTTTCACTACAATCTTACCGAACTCTTAGAGGCAAAATTCACTAGGCATAACCCGCTTCGGCGGGTTTTTTGTTTTACGTATTCTGGTTTACAATCTACAGGCCAGCCTGAACAACTGGCACCTGCTGCGCCAGCAGAGAAAACCGATGGCGCACAATACCAAACATCACAATTCTGATACCGACCTTGCCAGCTGGCACGGGCGGCGTTCTCATACATTCAAATATGACTGGTACCAGCATGCCCCATGCACTGAAGAACAGGCCGAATGGCTGATTCAGAACTACCGCAGGCGTGGGTACGACTTTCAGAAAGACCTCAGCCCTGACTTCCGACACTGGATAATTTCTGTCAGGCTCCCTTATTCCGAACGCCCGCCGCGTCCATCCCGCACATACCAGCAACGGATCTGGAGGTAACGTGCGGGTATTACTTCGACCTGTTCCGGTGCCGGAACTCGGGCTGGTGGTCCTTAAGCCGGGCCGTGAATCCATGCAGGTATTTCATAATCCCCGGGTACTGGTGGAGCCGGAACCGAAAAGCATGCGCGGCCTGCCATCCGGAGTCGTCCCTGCCGTCCGCCAGCCGCTGGTGGAGGATAAATCATTACTGCCATTTTTCAGCAATGAGCGTGTGATTCGTGCTGCTGGCGGCGCTAGTGCACTGTCTGACTGGCTGTTGCGTCATGTCAAATCCTGCCAGTGGCCTCATGGTGACTATCATCACAGTGAAATCGTCATACATCGTTATGGTACCGGCGCGATGGTGTTGTGCTGGCACTGCGACAACCAGTTGCGTGACCAGACATCCGAATCACTCGGGCAACTTGCTCATCAAAACCTGTCAGCATGGATGATTGACGTCATACGCCATGCAATGAATGGCACGCAGGAGCGGGAGTTATCGCTGGCTGAATTATCCTGGTGGGCGGTCTGCAATCAAGTGGCGGACGCGCTTCCGGAGGCAGTATTACGTCGTTCTTTGGGGTTACGTGCGGAAAAAATCCGCTCCTTGTACCGCGAAAGCGACATCGTACCGGGAGAGCAGACCGCCACCAGCATACTGAAGCAGCGCACAAAAAATCTTGCGCCGTTGCCTCATGCCCACCAGCAACAGAACCCACCACAGGAAAAGACGGTGGTCAGCATTGCCGTTGATCCGGAGTCACCGGCTCAGTATCTCCAGCGCCAGAAACCACAACGGGAAGAGATGCCTGTATACACGCGCTGGGTAAAAACGCAGAAATGCATGACGTGCGGTAATCAGGCAGATGATCCGCATCACATCATTGGTCATGGACTGGGAGGGATGGGAACAAAGGCTGATGATTTGTTTGTTATTCCGCTGTGCCGTAAATGTCATAACGAACTGCACGCCGGGGTAAAAGATTTTGAAGAAAAACACGGCAGCCAGCTGTTGTTGCTGATTCGTTTTTTAATGCACGCGAGAAATTCGGGTGTCCTGAAGTGGAAAGCATGAATGACCGAACGCATAGAATTTGTTTTGCCTTACCCGCCAACGGTGAATACCTACTGGCGACGTCATGGCAATACGTATTTCATCTCGGAAGCCGGAAAGCGTTATCGCCGTGATGTGGCGCTTATTGTTCGCCAGCAGCGGCTGAAATTAAACCTGTCCGGAAGGCTGGCGATAAAGATCATTGCAGAGCCGCCGGATAAGCGCCGTCGTGACCTGGACAATATTCTGAAAGCACCGCTGGATGCGCTGACGTATGCGGGACTGCTTATCGACGACGAGCAGTTTGATGAAATCAATATTGTGCGCGGTCAGGTCGTTCCTGGTGGTCGGTTGGGGATAAAAATCACAGGGCTGGAGTGCGCATGAATAACCAGTATTTACAGTTTGTTCGTGAGCAGCTCATTATTGCCACCGCCGATTTGAGTGGGGCAACAAAAGGTCAGCTTGAAGCCTGGCAGGAGAATGCCATGTTTGATACAGGGCGTTACAGGCGTAAAAAAATCCGGTACCGCGATGAAGTGACCGGAAAAATGATAACGCGGGATAATCCACCGATCCCGGGGAAACAATCGCTGGCGAAGGGGGCGTCAATTCCTCTGGTAAGTCAGGTTGAGTTTTCGACATCATCATGGCGACGGGCGGTTCTGTCTCTTGAAGAACACTATAAAGCCTGGTTGCTGTGGTGTTACAGCGGCAGCATTTGCTGGGAACACCAGATTGCGATAACACAGTGGGCGTGGAATGAATTTAACGCGCAATCTGGTACCAGAAAAATTGCGGAGAAAACACGGGAGCGCCTGAAAAAATTAATCTGGCTGGCGGCACAGGATGTGAAGAGTGAGCTAGCTGGGCGTGAAACTTATGAATATCAGGAACTGGCATTACTGGCGGGAGTAACAACAAAAAACTGGTCCAAAACATTTACTGGTCACTGGGTTGCAATGAAACACATTTTCCACCGGCTGGATAGTGAGGCTTTATTGTTTGTGATGAGAACACGTTCAGAACAAAAGACGGCATTTTCAAAGCAAAGTGTTGCAAAAGTAGATTAAAAGGCATATATTTCGTGCAAATCTGATATTTTGCCGATTTTGTACTCGATGGCAAAGTAAGCAAATCCCGCCGCCGAGCGGGTTTTTTTGTTGGCTTAACAGGTTATAATGTATAGTGCGAAACTGCCTGTTCAGCAGAATCATTTTGTTTGTAGTGGAGTTCACAAGTCGTCATTATCAGGCAAAGAGATTTATGGTATTAAAGTATCAGCCGTCTGTTCGTTCTGTTTTAATGTGTGATTTTCGGGGAATGGTTGTTCCGGAAATAGTCAAGGTCAGGCCAGTGGTGGTCGTGTCCAGAAACAGGCACAACAATCAATTGGTAACAGTGGTACCAATAAGCACTACTGAACCGCTCCCTCGCAGAGATTGCCATCATGAGTTATCAGAAAACCCCATACCTGGTAATGAGCATATTACTTGCTGGGTAAAATGTGACATGTTGATGACGGTTTCATTGAGCCGACTGGATCGCATAAAAACCAGAACCTGGGAGGGACGAAATTATATTGTTCCTATGATTGCGGAAGATGAGTTTGAGAATATTAAACGGGCGGTATTGCACGGGATAGGGATGGCTTATCTGTATCGATAATCGAAAACGATTATCGAATTCGATATGAATTTATATTGACACACATAGTGTGTTGGCTGATACTGTCGCTGTACCCTGATGGGACTTGTGAGACTTCCGAACAGGAAGCCAGGAGTAGCGATGAGGTGATGACAAGCCTGCTGCCCCTGTGTAAAAGGCACCTTAATGGTGCCTTTGTCGTTTTTATCAAAAGATCCCGCCACTGAGCGGGTTTTTTTATGCCTGAAAAGTGGCGCAGGACGTTAAGTGCACTTGCAAAGAGCAGATGGTTGCACAATTAGCTAAGGCGGCTGATTCTGAATGTATATTATTCCTGTCGACTGTTGTTACGGATGTGGCAATAAAACCGTCACTAGCTCATCCGGATAGAGCATCAGCCTTCCAAGCTGATGATGCGGGTTCGATTCCCGCTGCTCGCTCCAACATTTGAAATACGCCTTATAGTGACGGCACTGACGTATTTTTTTATTACGTGGGGGTAGATTGTTAAAAACATTCTGTTCTCTGGCTATGATTTGGGGTCGGGTGTAGCCGCAGTGCTGATTTTTTTACGGCAGCAGAATGGTGCATTTTCGGCGGAGATTTTATATTTCCTGGCAGGGTCGGTGATGCATCATTCTGGTGTTGTAAATAACACCATGACATTGAGATTATTCATATATTAAGCAAAACCTGGAAATACATCCTTTACCGCCTCCACCGGGCGGTTTTTTTTATTCTGAATCCTAAAAAAAGAAACACGGACACTGATAATGCCCGTGTGGCAATGCCATGTAAGTTAGCGATGAATATGGCGCAAAAAAAGCGCGGCCGTCGGATTAACGCCGCGGGACAAAGTCCATGAAGAATCATAAGTATCTGTCTCCTTCAGGAGACGAGTTGATATTACTAAGCTTTAAAAATGGTTTAAATCCTCAGATTAACCTTAATTTCAGGTAAGTCTTATTTCATTTCTTTGCGCCACGCCCGGCGCACATCAAAAACCACAGAGCCTTTCAGGGGTGAGCTTACGGGATGGTCAGTGTGACTTTCTCTGTGGGCTGGTCACCCCCGGGCGCAGGCTCACCCACTAAAAGGAAAAGTCACGATGTTTGGTATTTTCAAAAAGAAAACCCGCAAGGCCATTACCGAAGTGAAGAAGATGGAGAACCGCGATGCAGTGGAGGCGACCGTCTGGGGTGCGTATTCCATAGCATTCGCCGACGGCACCTGTGATGCGAAAGAAATCGCTGTGCTGGAGAAAACCATTGCAGCACTTCCTGCCTTTGCGCCGTTCTCGGGTGAGATTGCACAAATGAGTGCAAATATCCGCGCCCGTTATGAAGCGTCACCGCGTTCTGCCAATGCCGAAGCCCTTCGTCAGCTGGCTGATGTTGCCGGTACTGATGATGCAGTTAACGTGCTGTGTCTGTGTCTGTGTCTGGATATTGCTGACCAGGACGGCATCGGTCCTGATGAAGAAGTGCAGCTCAAGAAAATTGCACAGGCGTTGCAGTTGCCGCTGGAGCAGTACCTGTGAAAAGTGCGCGCCTTGTGCTGGCTGCC
>ERZ1027261.122-NODE-122-length-12959-cov-11.287740_pt1 | contig 12959 bp, 9 predicted proteins | sample MGYA00519259_ERZ1027261 | MGnify/ENA primary metagenome ERZ1027261 (study PRJEB26926, sample SAMN06164801) | human gut metagenome | biome: ENVO:00009003; feature: ENVO:2100002; material: ENVO:00002003 | host: Homo sapiens | place: USA | collected 2012 ... | reverse complement strand
GAGGACAGAACACTATGCCAACCAAAGCTGAACTATATGCACAGATGGCGGAGAAAGTGGCAACGCAACTCACTGGAAGCTGGCAGGAATGGGCAGGGTTCCTTACTACGGCAGCCCGACTTTACAAGTACCCGTTCCATGAGCAGTTGATGATCTACGCCCAGCGTCCGGACGCCACCGCCTGTGCAGAGTACGATTTGTGGAATGAAAAGATGGGCCGGTATGTAAGGCGCGGCTCCAAGGGAATTGCTCTGGTGGACGATTCCGGGGACAGGCCCCGCCTGCGCTATGTTTTTGATATTTCCGACACCGGAACCCGTGAACATTCCCGCACTCCCTGGCTGTGGCAGCTGGAGGAGCGCCATTTGGATTCGGTGCAGGCCATGCTTGAGCGCACCTATGATGTTTCCGGTGATGACCTTGCCGAACAGCTCACCGAGGTAGCCGGAAAACTGGCTGAGGAATACTGGACGGAGCATCAGCAGGACTTCTTCTATATCGTTGACGGTTCCTTTTTGGAGGAATATGATGAGTTTAACATCGGAGTACAGTTCAAGGCAGCAGCCACCGTCAGTATCACTTATGCTTTGATGTCCCGCTGTGGACTGGAACCGGAACGCTACTTCGACCACGAAGATTTCATGGCGATCTTTGATTTCAATACTCCGGCAACCATCGGAGCGCTGGGAACAGCGGTCAGCCAGATCAACCAGCAGGTGCTGCGGCAGATCGGCGTTACCGTCCGAAATGCAGAGCGCGAAGCGAACCAAGAAAGGAGCAAACAAGATGAACAATCCCATGACCTATATCCAGAACGGAGACTATCTGATTCCCGACCTGAAGCTGAGCCAGCAGCCGGAGAAACCCCTGGGCAAGTACGGCAGGATGAGGAAAACCTACCTGAAGGAACATCGTCCCATCCTCTACAACCAGATGTTGCTGAGCGAGAAGCTGTACCCGCACCTTCTGGAGATCGACGAGACCGCCCAGAGCAGACTGGAGCAGATGATGCCCCAGCTGGCGAAGGAAGCGGGAGCCACCGAGGAACTGAAAGCCAGCGATCCCATGAAGTGGGTGGGGCTGATGAACACCTGCAAAGCTCAGGCCGAGGAAATCCTGATGGCGGAGCTTATCAACAGCTGACCCTAAACCTGTTCCTCTCCGAAGCGGAACAGATCCAATCCATAGATGAAGCAGAGAATGTAGCGCATACATCCTCTGCTTTTTCTTTTGCCCAAAATGACATCGACCATGTGCTGCGTTTGGGCGGCAATACAGACCGTCAAAGGGAGCGTGTGGTTGCAGCCTTTGAAAAGCAGAAAACCACCGCTGAGATTGCCGAGATACTGAAAACGCTGTACCACGGCGGCAATGGCCTTGGCAGTGTGAGCGCATGGTATGCCGAGGATGGTATCCATCTTTCACATGGGAAGTCTGTCCGTTATGACAGGTCTGCCCAGGTCATTTCCTGGGAGAGCGCCGCAGAGCGTATCGGGGAGCTTTTGGAGATCGGCCAGTTTGCCTCCAATGTGGAGCTTGCAGAAGCGGCAGGCTATGAACGCTCCCTCCTTGCAGAAAAGCTCTGGTATCTGTATCACGATCTCAGTGAGGGTGCCAGAGAAGCCGGATATTTGTCCTGCCTGTCAGAGATCAAAGGCAATGGTTTCCCGGAGGAGACTCGCCGCCTGACGGAGCAGCTGAGTGACCCGGCTTTCCGCCAGACCCTCAAGGAAGAATACGCCGCCTTCTGGACTGCCTATCAGCAGGACCGTGACCTGTTGCGTTTTCACTATCACAGACCAAGGGAGATCTGGGAGAACCTGAAGGACCTTGACCTGCCACGCAGGACCTTTTCTTCAGACCTTTCCCAAGTGCCAACCGTTCAGCACTTCATTACCGAGGATGAGATCGACGCCGCTATGACCGGCGGCAGCAGTTTCGCCGGAGGAAAAGGCCGTATCTATGCGTTCTTCATGGCAAACCATACGGATAAGGAGAAAGTGAGATTCCTCAAAGACGAGTATGGCATTGGCGGACGCTCTCATGCCCTGTCCGGCGCAACACACAGCGGCGAAGATCACGATGGGAAAGGACTGCACTATAAAAAGCAGGACTGCCCGGATGTTCACTTGAACTGGGAAAAGGTTGCCAAGCGCATTACCTCACTTGTCCAGAAAGACCGCTATCTTACCGAACAGGAACAGGCCGAAGAAGATGCCATTCAAGCCCAGCAGCCGGAGATGGATGAAGAAACACCAAAGCCTACCCTTGGGGAGCAGTTTGAGCAGTATAAGCCTGTGGTGACTGCCGCCATTTCTGAGGATACCGCATACCGCAATGCCTGCGGTCATTCTGACCGTGAAAATGCTGTCATCGAGGGTAATGCCGCTGTGCGCCGTGCGGTCCTTGGTTCTAAGGATATGGAGCTGATCCGACTCTATTCGGATGTGCCGGAGTTCCGCCAGCGTCTGCACCGGGAAGTGATCGACGAAACCTATCCAAAGCTCCATGAACTTCTGCGCCCTCTTTCTCAGGAAGATATTGATACTGCCCTTTGTGCATGGAACGGCAATATCGAGAGTAAACACGCTGTTATCCGCTATATGAAAGACCATGCAAGAGAAAAAGATACCGCCGCATGGCTGGCTCAGGAATACGGCGGCAGTAACAGCAACAGCCTGTTCGTTGTCCGTGCCGGCAGCCCGGAGGAAACGCAGCTGCCCTGGCCGAAGGTACAGCGCCGGATTGCCCAGCTCATTCAGGAGGACCGGTTCTATACCGAAGAAGAACAGAACCGTTTTGACGACATCGACCCAATCGCCATCCGGGAAGCTCTGGAAGAAAGAGGGATCGTCAACGGACAGGTGACAGACCCGGAAAAACTGGACAATGCCCCGTTTATCCAACAGGTGATGTCAGATGCAGAGCAGATCGCAGATGCCGAGACAGAGCAGACTTCCGAAGTTTCCATTTCCGATGAGGAATATGACGCAGTTCGCCGCCCAATTCCGCAAAGAACCTCCTATGACCCAGCCGCCCCGGTCTATGCCGTGGGCGATACCGTGTATATCGAGGATGACGCCTATCAGATCACCGAGCTGCGGGAGGACACCGTACAGCTTCTGCCCACCGGCATGGTATATCCCATCTACCGGGCAGAGCGCAAAGAACAGTTCGAGCAGCTGCTTCGGGCAGACCGCCGCAATGCTTACTATACCGAGTTTCTTCCCATTGACCCGGACAAGGCAGATCAGGACTTGCGGGATGTATTGGCTCATGGACTGATGGATGAAGCGGATAAAAAGCAGATTTCCACGCTGCTGCAATCCGGCAGGAGCAACAGCGAGATCGCCTACTGGCTGAGCAGAGCCTATTCCGGTGAGATTGAGACACTGAATCTGGAGACCGGCGATATTGCCGATTACCGTACCACGGCACAGGGCATAGAACTGGAAGTCATGGATGCAGAGGAAAAGCGTCTGGCTATGCTGTATTTCCGCTGGGATGAGGTTGCGCCTTTGCTGCGCGGGATGTATGCCCGTCAGCTGGATGGCTTTGGACAGGAACAGCCCCAATCGGCTACCGAATCCCCGGCCTTCCATTCCGAGACCATGGCCGTCTATCCGGGCGATAAGAACAATCTGCCTTATGATGTGGTGGTGGAACGACTGCATATCGAGGAGCCGGAGCCACCAGCCCCTGTGACTGAGCCGGAGAAAACCTTTGAGGAAGTGTTGGATGAACACCCGGTTTCCATTCAGGTCAATGGCCAGTGGCAGACTTTTCCCAATGCCAGAGCCGCCGAGGAAGCCGCTTACGGGGAATACAAGGACAACCTGCGCCGCACCGCTGAGAATTTCCGTATCACCGACGACCACCTGGGCGAAGGCGGTCCGAAAGCCAAGTTCCAGGCAAATGTCAATGCGATTCGTTTGCTGAAAGAGCTGGAAGCTGCCGGACAGCAGGCAAGCCCCGAACAGCAGGAGGTCCTTTCTCGATATGTGGGCTGGGGCGGTCTCTCTGATGCGTTTGAGCCGGAGAAACCGGTATGGGCTTTAGAGTATGCCCAGCTAAAAGAACTGCTGACCCCGGAGGAATATGCCGCCGCCAGAAGCTCTACCCTCAACGCCCATTACACCAGCCCTACGGTCATTCAGGCCATCTATGAAGCGGTGGACCGTATGGGATTTGAGACCGGAAATATTCTGGAGCCGTCTATGGGTGTGGGCAATTTCTTTGGTATGCTGCCGGAGAAAATGCGAAACAGCCGTCTGTACGGCGTGGAGCTGGACCCTGTTTCCGGGCGCATCGCAAAGCAGCTCTATCCCAAGGCGGACATCACAGTAGGCGGCTTTGAGACCACCGATAGGCGTGACTTCTTTGACCTTGCCATCGGCAATGTACCTTTCGGTCAGTATCAGGTCAATGACAAAGCCTACAACAAGCTGAATTTCAGTATTCATAACTACTTTTTCGCCAAAGCACTGGATCAGGTGCGTCCCGGCGGCGTGGTAGCTTTTGTGACCTCCCGATATACCATGGACGCCAAGGATTACACCGTGCGCCGCTATCTTGCCCAGCGTGCTGAGCTGTTGGGAGCTATCCGTCTGCCGAATGACGCGTTCAAAAAGAATGCCGGTGCCGAGGTGGTATCGGACATCATCTTTCTCCAAAAGCGGGACCGCCCGCTGGACATCGTGCCGGAATGGACCCAGACCGGACAGACGGAGGACGGGTTTGCCATCAACCGGTATTTTATCGACCACCCGGAAATGGTGCTGGGCAGACAGGAGCCGGTAAGCACTGCTCATGGTATGGACTACACCGTGAACCCTATCGAGGGACTGGAGCTTTCCGACCAGCTGCATGATGCGGTGAAGTATATTCATGGCACTTATCAGGAGGCAGAGCTGCCGGAGCTGGGCGAAGGCGAAGCTATTGACACCTCCATTCCTGCCGACCCCAATGTGAAGAACTATTCCTATGCCATTGTAGACGGGCAGGTGTACTACCGGGAAAACAGCCGTATGGTGCGCCCTGACCTCAACACCACCGCAGAAGCCCGCGTAAAAGGTCTTGTGGGACTGCGTGATTGTGTGCAGGAACTGATCGACCTTCAGATGGATGCAGCGGTTCCGGACAGCACCATTACCCAAAAGCAGGCGGAACTGAACAGCCTCTATGACAGCTTTTCTGCCAAATACGGTCTCATCAATGACCGTGCAAACCGTCTGGCCTATGCAGACGATTCTTCCTATTACCTGCTCTGTGCGCTGGAAGTCATCGACGAGGACGGAAAGCTGGAACGCAAGGCAGATATGTTCACCAAACGGACCATCAAGCCCCATCAGGCGGTGGCTGTGGTGGATACGGCAAGTGAAGCACTGGCGGTGTCCATCTCGGAAAAAGCCTGCGTGGATATGGACTATATGAGCCAGCTTACCGGAAAAACAAAAGAAGAACTGGCCGGAGAGCTGCAAGGCGTAATCTTCCGTGTACCGGGACAGTTGGAGCAGGACGGAACGCCCCATTATGTGACTGCTGATGAATACCTCTCTGGCAATGTACGCCGAAAACTGCGTCAGGCGCAGCGGGCGGCACAGCAGGACCCGGTTTATGCAGTCAATGTGGAAGCTCTTACCGCCGCCCAGCCCAAAGACCTGGATGCGTCGGAGATCGAGGTGCGTCTGGGCGCTACCTGGATTGACAAGGAGTACATCCAGCAGTTTATGTACGAGACCTTCAACACCCCGTTTTATCTCCAGCGCAGTATCGAGGTCAACTATTCGTCCTTTACCGCTGAATGGCAGATCAAGGGGAAATCTTCCGTATCCTACAACGATGTGGCAGCCTACACCACCTACGGAACCAGCCGTGCCAATGCCTACAAGATTTTAGAGGACAGCCTGAACCTGCGAGATGTCCGTATCTATGACACCATAGAGGACGCAGACGGAAAAGAGCGCCGCGTGCTGAACGCCAAGGAGACCACCCTGGCTGCCCAAAAACAGCAGGCGATCCGGGAAGCCTTTAGGGACTGGATCTGGAGAGACCCGGAGCGCCGCCAGACTTTGGTGCGCCAGTATAACGAAGAAATGAACTCTACCCGTCCCCGTGAGTATGATGGCAGCCATATCACTTTTGGGGGCATGAACCCGGCCATTACCCTGCGGGAACACCAGAAAAGCGCCATCGCCCATGTGCTGTATGGAGGAAATACCCTGTTGGCACATGAAGTAGGCGCAGGCAAAACTTTTGAGATGGTGGCCGCTGCTATGGAAGCCAAACGCCTGGGCTTGTGCCAGAAATCCCTCTTTGTGGTGCCAAACCACCTGACCGAGCAGTGGGCGTCGGAGTTTCTGCGCCTCTATCCTTCTGCCAACATCTTAGTTACCACCAAAAAGGACTTTGAGACCCATAACCGCAAGAAGTTCTGCGCCCGTATTGCGACCGGTGACTACGACGCCATCATCATGGGACACAGCCAGTTTGAGCGTATCCCCATCAGCCGGGAGCGTCAGGAAAGGCTTATCTATGAGCAGATCGACGAGATCACCGAGGGCATCGCAGAGGTGCAGGCCAGCGGCGGCGAGCGTTTTACCGTCAAGCAGCTGGAGCGTACCAGAAAGTCTCTGGAAGCCAGACTGGAAAAGCTGCAAGCCGAGGGGCGAAAAGACGATGTGGTAACCTTCGAGCAGCTGGGTGTGGACCGTTTGTTTGTGGACGAGGCCCACAACTATAAAAACCTGTTTCTATACACAAAAATGCGGAATGTGGCAGGCTTATCCACATCGGACGCGCAGAAATCCTCCGATATGTTTGCCAAGTGCCGCTATATGGATGAGATCACCGGAAACCGTGGCGTGATTTTTGCCACCGGCACACCGGTCAGCAACTCCATGACCGAGCTTTACACCATGCAGCGTTACCTTCAGTATGAACGCCTGCAAGAACTGAACATGACCCACTTCGACTGCTGGGCTTCCCGATTTGGGGAGACCGTCACAGCATTGGAGCTGGCACCGGAGGGAACCGGCTACCGGGCAAGAACGAGATTCAGCAAGTTCTTTAACCTGCCGGAGCTGATGAACCTGTTCAAAGAAGTGGCCGACATTAAGACTGCCGACCAGTTAAATCTCCCTACCCCGGAAGTGGAATATCACAACATCGTGGCGCAGCCTACCGAACATCAGCAGGAAATGGTCAAGGCCCTTTCGGAGCGCGCATCGCTGGTACACAGCGGAACCGTTGACCCGTCCCAGGACAATATGCTCAAGATTACCTCGGATGGCCGTAAGCTGGGCCTGGACCAGAGGATCGTCAACCAGATGCTGCCGGATGAACCTGGCACAAAGGTCAATCAGTGCGTGGACAACATCATGCAGATCTGGCGGGATGGCGAAGCTGACAAGCTGACCCAGCTGGTGTTCTGCGACATTTCTACCCCGCAGGCAAAAGCTCCTGCAAGCAAGGCGGCGAAAACGCTGGATAATCCACTGCTTCACGCATTGGAAGGCGCTGTGCCTCTGCCGGAGCAGGAACCGGCCTTTACGGTATATGACGATATTCGTCAGAAACTCATTGCCCAGGGGATGCCTGCCGACCAGATCGCTTTTATCCATGAAGCAAACACCGAAGTCAGGAAGAAGGAGCTGTTCTCCAAAGTCCGTACCGGTCAGGTGCGTGTGCTTATGGGAAGTACCGCCAAGATGGGCGCAGGCACAAATGTGCAGGACCGCCTTGTGGCGCTGCATGACCTGGACTGCCCGTGGAGGCCGGGAGACCTTGCCCAGCGTAAGGGCCGTATCGAGCGCCAGGGCAACCAGAACCCTCTTGTCCATGTGTACCGCTATGTGACCGAAGGAACCTTTGACGCTTATCTCTGGCAGACGGTGGAGAACAAGCAGAAATTTATCAGCCAGATCATGACTTCTAAATCGCCGGTGCGCTCCTGCGATGATGTGGATGAAACCGCCCTCAGTTTTGCCGAGATCAAGGCTCTGTGCGCCGGAGACCCCCGTATCAAAGAGCGTATGGATTTGGATGTGGAGGTATCCCGACTGAAGCTGATGAAAGCCGACCACCAGAGCAAGCAGTATCGTCTGGAGGACCAGCTGCTCAAATATTTCCCGGAGGAGATTGAAAAGCACAAGGGCTTTATCAAGGGCTTTGAATCTGACCTGGAGGTTTTGGCAGCTCACCCGCACCCGGAGGACGGCTTTGCCGGTATGGAGATCCGGGGCGACCTACTGACCGATAAAGAGAATGCCGGTGCAGCCCTTTTGGACGCCTGCAAGGAGGTCAAAACCTCCGATCCGGTACAGATCGGCAGCTACCGGGGCTATGCCATGTCCGTGGAATTTTCCGCCTGGAAACAGGAATATACGCTCCTGCTGAAAGGACAGATGACCCACCGGGCAACCCTTGGTACAGACCCTCGCGGAAATCTTACCCGTATCGACAATGCCCTCGCCCAGATGCCCCAGCGTCTGGAGGCGGCAAAGGCCCAGCTGGATAACCTCTATCAGCAGCAGGCTGCCGCAAAGGAGGAAGTCGGAAAGCCATTCCTTTATGAAGAAGAACTGAGAAGCAAAAACGCCTGTCTGGTGGAGCTGGATACCTTGCTCAACATCGACGGAAAGGGACCGGCACACGATGAAGCTGTCGTTGCCAAAAGCACACGGTCTTCGGTGCTGGATCATCTGAAACGCCCGGTGCCGCCCCGCAGTACCGACAAGAAACCAAAACAGCATGAGGAGGTGCGATAACATGAATACCAACGATCTGAATACAGCCCTTTATGAAAAGATGGCTGCCGAACAGGACAAATACAGGGGCTGGCTGAAAAGCCAGCCCCCGGAAGAAGTCTTAAACCATGCCTATGAGTACACCATCCGCGAGGACATCGTGATGGCGATGGAGGAACTGGTGCTGACCGATGCTCAGGCACAGGCCCTTCTGGAATCTCCTTCGCCGCTGGAAGATGTGTACCGCTATTTTGAAAAGCTGGAGACCGGCTATATGGATGTAATAAGGGGCAGCATTGAAAACCGTGCCGATGATGTATGCAGAGCCAAAAAGGAACTGCGAACAACGCCGGTCTATCCCCATTCTGCCGCCTATGCAAAAGAACATGGGGAGATGGAGCAGTACCGGGCTTCCAACAATGTAAATCTTCAATGCAAGGAGGCTATTGAAGCGGCGGTGCGGGAACACTTCGACGGAATGTATCTCAGTCACGATGCGGCAAAGGGTGTGATCGAGACCTTTGGCATGGAGCGTGTGGCGCTGGTCCTTGCCAACACCGTCCAGCTTCAGGACTGGGATGGGCGTTACTCTCGACGCAATAAGGAATGGGCCAAGACCATTCCCAACGAGAACCCCGAAACCGTCCGATGTGGTTATGTCCTGAACAGCCACCCTGCTGTGCTGGATGGTTTTATTGATCTGGTGCGAGAAGAACAGCAGCGCAGCCGTACTCAGGGAGAAAAGATACAACCGTCCCGTCCCTCTGTACGGGATAAGCTCAAGCAGGAATTGCCTGCCCACAAGCCTGCCGCCCCGAAGAAACGGGAGCCGGAGCGATAACCATGGCAAAGCGTAAGCGGGATGTTCCGGTTTTGTTTTGGGTGTCCGCAGAAGAATTGGAATTGATCCGTCAAAAGATGCAGCAATATGGAACAGAAAACCTGAGTGCCTATCTGCGGAAGATGGCTGTGGATGGCTATGTGGTGCAGCTGGATTTACCGGAGCTGAAAGAACTGGTTTCCCTTATGCGATATTCCAGCAACAACTTAAATCAGCTGACCCGCAAAGTGCATGAGACCGGACGGGTTTATGATGCCGATCTGGAGGATATATCCCAGCGGCAGGAGCAGTTATGGGAGGGCGTGAAGGAAATCCTTACCCAGCTTTCTAAACTTTCATAACAGGGATAGACACTCCATTTGCGGAGGGAGGAACGGCGTTCTTTTCGCCGCGCCTTCCTCCGCTTTTTCTTTTTGCCCGTATCCTTGCCTTTTGGCTGTACCGGCAGGATAATATGAGTAGAAAATAGATTGCCGCAAAGGAGTTGAGAATAGATGAAAACTTTTGAAAAAGTGCTGGAGATATTTCAGGATTATCTGTCCTGTGATTTGGAGGAAGAAGTTCTTCCTTGCAGGAATGGGTATCTCCGTGTAACGTGGAATGGGGATTCCCGCTATTGTGTGGACGGACTTCTCAGCCGGACACCGGACGAGCTGTTTGAAGTGCTGCTTTCCGATTACAGCGGCTACGAGGTGATGAAGCGGACCAAAGGCCGCCGGGAAGTCACGGAAGAAGATGAAAAACAGGCAGAACTTCTTTGCCAGAGCTTTCGGGAACAATGGGAGGAGGAAGAATCATGAGGGCAATCGGGTTTATTCTGAAATTGCTGTTGAAGATTTTGGTGGCTCCGGTAATTCTGGCACTAACTTTATTTGTCTGGCTCTGTGCGGGGCTGGTATATCTCTCCGGCCTGGTGTTGGGGCTTATCAGCATGGTGATCGCCCTGCTGGGCGTGGCGGTCCTGCTGACCTGTTCCCTGCAAAATGGCATTATCCTGCTGGTGATGGCATTTCTTATCAGTCTGTTTGGTCTTCCAATGGCTGCTATCTGGCTGCTGGGTAAGGTACAGGACTTGAAGTTTGTCATTCAGGATTTGGTTTATGGATAAAATGCGCGGTCACAAAAATGCCAGACAGTGTCTGTTAAATTACTATATTTACTTTTGTGCTACATTCGTGTATAATGGTAGCACGAAAGGAAGTGATGAATGTGACCAAATCAGAACGGTTTGAGCAGTTAGACAGACTTCTGACCGAGCATGATGGGATGCTACAAACCGCACAGGTAATCGCCAGCGGAATTGTAAAACCCATTTTTTATGAATATGTCAAAGAGAAAAATCTTCAGCAGGTTGCTCACGGAATTTATGTCTCCGAGGATACCTGGATTGATGCGATGTTTCTGTTACATCTGCGGTGTGGTCAGGCAGTATTTTCCCATGAATCGGCGCTATTTTTCCATGACCTGACAGACCGGGAACCATCTCCATACGCTATCACGGTGCGCAGAGGGTACAGCACCACTCGCTTAAAGGCAGAGGGCCTTTCTATTTACACCATCAAGCCAGAACTATATGAGGTAGGGCTGACAACTGGCCAAACACCTTTTGGGCATACGGTTCCTGTCTATGATATGGAGCGCACCATCTGCGATCTGCTCCGCAGCCGGAACAACATGGAGACGCAGACTTTTCAAGGAGCGCTAAAAATGTATGCCAGAAGAAAGGACAAAGACCTGCGGACTTTGATGCGGTATGCCGGTATGTTCCGGGTTGAAAAAATTATACGGCAGTATTTGGAGGTGCTTTTATGATAAAAACAGCAAGGCAGCTAAAAGATTTAATTCGCAATCTTTCCAGAAAAAAATCTGCGGATGCACAGCTTTTAATGCGAAACTATATGATGGAGCGTTTTCTGGAGAGAATTTCCCTTTCTGAATATCGTGACAAATTTATTCTGAAAGGCGGGATGCTGGTAGCGGCAATGGTTGGACTGGATGCCCGTTCCACCATGGACTTGGACGCTACTGTAAAAGGAGCCAATGTTAATGTAGAAGACATCGAGAACCTGATTTCTGCTATTGTGAGTGTGCCGATTGATGATGGCGTCAAATTTCAGCTGAAAAGCATTTCAGAGATTATGGATGAAGCGGAGTATCCTGGGATTCGGGTCAGCATGACTACAACCTTTGACGGTGTGGTGACACCTTTGAAGATTGACATTTCCACAGGGGATGCCATTACCCCCAGGGAGGTACGCTACTCTTTCAAGCTGATGCTGGAAGATCGCTCCATTGATATTTGGGCGTACAATCTGGAAACGGTTCTGGCTGAAAAGCTGGAAACGATTATCACCAGAACCACCACCAACACCCGCATGAGAGATTTCTATGACATTTATATTCTGGAACAGCTGCATGGGAACACATTGAACCCACAGATTCTCCATGATGCGCTGTGGGCCACTGCTCACAAACGCGGGACAGAACGACATCTTGCAGAAGCTGCCGAAGTTTTTGAGGAAGTGGAGAACAGCTCGGTTATGCAGAAACTTTGGGAATCTTACCGCAGGAAGTTTTCCTATGCGGCAGATCTGGAGTGGAGCATCATCATGGGGGCGGTTCGCGGTTTATACGCTCTATGTGAAAAGGGATCGAGCCTATGAAAAAACACGGTCATTATTGCAAAGTCTGCGGAGAATACAAAGCCAACGAAAAATTTTCCGGCAAAGGCCATGCGGCTCATATCTGTAAATCCTGTGCTTCTTTGCCGCCGGAGAAGCAAGCGGAGCAAATGACAATAAACCGCTTGCTAAATCTCCCCTGGCGATTATCAAAGGAACACATTTCCTGGCTGAAAAACCGAATGAAAGATAAGCGCCCGGAAGTCCGTGCGCTGGCGAAAGAACAATACGAGATGAGGTTTCCTCCAAAACAGTTAGAGGACACCGATGACGATTTTATTTTTCTTGATGAGAATGATTTTATAGAATAACGAAAGCGGTCTGCACCATGCAGGCCGTTTCTTTTTTGGAAAGGAGGTTCCCTCTATGGCAACCACAAGAATCATGCCGCTTCATGTTGGCAAGGGGCGCACAGAAAGTCGGGCAATCAGTGACATCATCGACTATGTAGCCAATCCAAAGAAAACAGATAACGGCAGACTCATTACCGGTTATGCGTGTGACAGCAGGATTGCGGATGCAGAGTTCCTTCTGGCAAAGCGGCAGTACATTGCCGCTACCGGACGAGTGCGCGGTGCGGATGATGTGATCGCCTATCATGTGCGCCAGTCTTTCCGCCCCGGAGAGATCACCCCGGAAGAAGCAAACCGGCTGGGCGTAGAATTTGCAAAGCGTTTTACCAAAGGCAAT
>ERZ1027261.118-NODE-118-length-13289-cov-8.280641_pt1 | contig 13289 bp, 17 predicted proteins | sample MGYA00519259_ERZ1027261 | MGnify/ENA primary metagenome ERZ1027261 (study PRJEB26926, sample SAMN06164801) | human gut metagenome | biome: ENVO:00009003; feature: ENVO:2100002; material: ENVO:00002003 | host: Homo sapiens | place: USA | collected 2012 ... | reverse complement strand
TGTTATATCTTTATCGACCTAGAATATACCATTATGTCTGCAAATCTCCTTTAATGGTTCTGGAACATTTGATGGAAACTTTTGTATTCCAACAAATATAGGAATTATGTTTTTATTCTCTCGAAGCGCAATTTGTGCTTCATGAAAAATCCAATCATTGGGCTCGGTGCAACGATCAAAAACTGTTTCTGTAATAATTACAATAAAGTCAGAACAGTTTTCGATACGCTCAATAATAGCAGAATAAAAGTATCCGTTTTTTAAGAATTCAGTATCCAGAAAAATGTTGTACTCGTCGCATAGAGATTGATATATTGATTCAGCTACTGGTTTTCCACCATCTCTGCGATAACTGATAAAAACTGACATATGATACATCCTCCTTAAATCATGCCGAAGTGCCGGAGTGCCTCCTTGATCGCTTTTTCCTTCTCCGGCGGGCATTGGGGCTGTTTGGCGTTTTCAGACTTCGGCTTGTTATAGTTCTCGCGCTCAATGATGCCGTACTTCTGCTTCACCTGTGCGATATACAAGCTGCTAACCTTCAAGCTGGTATGCTCCAGCACGTATTCTTTGATTTTCTGGTAGGTGGCTTTCTTTTCCGCATCGGTCAAATCCAGCTCATCCATATCCAACTCAACTTCAATATGCTGAGTCGATTTCAGTTTGGACAATAAGCATACCGTCTCAACGGTATTCCCTTTGTCCCACAAAAGTTCCGTAACTTCCCCGCCATCCTTGAACACCGGAAAATTCAGGCCAATCCGCTTTAGCGGATATTCAGACTCGTCATTCCTGTAAATTTCAATTTCCTTAATCAAGGCTGTGACCACATTTCTCTTTTCTTCGTCATTTATTATATTATAAACGCAGTCGAAATTCACCATGATTTTGTAAATATTCTCAAGAGTAATTGCCTGTTGCTTAATTGCATCTCGCCGAAGTCTGGCATCTTCGATTTTTTCCTCCAGCTCAACAATGACATCATATAGGGAATCTAACCGCAAGGTCATATCATGGAGCTTTCGTTCCCGGTATTTTGCATCAGCAGGGAGACTGTCAATTTCCCGTTCCAATCTTGTTTTATTCAGATCAACTTCCTTCAGCTTTGCCTGATAGCCCTCCAGTTCTTTATCCACTGCTTTCGTGTCAATCTGAACGCCAATCCGTTTTTTAATGGCCTGGGCATATTCCTCATTCCTTACGATCTCACGAATTGCCTCAATGACCATCGGTTCAATATCGGTCTTTTTCAGCATTGCCTTATATTCACAATGCTTACCCCTGACCATCCTATTCCGACTACATACATAATAGTAAATTTCTTTGTAAGTGCCATCTTTATTTGTCCATGCGTGTTTATTCGTATACATGGGACTTCCACAAACCGGGCATTTCAGCAGACCTGATAACAAATGAACTCGATCCCGCCCAATTTTTGACGGTTGCTTTACTCCGGTTCTAAGACGCTTGGCATGAGCCTTTTCCCATACCTCCTCACTAACGATTCCTTTATGCTGTCCCTCTGTCAGAATGTAATCGTCATTTCTTTTCATCTGGTAATCGTTTTTTGTGCCTTTGACTTTTTCCTTCGTTCTCCGTCCATAGGCAATTTTACCGCAATAAACCGGGTTATCCAATATCAGTTTAATAAAATGTCCTGTCCAATCCTCTAATGTGCCATTCTGCCTCGGAATTTTCCGTATACCTTGTAAGTTCAACTGATTCGCAATACCACCCAAACCGATTTCCGATGAAGTATATAATTCAAAAATCTTCCGTATTGCCACAGCCTCTGTTTCTTCAATCATCAGCTTGTTATCTTCCAGTGTATATCCGTAGGGAGCAAAGCCACCATTCCATCCACCTTGCCGTGCCTTTTCGCGCCGTCCGTTCATCGTCTGCTCGATAATATTCTCACGCTCAATCTCAGCCACAGCAGATAGTACAGAAATCAAAAGTTTTCCGCTTGTCTGAGAGGAATCAATCCCTTCTTCTATGCAAATCAGATTTACACCATAAGATTGAACCAACTCCAAAGAGTTAAGTATATCTGCTGCATTACGGCCAAACCGTGACAGCTTATACACTAAAATATAGTCAATGTCCAAGCCATCCTCAATATCTCTGAGCATTTTTTGAAAGGCAGGCCGTCCCTCAATGGATTTACCGGATTTACCGGCATCTTCATAAGTATCAACAATGATCATTTCCTCACGATCCGCAAATCGTGTCAGCATATTTTTTTGACCTTCCAGGCTGTATCCGTCCACTTGCATCTCTGTGCTGACCCTCGGATACAAAACACAGCGTTTTCCATATCGATTCATAATTCATACCTCCAAAATTTACTTTTGGAAAATATCCTATGTAAAGCTGCGATTCTCACGCAGCTCCGTCAACCTCGCCCAGCACTCTCATACCATATTTCTCGATGATATGTGCCAGCGAAGTGATAAACGCTTCAAATTTTTGTTCCGCCAGAAGTTCTTCTGACCGGATTTCATCTGAAGGAATCAATGCGCTTTTATTCTGGATATTCTCCATTCAGAATCACCTCCGCAATTCCTAACGAAATTATAACTCTACTTGCACAGCCTGAAAATGATACGGCCTTTTGGCACTTTTATGTAATCCCCAGACTGCACAAGAGCGTCTTGTTTATATTTTCCATGTCATCCTTGTTTAGATGACCAATATAGTTTTTTAACCTCGACTTGTCGATTGTTCTGATCTGTTCCAGCATAACAACAGATGGTTTCACCAAACCGCATCTGTCATTTAAGTGGTAATGCGTGGGGAACTTTCTGCTTTTTTTGCTTACACTGGTAATTGCTGCAATAATAATCGTAGGACTGAAACAATTTCCTACATTGTTTTGAAGAATGAGTACAGGACGAGAGCCACTTTGTTCGGAGCCGATACCAGGACTTAAATCAGCCGAATATATGTCACCTCGATGGAATTTTTCAAACATCACTCTCGCCTCCTTAATATCTTAATACTTAAACAGCCGCACCAGTCTGAAAGAAATCTTCCGATAAAAACCTGGTGCGGCTACTGTTATTCTGTTCGGATTACTCGTCACATTTGCCACGCCCCCTGACGATGGGAACACAACAGGTCTCCGCTGGCGCGGCTGTCATAACTCCGCAGCATCGTTCGTATCGTGTGCCGCAGGGTTCCCCCCAAGTCTTTGGCGGGCCGTGAGGAAGTATCTTTAAGCCCCCATGCAGTCATCGCGCCGAATCTGCCACAATCCGTTTTATGAAATCGTAGATCGCTCCGAAGCAGTTCTTTCATCACCTCCCTGACTGCTCCATCTTCGCGGCGTTTCATATTCGCTCATACATGGGTTATGTACCTGTTGTGCTGTCTATTCGATTGTCAATGTACCGATGAAGGAGGAAAACTTGTCCTTCTTATTAACACTGACAAAAAAGGCAAAAAACAGGCGCATCAAATGAAACTTTATCAAAAATATTTTCCGAGCTGCTTTAAACCACACCGGATGCTGTCCCGGACACGGCTTGGGTCTACACCTTCTACTTCAGCAATTTCATTTACCGTCATTCCCAGGTAGTATCTGGCATAAATCCTCTTTGCCTGTTTCTCCGGCAGCTTCATCACAGTAGCATAGACCTGCTCCTGAAACTGTTTTTCCTCCAAAACCATCTCCGGTGTTTGCGGCTTCAACAGCACCGCATTTTCAATGCCGTTGTCACAGTCCAGGGAGTAATGCGCCTTATAGCGATACATTTTCCGTTCATAGGCGGCCTCTGCTCGCTCGGCAGCTCGGATCGTCTCCAGCACATCTTCTGCTACTTCTACAAAGTGATCGGTTTTATAAACATCGGGATACAACTCCCGAAGGTTGATTTTCTTCATTATGTACCTCCATTTCGATTCACGGGTGATTGACAAGTGAATCGAAAGGAGGTGGGGAACGGCATCGGCAAACAACTGGATCATCTCTGAAAAAATGGCAACAAAAAACGCCAGATTTCCGCGATGGAAAACTGGCGCGCCAAAAACAACCACTATTATGCCGAATTACATAGAACGATAATGCCGATACAATATTATACTTGCCCGGAGGAGGAGCAATGCTTTTTTTAACTGATGTAGATCATGTGAGCTTTGAAAAAGCAAACGGGACACGGTAAATTAACCTCCAATCGGCTACCGTGTCCCTGCAAGTCGTCATTGGTTTGTGCAAACGCAAAGAAACGGCGGCTCTGAAAATCAAAGCCGCCGTTTCAAATGGGCGTGTCAAATTGTCTGCTCTACGACGGCTTTTTTTCTTTTGCCGTCGCCCGGCAGATGGTATCTTTATTTAGTTGCTGACTAAGGCTTTAATTTTACGGATTAAATCAAAATCCGTTTTGCAGCAGAAACCACCATAGTACAGTTTGGCTTTTTGCTCTAATGTTCTACTGTCATCGCCAGACATTAGCAGAAAAGGCGTTCTCAAACCTTTATGACGGATTTTTTCAAGCAAATCCAACCCCGTGCCATCTTTCATGTTGAAATCGGAACAGATTGCATCAACTGTGACTGCTTGAAGTATGTCCAATGCTTCCTTGACGCCCGTGGCCTTAATCGTATCAAAATCGCCCGATAACACAGATGACAGGACTTGCAGATATTCCGTGTTATCATCCACTACCAATATTCGTTTCATATCATTCTATCGTTTATCCCACAGTAATCTGGATCGCGCCCGAATAGTCTGTGCCGGTGATTCCGATGTAGTTCGCTCCAGCTTGAAGCTGAACGGCAACGCTTCCGCTGGCAGATTCAGAAAGCACTTGCTCCTCCAAGTCCGGGGAGATGTAAATGAGTTGACAGTCCCCATCAAGAGAATCAAACTGGTATCGGATTACAATTTCACGGCACTCATTTTCCTTGAGGTCGGTGTCAGCAACCAAAATATCCTGTCCGTTAAATCCAGTTACAGAAGCGTCATAGGTGGCCAGAAAAGCGTCGTTGTCCGAAGTCCGGCTGCCCTCAAAAGACTGATAAGGGGTTATAAGAGCGTTGCTTTTCCCAATCACTACATCATCACCTAATTGCTCTGCTCCTTCCCTGAGATTTTCACTTAACCTGTCGAGGCCGGAGCAGGCAGTACAGGCCAGTAAAGAAACAGCAATCAGGCAACATCCAATAATTCCTCCAATTTTCCGCATAGCAATTTCCTCACTGAACGAAAGTAAGGAACACGGCAAGCGCAACAATTCCCACCATCAGTAACGCCCAAAACGCGCTGATTGCCGTGGATGCGATATTGATAACGCTGCGGCTTTCCTTGCTCCGCACACATACCACCGAAAGGATCAGGCCCAGCAGGACAAAAACGATATTGGCTCCGGCCCAAGCGGTTCGGACTCTGTCCGACAGCGAAAGGTGCAGGAACGACGGGGCAAGAGCCGCCAGCGGCAGGATGCTCACAATGAGCGCAGCGATACTAACTGATTGAAGTTTTTTCCTTTCCATAGTTTTACCTCATTTCTTTTTTCCCAAATTGGGTGACAGCCAATGCGAGAAACAGACCAAACACGACTATCGCGCACGGCAGGAACGGAAACATCGAAAAAGCGGCATCGGAAGTTTCTGCTGTAAAGTCATGGAGAGAGCAGGAAACGAGATAACCGCTGTAACAGTACGGGTAGACGATCCACAGCGGCGTATTCGCAACCAATACACCGGGAATCACAAGCAGCAAATTTAATCCCACAGAAAGAAGCGGTTTTTCAAACAGCACGGTGATGGCCCACATAGCCGCAATGCACGGCAGCATAGTCAGAAACAGCCCCAAGCACCATTTCAGAAGATATAGGATCGGCAAGGTTTCTGTTACTCCCATTGTCTGTGTCGCAATCAACCCGGCGATTACAAACACGACAAGAAATACCACCACTTCCATGAACAGATAAAAGGTAAGCACACAGAACTTTGCAATGGATAATGTGCAGCGGCTGGCCGGCAGCGCCAGCATTTTCAGAATCCCGTTATTTCCTGTTTCTCGTCCTGCAATCATCACACAGACTACAATCATGCTGAACGGGAGCAGATAGTAAGCGTAAACAAGCGCACTTTGAATGAACATGGCAGGCCACGCATTGGTATATTCCGGCGTAAAGTAGTTGCTCAAATTCGCAACCCCGGAAACCACCACCAATAAAGGCGCAATGAAAATCAGGGGTACGATTTTGGAGCGTTTTACTTTTATAAACTCTATTTTGAGTAAATCCAAAAAACTCATTTCTTATTATCCCTCCTTACTCGTAGCGTCTGTACTTCGCCAGCCACAATCCAACACCAAGGAACAACAGCGTTTCTGCCAAAGCGACGAGAGCAACCGTAGGATCAGGCTGGGCGCTCATGGCTACCGCAGGTTTCAGAATAATCACAAAAGGATGCACCATCAGTAGCGCCAGCTCCGAATTTGCAAGAGCCATACCACTTAGAAAACCGGCAACACCAATTCCAAGCGGCACCCACATATTTTCAAAGCGAGAGGAAATCAGCAGCATAAACGACAGTACCGGCATGGATGTGAGAAAAGAGTATCCGGCAAAGCCTACCAGCGTACCCATCTCAAACGCCCCGTCCGGCAAGTCCGTCATACCAATTTGTGCAAGTGTCAAGTTTTGCAGTACGATTGCAACCAAAAACATGACCGTCAGAATTAGGAATTTGCACAGATATATGGCTGGAACGCTGATGGGAAGCATATACATCTTCTTTACAGCGCTTCCCTTGAACTCCATGTTATAGATCATGCAGGTAGCAACCACGATGCCGAACAGGTTCAGCACCATAATCATACCGTAGAGCTGGGTCAGCAAGACATCCATCGGAGCCAACGGCAGATTCAGAAGCGTGTCTTTCCTCACGAGGAAGTTCACAAATGCGTAGGCAGCTCCCAAGACACCAACGGCCAGCAGCACGGGAATCACGCCGGTTCGCTTTTCTTTCCGAAGTTCGATTGCCAGCGTTTTCATAATTTTGCCCTCTGCTTTCTGTCCATGTTGTCTTTCTCGACCATAGAAAGGAACACATCCTCCAGATTGTCCGCAGCAAAGCCTGATTGCAAGGCGTATTGGCGTAGATTGTTCATGCTACCTTCAAACAGCAACCGCCCATGGTTGAGAATTCCGATGTCATCCGCGATCAATTCGATTTCAGACAACATATGGGACGAAATTAGCACCGTGCAATCGTAAAGGTCGGGCAACGATTTCACTAGATTACGGATCTCGTGAATGCCGGACGGGTCAAGTCCATTGGTGGGTTCGTCCAGGATCAAAATAGGCGGACGCCCCAGCAGTGCCCCAGCAAGGCCCAAGCGTTGCTTCATTCCCAGCGAATACTTTTTTGCCAGCCGGTCGCCAAACTCAGTCAGCCCTACCAGTTCCAGAGCATCCTCCACATCGGCTTTCGGCAGTCCCAAAATGCGGCGGATAATATCAAGATTTTCCCGCCCGGTCAGGTTTGCGTAGAAAGACGGCGCTTCGATGAAAGAGCCGATCTCTTTGAGAATGGCAATCCGATCATTCGGGAACTGCTTCCCATCAATAGTAAAGCTGCCCTTTGTCGGCGCGGTCAGGCCCAGCAACATTTTCATGGTCGTAGATTTCCCCGCACCGTTGGGACCGAGAAAACCATAAATGCTGCCCTTGCGAATATGAAGCGAAACATTGTTGACCGAGATGAAATTTTTGTACTTCTTTGTCAACTGTTCCGTTGTGATGATATAGTCCATAGAAACATCTCCTTTCGATGCTTTTATGGTACAGCTTCAACCTGACATCTACATTCTCCCGTCCTTACTTTTACCTTACTTTTTAATGGACAAGATCGCAGAATGGACAGCCTATGATATAATAGAAACAAAGAAAATCAGATTGGAGAGGATGCTATGGATAATTCTTTTTTACATAGTAAAAGGCTCCTGTTGGTAGATGACGAACAGGAACTATTGAAGATGGTATCAGATATATTGAAAGATGCAGGATTTGAAACTGTCCTTACTGCTATGTCGGTCAAAAAAGCTATTTTGACCGCAAAAGAGGAAACTCCTGATTTAATTGTTTTGGATGTCATGCTGCCAGATGGGGACGGCTTTTCTTTGATGCAGCAGCTCCGCACCTTTACTAATGTGCCGGTCATTTTCTTAACAGCAAAGGACGAGACAGCAGACAAATTATCGGGATTGGGACTTGGTGCAGACGACTACATTTCTAAGCCCTTTATGCCGCAGGAATTGTTACTGCGTATCTATGCGGTGCTGCGGCGAACCTACAAAGAGGATTCGCCGCTGCTTGTTTTAGATGGATGTACGATTGATTTCAGCCGGGCCGAAGTCCATAAGGGCAGCGAGATTATCTCCCTGACAGCCAAAGAACATACTTTACTTGAAACGCTTGCCCGTAATGCCGGAAAGATCGTTACCGTAGATGCGCTTTGCGAAGCCTTGTGGGGGGATAACCCATTCGGCTACGAAAACAGCCTCAATGCTCATGTGCGGCGTGTCCGGGAAAAGATTGAAACCGATCCCTCAAAACCTGTATCCCTGATAACTATTAAAGGTTTGGGCTATAAGCTGATAGCAAGGAAGTAATGCCATGAGATCATTTGCACATTATATATCAAAACATCTTATATCTTTCGCTACTTTTATTCTGATACTACTGTTTCTTAACGCAGTGGTATTCGGCCTGACATTTCAAAAGGTTGTGACCGAGGATTATGGAACTTCATCCCCGCACCCCATGTTGGAAATGACCGCTGCTGCCGCCACACCAGAACGATTATCAGATGACGCAGCGCAAAAGCTCCGGCAGAATCATATTTGGGCAATCTACTTAAACGCTGATGGGCAGTGTTATTGGTCGGTTGATTTGCCCGATGAAGTGCCAAAAAGTTACACTATTCAAGATGTCGCATTGTTTTCAAAAGGATATATTGAAGATTATCCGGTTTTTGTCTGGAACACCGATGATGGACTGTTGGTATTGGGTTATCCAAAAGACAGCTATACAAAACTCACCAGCAATTACTATTCCATTTCAGCACTTCGACGGCTCCCCGTCTTTGTGCTTGGAATGTTGGGATTGGATGTACTGTGCCTCTTTTGTGCCTATTATTTCTCCAAACGCAAAATCATCCGTAATACCGAACCGATCGTATCTGCCGTGGAAACTCTGGCAGATGGAAAGCCAGTCTCACTTCATATCAGCGGAGAACTGTCGGATATTGCAAGCAGCGTAAACAAAGCTTCTTCCATTTTGAATCGGCAAAATGAAGCACGGGCGAACTGGATCAGCGGCGTTTCCCATGACATCCGCACACCGCTCTCCATGATTATGGGGTATGCGGGCCGCATTGCGGAAAATGAATCTGCCAGCAAGACCATCCAAGAACAGGCTGAAATAGTACGGAAGCAAAGCGTAAGAATCAAAGAACTGGTGCAGGATTTGAATTTAGTCTCACAGTTGGAATATGAAATGCAGCCGCTTCACAAAGAGATGGTTCGCTTATCCAAATTGCTGCGATCCTATGTAGCAGACCTATTGAACATGGGAATTTCCGATAGCTATAATATTGGAATTGAAATTGCTAATGACGCTGAAAACACTATGTTAGAATGTGATGCCAGATTGATTTCACGAGCCGTGAATAATCTTGTTCAAAATAGTATGAAGCACAACCCGCTGGGATGTAGGATTCTGTTATCTTTAAGACGGATGGAAAATACCATTCAGCTTATTGTGCAAGACGATGGTATAGGACTCTCCGAAGAAAAACTACAAGAACTAAAAGAAAAACCTCATTATTTAGAAAGCACAGATGAGCGCTTAGATCTTCGACATGGGCTGGGGCTTGTTTTGGTTCGACAAATTGTAGCGGCACATGAAGGGACTATGACCATTGACAGTAAGATTAACTGTGGATGTAAAATCATCTTGACTTTTGACTCTACAGATACAATCCCAAAAGCCCATTTGAGTTAAGTCAAAAGCATTTTGGATATTTATCACTAGCACAAAAGAAGCCGGAAATCTGAAAAGGTCTCCTGCTTCTTTTGCATCCAAAGACAACTCTGCGAAATACTCCTCTAAAGCTACTGCAATAGATGGGGCGCAAGGTCCTGTGCCAGAAGCACTTTGATACCTTGCGCCCTTTGCTTATTCTATCCTAAAAATACTTTGCCAGCTGCTTCAGACCGCGCCGGATACTGTCACGGATACGGCTTGGGTCTACACCCTCCGCTGCGGCGATCTCGCTCACACGCATACCCAGATAATACCGGGCATAGATCCGCTTAGCCTGCTTCTCCGGCAGAGCCATTACAGCGGCATAGAGCTGCTCCCGCAGCTGCTTTTCCTCCAGGAGCATTTCCGGTGTCTGGGGCTTCATCAGGATCGCATTTTCAATGCCGTTGTCGCAGTCCAGGGAGTAATACGCCTTATAGCGATACATCCTCCGGTCATAGGCAGCTTCTGCACGCTCAGCGGATTGGATCGTTTCCAGCACATCTTCTGTTACTTCTACAAAGTGATCATTTTTGTAAACATCGGGATATAAGTCCCTAAGATTGACTTTCTTCATTATGTACCTCCATTTTGATTCACGGGCGATTGACGAGTGAATCGAAAGGAGGCGGAGATCGGCATCTACATACTTCGGGAGCTTTCCCGAAAAATCGACAATAAAAAGCGCCAGCTCCCCGCAATGGGAAACTGGCGCAACAAAAATGACTATGATTCTTCTGCTTTAGTTGGAATGATAATGCCGATAGGTAGTCATATCTCCCCGGAGGAGGGGCAAGGCTTTTTTTAATTGGTGTAACTCATGGGTACTATGAATGACGAAAATTGACATGGCGGTATCCTCCTAAATACCGCCCTCCTGATCGCATGAGCATCGTCGGAAAAGCAAAAAGAAACGGCGGCTCTGATTTTTCTCAAAGCCGCCGCTTCATAGGCGCGTGGAAATGTGTCTGCTGTACGACGGCTTTTTTTCTTTTGCCGTCGTCCGGCAGAATAAAAGATATTTTTTAGTTCTTTAATTCTTCACAATGGATATCTGAAATATATTTCTAGTTTTTCACCATTTTATTCTCAATAGCTGTAAATATATCATCATCAAATCTTGAAAATTGATTAATTTTTACATCGCTTTTTAAATAAACTGTCCAGCAACCATTTGTACACAGATAAATTGTCTTTAATTCTATAATTTTTCATGCTCCTATAAATTCTAAAACTCATACTTTCCAATCTGTGAAAAATTATTATTCTGAACATAATAAACCGCATTTTCCTCTGCCGAGTAAACAAAAGAAACTCTTGTTGCCCAGATCCCTTCTTGACAAACAGCTTGAAGAATAGAAAACGCATTATTAACAGTAAAATGATTCCCATATATATTTAGCATTTTAGAAGCCTTTTCATATCGGTCATCTTCTGGCATAACAAACGGCCTTGTGCTTTCGGGAGCCAGTATTGAATAATTTGTAATCAATGAGTATCTTCCCTCATCTTCCCTCCATCCAATCCCAGGCTCAACAACCAGTGTACGACCATGTTTGTCGGATAACATGGCCTGCATAGTAGCATCAGCTGCATAAACTATTTTTCTTTCTTTTAGAATTTGCAGTACATCGTCAAAACTGACTTCTGCCTGAATAAACTTCTCCACTAGGTCTGCAATTGTTATACAGTCTTTTGAATCTTGATAAGTTCCACTCAAATTTCCATGAACATATAACAATGTTCCAACATTTCCATTACGATTTACACCATGATAAGAATGTCTCATTCCATCAGGTCGCATGATTCCAATATAAAAACAATCTTTTGTATTTATTACTTTGTGATTCCACTCCACAATGTCAATATCAAAATTAAAACCGGTAATTATGTTATCACCGCGGTAAACAAATCGAGTACACATAGTCATTTCCTTTCTTATGGTTTATTTTTTCATATTATACTGTCAAATCAATCTGTTTTCTATCTACTAAACGGTACCGAATCAATTTCTGTATAACAAAAGCAGGGGGCAATTCACCCCCTGCAAATTTATTTCTGATAAATAATTTTACGAATGGCATATACAGACAGGAAATACTTTTCAGATAATTTTTCAACAGAGGATCCCTTTTGGAATTCCTCTATAATCTGTTGGTTTCGTTGTTGCAATTCTTGTCGATAGCCAGAAATCTCTCCCCATCTCTTTTGATGCAATTGATTAGTTGGAACATAGATATAACCACCCTGAATGTAATTCTGTAATTCCTTAACCAGTGCATTGGGAAGAATATCTTTCGCATTGATGTATTTCATGCAGGCTTCCTCCTTGAGATAATCGTCAAGTAACAAAGCCAGCAATTTATTTTGCGACAATTCTTACTCCATGCAAATGTCGCAATCTACTGGCTTTGCATGGAGGAATACTTCGTTGAGTTTTGTCATTAAACACCACTTCTTTCTATGCAGTAAATATTTATAATCATATCACGACAGTAGTTTATCTGCAATAACAATACACTACCCATATACGGCTTAATAACACAAATATATTTTAGATAAAAATACATCGAATTTTCCGTGATTCCCCCCATCTCTATTTTCGGTATAATCAAGCCTGTTAACCGGCATAATAAGGTTATTCCTTTGTGCAAATCGGCACGATAGAATATACTTGAGGTGAATGATTATGCCGATTGATGATTTGACTGCCTTAGGGCAAAAAATGCGGGAAGCCCGAAAGAAAAAAGACCTGACACAGCAGGAGCTTGCGGATCTGAGCCATGTATCTGTCAAGCAGATCGCCAGCATTGAAAAGGGACAAATCAATCCGTCCTATTTGATTTTGAAGGCATTGGCAAAGGTGCTTCCGCTCTCTCTGGACACTCTGATCAATCCAGATGTTTCTCCAGAAGATGAGGGAGCCAATCAGATGAAGATGCTTTATTGTAGCTGTCCGTCAGAAATGCGTGAAACCCTCTTGCACCATACACAGGAGACTGCGAAAGAACTAACAGAATTATCCGAAAAATTTGAAACGAATTGAGCCGGTGAGTGAAATTTGACTGTTTCCTCACTGGCTCCTTTCATTTCTGCAAAGAAAGGGGCAAGCAATGCCGGTGTTAATACACACCGACCCGCAGAGCGCAAAATCCCTCCGTGATTTTCCTCTGCGCTTGCTTGTTGAGGGCAGCGCCCCCAAGCCCCTTTGAACACAGAATTTCATTCTGTGGCTGCGCGTTCTGCGAA
>ERZ1027261.111-NODE-111-length-13629-cov-7.738765_pt1 | contig 13629 bp, 8 predicted proteins | sample MGYA00519259_ERZ1027261 | MGnify/ENA primary metagenome ERZ1027261 (study PRJEB26926, sample SAMN06164801) | human gut metagenome | biome: ENVO:00009003; feature: ENVO:2100002; material: ENVO:00002003 | host: Homo sapiens | place: USA | collected 2012 ... | reverse complement strand
CGTCTTTTTCCTTGGGCGGAAAGATGTCCTTTTTCTTTTCATCCGGTCGGGTATACGGACTTTTCCTTGGCGGGTACGCTCGAACAGTTCCTGCCGCTGTGCTTCAGAAGTGGCGTCGTGAACAAAGGCTATCTCCGATTCCGGCACACCCTTTGCCAGCAGCACATTTCTTATTTCATCATATACATTGAATTTCCCGGCTTTGGGAGTGCCAACATCACAAAAGACAAGCTGCGTGGAAGCAGAGGCGGCGGTGTCCTTCCAAACCTGATAAACATCCTCAATGCAGACACTCAACTTACTTCCTGTACCATCCGCATCCGGTCGAATCAGGCGCGGGTCAATCGCCATCAGGCGGGCCTCACCGGTCAGCTTCAGCATATTATCTTCTTCCGGCTTCACTCGGCCGGTTCGGATTGCTTCCGCCCGCAGAATAAAATCGGCCATGATCGCCTGCTGTGCGGGTGTGGCTTCCACCGAAACAATCTCCGCTTTACCAGTGCGAACAGCCGGGAGTCCGGGAATATCCAACATATCCGCTGTTTTGATGTCAGCGACCTCACGAAAGACAGCCATCAGTTCAGGGAGATTGTAGAAACGGACGAAGCGATCACGCATCCGATAGCCGCCGCCCTCCGGCTTCAATTCCAGCACAGAGGCTTTCTTTGCAAAATGGGCGATCCAGGTATCGAAGTAGGACCAGCCGAAGCGTTCCAACTCCTGCGGCTGCAAATACCGCTGCATGACGAACAGTTCGGAAATCGAGTTACTGATTGGCGTTCCGGTCGCAAATACTACGCCGCGCCCCTGATTCGTTTCCTGTAAATACTGGCATTTGAGCAGCATATCAAAGGCGCGTTGACTGCTTGAGGTTGTAATACCAGCCACATTCCGCAGCTTCGTAAAGACAAAGCAGTTTTTGAAAAAGTGGGCCTCGTCCACCATCATCATATCTACGCCGAGCTGCTCAAAGGTCAGCAGATCGTCTTTCTTTTCCTCGGCAGACAGCTTTTTCAGCCGCTCATCCAGATTTTTGCGGAAAATGACCATCTGCTTGACGGACCAATTCTCGCCATTTTCGCTCTTGATTTCATGGATTGCATTTTCAATATCGTTGATCTGCCGTTCCAGCATAGCAATCTGCCGCTCTGTGGAGATTGGGATTTTCTCAAATTGGCTGTGCGCCAGAATCACTGCGTCATATTCTCCGGTGGCGATTTTAGAAATGTAGCGGTTGCGGTTTTTGGGAGTAAAATCCTCTGCGGTGGATACCAAAAGGTTTGCGTTGGGGAAAAAGCGGTAGAACTCTGTTGCCCACTGGCCCACCAGGGGATTGGGAACCACAAACACCGCCTTGTGGATCGCTCCCAGGTTCTTGAGGTACATCCCGGCGGCAATTAAAGCAGCGGTCTTTCCGGCGCCTACCTCATGTGCGGCAAGCCCCGTCCCGGTATAGATGACACGGGCAGCAAAATCAAGCTGGTGCTTCCGCAGCTTCATCTCCGTGTTCATGCCGGGAAATACGAGATGGCTCCCATCAAACTCACGGGGGCGAACCGTGTTGAAGGTTTCATTGTAGATACGCAGAAGCCTATCCCGGCGCTCCGGTTCTTTCCAAACCCAGGACGCAAATGCTTCCTGAATCTGTTGCTGCTTGGCACGGGCAATCATGGTTTCCTGTGCGTTGACTACATATTTAACCGACTTGTTGCCCTTTTCGTTGATGTATTCCTGCCGGTCACGGACAGTAGTGGACTGCATATTAAGGCAATCCTCAAAAATTTCATAAGCATTTTTCCGCTTGGTTCCGAAAGTCTGGTTGACCATTACGGAATCCGGTTCCGCATTTTTATTGGTGACACGCCAGGTCGTGGTATAGGAGAAATACTCAATGTCAATGCGGTGCCGGTTGTCGCCGCCCTCGATGACCTTTTCATATCCGCTGGTCTGGAAGGTTTCATACATGAATTGGCGGTAATACTCAATGGGAACCCAGATGGCACCCATATTCACTTCGATGTCGGCAGGAGTCAGCGGCTCCGGCTGTACTTCCTCCAAAGCCTCTACATTCCGGGCAAAGAGTTCCGGTTCTTCCGCTGCCTTCTGACGTGCGTAGAGCAGTTTATCCCGCACATGACCACTGAGATATTCTTCTGCAAGTTCCCATCCTTCCAGCGGATTACCGTAGTATTTCTGGGGATTGAGATAGATGCGAGTATCCAGCTCTTGCACCAACTCCTGTGGGGCTTTTCCTGTCAGGAAGGACATATAGGGCAGATCCACCCGCAGCTTGTGATTCAGGCAGATTTGAAGGGCGTCCTCGGCGGTGTCTGCATGGTTGACCTGACGGAAAGGACGGATGGTGGCTTTAGTGAAGATCGCTGATTTATCCCAACCGGTCTTGTCTTTCCGCTCATCCTCGATAGAGCGCAGCAAGGGGAATTGGTCATCATCAGAAAAAGCGAGGATGTTTCCTTTGCTGTTGATGGCTCCATACTTTGCAACGAAGCGGTCATATACCTGATTGAGTGTGTCCTGTACTTTCTGGAGATCAACCGGGTCATACTCATGGGACTGGATGTTGATAACCTCCAGCAGCGCAGTACGGATTTCGCACAATCCCTTGATTCTTTCGGCCTTCATGCCGGTGTAAGGCTGCGGGATCAGCTTATCTTTTTCACAGAAGAAGATCTCGCCATTCCGCACAACATAGGTGAAGTTTTTGGTTCCGGCCGGAGCGTCCTCATACTCTGTATTGCTTTCTTCCGGTTCGTCTGCCTCAATTTCTTCATCTGGCTCTGCTGTGAAACGGGCGTACAGGGAGTCAACCGCTTGGGTAAGATGCTGGTTCAGGTCAAAATCTTCCGGGGCAACACAGGCCGTCCCATCTTCGTTGCCGTACATATTCCGGCTGCTCACCATCTCGCCCATGAGCATTTCGGGATTATCTTTGAAATAGCGGTTATAGGCGATCCATTTACTGCGGTCCAGGTCAGTTTCAATCCAGGACGGAAGATTCGCGCGATCAAGTTCTATGGGCTGCGTTCTCTTTTTCAAGAAAACAACATCCGCTGTTACATCGGTTCCCGCCAAAGCCTTGAACGCTGTGTTGGGTAGGCGAATGGCGCCGATGAACTCTGCCCGCCGTGCGATATATTCCCGAAGGCTCTCGTCCTTGCGATCCATAATTCCTTTGCTGGTGATAAAGGCAATGATGCCGCCCGGTTTCGCAAGATCCAGGGACTTGATGAAGAAATAGTCATGGATGTACGGGTTCAGGTCATTGTAGCGCCGGTCATAGATTTTAACGGAGTTGAACGGGATATTGCCCAGAATCACATCAAAGCTGTTGTCCTCAAATTTGGTGGCTTCATATCCCATGATGGAAATATCCGCATCAGGATAAAGCTGCTTTGCGATTCTGCCGGTGATGGAATCCAACTCTACGCCAAACAGCTTGCTCCCTTGAAACTGCTCCGGCAGCACAGAATAGAAGTTGCCGGTTCCCATACCGGGGTCCAGGATTTTTCGGTCAGGGCCGCCCTCGAAGCCAAACCGTTCCAGGGCGCGGTAAATGTGCCGGATCAGGTCAGGCTCGGTGTAGTAGGCTGTGATGGTGGAGTTCATGGCCGCCTTGTATTCCACATCAGTCAGCAGGGACTTCAATTCCTGATATTCGTTCTCCCAACCAGAGGCCGTACTGGAGAAAGCGTTGGCAAGCCCGCCCCATCCGACATAACGGGCAAGGATGATTTGTTCTTCCGGTGTCGCTGTCCGCTTTTCCAGCTCAATCTGCTTGAGCAGCTTGATTGCCATGACATTGTTTTTATATTTGGTTTTTGCTCCACTTGGATACAGGTCATAGTCCTCAGAAAAACGGAAGTTGTGTGCGGCGACCTGCGGCGCCGCAGGCGGCTCACGAAGGGGCGCCAGATCAGTGGGGGTGGCTTCATCCATAACAGCGGGCGCCTCTGCTGCTGTACCATCGCCCATTCGTACAAAGGCGCGAATGGGGCGCAGTTCTTCCAGCTCTTTTTCCAGCCGGTATTGCGTGTCCTCCAGATCGTCCATGTCGGCAGCTTCTTGGGGGGAGAGAATAGCCCCACCGTCCATGCGCCGCACATAAGCGTCAAATTCCCGCGTAATATCTTCAAGGTCATTTTGTACCCGGAGATAGTCGGGATTGGGCTGCTCATCCACCACGGCTTGGTACAGGGCCGAGCCATCCTCGGTCAAATACCCCCATACAATTTCCTCATTGGGATATTGCCCTTGCAGATAGCGGAGCATCTGGGTTGCGATACCTTGGCGGCGGTAGTCCTCCAAGACTTCAATCATGCTGATATGGGGCCGCCCCTCAAAAATGCTGTACCGGATGGTTCCAACTGTCAGCTCACCTCGGACCGCCTGCATCAGCATATCAATCTGCCCATGATGGGCGTCCAGGGCTTCATCTAAAATCTGTGTTTCCTCTGCTTCATCGTGTTCCCAGGGAGCCATACGGGTTTCATAATCGTCAATTATTTCTTTGGTTATCCCTTCCGGCTTTTCCGGGAGCAGATCATACAGCTCTCGCATTTTAGCTATCTGTGCATGGATGCTACCCGCCCACAAATGCTTTTCGTGCTGATGGCCTTCACTTAGAAAATACTCGCAGTCCGCTTTAAGGCGCCCTAAAAGGCCATATTCAAAACTGTAATCATACGGTTCTGTTTCTCCCTCAAGCGGCTCATCGGTTTCCGGCTCCGGCAGACTGACAACAGGGGTTTCCAGATAGCGGCCTTCATCCACCAGGCGTTGCACGACACCGGCAGCCCGCGCCCAGGACAGCTTTGTCTCCTGTGTTTCGCCCTGCTCATCCTGCCATTCGATAGTGACACCTTCACTATTGAACATGGCGTATTTCACGCCCATTTCATCACCGGAGAACCCTTCATATCCATATAGCTTTTTTAGGAAAGTAGTAAATTCTGATCCGGTGGGGTGGGTCTGAGCAAACTCGTAGATTTGTTCTTTTTTTCCTGCGGTAAGGGGGCCTCTTTGCATGACACGCTCAACAAGCAGATCTTCCGTACTCTTTTCCAAGGACAGAAGGGAGAGCTGCTCCGGCTGTTCTTCTTCCACGACCGGAACAGCTTCAACAGCCGGGCGCAAATCCACATCGACTTCTTCATCATTGACCATCATAGCGGCCCGCACCGGCTCATAGCCTTGGCTGCGGATATTGTTCAGCCAGGTGGCAAAGAAACTGTTGAACCCGTTGATTGCTTTCTCGTATGCGGGGTCGTCGGGATCAGCCTCGTTATATACACCAATGCCGCTGTTCTCATAGCTGAAAGCCCGAAGTGTCCCAGCCTCTTTGTCGATTTGGAAATCCATATAAGGGTCATACATCCGGTCGCCGTTCTGCATATAGTAATGCTCCATGCAGTAATGGGAACCGTATTTATGGTGAATGACCAGAGGATAGTAGGCTTCTCCGGCCTCCAGCCGCAGATACTCATATTGACCGGACACAATCTCCGGGAATAACTCTTGAAAGCGGCGGAAATTCTTGTGCGCCGTCGTGTTTCCTTTGACGGGCGGCGGTGTAGGCTGCTCCGCTGTATCTGTGGGGAGAGCCGTTTCGGGGGCCTCCACAACAACATGGGGATTTTCGTCAGGAACGGATGCAGGTTCGTCACCGGCTGCTGGTGTGTCGTTTTCCATTTGAACAATCGCCTGCGGCTTGACCGGTTCCACTACGGTTTCTCCGGCTTCATAGGCAACAGCATCCAGAACATAATCAAAATCCGCTTCTCCAATGGTCATTTGCCGGTGAGGACCGCCCATTTCATCAACTTCATCAGGGATGTTATAATCCCCGATGGGATCAGGCTGCTCCTCTACAACAGGATTGGGATAGTCGCCATCCTCGATCATGGCATCCAGTAAAAACGCCAGCCCGTTCCAGGGAATGTAGGTATAGCCTTCATCAAAGAAAAATGAAATGCCATCTTCACCATGCAACCGGGTACGATAGAGAAGATCGCCCTGATATTCACGGTCGCCATAGGGAGTAAAGAGAGCCGCAATCTGCCGCCCTTTGTCTGACCAGTCAGGATTGAGCGGCGGTTCTGACAATACGCTGCGAACCGCGCTGTGCAGCTCTGGGGGGTATAGATTGGTGCTGGTCAGGATGTACTCATAATTGCGCCGGACTTCTGTATCGGTAAAATGGCGTGTAGGTTGTTCCGCAGGAACAGAAAAAGAGCCGTCCTTTTCAGACGGCTCTCCCACAGGTGCGGCGTTCGGCGCCACTTCTGTATTTGGCTGTTCTTCGGTCAGCGGGGAATCAGGACTACGCTCTGGAGTACGATTTCCTCCGCCATCAGTTTCAGACTGTTCAGGTGTCGCGTCCGCTCCATGATGTCCTCGGTCTGCGGAAGCGGCTCCTGCTGGAGCATTTGCTGCGTCAGGGCTTCGATCTTCTCGGTCGCCTCGTTCTGTACCCGGTGCATGATCTCCATCAGACTGCCATCCATTTTCAAAGTCGTAAATCGCTCCGGGTGATTCTCTCTGAGGTATTCCAGGGCCATCCGGCCGTACCTGCCCAGAGGTTGATCTGCTTCGCTGCTGTTGGAGATTTGCAGATCGGGAAGCATCATCCCGTCCTGCTCCCTGTATTTCAGATTGATATTCGGTTTGCTCATGTTGTGCCATCCTTTCACGATTGATAATCTTGATGTTCCGTTCTACTTCTAACAGGATACCTTTGGAAAGGGCGGTTACTGCCGTACCCAGATGTGCAACCAGCGGGAGTGTATTAAAATGGCTGACCGTCGCCATGCCGTCACTCAACTGGATTTCTTCATCCGGCAGGTGACACTTTTTGCCGATGAAATAAGAAATGCTGTCGGTCAAAAGCTGGATGTATTGGGCTTCAAAACCACCGGCCGGGATCTCGGTGAACAAATGGCCTTTGGTTTCCTGCTTGAGTTCCTGCAAAAAGTGGTTGTAATTCTCTGCGACAGATTCGCTTGCCATCGCATACAGTGCTTGGGAAAAATCCTGCTTGGGGAAACCGTGTGCATACGACAGGCGCTCGGTCAGGGCCTTTTTCATTTCATCGGAAAGCTGCCAGTCCGTAGGATGAATCTCTTTGCCAGTAGTTTGGCTTACATCAAAGAGATAGTCAAGAGTGAGTTTGGCATTCCGGTAGACGCAAACGGCAACGCCCTTTGCACGGGGAATCAAATTTCTGCCTATGGCTGCCCATTGCTTTCGTGTTGCCAGAATCGACACATCCTCGTCCTGTGCGTACACAAGAAGTATGTTGTCAAAACTGTGCTTATGGAATTGCGATGCAAATGCCAGATAATCCCGCCAGTTGTGTTCATTTCGGACGATATAGGGAGCCATGACTTCATATATCGTCCGCAGGCGTTCATCATTTCTCAACGGTATCTGACCTCCTTCCTGTATTGGTGATTATGGCCGGTTATCCGGCCTCTTGCTCGGACTCCTGTCCTTTCTGAGCAAAGTAGAGGGCAAGCGCCTCGTCCACAATGCTGTCGAACTCTTTCTGGCTAATGCTGGCGGTAAAGTATTTCTTGTAAATCGCCGGTTTGACCTTGAACGCCGTAGCCGTGGATTTCTTGGGTTTCCGGTTAAACTCGCCGGACAAAATCTGTTCGGTACGCTCCGGGGTCAGCTTTCCGGTATATTCCCGCAGCAGGACAACCTTTCCCTCATTGACCTTGTACTCGCTTCCCGAAAGCACATCGTCAACCATCTGCTGTTCCTGTTCGGTCAGATAAGAGAGCTGCACAGCTACCACAATCGGGAACTCGGCATCATCAATTCGCCTTTTCAGCGGAGTAATCAACTCATTGATGCGGAGATAGTTTGCAACAGCACGGCCTTTCAGGTCATATTCTGCGCCCACAACATCACGGCTTTTCGACTTGTGGCACTCGATGCCACAAGTCCCGTTTTCCCTGATTTCATCAGGGTTTTCAAGCCGTTTCAACTCCTCGACAATATCGTTCCGGCGCCCCTGACAGATCATTTTGGAATAGCGCAGAGTCAGCACCGCCGCTTTTTCAGAGGGTAGCATTTCGGAGAAGGAGCGTTGCAGGACATTGGTTTCGATCACATAAATCCAGGCATCTTCATCGGAGAGATTCTCCTTGACGATACAGGGAAGTTCACGGTTTGCAATGGCTGCGGCGTTCTGCCGGTTATGACCGGCCAGCATTTCATACTCAAAGCCATCTTCATCTCGTTCAATCTTGCGGATGATGGCGGGATTCAGGACCCCATGTTCCGAAATGCTTTCTACCAGATCATTAAGCCGGTCGCCCTCATACAGCCGGAACGGATGGCCTCGGAAAGCACGAATGGCCTGCGGGGGAAGGGTGATGATGGTATTCTTGGTCGGCAAGAATACGGAAGGGGTAGGTTCAATAGGGCTTTCTTCTGCGGCATCCAAGCCCAGAAGATCGTCAATGGACTTGATGCGCGGATTGATTTTAGGCATTTGCCAGCACCTCCTTTGCAAGTTCCAGATAGGCAAGAGAGGCGGGGTTTGCCTGCTCCAGTTCCATGACGCTCATTCCGTAGCTGTTTGCGTCCCCCACCTTGACCGTGTAGGGAATCTGACAGTTGAAGATGGGGAGCGATTGAAACGCCTTTGTGACCTGACCGTATGTACGGCGATACAGGTTCGTCCGCTTGTTGCATTTGGTGAACAGGATACCGCCGATCTCAATGCTGGGATTTAATTTCCGCTTGATTTTCTTGATGGTGTCCACCAACGCCTGCAAACCGGTCAGAGCGAACAGTTCCGGGTCAATCGGGATGATTACCTCGTCGGCAGCCGTTAAAGCGTTGATGGTCAACGAGCCAAGAGAGGGGTTGGTGTCCACGATAATGTAATCGTAGGACAGCCTCAGAGGGTTCAGCAGAGCGGCCAGGTAGTCATTGCTGTCCGGCGTCATCAACAGATTTGCCTCCGCAACGGTGAGAGATCGGCTGGAAGGGATCAAGTCCACAGAGCCGATTTTCTGGATGAACTCGTTGGTATCCGGCAGAGATTCGTCCAGAAGCAGATTGGTGATAAGAGTCCCGGTATTATAGGGCGCCTGGGTCGGCAGGACACCGAAACTGGTGGTGAGGTTATACTGGGGGTCAAAGTCAACTACCAAGACCTTCTTGCCCATCTCGGCCAGCGCATAGGACAGATTTCGGACCGTGCTGGTCTTGGCTACCCCACCTTTCTGGTTGGCTACAACAATTATTTTCCCGCTTTCCATGATAGAAAACCTCCTATATTTTCGTGGAATTTTTGTGATTTCAAGCGTTTGTTCAAGTATGCGTCACTGGCCATAAAGTCGATCAGATTGACCTTCGGGATGATAAATGCCGGACCATGTGAAAGAGCTTTCAGCTTTTTCGTTCTGATCCATTTTGCGACCGTAGATGCCGTGGCGCCTGTTAATTCCGCGGCCTCTCTCGTGGAAACTATGTCGGGAATGTCCCGGAAACTCTCTATGTAGTATTTTCGCAGTTCCTCCGTTGTCACAGATTCGGGAATCAGGGGCTTGACTGCGTATGTCCCGCTATATGAGCCGGGGGGAAGTTTGTATTTTTCGGGGTGGATTTCCCTGCGCTCAAGGTAGCGAACTATGTCTTTCATCTTTATGGTGTAATTCCGGGTCTTTTTCCCACTCTGTACGCAGGGAACCAGACCGGATTGCAGCAGATAACGAGCTGTGCGTTTGCTGATATGACAGATAATGCGGAATTGCTCTTTTTGGACTGTTTCTGGGTACTGATTCAGCAAATAGCGATACTTGGATACCTGTGCCACATCACTCGCCTCCTTTTTCCTGCCACAGACGCTCAAATGTATCCATCAATTCCTTTTGGAGAGGGGTCTTTCGGCGGATACGGCGGTAATATGGGCTTATCAGAAAGTCCAGCATAAAATCCTTTGGGACGGTGTACTGCTTTCCAGGCTGGAAAGCCTTCAGAATCCCTGTGCTGATCCACCGCACGATTGCCGAGGACGAAAAGCCTGTGATCTGCTGAATATCCTTTACGGAAAGCAGGTCTGAGTAGGGAGAGAGGTGTTCGTCATAGAATGTTCTCATAGCACAGATATAGGGACTATCTGCTTCCTGTCTGCACTCACGCCGATAGAGATAGGCAAGAATGTCCGTCAGCTTGATTTTGTGGCTACGGATCAGGTGGTTTTGCTCAATGGTGTAGGGAATCTCACCTTGTTGCTCCAAATTGTAGGCGGTCTTGGGACAGATGTGGCAGATCTCGCATAGTTCCCGTTTGGTTACATAGGCGGGATACTTTGCGACGATGTCGGGGTAATACTTAGTCAAATCCATGTGCAGCACTCACTTTCTTGTTCATCTGTCATTGGTAGGTGAGGTACTTCACTGGTGTGTAAAATGTTGGATTTTGAAGTGGGTTCGAATAAGATCAAGTTGTCTAATCAAAATGGTGATTTGCATTTTCGTGAAATGGTATGGGTGTGAATACCCCCAATCTGGCGTCCAGTTCTATCCTTGTTCTATCCTCCGGTCATAATTCGGGGCAAAAATGGGAAGAACTCGGAAAGCCCTATGGGTTCAAATAAAAACGAAAAACGGAAGCCAAAATCCGCAGTATACCGCAGCTTTTGGGCTTCCGTTGTGTACTTCCATCTTCGCTTAATTTCCACCAAAAGTCACAAGGGGGAAATGACTCGAAATGCAGTTGTCCGCAAGGGCACGTGGGTTCGAATCCCACCGCTTCCGCCATCAAAGCCTTGAAAACTCTATGTTTTCAAGGCTTTTTCTCTTGCTCGGACAGCATCTATTTTGGGTAAAGCAATTCAAATGGTGCCCTTGGTGCCCCGCTTTGTGGTGCCCGGCTCATTCCACATCATACACACTATACAAGAAAGATGTATACTGTGGTGCCCCAATGGTGCCCGGAACTGCTAAAAAGCTATGAAAAGTAGCGCGGAGCTATAAAAAGATATTGCCGTTATAGCTCCATTTCGCTGCTTTTCTTTTTCGCTTTCTTTGATGTTTCTTGCCCTGCTTCTTTTCCTGTAACGGTTGTTTTCGGTTGCAGTGCTTTATGATAGGTTTGCAGTACGCTTTGTTTTCTTTCAAGCCGCACATCAACATACTGTGCCGTTACCGCTTCAAGGTTTGTGGAAATACCAAGGGATATGCCAATGCCCTTTAATGTATGCCCCAAAATCTCGCCAACGGTGTAGAAGTCGCCTGTCAGTTGGTGCATATTGGTAGCTGCCGTATGACGTAAATCGTGGAAGCGGATATGCGGCATTTCAAGGTGTCGGATAAGCTGTCCGAAGTTTGCCGACATTCTATCTCTGCGCTGCGGCGAACCGTCAGGCTTTGCAATAAAGAGCTTATTATCATAGTACACCCCACCGCCCGCCTCAGTCAAAGCCTTTTGCCTCGCAATCAAATCAAATTGTCGTAGGAAGTACGGCAATGCTTCTTCGGTAATCGGCAAAATACGATCATTGGATTTTGTCGGTGCCATTTCCGTAATGGTCTTTGTTCCCGGCGGCACCTTGAAGGGCATTTGCTCTACAACGCCAAACTGCATTTTTTCAAGGTCAATGTTTGTTGTCCTCAATCCGATAATCTCACTCATACGAAGCCCATACATTCCGGCAAGCACAACAGGCATTTCCCATTCCGTACCTATCACATTGCTCATAAAGGTCTGCATTTGCTCAATGGTGTACGGATCAGGCGTTTTCGCTTGCTTGCCGAACTTTGTTATAATGTCGCGGGCGGGGTTATGTTCAATGTATCGGTACTTCCGGGCGTGTTCCATTGATACGCTCAATATGCGCTGCGCGTATCGAACGGTGCTATTGGATAAGCCCTTGTCAAATAGCTGCTGAAACATATTATCAAGCATCGCCGGGGTCAGTTGGTTAAGCTGCACATGACCGATATATGGCACAATATGATTGCGAATATGGCTCTTATAGCCCGCAAAGGTGCTTGGACGCAAGTTAGCCTTGCCGTGGTTTTCTACCCATTCCTCCAAATACTCTTTGACGGTCTGCTTGCCTTGTGAAGCAACGACCGGGCTGTAAATGGGATTGGCGAGCTTTGCTTTCATTTCAGCTTCATGCTGCGTCGCTTCTTTTTTGGTTGCAAAGCCCTTTTTTGCGTAGGATTTCTTTTTCCCGTCCTGCCCGGTGTATTTAATGTTTACGTCATAGACGGTACCTGCCTTTCCAGTCAAAACACCGTTGCTGTCGCGCTTATTCTGAACCTTTCTTGATGATACCGCCATAGCTACTTACCTCCCTCCTGGTTTTGGGGAGCTACCTTTCGCTTTGCCCTCTCGTACCAGTCCCAAATAGCAGCGTCGGCAAGCAAACGGCGGTTTCCGTTTTGTATATATTCAAGCTCGCCGCTGTCCATCAGCTCGCGCAGCTTGTTTTCCCCTATGCCGCTGATTCGGCTCATCTGCTCAACCGTTTTGAGCATGGGAAGCACAGGCACAGTGGGATTTGATGTTTCCTTTTTTGCCAATGAGATAAAACCCCCTTTCGTGGTAATGGCTAAAAGGTCTTGATTCATAAATGGGGCTTTAATCGGACGGTTGTTAGCACAACCTCACGGGAGTTTCACCCCTGCGTGGTTCTCACGTAGCCCTACCCATTGCCTGCGACGCTTTGAACGCTCGGACTGTGGCTGTAAGGGAGTATCATTATGTATTTTGCGCTGTCGTCGCCCACAAAGCCGTTACGCTTGTTTTGCGGCGTGATGTTGATCGCTCGGCTTTTCCAAAAGAAAAGCGTCATGGCGCACCCGCCGTCCGGCTCGGCGCAAAAGGAACGTATCCGATTTGCCCTATACTGCGTCGCCGTTATCTTGCGTCGCTTTCTTTGTCAAGGTTCATTCGTCATTTCCGGGAGAACGCGGGGAAAGGGGTAAGCCGCTTTCAGCCCGGAGCTGATATAGTCAATCCAATTTCATGTTGACAATGGCGGTTATGAGCTTGATTTCCAAATGACGCTTCATGTACTCGTCCACGCAGTAGTGTTCTTGTCCGCAGTCATCATAGAGCTTGCGGGTGCAGAGCTTTTTGATGTACCTGCCGTAATGACGCAGCACCCGATCCATAGCGGACGGATCACCGGCATGGGCGGCCTCGATCACCGCAAGAGGAAGCAGCTCACAATCATAAGAACGGTTGTTTTCCTGATTCATCGTGCTAACCTCCTTTTGGCAGAAGCGTTTTCAGCTTGTCGCGCATCTTGTCCAGCGTCGTTGTCCTGCGCCGCTGCACAGCGCAGCGGGACATTCCCAAAACGGCACCGATCTCCTTATCCGTCATATCCATGACGAAACGCAAGATCAGGATGCTTTGTTCTGTCGGGGACAGCTCCGCAAAGACCTCCGCGACTTGCTCATTGTCAATCCGCAGCTCGCAGCCGTGCGCCGTAAAGGTAAAGCTGTCACTGGGGTAATCTTCCGTAAAGCAGAGGCTTTGCAGCTCCGAGTACGAAAGATCGCTGAACAACAATTCCCGCTGGTACTGCTGCTGTCTCTTATACACATCTGACGCTGCCGACGAACTCTAGGG
>ERZ1027261.110-NODE-110-length-13676-cov-4.867557_pt1 | contig 13676 bp, 8 predicted proteins | sample MGYA00519259_ERZ1027261 | MGnify/ENA primary metagenome ERZ1027261 (study PRJEB26926, sample SAMN06164801) | human gut metagenome | biome: ENVO:00009003; feature: ENVO:2100002; material: ENVO:00002003 | host: Homo sapiens | place: USA | collected 2012 ... | reverse complement strand
CCAGATAGTCAAGCAGTATTTATTATTGATATATGATCATAACGAGAGTAAACTAAAAGAAAAACGGGAGGATTTCAGATGTTGAAAGCAGAACTCAGTCGATTTAAGGTAAAAGAAGGAAAATCCGGGAAAGTAGATGAATGGATGGCCTTTCTGAATGACCATATGGAAGATACACTTCTTACATTAGAGAATGAAAAAATGTTTGTAGAATCGATTCACCGGGAAGTGGTCAACGGAACAGAATTTCTGTATTGGTACTCTGTACAGGGAGAAGGCGGTACAGAGGTGTACGATTCAGAAAGCTATATCGATATCAGGCATCTGGAATATTGGGATGAATGTATCGATGATGATTATAAAGATAATGATATTCCGGCAGAAGTAGTGATGATCCCAAATAAGATCAGAGATGTTATGAAGTGAATACAGTCATTAAAATCCCGCTGTTTTGTAAGGAAATGGCGGAGATTTTTTTCTTTGCCGCCGACAGCCGTTCATCTGGTATATTTACTTTTCGTATTTCATTTCGGAGATGTGTTCTGTCGGCAGTGAGGGCTTGGATTTCCGCCTCTACTGACCGCTTATATGAAAAAAGCTGCTCGTCCGTACCGATCTGGTGCTTACCGAGCAGCGTTACCTGTTTTGTGAGTGTATCCAGCTTCATCAAATCATCTTTGAGAAGATAATGAAGCCTTGCTGTATTCTGTTGTTTCTGATTGTGTTTTGGAAGGTAGCCGAGTCGGTAGCAGTAATAGAGATACAATCCATACAAACCTCCAACCTTCTGGATTTTGTTTTCTCGTGTAGGCAAGCGATACTGCCGGACGATATAAGTCCTTGGCTGAAACGGCTTGAATACGATATTATCCCGATTGGCGGTAAGCCGCTCAAGGATTTTTTCTTTGGTGTATTCCTCGCCAAGCCGATAAGTCCGTATAGGCTTTTCGCTTCCCTTTGGTGTAACCGTAGCATACTTGCGGTTAGGACTGAAATTCGAGTGATACCCCATTACACCCAGCTCGTATTGGAACTGCCGCAGATTGCGGCTCATCGCAATCGCTTCGTCAATCGCTTTTTTAGCATTGTTGTATCGGGTAGGCATACCTGCTTCGTCCTTCATCGTAAGATAGGCTGGAGATCTGTGCAGCTCCGGCTTTTCTACAATAGACAGCTTGTGTTCCAAGCAGATCTCATCGGCGATATGGCGGAAGTAGTACCAAGACTTTTCTTTGTCTTTAAGCCGCTTCCCATCGGCGAAGGAAACGGAGTTGATGACAAAATGGCAGTGGAGATGTTTCGTGTTCAGATGGGTAGTGACGACCACCTGAAACCGCTTGCCCCACATCTTTGTTGCGAACTCCATTCCGATCTGCTGCGCCTGTTCGGGTGTAACCTCGTTTGCCTTAAAACTCAGATACCCGTGATACGCCTGAATCCCGTCCGTCTTGCCGAACTGTTCCTTGACGGTAATGAACTGGTCACGAGCCATAGCCACATTGCAGTTAATCCCGTCGCAGAAAAACTCGTGTTCCGTTTTCTCCTCGTCCTTTGCATAGGCAAGCACATCTTTGAGCGCCTGATAATCTTCGGACGAATATTCGGGATTGGCGGTCTTTTCAGGATTGGTCGTATAGTCGAGAACCTGACTGAGCCGCACGCTTACCTTCCAAAGCTTTGTTACTGCCATTTCAATCCGCTTTTTTCAGGGCGCAGAAATTCACGCTCAATCGCCGCCTGAAACTTGTGCCATCGCAGCGCTTCGTTTTTGAGCATTTGCGAATCGACGAAACCGAGTGCGTTTGCTTTTATGGCAAGCTGATTGATGTTGTTGCCGATAGAGGAGAGTTCCCGCATTGCGTCGTAAAATCTCTCGTCCGGTTTTTCTCTCGGCTCATAACCACGGATCAGCAGACGGATCAGCGCTGCTTCGGTCAGGCAAGCTTTCTTTGCTTTCTTCTGCAAGTCCTGTGCTTCCTGACGGTCAAACCAAATGTGTTTATCTACATTTCGCTTTCTCATTTATCATCGTCCTCCTTTCGAGTATCAAAATCTCCGTGATTCCGATTGATCTGCACAAGGCACATTATCGAGATACCGGCAAAGCCGCCAAGCAGAAAGCCTATCATAAAAAACAAAAATTCGTGCATAGTCAAAATCCTTTCTTGTATTGGGGTATTAGGGGCAGCCCCTAACGAGCGTTTACTGTTTGAATCCCGTTTGGGGATACAAACAGTCTGCTCGCTAAGATAATGCAGACCTGTCCGGCTGCCCCGTATTTTCCTGAAATTTATCGTTCTTTGTCCGCCCTGTCGGGCTTAAACGGCTCGATTTCTATTCCGTGTGCGGTTTCGTGAAATCGCTCAGGATACCGAAAAAGCCGTTTGTATTTCAGTAGTTGTTCGCTCGATAAACTGCTGTATTTCTCATCGGCGATATTGGAACGGGCAATAAAAAAATCGCCGTGAATAATGTCGGCGACCTCTCTTGTGTTATCGAGCAAATAGCACTTTTCAATTTTCCAACCGTCTTTTCCGCCCATTTCGTCCGCCATCAATCCCTCCATTCTCAGGCACGGATCAACGCCGTCAAGAGAAGCACCGTAAATTGAATAACCGCCCATACGGGACTGAAAAGCTTTGTTGTCCGAGCTTACTTCGTAAGTTCGTTCAAACTCGCTGTACGGTTTCTTAAAGGTATCGGCGGTAAAAACGATATGTGCGGTAAGGTGCTGTCTGTTGTTTTCCGCTTCCCGAAAAAGGGATTTCAGATCGCTGTAACTCATCTTTGTACGCTTTGGCGGCTGGTATACCGCCCGATTCATCGGCAGCTTTTCCTGTTTCCCGTCACGGTTGCAGACAATAGCGGCGTCATCTTCAAAGGGCATATACTCGTCTAAGCCGCCACTGCCGACCAGCTCTCTCATTGCTTCATAGGTGTTCGGTATTTCCTTCACAATCGGAGATTTACCCACCGGAACGAGCAGAACGGAGATTTTTTCCTGCGCTGCAAGCGACACAAATCGATCACTGACCTGCGTTTTTTCCGGCTCAAAATCGACCTCCCGAAAGCCGAAGCTGTCGCAAAAATGGAAGTAGCTTTTTCCTGTATTCCCGTCAATGATCTCCACTACATCGGACACGGACATTGACCTTCCTTTATATCCTGCGGGGTGTTCAAGATTGAAAATCTCATAGAGTTTTTCCAGTGTGAAGCAGTTTACTTCTCCCTCAAACACCTTATCATAGAGGCTGCTGTCGATCTTTGAGCTGCCCTGAAATTTGGGCAGGCTCTCGTAATTCATAAAAGCAACATTGTTGATGTCACGCTTCATATTGATCTGATAAATTCGTACATTCAACGCTCATAGCTCCTTTCTTTTGATTTGTAAATTCCAAGCTGTATGCAGAGGTAATCGTTATAGTCCTTGCCTTTCTTCGGCGGCTCGTCAAAGATCTCATACTTGTTTCTGAGCAGTTCTTTTAAGGTGTTGGCACAGAGCCTTCCCGTTTTGTCATTGTCCAAGCGCAAATAAATCGTCTTGATGTGCGGATTTTTCTCAAGGAAAACGGAAAGCGCAATCGGAATTTTACTGTCTTTAATCTCTTTCTTCGGTTGATACACACCCGAAAGAGAGATCAGATTTTCCGATTTATAGTCCTTACCCTGAGCCTTTAATAAAGTGGCATAAGACAATAAATCAACGGCAGCTTCAAACAAATGCACCGACTGGCAAGGCTCTTTTGCAAGCAAGCGAAACGAATATTGTTTATCGCTTCCGTATGCGTCTCCCTTAAAGGTGCTGCTTCCTAAGCCACGGTAAGCGGCATACTTTGGTGTCCCTGTCTCGTCCTTCCCGACAAAAACCGCATTATGATAGCGCCCGTTGCTTTCATAAATCACACCGTCCGCAATACACTCCTGAATAATCTGATAGTCAATACCACGATTAAAAAGGTACTGTATTACCCTTTTACTGTCTTGATATTTTTCAGGCAAACACAATACCTTTGGCTCAATTTTTTCTTCCCTTTTCGGTGGCGGCGTCCAGCTTGCCAGTTCTTTCCCTGTGAGGATTTCCACTGCGTCCATAAAAGAGTAATTTCTGACTTTTATCAGATAGTCAAGCGCAGTATAACCACCGAAACCTTGCGACCACCAAAACCATTTGCCATTGGAAATTTTCAAGCTGTCGTGGTCAACGGTACGATATACATTTTTTGTTCCTTTAACTTCTGCAACATTATTCGGCTCAAACTTTCTCAGATAAGTGAGCAGGTCTATTTGCCGTACCTGTTCAATAATCTCCGGCTCAATATATGGCATATCAAATCTTCCCTTTCCTGAGAAGCTCTGCGACTTTCTCAATGGAATCTTCCATATCTTCAACTTCGGCATTCATCAGCCACTCGTCCCAAGACAGTTCCAAAACATTTTTCGTTTTCATAAGGGAACTTACCATTTCTGGCGGAAGTTCCGTATTCTCCACATAATCGTACAGCTCGCACATAAAGGCAAACTGCTTATCGTTTGTGATGATTGTGACCTGCGGCTGACAAAGATACCGCTTCACATATCGGATCAATTCTCTTTCAAGCTGGCACTGCAACACCAGCATATCCGCACGGACGGTTTTTAATTTACATACCATTTTTCTCACCTGCTTTCTCTGCTTTTGTCCCGTTTAAGTACATCATTTGCTCTTGTTTCTATGGAATCCCGAATGGTATCCATATGCTCAACTTCTCTGTCCCTAAACTCTTTATAGACATCATCAAGAGGGCAGGGGGAACGAAGCAAAGCCTTTGCCTGTTTCGGAGAAATCTCCATTTCTTCCATACACATCACGATGTCCTCTTTCATCGTGTACTCGTAGGTATGATTCAGAATTTCCTCCGGCGGCTGTGAAAGCAGCCAATCTCTGTACTTGTCCTGCTCGGCTTTCATCTTGTCATAGAGCAGGGCGTTGTAGTCTGTTTCGCCCATATGCGAACACCTCCTTAAACAAAAATATAGCCGCCTGATTTTTTGTAAAACCAAGCGGCTATGTAAATTTTTACTCTACTATTTTTTTGATTTCCATTCCGTCCATCAGTCCACGCATATAACAGATTCGGTATTCTTCTAACACCACATTGTTTTCTGCAAGCAGATACTTAATTAAAATCTCGCATTCTTCTTCGGTAAGAGCAGATGGCTTTTCCAAATCCAAGACAGCATTGAGTTTCTCGTTTTGATGTTTCATCTTTGCCGCCTTTTCCTTTGCCACCTTCAATTTCTCATCACGGGTACGGGCTTTAGCGAGTACCTGAGACAGCATACTTTCAAGATCGCTTTCAAACAGTTTGATAGAACAGTTTTCTTCCATCGATTTTCACCTCTTTTCGTTGTATAATGTTTAATATTATAAAATCAAATCCTTACCTGCACAAGGAAACCACAGTTCTATTTTTACTGACACAGCAGTTCAGGGAACTTACTATGTAAAAGCGGTATGAGATGGCTCCCATACCGCTAAAAAGCTCATCGCTCGTAAACTTTTTCCTTTGGAGCGGGTACGCTGTCGCCCTCATCAGGCGCACCGTCTACAAGCTCATTTTCCCGCTTGTCTACATTAAGCAAGCCGTTTAAGACACCCAGCCGATTTGTTTTTGCGGTCAGTTCTTCTTCCTTGTCAAACGGTTTATCGACCTCTGCTTTCGCAGTAGCAAATTGCTGTTCAAGGGTTGTAAGCTCCTGTTTTTTTGCCTCCAGCCGTTCAGGGATTTTCTCAATGGCATTGTCGATTCGGGTAATATTGCCGATAGTGTCCGTGCCTAAAGAGACGGAACGGGAAAGGCTGCCCTTGATTTTTACCTGATAGGCTTTCTCAAAGGTGTCAAAGGAAAGTTCCAAATCAAAGCCTCTGTACTTGCCGAGAGGGACGGGATCAGGCGAGGTCATCTCCTTGCAGGCGTCAATGATTTTCTGTCCGCCTTCCGCTTTTTCAGAATAAGAAACACCCTTAACCTCTATCCCTACAAAGGTATCGTCAAGCGGCTTCGGGTGTTCTTTTGCAAGCGATATATCCTTTTCCAGTCCCGCAATCGTCTCTTTTGTTCGAGCGATTGTTGTCGGGTAGTATTTAATAATTTTGTCCTCCAGCTCGTACTTCTCAGAAAGATAGTTGGACTTCAAAAGACGCAGCTTCTGCACCTGAATATCCAAGTCCATTTTCTCCTTAATGTGCGGATTGTCCGCCGCAAGCATTTTGATCTCCGCATAGGAAAGGGCGGTAGCGTCCACATCTTCACAGGAACGCACGGGCGATTTGCTCGTCATAATCTGACTTGCGAACTTCTGCTTGCCCTCTACGAGCTGCCAGCAGTATGCGTCGAAAGTGCCTTCCGTAACATATCGGTACAGACCGACCTTCGGATTTTCATTGCCCTGCCGCACCGTTCTTCCGGCTCGCTGCTCCAGATCGGCAGGTCGCCACGGGCAGTCAAGGTCGTGGGAAGCAATGATCTTATTCTGCACATTTGTCCCTGCGCCCATTTTCTGCGTACTGCCCATCAGGATTCGCACTTCGCCACGGCGCACTTTTTTGAACAGCTCCTGCTTTTTTGTTTCGGTATCCGCCTCGTGGATAAACTTAATTTCCGATTCAGGAATACCACGCTCGATCAACTTCTTGCGTATATCCGTATAGACGGAAAATTCGCCTGCCGATTTTGGCGTAGAGAGGTCGCAAAAAAGAAGCTGCGTCAGCTTTTTATCGCTGTTTTCCTCCCATATACGATAAACCTCATTCACACAGGCGTTGACTTTACTGCCTTCTTCATCGGGCAGCATTGGATTCATCATTCGCTGGTCAAGGGCGAGCTTCCGCCCGTCGTTTGTAACTTTCAGCATATTGTCCACGCTGGAATCTATACCGCCGCCCCTTATCTTTTCAGCTCGTTCGCCGAGAGAGGCGACCATTTCCTTCTGCACCTGCGACGGCTTCACGGCGATGTTGTGATACTCCACTTCCGGTACGGGAAGATTGAGCATATCCGCCGTTTTGATGTCCGCCACCTGCTTAAACATCGCCATCAGTTCGGGCAGGTTATTGAATTTCGCAAAGCGTGTTTTCGCTCGGTATCCTGTTCCTTCGGGTGTAAGCTCAACTGCCGTGACCGTCTCGCCGAACATCGACGCCCAAGCGTCAAAGTGCTGCAATTCGTGTTCTTGCAGCGTCTTGTACTGCAAATATCGCTGTATGGTATAAAGTTCAACCATACTGTTTGAAATCGGAGTACCCGTCGCAAACACAACGCCACGCCCTCCGGTAATCTCATCAAGATAGCGGCACTTCATAAAGAGATCTGAAGATTTCTGCGCCTCTGTCTGAGCGATACCGCCAACATTTCTCATTTTCGTATAGAGATACAAATTTTTATAGTAGTGCGACTCATCAATAAAGAGGCGGTCTACACCGAGTTCTTCAAAGGTTACCACATCATCTTTTTTTGATTGATCGTTCAGCTTTTGCAGCTTTGTTTGTAAGGAGCGCTTGGTCTTTTCAAGCTGCTTAACCGAAAAACGGTCGCCACGGTTTCGCTTTATGTCCGCAATTCCGCCAATAATATCGTCAAGCTGCTGCTGCAAAACAGCCCTCTGCCTTTCAATGCTTATCGGGATTTTTTCGAGCTGGCTGTGACCGATAATAATCGCATCGTAATCGCCGGTGGCAATCCTGCCGCAGAAGCGTTTTCGATTTTTCATCTCAAAGTCTTTTTTGGTAGCAACTAAGATATTCGCCGCCGGATAGAGCTGTAAGAACTCTGCCGCCCACTGCTCCGTCAAATGATTCGGTACGACAAAGAGGGATTTATTGCAAAGTCCAAGCCTTTTCGCTTCCATAGCGGCGGCGGTCATTTCAAAGGTTTTGCCTGCGCCCACGGCGTGTGCAAGCAAAGTATTGCCGCCGTAAAGAATGTGAGCAACGGCATTTTTCTGATGTTCCCGAAGCTCTATTTCGGGATTTATGCCGCTAAAAACAATGTGGCTTCCATCATATTCACGGGGGCGAATTGAGTTAAACTTTTCGTTATACAGCCTTACCAGCTTTTCCCGCCTTGCCGGATCACGCCAAACCCAATCCTGAAAGCCTTGCTTGATAAGCTCCTGCTTTGACTGGGCGATAGCGGTTTCCTTTTTGTTGAGGACAGCTTTCTTTTTTCCCTCTGCGTCCTCAACATAGTCGAACACTCGAACATCTTTCATATTGAGTGTATCTTCAATAATCTTATAGGCGTTCACTCGCTTTGTGCCGTAGGTGTTGTAGGCTTTCAGATTGCCACGGTCGTAGGATTTTCCCTCCACATTCCATTCGCCCGTCAGTTTTGAATAATGGACTTTGATATTCCATCTCGCATAAACAGGCGTATCCAAAAACTCATACATAAACTGCTGTGCGATTTCTTCTGGCAGCCAAGTCGTGCCAAGCTGTACGAAAATCTCACTGGCAGTCAGGTCTTTCGGCTGTACCTTTTCCAGCGCTTCCACATTGATTTTGTAATCTTCTGGATAAACTTCGGCGGATTTTTTCGCCCAAGCGAGCTTTTCCCGCACATTACCGGAAAGATATTCGTCCGCCATCAGGTACTTTTGCTCATCACTGCCGCCGTAGCCGTACATTGGGTTTAAGAAAATAACGCCCTTTAGTTCCTCATAGATTTCCTGCTCAGGCTTGCCCGTAAGGGAACACATATATTCCATATCTACAAAGGCTTTTTCGCCCATAGATACGGCAAGCGCTTCGCTGGCGGTATCCACCGAGGTAACAGGAATGTGCGGCTTGATCGTCCGTTTTGTAAACATATCCGCTTTGCGCTCCAGCTCTCCGTTTTCGTCCAGCACCTCCAGAGCGGAAAGCAGGGCAAAGGAGCTATCCTGCGAAAAAGCGGACACATTCGCACGGGAATTGATCAGCCCGTACTTTTTGGAAAAGGTATCGTAAAGTGTATTTAGCTTCTGCTGTTCCTTTTTAATTTCATAGTCGGGATAGTCATCCGTCTGCATCTCAATCAAACTGCGAACACTGTCCCTTAAGGCAATCATACCCTTGATCCGGTTTTCAGCCGTAGCCGAACATTCCACCGGAGTCATTCGGGAATTTTCACGGTAGTAAATCTTATCGTCCACAACCGTATAAGAAAAGTTACGGACTTCGGGATCGGCGGGAATGGAGTTATCTTCTTCAGTCAGTTCCTCGTCCACTTCGTAATCTGTAATCTCTGCGTGGATATTGGAAATTGCTTCTTCCAAAAGTTCGGCGAGGTCTGCGTTTTCATAAGGTACAACAGTATCTTCCTCGCCGAATCTGCCGGACACGGTTTTCCATTCGCCAAGTACCATTTCGGGATGATCGACAAAGTAGGCGTTCATCTTCACGCCGTTTTCATCGGTGTTCAGGTGTACCCATTCCGGCTCAAGGTCAATAAGTCTGTCTCGCTTCTGTAATATCAAAATATCCGAAACAACCTCTGTCCCTGCGTTCCCCTTAAAGGTGTTATTAGGCAGGCGGATTGCGCCGAGCAGGTCGGCTCTCTGTGCGATATACTTCCGCACGGCTGGATTTTCTTTATCCATCGTGCCTTTGCTTGTGATAAGCGCCATCACACCGCCCGGTCTGAGCTTATCTAAGGATTTCGCAAAAAAGTAGTCGTGGATTAAAAAGTTATGCTTGTTATACCTCCTGTCATTCACTCGAATATCGCCGAAAGGCACATTTCCGATCACAGCGTCAAAAAAGCTGTCGGGGATATTTGCTTCCTCAAACGGCTGCGCCGCTATCGAGGTTTTCTGATAAAGCTGCTGTGCAATACCCGCCGAGATCTTATCAATCTCAACGCCATAAATTTTGCTGTCCTGCATAGACTGGGGCAGCATACCGATAAAGTTGCCGATTCCGCAGGAAGGCTCTAAAATATTGCCCTCCTTAAAGCCCATCTGTTCCATTGCCTTATAGATTGCGGAAATGACAACGGGCGGGGTGTAGAAAGCCGTCAGGGTACTTGCCCGTGCGCTTTCGTACTCATCGGGAGAAAGGGCGGTGTAAAGCTCGATAAACTCATTTGCCCACGAGGAGTTGTTCTCGTCAAAGGCTTCGGGGATACCGCCCCAACCGACATACTGCGAAAGAATTTCCTGTTCTTCGGGTGTAGCAAAACGGTTGTCAAACTCACACTCTTTCAGCACATTGATTGCTGCCATATTCCTGCGGAAGCGTTCTTTTTTGCCTGCCTCCGGCACTTCGTGAGAAGCAAGGTCAAAGGTGTGCCGCTTGGACAACGGGATTTCGGGGTGCAGATCAAAGGTCTGTACCCGTGAGCGTTTAGGTTGGACAAAAGCTGGTGTTAATGGCTCATCTTCTTTTTGTTCAGGCTCAGGGTGTTTGGTTGTTTCCTTCTCAGAAACAGTTTTTTTAACCTGTTCCAAGTAGTCGTTTGCCTGCCACTCGCTCTTAAATTCCTCACTGACGCCCTCATCGTCGATATAGATTGCTTCTGTCAAATCGTCCCAAATGGCATAGCCTTCATCGGTTTCAATGACAAAAAATCTCTCGTCGGGCGGAAGCGTATTTTCTCCTGCAATTTGCTCCGCCTGCCTGAGCGTTTCATCTGCCCTGTCATTTACAAGATAGGGCGAATCAATGATCTCGTAGGCATTTAACGGGGTATCCAGTTTTGAGATAAAGGTTTGATCTATGGTTTTTCCCTCTGCGTCTCGATACACATAAAAGTGTAGGCGTGTGCCGAAGGAGCTTTCTTCCTCAATATCCTTTTTGAACTGATACTCGCTGGTATACTCATCTGTGTGGATTATATTTCCATCGCTATCAAGGTACTCAATCCTGCCGACCGGCTGCGACTGCACCGGTTCTTCCTTATTGGTCGATACGATATTTCGGGTGCTGCGTTCTCCGTTTTCAAAAGAGGAAACCGCCACATCAAAGCCACGGTCAAGCAGCATATTGACATAGGTTTCCAAACGGTTTGCCGGAAATCCGCACATTTCTGCTCGCTGATTGTTTCCAATAGAGCGAGATGTCAGATTCAGCTCTAACGCTTCGCTGACGGTTTGTGCGTCCGCTCCATAGGCTTCAAAGAAATCGCCCACCTGATACAGCACAAGACTGTCAGGATTTTCTTCCTTGATCTCACCGTATTCACGGTAAGCGTCTGTAAAACGGTTGCTGCGCTCGTCCTGCTGAGCAAGACGCATAAAGCTGTCCTTTTGCTCCAAACGAGGCTGCGGATTTTGCACAGAGCGATCCATCAGCTCGACATTCCAGTCATCTACCCGTGTGATTTCAAAAGGCTTTCCGTCCAAATACACTCTGTCGCCGACTTGATAAGAGGCGGCAAACAGAGCCTTTTGTTTCTCCTGCGCCGCCGCCTGCTCAATCCTTGCCACTACATCTTCCGGCAGACCATCTACATAGTAATTGATTTCGCCCTCATTGCTGATATGGGCGATATTTTGATAATCTCCGTTTTCCTCAACAGCTCTGTTCCAGACGGTAAGACCGTTGCCGAGATAGCCCATACCAATGTCAAAGGCAGGCGTTTCCTCTGTTTTTACTTCGGGCGGTAATTCCTTAACCTTCAGGTGGTCGTTCATCGGGTTTTCCTGTACCCTACGGTCGAACTCCGCTCTGTCCATTTCCTTTTGGAATAATGGGTACTGCATATCGTGAAGCACAACACGCTCATCATCAAAGGAAAGGATTTCGTATTCGTCAGCGCCCATATATACCGTATCGCCGAGATGATAGGCATACGCTGAATTTTCAGGAGTTTCAGATCGTTCTATTGACAAAATCGGATTAAAATTTCCGGTGTATTCAAATAACTCATTTTCGCCCGGAATATATAGTCTGCCGTTTTCTACGCATTTGAAAATATCTGCTGATGAGCTATTTGCAGCGTTATAAAATGCTTCGTAAGAATATGGGTGAGTAGCCCCTTCATAAGCCGACATTCCAAGAGCATTGTTGGAAATAGTTTCATTACTAATCTCTTTTAGCGTTCTTCCGGCAGGGAGTATCCCTGTTGGCTCAAAGTGGTATCCGTTGTACTCAAAAGATTTGGAAACAGCCGTATTGTTTTCGGATGGCGCAGAGGAGAGGATTTCACGGTTTCTCTGTTCTTCGGCAAGTTCAGCCCGACGCTCCTCCTGCTTTTCGAGCCACTGCGGATAAATCTCTTTTTCTTTCGGGTTGAGGTAACGGTCGAGGCGTATCAATTCTTTGATTCGCTTCTCAACCTGATTCCAATTCAGCGTGATATGAGGCTTGTCATTACCGATACCCTTAGAAATCTGAATACCTTTTCCGTCGTGCTGTTCATCAATTCCTGCTCCGGTTATCACTGGATAAGAGCCGCCCCAACCGTATTCATTTTTCAGAAAATCGGCGTTTTCCTTTGCTGACAGACTTTTTTCAAACTGCTCATAAATACGGAACTTTCCCTCAGATACACCGCTTCCACGGGTGAGAACAGCGTCAATAATTTCTTGAGAAAAAGAAAAGGCAGAGGGCTTTTCCTCTGCCTGCATTTCCATAAAGTTCAGTTGTCCGTCTATCGACGGGAGCGGCTTCATTGTATCCTGCAATTCTCCGAGTAACCGCATTGCTTCAAAATGCTGTGCGATCACGCTCCAATCATAGAAGCCTTGTGCTATTCGGTCTGCATAATTTCCCTCCCAAAGCTGAAGCACATTCTGCCAAGTTTTGTACCCGACTCGCCGCCCGTCGCTCAAAATCACTTCGGTATAGTCGTTATTGAAAATACCCTTGATATATTCGGTACGGGCGGCGTTATCGGGATTGCGTTCATAAAAAGCACGAATTTCCTCTTTCGAGGCTTTTAAGTGAGGAGTTGTGCCGAGGATTTCACGAATGGTATCGTCCCCGCTGAAAAACAGCAGGCTTTTGTCCTCGTTGCTTCGGTCGTAATAATCTAAGCGAAGATGACCTCCGCTTTCACGATCTCCTGTACTCTGTTTCTCAAGTTGTTCATTTCCCGTACCCACTTCATCATATCCGCCGCTTTCAGGCTCTCGGTCAAGCCCTCCTGCGCCGCCATCTGCTTCATCAGGGTTTCTTCCAGCTTCATCGCTGTCTGCTCTGTTTCCGCCAAATGCTGTGTCAGGGTGCAGCTCGTTAGAAGATTGTAGTACCGGATTTTGTGGTGTTCCCTGAGAAATTTCCGTCTCATCTGAGCGTACCTGCCCAAAGTCACTTCCGGCTGCTTGGGCATTGTCAAGTCGGGAAGATTGTAATCGCCCTGCATTGTGTATGTCAGCTCGTTCATTTTCAAAGCTCCTTTCGCTTTTATTTTCAGCCTTATTGTATTCCGGTTTCTCTCTGTCCGCAATGATGCGATTTTGCCTTTCAAGGGCAAGGACGGTACGGGAGATTTCCCCAAGCCCCATCTCCGCAATATCGCTTGACGCAATACCGAGGGCGTTTAAGGCTTCCGGCGTATTGAAATTTGTAATGACAGAGAAATCCTCCGCTTCAAAAAACGGCTCGGTATCTATCCCAAGCCTTGTCATCATCATATATGCCACGCTGTTTGTTACCGCCTTCTTATACATAGCGGTAATCATATCCTCCGAAAGACCGTAGAGGAAGCTGTCAT
>ERZ1027261.106-NODE-106-length-14024-cov-4.035149_pt1 | contig 14024 bp, 9 predicted proteins | sample MGYA00519259_ERZ1027261 | MGnify/ENA primary metagenome ERZ1027261 (study PRJEB26926, sample SAMN06164801) | human gut metagenome | biome: ENVO:00009003; feature: ENVO:2100002; material: ENVO:00002003 | host: Homo sapiens | place: USA | collected 2012 ... | reverse complement strand
GTTTACACCTACATGCTCGGGTTAAGGTACTTTTGAATTGTTCAGCAGGCATTAAATAGAGCATTTTTAAAAACCGCCGTTTTGACTGTATTTCGGCGGTTTTTTTGTGTGATTTTTTTCGGTTCGATTTACATAATCAGTTGCTGTGATTTTATTGCAGAGACTCGGTTATCCAACTTATTAACAAAGTTATCCACCAAATACGGGTGTTAAAGCCCGAATAATCGCCTTAAACAATGTGGATTAGTGGATATCACGGTGCATAAGTCGAATTACAGCAAGATTGTCTGAGTTTACATAATGCCAAGTTTGCAAAAATATGTCAGCGAAAACGGTTTTCTCTCGGGAGTCCGTTTTTTACGGCTTTTATCAGCTCGCTGCGCGTGTTAAGCTCGGGATTCTTTAAAACCGAGCGGCGCAGCTTTTCAAGCGTTTCTCCGATTGCTCTGCCGCTTATTCCGCATTTTTTCAAATCCCTGCCGCCGATTTTAAGATCGGAAATTCTGTAGGGCTCGCCGTTTTTTATTATTTCCGTAAGCATATCCCGCGCGGCTGCGCAGTCTTTGCCGTAAGCCGACCTATAATCGAAATAATTTTCTGCGGAAGAGGGCGAGGTCAAATAAAGCATTTCTTTAATTTCGGGCTTTGTTTTCGGAAAGGGCATATTAAGAAGCGTGAGCATATCCTGCGCGGCTTTTTTGGTTTTGTTCGGTACCTTCAAAAAATCAAGCGCGGGAGAGACCTCCGCCCCGCCCGAATAAAGAAAGGCAAAAAGCTTTGTATCGGCAGAGCCTAAAAGCGGTAATATGCCGTAATCGGGGGAGGTATTAACCCCTAAAAAGCCAAGCCCGCCTATATCGGTCAGCGGCTTTAATGCGGCGGGGTTTTTGCCGCAAAGGGTTTTTAAAAGCTCGGAATAAATTCGCTCCGCACTTACGCTTTTAAGCGTGGGCGCATACTCCAAAGCCGCTTTAAGGGTGTTTTCTTCTATATCAAACCCCAAAACCGAGGAAAAGCGGAAAAGCCGCATGATTCTCAGCGCGTCCTCATAAAATCGGCGCCCCGGCTCACCCACAGCGCGCAGAATACGGTTTTCAATATCCTCCCTGCCGCCGAAAAAGTCCTTTAAGCCGTCCTTTTGATTATATGCCATTGCATTTACGGTAAAATCACGGCGGGCAAGGTCTTCGCGCAGGCTCTTTACAAAAATTACGCTGTCGGGGCGGCGGTGGTCGCGGTATTCGCCGTCTGTCCTGTAGGTAGTTACTTCGTTCGGCACACCGTTTATAATAACCGTAACCGTGCCGTGCTTTATGCCCGTGGGCACCGTCTTTTCAAAGAGGGACATAACCGTCTCGGGCTCTGCGGAGGTAGTAATATCGAAATCGTGCGGGGTATCGCCGTTCAGCATATCGCGCACGCAGCCACCCACGGCGAACGCTTCATAGCCGTTTTTTTGCAGAGTTTCAATAATATATTCGGTGTCGCTCGGTAAAAATAACATAATTTTTATTTTCCTTTCAAAAAAGGGTTTATTTTTTTGCCGTTTAGCAATATAATAATAAGTAATAATGTTTTTAAGGAGACCGATTATGAAGCAGCTTCGTGATGAGGATAAGATCATAACACAGGTAAAGCATATTCATATGATAGGCATAGGCGGCAGCGGAATGTGCCCGCTTGCCGAAATACTGCACGGCAAGGGGTACTTCCTTACCGGGTCGGATAATAACGAAAGCGACCCGCTTACAAGAATCAAAAGCCTCGGAATTAAGGTTTATATGGGGCACAGGGCTGAAAACATAAAGGGAGCGGAGCTTGTGGTATACTCCGCCGCAATAGCCGCCGATAACCCCGAGCTTAAAGCTGCGCGCGAGCAGGGTATACCCACAATGGAGCGCTCGCATATGTTAGGGGCGCTTACCCGTCATTTCGATAATGTCATAGGCGTATGCGGTACGCACGGCAAAACCACCGTCACCTCTATGATAACACAAATTTTAATTTTAAACAAGATGGATCCTACCGCGGTTATAGGCGGCAAGCTGCCGCTTATAAATTCAAACGGTATTTCGGGCAAATCCGAAACAATGGTTTGCGAGTCCTGCGAGTTTGTCGATACCTTTTTGCAGCTGTCGCCCGATGTTGCGGTGCTGCTTAATATCGATAACGACCATCTTGATTATTTTAAAACTATGGAGAATATGACCCTCTCTTTCCATAAGTTTTTGAAAATGGCGAAAACGGCATATATAAACGGGGACGACAGCCGCGTTTTAACCGCCGCCGATGATATTGACGCGGATACTATTACCTTCGGCTTTGGGGCGGACAATTTTTACCGTGCCGAAAACATAGAAAGCCGCAAGCGCGGTTTTGCGTTTGATGTTGTAAGAGATAATAAAAAAATCATAAATATTGAAATGCATATACCGGGCAGGCATAATGTTTTAAACGGTCTTGCCGCGTTTGCCGTGTGCTTTGACATGGGCGTTTCGGCGGAGGGTATTAAAGACGCCGTAGAAAAATTCACCGGTGCCGGCAGGCGTTTTGAATTTTTGGGAGAGTATGACGGCTTTATGCTGGCTGATGATTACGCTCACCACCCGACCGAAATAAAAGCCACCCTTTCCGCCGCAAAGGAGCTTGACTACAATAATGTTATAGCGGTGTTTCAGCCCTTTACCTTTTCGCGCACGGCGCTTTTAAAGGATGATTTTATAAAGGCGCTTTCCATTGCCGATAAGGTAATACTGACACCGATTATGGGTTCGCGCGAAAAAAACACCTACGGCATTAAAAGCGAGGATTTGGCTGCGGGGCTCCACGATGTCTGCGTAGTGGACGGGTTTGAAAATATAGCCGATAAGATTGAAGAAATTGCCCGCCCGGGTGATTTGGTTATTACAATGGGCGGCGGCGATATTTACAAGGCGGCGCACATTATACAAGGCAGGCACGCGGAATGACCGAAAAGCTATACGATAAGGACTCACATTTAAAAGAATTTACAGGCACGGTATTATCCTGCGAAAAAACGGGGGAAAAATATGCCGTAGCTTTAAACCAAACCGCATTTTTCCCCGAGGGCGGCGGTCAGCAGTCAGACCGCGGATATATAGGTGACGCGTATATATCGGACGTGCAGATAAAAAACGGCGAAATACTTCACTTCGCCGATAAGCCGCTGAGTGTGGGACAAGCCTGCAATTGCAAAATAGATTTTGATTTCCGCTTTCGCAATATGCAGAACCATTCGGGCGAGCATATAATTTCGGGAATAGTCCACCGTCTTTACGGCTTTAATAATGTCGGCTTTCATTTGGAAGCGGAAATGACAATGGACTTTGACGGCGAGCTTACAAGGCGGCAGCTTGATGAGATTGAAGACCTTGCAAACAAAGCGGTGTATGAAAATTTGCCCGTTAAAGCCTATTATCCGACCGATGAAGAGTTAAAAAGCCTTGATTACAGAAGCAAGCTCGATTTGAAGGAAAATGTCAGGATTGTGGAAATAAAGGGCGTAGACATCTGCGCCTGCTGTGCGCCGCATGTAAAGTCGACCGGCGAAATAGGCATTATAAAAATCCTGGATTTTGAAAAATACAAGGGTGGCGTGAGGCTGCTTGTAAAATGCGGTACGGACGCGCTGCGGGATTACCGCGAGAAGTACAAAAGCGTGCTTGAAATATCGAACCTACTCTCTGCCAAGCAGCCCACGGTATCATCGGCGGTTGTGCGGCTGAACGAGCAGCTATCAGCCGAGAAAGCGGAAACAGCCGCGCTTAAAAAGCGATTGATTGCCGAAAAGGCGGCGGGCTTTGCGCCCGATACCGATAAAACCGCCGTTTTTGAAAACGGGCTTGATATTAAAGAGCTGCAATTATTAGCCGACGCGCTCTGCGTTAGGGCGGGCGGCATACGCGGCGCTTTTTCGGGAGCGGACGGTGCTTTTTCCTTTGCAATATGCGGCGAAGAAACCGCTCTCGGAGACTTTTTTGCGGAATTCAAGGCCGCGTTTAATACACGCGGCGGCGGCAGGAACGGCATAAGGCAGGGAACCGTGTGTGCAGACCGCGCGGAAATAGAAAGGCTTTTCACAGAATAAAACAGAGGAGATGTTTAAATGGCAAAAACACGGACTAAAAGACAGCAGGCAATTATAAAACGGCGGATATTTCTCACATGCTGCGCGGCAGTGCTTCTGGCAGTTGCGGCAATTGTTGTGTTTGCGGCAAGCGCGGTATTGAAATCGGACGATAAAAAGAAGCCCGATAATTCACAGAGCGCCGATTCTTCAAAGGTCGAAAGCGTTGAAATACCCGAAACCACCGCGCGGGTAATATCAACAGGTGATATTATGGTGCACTCGACCCAGGTTGACGGCGCAAGAACACAGGCGGGCGAATATGATTTCAGTCCGTATTTCAAAAATCTTTCCTCATACTTTAAGGCGGCGGATCTTGCCGTCGCAAACCTTGAGGTCACCTTCGGCGGCACGGAATCGGGCAAATACAGCGGTTACCCCGCCTTTAACACGCCCGACAGCCTTGCGGATACCATAAAGGATTCGGGGCTTAATTTTCTTGTGACCTCGAACAATCATTCCTACGATACGGGGCTTTTCGGGCTTAAGCGCACGGCACAGGTCTTAAAGCAAAGGGGAATTGAATTTATAGGCACAAGGGAGGTTGAAACCGACCCCGCTTACGCCGTAAAGGAGATAAACAACATAAAAATAGGGCTTGCCGATTATACCTACGAGACCTCGGGGCAGACCGCGGGCAGGAAATACCTGAACGGAGCTATAATTGCCGAGGAGGCCAACAACCTTATAAACAGCTTTTCGTATGATAAAATTGACGCATTTTACACCGAAGCTGAAAAGGTGATAGGCGAGATGAAGGCGCAGGGTGCGGAGTTCATTGTGTTTTATATGCATTGGGGCAACGAATACCAAACAAGCCCCAACACCTGGCAGAAAACGATTGCTCAAAAGCTTTCAAATCTGGGCGTTAATATGATAATAGGCAGCCACCCGCATGTTATTCAGCCGGTGGAGCTTATCCGTCCCGAGGGCGGCGAGGGCTACACAATATGCCTTTATTCCACCGGAAACTGCATTTCAAATCAGCGGCAGGAGCTTATGGACAGCTGCCCCTCGGGTCATACAGAGGACGGTCTTCTGTTCGATTTCACCCTTAAAAAGAATAAGGACGGCGTGGCTCTTTCGGAGCTTAAGGTTGTGCCGACCTGGGTGAATAAATATAAGGAATCGGGACACAGCGGATATTTATACACGGTTTATCCTCTTGAAACGGCAAACGACGGCGCGGCGAAATTCGGACTTACGGGCACCGCGGCGACAAAGTCGGCTAAATCCTACGAAAGAACCAAGGCGATTTTGGCGGCGGGGCTTAACGCCTGCCAGCAGGAAATAGGCTGCAATATTACTTTTCAGTAAAGGAACTGATGAAAAATGATAGACGAACAGGTTAGAAAATTAGTTTGCTACGGGCTTGAAAGAGGACTTTTCACAGAACGGGACGAGATATACGTTACCAACCGTATTCTTGAAATTCTGCAGCTTGACGAATATAACTGCGATACCGTTTTTTCGGATGTTGACCTTGAAGAAACGCTGAAAGCCCTGCTTGATTACGCCGCCGAAAAGGGACTGACGGAAAACGACATTACCCACCGCGATTTATTCGACACAAAGCTTATGGGGGCTTTAATGCCGAGACCGAGCGAGGTTACAAATAAGTTTAATGAGCTTTACGCCATATCCCCCAAGGCTGCTACCGATTACTTTTACACTTTGAGTCAGGACAGCGACTACATACGTCGCTACCGTGTTGCAAAGGATATTAAGTGGCTCACTGCAACGCCCTACGGCGAGCTTGAAATTACCATAAACCTTTCAAAGCCCGAAAAGGACCCGAAAGCGATAGCCGCCGCCAAAAATGCGCCACAGGCGGGCTACCCGAAATGTATGCTATGCCGCGAGTGCGAGGGGTACGCGGGCAGAATAAACTTTCCCGCAAGGCAGAACCACCGCGTTATACCCATTACGATAAACGGCAGCGATTGGTGCTTACAGTATTCGCCCTATGTTTACTATAACGAGCACTGCATTGTATTTAACGCAAAGCACACACCTATGGCTATAAACCGCGCTTCCTTTAAAAAGCTGCTCGATTTTGTAACGCAGTTTCCGCATTATTTCGTAGGCTCAAACGCCGATCTGCCTATTGTGGGCGGCTCGATTTTAAGTCATGACCATTTCCAGGGCGGCAACCACACCTTTGCAATGGCAAAGGCACCGATTGAAACCGAGCTGCATTTTGACGGCTTTTCGGATATTGAGGCGGGAATTGTTAAGTGGCCTATGTCGGTAATACGCCTGCGCTCTGAAAATACCGAAAGGTTAGTTGAGCTTGCCGATAAAATACTTACCTGCTGGCGCGGATATTCCGACCCCGACGCCTTTATATTTGCCGAAACCGACGGCACGCCCCACAACACAATAACCCCGATAGCAAGAAAGACAAACGGTAAATTTGAGCTTGATCTGGTGCTGCGCAACAATATTACCACGGCTGAGCACCCGCTCGGAGTTTTCCATCCGCACACGGAGCTGCACCACATTAAAAAGGAAAATATAGGACTTATTGAGGTTATGGGTCTTGCGGTGCTGCCGGCGCGCCTTAAAAACGAAATGGCGCTGCTTGAAAAGGCAATGCTTGAAAACCGCGATATACGGAAAGACGAGGTGCTTGCAAAGCATGTCGATTGGGCAGACGAAGTGCGCCGAAAATACGGCGAGCTGAATGACAGCAATATAAGCGGGATAATAAGGGACGAAATAGGTCTTGTGTTCTCACATGTGCTTGAGCACGCGGGTGTTTTCAAGCGCACCGAGGAGGGAAGACGCGCATTCCTGAAATTTGCCGCGGGAGCAAATAAATGTTCATAACCGTTTTCACCCAGGTCTCCGTTTTAATGCTGATGATAGCGGTGGGCTTTATTGCGGCAAAAACCGGAATCATGACCGAGGCGGGAGCCGCCTGCTGCACCGATATTGCGCTGATAATAGCAACGCCCTGCGTTATTATAAAATCGCTTATGCGCAGGTTCGACGCGGCGGTTATGAAATCGCTGCTGCTGTCTGTTGTTTTAACCCTTTTGGTGCAGGTGCTTATGATTACTCTCGGTACGCTGCTCCTTCGCTCAAAGGACTTAAGGCGGCAGCGAACTCTGCGCTTCGGCTCGATTTTCGCAAACTGCGGGTTTATGTCTTTACCCTTACAGGAGGTAATGCTTGGGTCTGACGGCACGCTTTACGGCTCTGCCTATGTTATAATGTTCAATCTTGTGGTGTGGAGCTACGGCGTTTACCTTATAAGCGGCGACAAACGCTACATACAGCCGAAAAAGCTTTTTGTAAACCCCGGCATTGCGGGACTGCTTATAGGGCTTATAATTTTCGTGTTTTCCGTTCCCGTGCCGCATGTGCTTTCATCTACCGTAAATTACCTTGCGGCAATATACACCCCGCTGCCCATGCTTATTATCGGCTACCATTTAAGCAAAACCAATGTGCTTAAGGCTTTTAAGGATTTTCAGTGCATAATTGCCGTTTTATTAAGGCTTATTGTTTATCCGCTGGTGTCCCTCGGGGTTTTGTATCTTTTCGGAATACGCGGCACATTGCTTGTTTCCGCAATAATATCGTTAAGCGCGCCCGTTGCGGCTGTTACCACAATGTTTTCTTCAAAATTCGGCGGGGGTGATACGGCGCTTTCGGTCGATATGGTGTCGCTCAGCACGGTTGCATCAATTATTACAATGCCTGCGGTTATAACACTGGCGCAGCTTTTGGCGTAGTAATTGCAATTATTCACAATTTGTTTAATAATTTTGTAAATTTGTTTGGTATTATGGTTTAGAACCAAATTTTATGCTTGGAGGAATATAAATGATCGAAGTAACCGGGCTCAGCAAAAGGTACGGTACTTATCTCGCCGTCAAGGATGTAAGTTTCAGCATCGAAAAGGGCGAGGTTATCGGCTTTTTGGGCCCAAACGGAGCAGGTAAGTCCACAATAATGAATATACTTACCGGTTATCTTTCACTTACACAGGGTAAGGTGGAAATTGACGGGTACGATATTGCGGAATACCCCGAGGACGCAAAGCGCAGAATAGGCTATCTGCCTGAAATACCGCCGCTTTATGTGGATATGAAGGTGCGCGAGTATTTAAACTTTATTTATGACCTTAAAAAGGTTAAATTCCCGAAAAAACCGCATATTGATGAAATTTTAAGGCTTGTTAAAATTGACAATGTGCAGAACCGCCTTATAAAGAACCTGTCGAAGGGCTACCGTCAGCGTGTAGGCTTTGCCCAGGCGCTTATAGGCAACCCGGATGTACTTATTCTTGATGAGCCGACCGTCGGTCTTGACCCCAAGCAGATAATCGAGATAAGAAATCTTATAGCCCGTCTCGGTAAAAACCACACGATTATTCTGTCCTCGCACATACTTTCCGAAATTCAGGCGGTATGCAAGCGGGTAATAATTATAAACAAGGGGCAGATAATTGCCGACGACACGCCCGAAAACCTTTCAAACAAGCTGTCGAGCGATCACTCCCTTATTGCGCGCATAGTAGCGGGCGAGCAGGAAATGATTGACGCTTTAAGCACCGTTAAGGGTGTAAAATCGGTTACATCCCTCGGCAGAAAAGAGGACGGCTCGTTCGATTTCCTTATAGAGCCCGAGCACGGCGCAGATGTGCGTGCCGAGGTATTTAAGCGCATAGTATCCCGCGGGAAGACCCTTTTATCGCTTACCAGCAACAAGGTGTCTCTCGAACAGATATTCCTGCGGCTTACGGAAGCTGCCGATAACGACGAGGCAAAGCGTATGCTCGGAATAACCGAAAAAACGGAAACGACGGAAAAACCGAGCGTTGAAATAGCGGATGACGGCAGCGTTACCGTCAAAACAGAGCAGGCAGAGGAGGCAGAGCAATGAGCGCGGTATTTAAAAGAGAATTCAGGGCGTATTTCACAACGCCCATAGGCTTTATTGTTATAGCGGCGTTTTACTTCTTTTTGGGGCTGTATTTTTCAATGATATACAGCTACGGCAGCCCGGACACCGCAATGGTAATTGTTGCAATGTCCACCGTTATTGTTTTTACCATGCCGGTGCTTACAATGCGTCTTATGAGCGAGGACAGGCGGCAAAAGGTAGACCAGGCGCTGCTTACGGCGCCGGTAAGCCTTACATCCATTGTGATGGGCAAATTTTTCGCGGCGCTTGCGGTTTTCGCAATCGGTTTTGCGCCCACGGTTATTTTTGAAATAATAGTGGCATCATATGTAAGCGTAAACATTATGTCGTATATATACGCACTTTTCGGTATGCTGCTGCTCGGCAGCGCGCTTATTTCAATAGGCATGTTTATATCATCCCTTACCGAAAGTCCGGTAATTTCGGCAATACTTACGCTTGTAATCAATATACTTGTGCTTTATATGTCCAACTTTGCAAGCATGATAAAGGTTTCCTGGATAGCAACGGTGGTTGAAAAGGCGGCGTTTATAAGCGCCTTTGAGAATTTCGGAGAAAATATACTGTCCGTTGCGGATATTCTCTACTTTGTAAGCATAAGCGCGGCGTTTTTATTCCTGTGCGTCCGCTCGCTTGATAAGAGAAGATGGGCTTAAAGGAGGGTGAGCAAAATGGAAGAAAATAAAAATTTAACTCCCGAAGCGGAAGCTGCGGAAGAAACCGCTGCAGAGAACACACCCGCCGAGGAGACCGCCGCAGAGCAGACCGGCGATAAAAAAGAAAAGAAAGCCAAAAAAGAAAAAAAGGCGAAAAAACCTAAAAAGCTTAAAAACCAGGCGCTTTTACGCAGGGGCGGCTATTCTGTTGCAATAACTGCCGCGGTGCTTGCGGGGCTTATTGTGCTGAATGTGCTTGTGAACGCGCTTTCAAACCGTTTTGTTTTGGAATTTGATATGTCCACCGAAAAGGAAAACTCAATGAGCGCCGACAATATCAAATATTTAAAAGACCTTGATAAGGAAGTAAATATAACCGTCTGCGCCGAAAAGGACGGATATACCGGCGGCTATATGGGCTATTACGCGAAGAATCTTTACGGCGTATCGTCCGACGCGTCGAAGTATTTCGAGCAGACCTTAAAGCTTCTTGATAAATACCCGGCATACAACAACAAGATTACCTTGAAATATGTTGATACTCAAGGCTCGGAATTTACCGAGATATCGCAGAAGTATTCAAACGAAAAGTTAGCCTACGGCGATATAATCGTTTCGGCTAAAGGCTCGGATAATAACGTGCGCTACAAGGTTTTGGGCTTTAAGGATGTTTATCAGCTTTCCGAAGACAACACCTACGCCGCCTACGGCTACAGCCAGTCAACCGTCAGCGGAAACAGCGTTGAAACCGCGGTTACAAGCGCTATTGCGTATGTTACAAGTAGCAAAACAAAGAAGGTTGCGCTGCTCACGGGGCATTCCAAGATCGACTACACAGCTGATTATCAGAAGCTTTTAAAGGCTAATAACTACGAGATAGAGACGATTTCCGATAATATCGTGGGTAAAATATCCTCCGATTTTGACGCGGTTATAATCGCGGGTCCTACCACCGACTTTATAGGCAGCGAGCTTGATAATCTTTCCGACTTCCTTGATAACGACGGCAAGCTCGGCAAGGGCCTTCTGTTCTTTGCGGACGCTTCCGCCCCCTACCTTACCAATCTTTACGATTTCTTAAGCCAGTGGGGTATTGCAATAGAGGAAGGCATACTGTTTGAAACCAATACAAACAACCATATTCCGGATGACCCCATGACTATGGGAATTTATCCCACAAGCAGCGATGAGAGCCTTACAAGCGGAATGCAGCTTTGCATTACAGGCTACAATGTTCCCATGTCCGCCGCATTTGAAAGCGAAAACAGCATAACCGTAAAGGCTCTTATGAGCTCGCTTGAATCGGTTGTTGCAGCGCCTGTCGGTACCGCCGCAAACTGGAGGGGTGCCAATAACTACACCAAAAAGAGCTTCCCCGCGGTGCTTCAGGCGGCGCAGTCTGAATATGACGACGACAACAAGAAGATAACAAGCTATGTTTTCGCGTTTGACAGCGTTCAGTTTATTCAGTCGGAATATAACGAGCAGTCCTCCGTTTCCAATAAAAACCTTACCCTTGCCTGCGCGGAGCGCGCGGTGGGTGCCGAGGATACCGGAATCTCATTTGTTTCTAAAACAATAACCAACGAAAGCTTCGCGGATTCGGTAAGCGAGACTTCTGCGGGAATTGTAAGAATTATATTTATGGGGCTGCTGCCCGTGGCGTGCATTGCCGCAGGAATTTATATCTTTATCAGGAGAAAGAATGCGTAATGAGTGACCTTCCCGAAAAGGATAATAATTTAAACGAAAATACGGAAAATATTTCAAACGAGGAGGACGGTGCTTCCACCGTCTTCTCCGACCCCGCCGACCACAAAAAGACCGCCGTCAAAAAAAAGCGCTCGCTTTTACCCATAATCATTTCGGCTGTACTGGCTGTGGCAATTCTTGCGGGCGGCACGGTTGCCGTAATAAAACTTATCCCCGAGCGTGAGGATGATACCTCTACCCCCTCAATTGAAACAATAAAGGTGCTTGATAAAAGCTCGGACGATTTTAAAACCGTTACCGTTACCAATAAAAGCGGCACATTTAAGCTTTATTCCGAAGAGGAAAAGGAAGAAAGCTCGTCTTCTTCCTCATCATCTGACACTTCAAGCAGCAGCTCCAAAACGGTGTGGTATCTTGACGGGTACGCAAAGGACGTTATAAATTCCTCGTCCGTTTCAAGCATTGTAAGCTCTGTTGCAAGCGTTACCGCTTCAAGAGAGGTTACCGCTAAATCCGCCGCCGAGTGCGGGCTTGAAAAACCGACCGTTAAGGCGGACGTTGTAACAAAGGACGGCGCGGAGTTCTCTTTGCTTATAGGCGGAGAATCACCCGACGGTACGGGAACATATATCAAGCTTTCTACCGACGATAAGATATATATTAACGACAGCTCGATTGATTCGTCGCTTGAATTTGACGCCCTAAGCCTTGCGGCAACCGATTCTATAGCGGGTGTGCCCACTTCCGATTTATCTTCAGATTATAAGGATGATAACGGCGACCTTTCATCCTTTGATTCAATAACCCTTACGGGCTCTAATTTCCCCGAAAAGCTGATAATTGCGCCGAACACCGATAAAAACCTTTCAACCTATGCGGCGTATATGACCACCTCGCCCACAAAGCGCATTGCCGATAATGTGGACGGTATTTTCGGGCTTTTCAAAAGCGGTGTTTCCGTGAGCGGTGCGTATTCGTTTGATACCTCCGCTGCTTCCCGCAAAAAGCTGGGGCTTGATAACCCCGAGCTTACCGCCGAAATTAAGGTTGGCTCCGTAAAGCAAAGCTACAGCTTTAAAAAGCAGGCGGACGGCGGCTACGCGGTTTGGTACGACGGCGCAAAGCTTATTAAAAAGATTGACGCTTCAAGCATTACCTTTATTGATTACAAGGTCAATAATTACTACGCCTCGTGGGTCTGCCTGCAATCTATCAATGAGCTTTCAAATTTCACTATCAAAACCCCTGAAAAAACGTACAGCTTTGATATAGTTTATGATGATGCCGAGGATGCGGAGGAAACCTACGTTATAACCTATGAAGGCAAAAAGCTCACCGCAGAAAACTTCCAGAATTTCTATCAGGAATGTATTTCCCTTTCCTGCTCCGATTTCACGGTGGATAAGGTGAGCGGCGAGCCTGCCATGACAATTGTTTTCACCTATTCCGATACCTCGCGCGCCAAAACCGACGTTAAATTTGTAAAGTCGGGCGCGGCTAAATATCAGTACAGCATCGACGGCATTGAAATGGGCAAAATAAATTCCTCGGCGCTTAATAAAATCTTAAAGCACGTGGAAAAGGTTGCGAAGGATGAAAGCATAAAATAGCTTGACAAATGCGGGCTTATGGTATAAAATAGATAAGCAGTAAAGGCTGTGTTTTCCGAAGCGGGAGAACGCAGCCTGATTTTCTGCGTAATGAAATTAAAAGGATGAGCGGATCATGTCTAACTTTAAATACGATGTTGCGATTATCGGCGGCGGTATAGGCGGCCTTATGGCGGCTTACAGGCTTTGCCGCAATATACCGGATATTAAAATAGTAATAACCGAAAGAGGCAATACCCTTGAAAACAGGCACTGTCCCGCAGGGAAAAACAACACCTGCGTTCACTGCAAGCATTGCTCTATAACCAGCGGCTATGCGGGCGCGGGCGCGTTTTCGGACGGTAAGTTCAACCTCGGCACGGCATACGGCGGTACGCTCGGCGAAGAATTGGGCGATGATACCGCGAATAAATATATTGATGAGGTCGATAAGATTCTCAACGAATACTGCACCTCGGGCGAGCCTACGGTTTATAAATCGAATGAGAGCCTAAAGCTTAAATGTCTGCAAAATAATTTAAGACTGCTTGATATGAACGTTAAGCACCTGGGAACTGATAAAAACTACCTCACAATGCAAAACCTCATTCACGCGCTGGCGAATGACGGGGTTGAAATGCTCGCCTTTTATGATTGCGAAAGGGTTGAAAAGCACGACGGCGGCTACACGCTTTACTACACCAACGGCGAGAAAATTGACGCCGAAAAAATAATTATAGCCACAGGCCGCGGCGGTGCGAACTTCGTTGCGGATTTCTGCCGCTCGTTCGGCGTTAAAATGCGCTCGAATTATGTTGATATAGGCGTTCGCGTTGAAATGAAGGATATTATATGGCGCGAATTTTCCGACCGCATTTACGAGCCGAAAATTCTTTACAGAACCAAAACCTTTGAGGACCGCTGCAGAATGTCTGTCTCTTATACACATCTCCGAGCCCACGAGACCGATCAGTATCTCGT
>ERZ1027261.95-NODE-95-length-14950-cov-66.455186_pt1 | contig 14950 bp, 19 predicted proteins | sample MGYA00519259_ERZ1027261 | MGnify/ENA primary metagenome ERZ1027261 (study PRJEB26926, sample SAMN06164801) | human gut metagenome | biome: ENVO:00009003; feature: ENVO:2100002; material: ENVO:00002003 | host: Homo sapiens | place: USA | collected 2012 ... | reverse complement strand
TTTGGTGCGTTCGCCGGGGCGTTATTTGTGGCAACGATGCCGCAGAAGATTTCAGCCTGGCGTGTGGCGGCACATTTTCTGGTGTCGTTCATTGTTGGTGTACTGGGGGCGCGTGTACTGTCAGCCTGGATTGCATCAAAAACAGGTTATGACGGTACATCTGCGGATGCACTGTGTGCGGTGCTGGTGGCGGTGGTGTCGGTGAAGATTCTGTCGTTCATCCACCAGCAGGATATTGCATCACTGGTGTCCGGTGTGTTCTCCCGCCTGCGGGGTGGAGGAGGCGGCAATGTTAAGTAACCTTCCCGGATTGCTGAATGTGGCGTTATGCACGGTTATCGTGCTGACGCTCTTTTTTTATCGTCGCCGTGATTCCAGGCATAAACCGCTGATGTCATGGCTGGCCTGGCTGCTGATGTTGCTGTATGCCTTTGCGCCCCTCAGCTATCTGTGTGGTCGCCCGTTAGCGGCGAACTGGCTGGCGGTGGGGCTTAATTTGCTGTTCTGCGTGCTGGTAATACGCGCACGCGGGAACGTTTCAAAAATCCTTTCATTCCGGAGGTGAGCATGTCGGGTAAATTCAGATTCAGTCGTCGCAGTGAAAAAAATCTGGAGGGCGTCAAACCACAGCTGGTTGCTGTCGTTCGCCGTGCCCTTGAGCTGACGGAAGTTGATTTCGGTATTACGGAAGGCCTGCGCAGTAAGTATCGCCAGAAACAGCTGGTCGCGGAAGGGAAAAGCCAGACCATGAACAGCCGCCACCTGACCGGTGATGCGGTGGATGTTGTGGCCTACATTGGCAGCCAGGTGTCATGGGACTGGCCTCTGTACGAGAAAATCGCGCAGGCATTTAAGCAGGCTGCCGCAGAGCTGGGAACTGCCATCGAATGGGGTGGGGACTGGAAAACACTGAAAGACGGGCCTCACTTTCAGTTGAAACGCTGATAACCAGGTGTGTTATGAGCAGAAAACACTGGACACACAGAATGCCGCGAACGGCGGCGAAATGGGCACTGGTAGCGATACTGGTGCCTTTTTTCCTGGTGGGATGCGTCAGCCTGGATAAGGCGCGCCAGCTTTTCGATACAGCTTCTCAGGTCTGTGAAATTGTCGACGGTGTCCGGCAGTGTATGCAGAACTGATCGCCTGATAATTGTTTTACTAAGGAGAAATGATGGAATCGCCAATTATGAAATATTTCAATTATGAGCATCTTCCGACTTCGTTAAAGGAAGTGAGTAAGCCAATTGGTGATCTGGCAAGAGTAATGGATGAATCTTTGCCAGACGGTCCGGAAAAGTCGGCTGGGTTACGTAAATTGCTTGAAGCAAAAGATGCTCTGGTGCGAGCGAAACTGGGTTAAGGCATTACAGCAGCCCTTCAGCCGAGGGGCTGCAATAATGCTTTAGTTGTCTTTCATAAATCCTTTAATGACCCATCCCACAAGCCTGGTGATGCTGTACACAAACAAGGCAATTATCAGAGATACAAGGATATCAAACAGTGAGAATCCTTGCGTATCCGTTGTTGAAAATAAAAGACTAAAGATGAACACCAGAATGGCCAACAGAATACCTACCCGGTGAAAGCCTTTAGAAATCATGTTTTTCATTTGTCCTCCATATTTGTTTTTTTAAAGGGTGGGCATTTTAACATCAGAAGGATGAAGTTCTATGCCATCACGAATACCCCGCGCCTGCCGTAAGCGTGGATGCGCAGGTACAACCACAGACAGTTCTGGTTACTGCGATAAACATCGTGGTGAAGGATGGGCACAGCACCAGCGCGGACTGAGCCGCCACCAGCGTGGCTATGGCTCAAAATGGACGGTGATTCGTGCCCGTATTCTGAAGCGCGATAAAGGTCTGTGTCAGTTGTGTCTGCGTGTCGGTGTGGTGAGCGAGGCGAAAACCGTCGACCACATCATCCCGAAAGCGCATGGCGGGACAGACGCAGACAGCAACCTGCAGAGTCTGTGCTGGCCCTGCCACAAAGTGAAAACAGCGCGCGAACGAATCAGGTGATAATTATTCTCACTTGTGGGGAGGGGCGGGTCAAATCCCTGCAGCCCTGGCTGTCCGGGACCGCCCGCCAACCCTTCTTCGCATCGCCGCAGGTTCGAAAACTTTTTTTTGGGAATGCGATCAAACGATTGATAGGTAAAACCGATTATGTCAGGACCCCCGAAAACCCCGCCACGCCTGCATTTGATACGAGGCAACCCCTCAAAGCGCCCCGTTAAAGACCCAAAAAAAACCGCTAAAAAGGATGAAAAAGGTCTCCCTAAAATTCCGCAGCATTTAGGGGTGCAGGGGAAGTACTGGTTCAGGCGAATGGCGGAAGAACTGAATGCGGAAGGGATCATTTCTCAGCTTGATGCGCGTGCACTCGAGTTACTGGTGGAAGCCTACACCGAATACCGGCATCACTGCGAAACACTTGATGCTGAGGGTTATACCTACCGCACGGAAACGCAGAACGGTGATGTGCTGATTAAGGCACACCCGGCTGCTGCGATGAAAGCGGATGCCTGGAAGCGGATCCGGGCGATGCTTGCAGAGTTTGGTATGTCACCGGCAAGCCGGGCGAAAGTAAATACCGCCGGACCGGATGATGTTGATCCGCTGGCGGAACTTTTAAAAGCGAGAGACTGATGGCAAAAGTGGCTGACGGGATCCGCTACGCCGAACGTGTTGTTGCAGGAGAAATTGTCGCTGGCGAATTTGTCCGTCTGGCCTGCCAGCGTTTTCTTGATGATCTGAAGTACGGCGAAGAGCGGGGGATTTATTTCAGTGAACCCCGTGCGCAGCACATCCTGAATTTCTACAAATTTGTGCCCCATGTAAAAGGGGCGCTGGCAGGCCAGCCCATTGAACTGATGGACTGGCATGTATTTATCCTCATTAATATTTTTGGTTTTGTCATTCCGCTGGTCAATGAAGAGACCGGGGAAGTTGTCATGCGCAGCGATGGCAGCGGACGTCCGGTGATGGTGCGCCGGTTCCGGACGGCGTACAACGAAGTCGCCCGTAAAAACGCAAAATCAACCCTGTCATCGGGTATCGGCCTGTATATGACGGGGGCAGATGGTGAAGGCGGGGCTGAGGTGTATTCAGCTGCAACCACGCGTGACCAGGCCAGAATTGTGTTTGAAGACGCCAAAAATATGGTCAGAAAAGCCCGGTCGACACTCGGGCGATTGTTTGATTTCAACAAGCTGGCGATTTACCAGGAGCAGAGCGCATCAAAATTTGAACCGCTTTCCTCGGATGCAAACAACCTGGACGGTCTGAACATCCACTGCGCCATTATTGATGAGCTGCATGCACATAAAACCCGTGATGTGTGGGATGTTCTGGAAACGGCAACCGGTGCCCGTCTGCAGTCCCTGTTATTTGGTATCACCACGGCAGGCTTTAACAAGGAAGGGATCTGTTACGAGCAGCGTGATTACGCCATTAAGGTATTGCGTGGCTATAACAGCAACGTGGAGGGCGCGGTAAAAGACGACTCCTACTTTGCGATCATTTACACGCTCGATGAGGGAGATGATCCGTTTGATGAAACGGTCTGGCAGAAAGCGAATCCCGGCCTGGGCATCTGTAAACGCTGGGATGATCTGCGTCGTCTGGCGAAAAAAGCGAAGGAGCAGGTTTCAGCGCGGGTGAATTTTTTCACGAAACACATGAATGTGTGGGTCACTGCCGAATCTGCCTGGATGGACATGATTAAGTGGGAGAAGTGCGAATATATTGCTCCACAGCATGAGCTGAAAACCTATCCCATGTGGGTCGGCGTCGACCTTGCTCATAAGATTGATATCTGTGCGGCGGCAAAACTCTGGCGAACCGATAACGGACATGTTCATGCTGATTTTAAATTCTGGCTCCCGGAAGGACGGCTGGAGCGGTGCTCGCGGCAGCAGGCAGAACTTTACCGGAAATGGGCCGAGATGGATAAGCTCATCCTGACGGATGGTGATGTTATCGATCATGCTCAGATAAAAAGTGACTTACTGGAATGGATTGGTGGTGAAAACCTGAGGGAGCTGGGATTTGATCCGTGGAGCGCGATGCAGTTCAGTCTGGCGCTGGCTGAAGAAGGGATACCGCTGGTGGAGGTTCCGCAGACGGTCCGCAATCTGTCAGAGGCCATGAAGGAAACGGAATCACTGGTCTATGCCGGGCGTTTCCATCACAGCAATCACCCGGTCATGAACTGGATGATGTCTAACGTTACGGTAAAACCGGACAAAAACGACAATATCTTCCCGAACAAATCCACGCCGGAAGCCAAAATCGACGGTCCTGTTGCGATGTTTACAGCAATGAGCCGGATGCTGGTCAATGGCGGTGAACCGGAGCCGGATCTGTCTGAGCATCTGGTCAGCGTTGGTATCCGCTCGCTTTAACCGAGGTCATTATGTTTCTGATAATTCTCACACCACTGGTTGGCGTGCTGGGGGCGCTTTTGCTGTCGTATGGCACATGGCTGATTTATCCCCCGGCAGGTTTTGTTGTTGCCGGGGCGCTGTGCCTGTTCTGGTCGTGGCTGGTTGCTCGTTATCTCGATCGCGGTCAGCGGGTCGCCTCCGGAGGTGAGTAATGTTTTTCCAGGGGCTTTTTCAACGCAAAAATAACACTCCCGTTACAACACCCGGGATGCTTGCGGAAGAGCTGGGATTGTCATACGACACCTATACCGGAAAGCGGATCAGCAGTCAGCGGGCCATGCGGCTGACGGCGGTTTATTCCTGCGTCAGGGTGCTGGCGGAGTCTGTTGGTATGCTGCCCTGCAGTCTCTACAAAATCACCGGCACCCTTAAAACACGCGCGGTGGATGAACGACTGCATAAGCTGATTTCGGCAAAACCCAATGGCTACATGACGCCGCAGGAATTCTGGGAACTGGTCATTGTCTGCCTGTGTCTGCGGGGGAATTTTTACGCCTACAAGGTGAAGGCGCTGGGGGAAGTTGTGGAGCTTCTTCCGATAGATCCGGGCTGTGTGGAACCGAAGCTGAACAGCCAGTGGCAGCCGGTTTATCAGGTGACGTTTCCGGATGGCTCCGTGGATGTGCTGACCCAGAATGAAATCTGGCATGTGCGCACTCTGACGCTGGACGGACTGGTCGGGCTGAATCCCATTGCGTATGCGCGTGAGGCCATTTCACTGGCAGCGGCAACTGAGGAGCACGGCGCCAGGTTGTTTGGTAACGGCGCTGTGACATCCGGTGTGTTGCGTACGGATCAACAACTTTCTGATCAGGCTTATGCGCGTATCAAAAAGGACTTTGAGGAACGGCATGTCGGGCTGGGAAATTCTCATCGTCCGATGATTCTGGAAATGGGGCTGGACTGGAAAACGGTGGCACTGAATGCCGAGGACAGCCAGTTCCTGGAAACCCGCAAGTTTCAGCTGGAAGAAATCTGTCGCCTGTTCCGCGTGCCGCTGCATATGGTGCAGAACACCGATCGCGCCACCTTCAACAATATTGAAGAGCTGGGGCTTGGTTTCATTAACTATTCCCTTGTGCCGTATCTGACCCGTATTGAACAGCGGATCAATACAGGGCTGGTCAGGGAGAGCAAGCAGGGGAAGTTTTACGCCAAATTTAATGCCGGAGCATTGTTGCGTGGCGACATGAAATCCCGCTTTGAAGCGTATGCCACGGGGATCAACTGGGGGATTTATTCCCCTAATGACTGCCGTGATCTGGAAGATATGAATCCCCGACCGGGCGGTGATGTGTATCTGACACCGATGAACATGACCACCAGTCCCTCTGCTGGCGATGACAACGGTAAGAAAAAGGAGAGTGGAGATGCAGACAAAACAGCGTCTTGATATACCGCTGAACCTGAAATCCGTCAGTGATTCCGGGGAATTTGAAGGTTACGGTTCTGTTTTTGGTGTTAAGGACAGCCACGATGATGTGGTGGTCCCCGGAGCCTTTACCACAACACTCCAGAAATGGAGCGAAAAAAAGGCGCTGCCTGCGTTGCTCTGGCAGCACCGCATGGATGAGCCCATCGGTGTGTACACCGAAATGAAAGAAGACGATGTCGGGCTTTATGTCAGGGGGCGATTACTCGTTGATGATGATCCCCTGGCAAAACGTGCACATGCCCATATGAAGGCCGGTTCTTTAACCGGCCTTTCTATTGGCTACATCCTGAAAGACTGGGAGTACGACCGTGAAAAAGGGGTATTCCTGCTGAAAGAGATCGACCTGTGGGAGGTCAGTCTGGTGACGTTTCCTTCCAATGATGAGGCACGCATCAGCGATGTGAAAAATGCGCTGGCGCGTGGGGAGATCCCTGATCAGAAAATTATTGAGCGAGTCCTGCGCGATGTTGGACTCTCGCGAACCCAGGCCAAAGCATTCATGGCCGGGGGATATGGCGCTTTATCCCTGCGTGATGCTGAGGATGTGGATGCCGCACTGAATGCACTGAAAAATCTTAAATTTTAATCAGGAGTAAATAATGGCTGTTGATATTAAAGACGTGGAACAGGTCGCGCAGGATTTGCAGCAGAAGTTTGACGATTTTAAGGAAAAAAACGACAAACGCATTGACGCGATCGAGCAGGAAAAGGGAAAACTTGCCGGAGAAGTGGAAAACCTCAACGAAAAACTGACTGAACTGGAGAACCTGAAAAGCGACCTGGAAAAAGAGCTGGCAGACATCAAGCGTCCGGCAGGCGGCACGCAAAATAAAGTTGCCAGTGAACACAAAGAAGCGTTTATCGGATTTATGCGCAAGGGGCGTGAAGACGGTCTGCGTGAGCTTGAGCGTAAGGCGCTGCAGGTGGGCAATGATGAAGATGGTGGTTATGCCATTCCGGAAGAACTGGATCGCACTATTCTGACGCTGCTGAAAGATGAGGTAGTGATGCGCCAGGAAGCCTCTGTGATCACCCTCGGTGGCTCGGATTATAAAAAACTGGTGAATCTGGGCGGCACAACGTCCGGATGGGTGGGGGAAACGGATGCACGTCCGGAAACCGCCACCTCAAAACTGGGGCTGATTGAACCCTTTATGGGGGAAATCTACGGCAACCCGCAGGCCACCCAGAAAATGCTCGATGACGCTTTCTTCAATGTGGAAGACTGGATCAACAGTGAGCTGGCGCTGGAATTTGCCGAACAGGAAGAAATTGCCTTTACCAGTGGCGACGGCAGCAAAAAACCAAAAGGTTTTCTGGCTTATGAGTCCACCGATGAAGATGACAAGACCCGTGCGTTTGGCAAACTTCAGCACATTGCTTCCGGTGCGGCTTCCGGCGTGACTGCCGATGCGATCATTAAACTGATTTACACCCTGCGCAAGGCGCATCGCAGCGGCGCGAAGTTCATGATGAACAACAGCAGCCTGTTTGCCATTCGTCTGCTGAAGGATAACGACGGAAATTATCTGTGGCGTCCGGGTATTGAGCTGGGTCAGCCTTCTTCTCTGGCAGGGTATGGCATCGTTGAGAATGAACAGATGCCGGATATTGCTGCCGATGCAAAAGCCATTGCGTTTGGTAACTTCAAACGTGGCTATACCATCGTTGATCGCATCGGTACCCGTATCCTGCGCGATCCGTACACCAATAAACCGTTTGTGGGTTTTTATACCACCAAGCGAACCGGCGGTATGCTGGTGGATTCTCAGGCGATTAAGCTGATGAAAATTGGGGCTGCAACCCGCCAGAAAGCCGCTGCGTAATGCAGTTTTTTATGCCCGCACAGTGTTGCGGGCAGGAGTTTCTGATGGCCGCAATAGTGGAAAAACTCAGGGCGCAGTGCCGTATTGATACAGATGATGCAACTGATGATGAGTTACTGATGCTGTATTTCCGGGCTGCCTGCCGTAAGGCAGAAAATTTTATCAACCGTAAGCTTTATGAGGAGACGGTGCCGGAAGGTGATCCTGACGGGGTGCTTATAGCTGATGATGTTTTGCTGGCGCTCATGTTGCTGGTCGGACACTGGTACGAAAACCGGGAAAATTCCTCAGATGTCAGCAAAGCACCAGTCCCGTTTGGTTTTTCTTCTCTGCTGGAGCCTTATCGTTTTATTCCTTTGTAGGAGGAATCATGCAGGCGGGCAGATTACGTGATCGCGTAACTATTCTGAATGTCACCACCGTCCGTTCTCCGTCAGGGCATCCGGTGGAGACAATGACGGAGGGGGCAACCGTATGGGCAGAAGTTAAGGGGATCAGCGGGAGAGAGAGAATATCAGGAGGTGCAGAAACCGCTCAGGCTACAGTCAGAGTCTGGATGAGATTCCGGCGCGATGTGACAGCGACTTCACGTCTGAAAGTGCTGACCGGTGCATTTAAAGGGGCCACTCTTGGTATAGAAGGGCCACCAATACCGGATGCACGCGCCACCCGGCTTGAAATACTCTGCAGCCTGAAGGGGAATGTGTGATGGATTTCAGTCTTGATTTTTCCGGCCTGGCGGATATTGCACGGGATCTGGAGACGCTCAGCAGGGCAGAAAACAATAAGGTTCTGCGCGATGCCACCCGTGCCGGTGCTGAAGTTATGCGGGATGCAGTTGTTGAACGTGCGCCGGAGCGAACCGGGAAACTGAAGAAAAATGTGGTTGTTCTCACGCAGCGTTCAAAGCGTCGGGGGGAAATTATCTCGGGTGTCCACATTCGCGGACGGAACCTGCGAACCGGAAACAGTGATAACAGCATGAAAGCCAGCGATCCCCGAAATGCGTTTTACTGGCGCTTTGTGGAGCTGGGAACGATAAACATGCCCGCGCATCCGTTTATTCGCCCGGCTTTCGATACGACAGAGGAACTGGCAGCACAGATTGCCATACAGCGAATGAATCAGGCTATTGATGAGGTCTTAAGTAAATGAGAGAGGCCACACTGTATTCCCTGCTGTCTCCGCTGGCCGGAGGACAGGTCTATCCTTATGTGGTCCCGCTGACGGAGGGAAAGCCTGCGGTATTTCCGCCGTGGCTGGTGTTTTCTGTGGTGTCTGACACGGCGTCTGATGTGCTTGATGGTCAGGCTGAATCCAGAATTACCGTGCAGATCGATGTCTGGGCAACGGTGCCTGATGACGCAGATGATATCCGGGAACAGGCGCTTGATGCTGTGAGGGAACTTGCACCCTCCGTTATTTCTAAAACTCAGGGTTATGATCCTGATTCCCGTCTGAGCAGAGCCACGCTTGAATTTCAGGTAATAACCTGAGGTCGTTAATGATTTTACCCACCCGCCGCTGGCGGGTTTTTATTTTCAGGAGACGAGTATGTCCTCTAATTTTGAGCGTTCGCAACTGACGAAAATTATGATTTCGTCTGCACCGGTAACAGCAGAAACCCTGGATTCTGCCAGCTATCTTGGCCTGAGCTGTACAATCAAAGAGGTGCAGTTTACCGCAGGACAAAAGCAGGATATTGATGTCACCACGCTGTGTTCTGTTGAGCAGGAAAATATTAACGGTCTTGGTGCCGCGTCAGAGATTTCCATGTCAGGCAACTTTTACCTTAATGCTGCCCAGAACGCGTTGCGCAGTGCCTATGACAATGACACCACGTATGGCTTTAAAGTTATTTTTCCGTCAGGAAACGGATTTACCTTTATGGCAGAGGTGCGTCAGCATACCTGGTCTGCAGGAACCAATGGTGTTGTGGCTGCAACGTTTTCCCTGCGCCTGAAAGGTAAACCTGTGCTGACGACAGAGCCGCTGAAAGTGAAGGTAGATTTAAACAGCACGCTGCAGGTTTCTGCCGGAGCGAAACTCGAAATGGTGGTTGAGGCTGCCGGTGGTGTGCCGCCTTATTCTTATGTCTGGAAGAAAGGTAGTTCTCCTGTTTCCGGACAGACGGCGGCAACGTTCAGTAAGGCATCAGCAGCATCCGGTGATGCCGGTGCGTATACCTGCGAGATTTCTGATTCAGCAAGCCCGGTTAACAAAGTGACCACCACTTCCTGCACTGTAACCGTCAGTTAATGAGGATGGATGTGATGACTAAAAATATCCGTAATCTTGCACTGGCAACGATGTCGGGGTTTCGCCATAAAACCGTTGATGTGCCTGAATGGGAGGGAGCAACGGTTGTGTTACGGGAACCTTCTGCAGAAGCCTGGTTGCGCTGGCAGGAGATCGTTAAAGCCAGGGAAGATGATACATCGCCATCTGTTGCAGAGCGTGCCCGCCGAAATCTGGAGGCGGACGTTGAGCTGTTCATTGATGTTCTGTGTGATACCGGGCTGCAACCCGTATTTTCAGAGGATGATCGTGAACAGGTGATTGCCGTGTATGGCCCGGTGCATGCCCGGCTTCTTCGCCAGTCTCTGGAACTGATCAGTGATGCCGGAGAGGTTAAAAAAAAGTAGCGCTTCCGGGGATGCGTTTTCTGATGATGCTGGCGCTCAGGATGGGGCGCACATTGTCAGAGTTACGCCGGGAAATGTCCGCATCAGAAATCATGATGTGGGCAGAATTTGACAGGTTCAGCCCGCTGGGGGACGAACGGGCTGATATCCGGGCTGCCCAGATTGTTTCAGCTGTTTACGGTGCGCAGGGGGTTAAAGTACCACTGAATGATGTGCTTCTTCAGTGGGAGCAGGAGCAGACAGAAGGCGCCTCAGATCCATTTGCCGGGCTGGAAAACGCGCTTTTAACCGTGTCTCAGTGAGTCAACATAACCGCTTCGGCGGTTTTTTTTCGTCCGGAGAATGAGTGTGGCGACATTACGTGAACTGATTATTAAAATTTCGGCAAACTCCCGGTCATTTCAGTCAGAGATCTCCCGGGCTTCGCGTATGGGGCAGGATTACTACCGCACCATGCAGAATGGAAGCCGACAGTCCGCTGCTGCATCCCGTGAAATGCGGCGTGCACTGGCAGAAGTGACGGATCAGATAAATACAGCTAAATCTTCGGCACTGAACATGGCGGGGGCATTTGCCGGGGCTTTTGCTACCGGTCATCTTATTTCTCTCGCCGATGAGTGGAATTCAGTCAATGCCCGTCTGAAGCAGGCCTCACAGTCCAGTGATGATTTTCAGGCATCACAACGCGAATTAATGGCAATCAGCCAGAGAACGGGGACGGCTTTTTCTGATAACGCCAGCCTTTTTGCCCGCTCTGCAGCTTCCATGCGGGAGTATGGCTACAGTTCTGAGGAGGTACTGAAAGTCAACGAGGCGATCTCCACGGGCCTGAAATTATCCGGTGCCAGTACAGCAGAAGCCAGTTCGGTGATCACGCAGTTCAGTCAGGCACTGGCGCAGGGAGTGCTGCGCGGTGAAGAGTTTAACTCGGTGAATGAGAACGGCGATCGTGTTATTCGTGCGCTGGCTGCGGGAATGGGCGTTGCCCGTAAGGATCTGAAGGCCATGGCGGATAACGGAAAACTGACCGCCGATAAGGTTGTTCCTGCACTGATTAGTCAGCTTGGGGCATTACGTGATGAATATGCGGCAATGCCTGATACGGTTTCATCCTCTGCAACCAAAGTTGAAAACGCCTTTATGGCCTGGGTTGGTGGTGCGAACGAGGCAAGCGGAGTGACGAAGACGCTCTCCGGTGTGCTGAATAGTATTGCAGGCAATATTGACACCGTGGCAACCGCTGCCGGTGCACTGGTTGCCGTCGGGGTAGCCCGATATTTTGGCAATATGGCATCTTCTGCTGGCTCTGCAACTGCCGGGCTAATCACTGCGGCCAGAAACGAAGTGGCTCTTGCTGAAGCGCAACTTCGGGGGACACAGATAGCAACTGCCAGGGCGCGTGCGGCGGTTTATCGTGCGCAACAGGCGGTTGTTGCTGCTCGCGGTACCGAAAGGCAGGCCGCAGCAGAAGCGAAGCTGACAGCTGCCCAGGCGTCACTTACCCGTAATATTGCGGCCAGAACAGCGGCACAGACAACGCTGAATACTGTCACGTCAGTGGGGAGTCGTTTATTAAGTGGCGCGCTGGGGCTGGTTGGTGGTGTGCCGGGACTCGTCATGCTGGGGGCTGCGGCCTGGTACACGATGTATCAGAATCAGGAGCAGGCCAGAGAATCTGCACGCCAGTATGCCGCAACAATCGACGAAATTCGCCAGAAAACGTCGGCAATGTCGCTTCCTGAAGCGTCAGATAATGAGGAAAAAACGCGACAGGCACTGAAGGAGCAGAACAGGTTAATTGACGAGCAGAAAAGTAAGATTAAATCCTTACAGGAAAAAATTGCTGGCTATCAGTATGTGCTGGCAAATCCGGGCTGGACAACCGATAACGGTTTTATGATAAACCACATGACGTCGGTAAAAACTGTCACAGAAGGGCTTGCAGAAGCAACAAATCAACTGGCAGTTGAACAGTCTCGCCTCACTCAAATGCAGGGCAAAGCGCAATCCATTCAGGATGTGCTTGCCGGGCTGGAGGAGCGACGGGTGGCGTTGATCCGTCAACAGGCAGCGGAACAAAACAAAGCGTATCAGTCCCTGTTGATCATGAATGGGCAGCATACCGAGTTTAATCGCCTTCTCGGGCTTGGTAATGAATTACTTCAGCAGCGACAGGGGCTGGTGAATGTACCGTTACGGCTACCACAGGCAACCCTGGATGATAAACAGCAGACCGCACTGAATAACAGCAAGCGCGAACTGGCTCTGTCCCGCCTGAAGGGGGAAGCGCGTGAGCGTGCCCGACTGGGCTATGCTGCGGATGATCTCGGCTTTGTGGGAGAGGCGTATCAGACAGCCAGACAGAATTATATCAATAACTCACTGGATGCCTGGCGAAATAACCAGGCAAATAAACCGCATAAAAAAACCGAAGCGGAAAAAACAGAGGATATTTATAAACGACTGATTAAACAGCAAAAAGAACAGATAGCACTGGCAGGGCAGAATACTGAACTGGCTAAGATGAAATATCAGGTCAGTCAGGGCGAATTATCAACCCTGTCAGAAGCGCAGAAAAAAACGCTTTTGCAGAATGCAGCACTCATCGACCAGAAAAAGATTCGTGAGCAGCTTGCTGCGTATGAGAGCAGTCTGGCGGACAGTAATGCCAGTGCCCGGGCATCTGACGACGCGCAGTTGCTGGGATATGGTGAAGGCTCACGGATGCGTGAACGACTCCAGGAAATGTGGAGTATCCGGCAGACGTTTGAGCAGAAAAATAACGAGCTGCTGAGACAGTATCAGGCCGGAGAAATTGAAGAAGCCCTGTGGAAACAGGAGAAAGAACTGAATAAAAAATATCTGGAAGAGCGTCTCAGCGATCAGCATGATTATTATGCAAAGGCCGATGCTTTACGTAATAACTGGAATGCCGGACTCCAGGAGGGACTGAGCAACTGGGCAGACAGTGCCACCGATTATGCTTCACAGGCGGCAGATGCTGTCGTTTCCACGATGGACGGGCTGGTATCAAATATTTCCGATGCACTGGCCGGGAATGTTGTGGAGTGGAGGAACTGGGGGAGTTCAGTTCTCCGGGAAGTTTCAAAAATTCTGATGAATGCGGCCATTGTTAACGGACTGAAGTCACTCTCCGGTGCCGGAGGGTGGCTTGGTACGGTCGGCGGATGGATTTCGGGGGCGGTGGCAAACGCAAAAGGTGGTGTTTACACATCGGCAAATCTGAGTGCTTACAGTAACACTATTGTGGATACACCGACGTATTTTGCTTTTGCGAAAGGTGCCGGGCTGATGGGCGAGGCCGGGCCTGAAGCTATCATGCCACTGACACGGGCAGCGGACGGCTCTCTTGGGGTCAGAGCCATTGGCAATGTGAATGGTGGCGGTGGATTTGTTTATTCTCCCGTGTATCACATCAGCATTCAGAATCAAGGGAGCAATGGCGAGATAGATGCGCGCTCAGCCAGGGGACTGGTGGATCTGATCGACAGCAGGGTTGTGTCAATTATGCAGTCATCGCGTCGGGATGGAGGATTATACAGTGCCTGAGCCTGAAGTTTTTAACTGGATCCCCCGTGAGGGGATGGAGACGACACGAAAGCCATCAGTTATTACGGTAAAGTTTGGTGACGGATATGAACAGCGACGGGCTGGTGGTCTGAATGCGGATCTGAAAACGTTTAAACCGGTATTTCGTGTCACAGATGAATATTCCCGTGCCGCGCTGGACAGTTTTTTATCCCGTCATGCCGGGATTCGTGCTTTTTTGTGGCGTCCGCCAAAACACAACAGGACTGTCCGGGTTGTCTGCAGGGAGTGGAGCATTTCGGATAATGCCATGTATACCGATTTTAACTGCACCTTTGAAGAGGTCACGCACTGATGCAGGATATACAGCAGGAAACACTCAATGAGTGCACTAAAACGGAGCAATCCGCGCTGGTCGTGCTCTGGGAAATTGATCTGACAGAGGTCGGCGGAGATCGTTATTTCTTCTGTAATGAGCAGAACGAAAAAGGTGAACCAGTCACCTGGCAGGGGCGGCAGTATCAGGCCTATCCCATTCAGGGAAGTGGATTTGAGATGAACGGCAAAGGAGCCAGTGCAAGGCCAACGCTGAAAGTCTCTAATCTGCACGGCATGGTCACCGGGATGGCGGAAGATCTGCAGAGTCTGGTCGGCGGAACGGTGGTCCGGCGTAAGGTTTACGCCCGTTTTCTGGATGCGGTGAACTTCGTCAACGGAAACAGTGACGCCGACCCGGAGCAGGAGGTGATCAGCCGCTGGCGCATCGAGCAGTGCAGCGAACTGAGTGCGGTCAGTGCTTCTTTTGTACTGTCCACGCCAACGGAAACGGATGGCGCTGTTTTTCCGGGGCGCATCATGCTGGCTAATACCTGCACCTGGACCTATCGCGGTGATGAGTGCGGTTATCACGGTCCGGCGGTCGCGGATGAATATGACCAGACAACGTCCGATATCACGAAGGATAAATGCAGCAAATGCCTGAGTGGTTGTAAGTTTCGCAATAACGTCGGCAACTTTGGCGGCTTCCTTTCCATTAACAAAC
>ERZ1027261.69-NODE-69-length-20757-cov-5.325814_pt1 | contig 20757 bp, 20 predicted proteins | sample MGYA00519259_ERZ1027261 | MGnify/ENA primary metagenome ERZ1027261 (study PRJEB26926, sample SAMN06164801) | human gut metagenome | biome: ENVO:00009003; feature: ENVO:2100002; material: ENVO:00002003 | host: Homo sapiens | place: USA | collected 2012 ... | reverse complement strand
AACTCTTCATCATATTGTTTTCCTGTTCCCATTGATGACACACTCCTTTGTTTTTTATTATACTTTGATTGTCTTGTATGTGTCAAGTTTTATTATACAGGATTAGGGCTGAATTATCAGGTGATGTTTACGGGGATAGAATAAGATTATGGAGCTGAGGAATTTGCTGCTTGGCTCTTTTCTTTTTTGAGAGGTACTTTGATTCCAGTGGAGTCGAAGTTTGAAATAGCGTAAAATCGGGGATTGAGGTTGCTTTTTCGACAAAGATATGATATAATGTATGTATGAAAGATATGATATAATGTATGTATGGCACTAATATTTCAACACGTATGCACCGTGATGAGTATGTGTCCCTCGATTCGATTGAAAAAATATGTCAGGTGCTAAACTGTAAGATAGATGATATCGTAGAGTTTTTACCAGAGCCAAACCAGTCGGTTCATGATAATGAATTAAAAGAATAGTAATTAGGAGCAATATCAATGGATGCTATTATCAAATACCGTGGAGGGAAACGAAGGGAAATCCCCCAATTCATAAATTTTATTCCCGCTGATTACGATACTTACATTGAGCCTTTTCTTGGTGGAGGCGCTGTCTTTTTTCAACAGGAACCCAACAATGCCATTATCAATGATATAAATGAACCTCTTATAAATTTCTATAGGCAGCTGGCAACTCAGTATGATCGAGTTATGGATGAATTACAAACTCTGCATGAAATCTATGAGCATAATGAAGATGTATACAGTACAAAAAAAATGCGCAATCCAGAAATTAGAATAGAAAATGGGAACGAACCACTCTATTACAGATTAAGAGATATGTATAACAGCATTATCCCTTCGGAATATTTGCCTGCAACATTATATTATTTCATTAATAAGACAGCTTATTCGGGAATGTTACGTTTTAATGCTCAAGGGCAATATAATGTACCATATGGGCGATACAAGCATTTTAATGTAAACATTATTACCGAAGGTCACAGAGATCTGCTCCAAAGAACGCACATTCTAAACGATGATTTTGAGAATGTATTCAACTTGGCACAAACGAATGATTTTATTTTCTTAGACCCACCATATGATTGTACGTTTCATGAATATGGAAATTTAACAGATGATTTCAATGAAGCTGAACAACGACGGTTAGCAGGAGCGTTCTATAATTTGAATTGTCGAGCACTAATGGTAATTAGTAGAACACCTCTTACTACAGAACTCTATGGGCAAAATGTGGTGGCTGAATATCCAATTAGATATTCGGTAAATATTAGAAATAGATTTACAGGAGATGCCTCCCATATTGTTGTTACAAACTACTAAAAGGAGAACATTATGAATTCTACAGAAATTATTCGCAATTATATTGATAATCAACTTCACTATCCCAGAGTAAATCGAGCTGGGGACATAGATGAGGTTACACTACCCTCAACAGAAACAATAATTATTTCATATGCTGATATCTCAATCACTGGAACGGAGCGAGCTCGACCTCAGATTAGGATATTTACTGATAACGCTACAAATGGATATCACATTGCTCGAAGCGAGAAAAAACGATTCTTTTTCCTTACCATATATAGTAAGGCAGCAGCGTATGTTTCTTATTTGGGACATATAACCCCCTCTGAGTACATTGTTTCGCTTGAAACCAATGTCTCATCTATATCTGGACGCATGGACATAAGAAGCATGTATGAGTGGCTAGATGGGAAAGTTGCAGCATCCTCTGCGCCCATTAATTGTATTCGTTGTAATAATGGTGATCATGCTTGTGGCATATATCAGGCATCTTTTCTCAGAATATCAAATGGTGGTACTGCTATAATTCCTGCAGAAGTAACAGATTATCTAAATATTTTTGATATGCGACCGTATTTTATCCCGTCATTAGTGACATTTAATTATACCCCTCTTGACGAAAGGGACAAGCGCAATGTGATTGCTTTCGGGGCTCCAGGAACTGGCAAAAGCTACTTTTTTAAGAAATACTTAGATGAACATCATGTTTCATCTGATGATTATGAACGAGTAACCTTTTATTCAGATTATTCGTATTCGCAGTTTATAGGAACATATAAGCCAGTAGACGTTGGTGGTATGATAACTTATAAATTCGTTCCTGGTCCATTTATGCGAACGCTTGTCGCGGCGTTGGAAGATGCTTCAACCACAGCCCCTCACAAACATTATCTTATTATTGAAGAATTAAACCGAGCTAAGGCTGCGGCTGTTTTTGGCGATATGTTTCAATTGCTCGACAGGGATGATACCGGAAGAAGTGAATACTCAATAAACGCAAGTGAGGATATACGGGCATATTTAGCTGAACACTTTGGCGGTGCAGCTTCCGCTTATTCCAAATTGGCGATTCCAAATAATATGTATATTTTCGCAACTATGAATAGTGCGGATCAGGGTGTATTCCCAATGGATACAGCATTTAAGCGTAGGTGGAACTTTAATTATATTGGCATTGATGATGAAGAATTCAAGGTAAATATTGATCCCTCAACTGGTGTAAAAACTGCTACAGAATGTCAAAGTGGAACGTTTAATCTTGCCGACGGAGCCGTTGAGTGGAATGTTTTACGTCGTGCGATAAATGCTAAGTTGTCAAATGACAGAATAAAAGCTCATGAAGATAAGCTGATGGGACCATTTTTTATGAAAACACAAGATTCTACCGGAACGTGTTTATTCACACTAGGTCATGAGGATGAAGAATTCAGTACACTATTCTGTGAAAAAGTTATTATGTATTTATTTGAGGATGCAGCAAAGACAAAACATAAGGAACTTTTTGAAGGGTGCGATAGCGATAAATTAAATCGTTTTTCTTACATTTGTGCAGAGTTTAAATCAAGAGGTCTTGCTATATTTGGTTCAGATTTCAGATCAAGAGAATATGCAAATCAGATAGCAGAGCGTGATGCCGCAAAAATGGAAAAAGAATGTTAATCTGTAGAGGTATAGTCTTATGAGTATTATATCCGCTTACGTTAGAGAGGACTGGCTATATCCTGCTACCGATCTAAGAAGCAAGAATATGTTTTCATTTGAAAGTGATGAAGATAGTTTTGTTAGATTCGTTAAGGATTTACTTGCACGAAAAATCATAAAACTCAAGAGCAAATTGGATAATGATGTCGATGAAGACGAAGATGTTGATTTCAATAATTATAATGACAAAACCTATTTAAATGCGGTATATAAATTTACATTTGTTGGTATAGTTATCTGTCATAATAGGCTTATTTATGTGTACCCAAAATATATTGGTGAAAACCAAAAGCTCCCTTCATATAATCCGCAAAGAGAATTGGCACAGGTTCTTAGAGTAATTGAAAAGTACAGTAGAGAGAAATCAAAACAGGATATCTATAACATAGACCTTTTTGCTGATGAAGGAAATCATAATCGAGACAAACTTCTTTCAGTCATGCTCTTTCTTTTGGAAGATTATGCATCAAATGGTGCATACGAAACGGATGAGACAATAATTGAAATTAACGGAAGCGACGAAATCCTTTGGCAAAAAACAATTGATGAGACTTATCCCATACTATCTAACAACAGACCATATTATGTAGAACTATACACTCGCAGAAATGTTAATAATGATTTCGATTATTTAAAACGTCTACATGAGTTCGTTATTACAAAATGTTCTCAAGAAATAGAAAAAACTTCGCTAACAAATTTCTTTAGCCTTCCATCCGTTTATGTTTCTGATGAAGATGAGAGTGCATTTGGAGATGAAGAACAGATTTTAAATGTGCTTGAAAGCACAATATCGCAAACATTCGATGATAGAAAACTTTCGGTGCTTACAGCATTGAAATTATATTTCAACAGCGGAAAAGTCTTGCTTGGAGAAAATGAACTACAACTTATTGGTACGCGATCTTTTGAAACTATATGGGAAGAAGTTTGTGCGAAAGTATTTACAAGCCAAAAAAATGATTCTCTAAACAAGATCGAACCTTACATTGATCACTCAATGATAAACAAAAATTTCAAGGGTAAGACCCCTACCCTAGTTGAACTAATAAAACAACCTATATGGAAAAGATATCGTAAAGGTGCTAGCGGAATTCCAAAAGACACATTTAAACCAGATTATCTGCGCTTTGAACGCAAAGCAAATCCCGATTACTATGTTTTTTATATCCTTGATGCTAAGTACTATTGTCCAAATTGGACAGATGATTCAATTTCAGGGCAACCGAGCGTTGAAGATGTTTCAAAACAATATTTATATTATCTTGCCTACCGAGATGTATTGGAAAGATATAAGGTTAGCGAAGTAAGAAATTACTTCTTGATGCCCAAACGCAAAGGCGAAGATAAAATCCCGGGATTTGTAAAAATAGACATATTAAAACAACTCGGTCTTGGTGTCGTTGAAGTACGCATGCTTGATCCGCAGTTAATGTATGACAATTACTTACGGAATCGGCATTTAAATTTATCAGAATTACAATGAAATGCCGCATCAGATAACAATCCCATGATGCGGCTTTCTTAATCTATTTTTCTCACGCAGTCAATTTCGTACAGACAGTTCATACTTGTGCAATAAAATAGATGCACACCTCGAAAAGCTCGTATTTACGAGCTTTTTTTGCGTTTTGAGGGTAAAAATTTCAGGTGTAAAACGGTAGATGCTTTTTCGTTAAAAAAGGATCTGAACCCTCAACAATTAAACATCGTCAAACAAAACGGCAGACTTTGAGCAGATTTTGCTCTGAGCCTGCCGTTTTGTTATGAAAAAAATTCACAAAGTTTTAAAGGCTGTTTTGTCTAATATCACGAATTAATGTGATGTTAAACGAAACAGTCTTTTTTGTTAGCACAAGAGAGAGGGTGATTCCAATGTGGCAGGTATACCATTAAAAGAGAGCAAAAATTAATTCAACAGGAGGCAATATGATATACAACCAAAACAAGGTAGAAATACTGAGACAGAGATATCCGGAAGGAACAAGGATCTGCGTTGACTCGATGGACGACTACTGTCCCATTGAAAGCGGAACCTGTTGTACGGTTGAGTTTGTGGATGATGCAGGTACTCTCCATTGCAAATTCGATAACGGAAGAACGCTCGGAGTTATTCCCGATGTGGATAAGTTCCATAAAATTGATCAGGAACAGACTCAGACCGATGAGCAAACAGAAGAAATTACGGAAACTGAGGATATTGAAGAATCTGAAGAAATGAATATATCAATGTGACGGTCAAGTTTTGAAAAAAGCTTGGCCGTTTTTTTTATTGCAGAAAGGAACGTGGTAAATGATAAAATATTTTGATATTTTCGCAGGTATCGGCGGATTTCGCTCAGGACTTGAAAAAGCAGGCGGCTTTCAGTGCGTCGGATACTGCGAAATAGATAAGTATGCTAAAAAAGCATACGAAACGTTGTATGATACGGAAAACGAGGTGTATTACGATGACGCAAGAAAAATTGACCCAAACGAACTGCCCGATCTCGACCTTATTTGCGGAGGATTCCCTTGTCAAAGCTTTTCAATCGCTGGAAAAAGGGGCGGCTTTGACGATGCAAGAGGAACTCTCTTCTTTGAAATTGCCAGAATTGCTGCCGTCAAAAAACCTAAATATCTGCTGCTTGAGAACGTTCCCGGACTGTTATCGCATGACGGCGGCAGGACGTTTGCGACCATCCTCGGTACATTGGATGAACTGGGGTACGATGTCGAATGGCAGGTGCTTAACAGCGCAAATTTTGGAGTTGCCCAGTCAAGAAAAAGAGTGTTCATTGTCGGATTTCATAGAGAAAAGTGTTCCGGAAAAGTATTGTCTTTCACAGAAGCAAATCCAAAAACTCTTGTCCAAAGAATTCCCGGAAAGGAAGGAAACCGAGTCTACTCCGTTGAGGGACTGAGCATAACGCTTACAAGCCAGGCAGGAGGTTTCGGCGGAAAAACAGGGCTTTATGAAATTTTAGGACTGCCTATAAAGGTCAAAACCAAAACAGGCTATCAGATTGCCTTGCCGGGCGACAGCATAGATCTTGCCTATCCCGATATGAATTCAAGGCGTGGAAGAGTGGGCAAGGAGATAGCCCATACCCTTACAACAAGCTGTAATCAGGGATATTACGCATTGGGGATAGATATGAATCCCGAGCCGAAAGTCACAGAGCTTGCAAGATGTATCACCGCAAGGCAGGACAGCGGTATTGGTCATCACAAAGGCGAAAAATCCGGAGTTGTCCTCATAACAGACCCGATAGCCGTGCTTACTCCCGAAAAGGAAAAAGTCCGTCAGCAAGGCAGAAGATTTAAACTTCCCAACGAGCCGATGTTTACTTTGACCGTTACCGACAGACACGGCGTTGTGTACTGCGGGTATATCAGAAAGCTTATGCCGTTGGAATGCTGGCGGCTGCAGGGCTTTACAGATGAGCAGTTTGAAAGGGTGAAAGCCACAGGAATGTCCGATGCACAGCTGTACAAGCAAGCAGGAAATGCGGTGACAACTAATGTTATTGAGGCTCTGGCAAAGTATATTTTAGACATTGATAAGGAGAATGCGAATGGATAATATGGTGAAAACATTTGTGAATGAGGAGTTTGGCTCGGTGAGAACTATCGAGGAAAACGGGAAAATACTTTTCTGCGGCTCTGATGTTGCAAAGGCATTAGGGTACAGAAGGCCAAAAGATGCGATAAATGCTCATTGTAAGGGGGCTGTAAAACGCCGCCTCCTTACAAATGGCGGTGCACAGGAAATGAAAATGATATCCGAAGGTGATGTGTACCGCCTTATATCCCACTCCAGACTTCCCTCTGCTGAAAAATTTGAAAGCTGGATATTTGATGATATCCTCCCAACTATCCGCAGAACAGGCGGCTATGTTTCAAACGAAGAAATGTTTATTGAAAACTACCTGCCCTTCCTCGACGAACCGTACAAAAATCTTTTCCGTCTGCAGATGACGTTTATCAGCAAATTGAATGAACGGATCAGAAATGATAAGCCACTCGTGGATTTCGCTCTGCACGTTGCCGACAGCGAGGATCTCATAGATATGAATGCTATGGCAAAGCTTGCGGCTGATAAAAATTTCAATATCGGCAGAACAAGACTGTTTCGCTGGCTGAAAGAAATGGGAGTGCTTATGTCAAACAATCTGCCGTATCAGAGATATATCGACCGAGGATATTTTGCGGTCAAGGAGTCGGTGTTCGAGGTCGAGGGTATGAAAAAGACTTATCGGCAGACGTTTGTGACGGGAAATGGTCAGCTTTTTATCATAGGTCTGCTGAAAAAATATTACGGGAAGGAGATGTCGTGATGTCAAAAAAGCCAAAATGTCCGCTGATAGGTCAGGACGGAAATATATTCAATCTTATGGGCATAGCCTCAAAAACGCTGAAAAGGAACGGAATGTATGATGAGGCAAAGGAAATGTGCAGCAGAATAACATCTTCGGGCAGTTACTATGAGGCATTAAATGTTATCGGTGAGTATGTTGAGATCACGTCGACCGATGATGAACAGACAGAAGATGAGGATATGGAAATGGAGATGATGTAAATGACGTATTTGTTCATTGGAATGATGATAGGTGTTATCATCGGAACAACGATAGGTTCTCTTGCCGTGGCTTTTAAGTCTGCGGAAAAAGAGATCGCACGTCTTGATAAGGAGGTCAAAGATGCACACAAACAGAGTTAAAGCCAAAGTAGACTTCAAGTTCTGTATGGGTAATATTCCTGCGATGCTTAGAGCAACAAAGCCTGTGCTTTCTGAACGTCAGTACAATGAGCTGTGCAATGAGGTAAACAAAGCCGACGGCTACCTTGAACAGAAACGCATAATATTCAGCTATGTTGACCCGATAATCAAGGGCTGAAAACAGCGTAAAATCTAATATTTATTAAGGTCGTTTTGCCAACAGCAGATCAAAAATCTGGTGCTTGCAAAGCGACTTTTCTGCTGTTGGTTCTAACGGCAGAAAGGAAGAAAATGAACAGTTTTATGTCTTGGGTAGGCGGGAAGAAAAATCTTCGTGATGAAGTGCTTGCAAGGTTTCCAACCTACTATGAAAGATATATCGAGGTGTTCGGCGGTGCAGGCTGGGTGCTGTTTCACAAGCCGCCCGGTGCAGATTTTGAGGTATACAATGACTTTAATTCAAATCTTGCAAATCTTTACCGCTGCGTTCGTGATAAACCTGCAAAGCTGAAATACAAGCTTAGGTATGTGCTTGATTCAAGAGAAGATTTTGAGTATTTAGCTCTACTTCATAAGCGTGGCATTTTGCCAAGGCTTTATGACGTTGACAGAGCGGCTAAGTTTTATCAGCTTATACGTTACAGCTATGCAAGCGGTCTTGACAGCTTTGGAAGTCAGCCGCATTCGATGTGGTCGGACTTCCCTATGATCGACCTTGCCGCAAGAAGATTGCAGAAAGTAGTTGTTGAAAACAAGGATTTTGAAAAGCTGATTAAGCAGTACGATAGACCCGTCAGCTTTTTCTACTGCGATCCGCCGTATTTTGCTACAGAGAATTACTACAAGGACGTAGGGTTTACTGCAAAAGATCATATCAGACTGCGTGACGCTCTTCTTGACATCAAAGGCAGATTTTTGGTTTCGTATAATGATTGTCCTGAGATCCGTGAGATATGGCATAAACCAAACATTCACATTGAAGAGATAAGCAGGCTGAACAATTTGGCACAGCGGTATGACGGCGGCTGTCAGTATGCAGAGCTGCTCATATCAAATTATGACACAAGCGAACGTGCGAAAGCTATCAAACAGCTTTCGCTTTTTGATTAGGAGGTTTTTATGAAGAAGATAATATTGGCACAGGTTTTAACGGCAAAAGGCAAAACAGAATTTTCAGGGCTTTATGACAGGCACGGAAATGCTGTAATAGTGGAGGTCGAACGTGACAGCAACGGTGTTTCACTTATCGTGTGGCAGGACGAGCAGAAAAAGCAGCATTTTGACTGTGGGATATCCGAAGAGGAGATACAGCGTACCTGTGCAATGTTTGATGACTGCGGCGATTGTCCGCTGAAAGAGTATTGTGAAAGTGAGGTTCTGAAACAAAATTAAACGTATTATCGAAAATTTCAACCTTACGTTGAACAATATTCAAATACCGGTTTATTGATTTTTCGGCGGTTCTCCTTTATAATAAAATCATAGCAGTACTGTTGAATATTATTTGAATATCAGGAGGTTATTATGAATTTATTTATAGGTGAAAACTTGAAACGGCTTCGTAAAGAAAAGGGTCTTACGCAGGAGCAGCTGGCTGAACGTTTGAATGTGTCTTTTCAGGCGGTGTCTAAATGGGAGTGCGGAGATGGTTATCCCGATATCGTAATGCTGCCTTCGATTGCTCAGATATTTGGCGTGTCCCTTGATGAGCTGGTGGGTATGCAGAAAATATGCAGCAACGAAGAGGCTGAAAAAATATTAGCACAGGTCGATGAGAACGAGAGCAAGGGTCTGCGTGCGGAAAATGTAGCATTGCTGCACGAGGCGGTGAAAAGATTTCCGAATAACTATATGATGTCAGCCAAGCTTGCGGCAAATTTGTTTTGTCTTGAGAGTAAGGGCGAAGAAACAAGCAAGACGAGATCGTCGGAGGCTGCTGAAATTGCGGAATATATTCTGGCAAATTGTACTGACAGAAAGATCACTGACTGGATGAGAGTGGATATATGCTATTACTACTATTGGGCAGGGAACAAGGAAAAGGCGTTGAAGCGTGCTGAGGAGTTGCCTGCTGCTGAAAAAAATACGGTCAAAGAATTTCTTTTAGCAGGTGATGAAAAAATGGTGCTTTCTCAGAAAAATATTATCCTTCATTTGCAGGAGCTTTGCTATTCTCTGCTTACCAGAGCTGATGTGAACTGTGAGAATGATCCGCAGCTTGAAGATACAGACAGGTTAAAAATTCTGAACAAGATCGTTGATGTATCTGAGGTGATATTTGAAAATAAAGATTATAATTTCCATTACAGGCTTATGTGTTTGGTATGCACTCACATTGCTGCGGTTGCAGTACGGGCAAAGGACTACGATGAGGCATTTGAAAATCTGAGAAAAGCCTTGAATTATTCCATTGCCGTTGATGAACTGCCTGAGAGAAAGCCATACACCTCGCTTGCGGTAAACAAGCTTATATATGATATGTATGACATAAGTGTTTCATCGCCCACGTTATGCTGCAAAGAACTTCTGGGCTATCTGAATTGGAGTGTGTATGATGAAATAAGAGATACGGAGATGTTTCAGGAAATCTATTTGAAAGCAAAAGAACATTGTGATAAATAAGATAAAAAAAGAGCCGAAATCCGGCTCTTTTTCTTTGCAAAAATGGAAAGGAGAAATGCACTTTATGTTCAAAAAATCGAAAATATTAAAGAAACTCGGTGCAGGGTTCATGGCAGGACTCTGCGCTTTTTCTATGCTCGGCTCATCTATGAGCGGAGTTATCACAGCGAATGCGGCAAGTACTTCGACTGAAAACTCAGCTTTTCCGTCGGCAGATACGGTGATTGCAAAAGCGGCAACCTTGCTCGGCTCGCCGTATACCTTTGGAAACAAAGGCTACTGGTACGCATACAATCAGGGACAGTACACTCCGCTGTCGGTCGAAACAATAAATAATCTTGGCATCGACTGTTCGGGTCTTGTATACTACACGCTTACACAGCTCGGATACAAAACTTCGGGATTTTCATGGAACAACCCCGTGCCTGTTGACACAGATCATTGGCTTACAGTCAATGATAACTGCACCATAACTTACGACGGAAAGACTTCAAAGGTCGAAGTCGAAAAGAAAAACATCAAGACAACGGACCGCCCGTATTGGGAGTGTGCTGATGGTTCGGTTATTACAGCAGGTTCTGTGGTGGTCGCTCAGAATCCGGGTGGTGAGGATCACGCTTGGATATATATGGGCGAATTTGATTCAAGAAATGATGTAATAAGCTATCTGAAGTATATTGGTGTTTCGGAAAAATTCATAAACTCAAAGACAGTTGGCGATGGAAAAGGTGCAGGCGGAAAGCATTGGAGAATAGAATCCAGCGGTTCGGAGGGCGTTGTTATCAACAACAAAACTGACGGTAAGACTGCTACCGCTATGAATATGTCGGCGTTCAGGATAACAAAAAATGATGTAAAATTTGAAATAACTAAGGTTCTTGCTTCAGACAGAACGGTTAAGATTTCAGGCACAAGCAAGGTAGACGGCACGGTTGCAAAATACGGAGTATATACCGATAAGGCTTGTAAAAACAAGGTCGGCGAGATCACTATCGGCAAGGACGGAACAGGTTCCATTCAGTTACCTGAAAAGAAGTATTACGTTAAGGAGATCTCCGCACCGACAGGTTACAGTATCTCTGAAGAAGTGTTCGCATTAAAGGCTGACGAAAATATATTTGTGACCGAAGATTTTACGAGAGGCACAATTAAGGTCAATAAGACCGCCGAAGATGGGATCGTAAGCGGCAGAGAGTTCAAGGTCACAGGAAACGACGGAAGCAGTTACACCAAGAAAACCAAAGCAAACGGCGTTGCCGAATTTAGCGGATTAAAGGTATACAACACATCTACGGGCAAAGCGATCACCTACACCGTATCCGAGATCAATGTAGATACAAGATACGAAGTTCCTAAGGCTCAGAATGTTACGCTGACAAGCGGAAATGTTGATCTGACTGTGAATGTGAAGTTCAATAATCAACTTAAAACGGGCTCGATAAAGATAAACAAGCACTCTGAGGATAATCAGAACGATGATAGAGAGTTCACTATTACGGGCAACGGTAAGACCTACACAATTAAAACAGGTTCGGACGGTATTGCAATTCTTTCCGATATTCCTGTTTACAACAGCAGAAACGAGAAGATCGTGTACACCATTTCCGAGAAAAATGTTCCAATAAGATATGTAGTTCCTGCAGAGCAAACTGCAACCCTTACGGCAGACGCAACAACAACCAAGACATTCAAAAATATCCTCAAAAAGTTTACAGTTGAGGTAACAAAGCAGGATTCTGAAACAACATCAGCACAGGGCGACGGAACGCTTGCAGGAGCAGTTTACGGCATTTATCGTGGCGGCGAGCTTGCCGATACCTATACGACCGATGAAAACGGATATTTCAAAACAAAAGAGTATGTCTGCGGAAACTACACTGTTCAGGAAATTTCGCCAAGTGAAGGCTATCTCCTTGACGAAACAGTTTATTCAGTGGGTGCAGAAGCTGAGAATTATTTCATTGAGCATAACCCACTTTCTATGACAGTGACTGAGGACGTTATCAAGGGAAATATCGCAATGATCAAGCATTCCGATGACGGCTCTACTCAGATAGAAACTCCAGAAGTGGGAGCTGAATTTGAGGTTTATCTGAAATCTTCGGGTTCTTATGCAAATGCGAAGGATTCCGAAAAGGACTGCCTTGTGTGCGATGAAAACGGCTTTGCACAGACAAAGGATATGCCCTACGGAATTTACACCGTACACCAGACCAAGGGTTGGGAAGGTACTGAGTTTATTGCTGATTTTGATGTCAACATCAGCGAGAACGGACAGACCTACCGCTATCTTATTAACAATGCAGAATTTAAAAGCTATGTTAAGGTGGTAAAGGTGGATTCCGAAACGGGAAAAATCATTCCTTATGAGGGCGCAGGATTTGAGATATACAATGCAGACGGAGAAAAGATAGCTATGACGTACAGCTATCCCACTCCTACTGCCATTGATGTGTTTTACACTAATTCTGAGGGATATCTGATTACTCCCGAGGTTCTTCCCTACGGCGAATATTCTCTTGTTGAGGTTCAGGCTCCATATGGCTATGCACTTGATAAAACTCCCGTAGCATTTTCGGTTTCCTCAGAAAATGCAGAGAAAGAAAACTCGCTTACTATCGTCAAAGTTGAAAAGCAAAACACCGCTCAGAAAGGAAAGATCAGCGTTCATAAAACGGGAGATATTTTCACAAGCGTGACAACGGCTTCCTCAGCATACAAAAATGAAAACGGTGAAATGATCGTGAATCCAACGACTTACACTCCCATGTTTGCAGACGGAGATCTCAGCGGTGCAGTATTTCAGGTGATCGCTGTAGAGGACATTGTTACGCCCGACGGAACAACAAGAGCTTATGCCAGAGATGTTGTTTCAGAGATCACGACAGACAAAAACGGCTATGCCGAAACTGAGCCGCTTTATCTTGGCAAGTATGAGATCAGAGAGATAAAAGCTCCCGAAGGTTATGTGCTGAACAATGAGCCTAAAGATGTTGAGCTGACATATGCAGGGCAGGAATTTGAGGTGAGAGATACTGTGAATACAGCTTTTGAAAATGAGTATCAGAGCGTGAGGATCTCGCTTTCTAAGGTTATGGAAAATGATGAACTGTTCGGGATCTACGGCAAGGACTACTATACAAGCATTCGTTTCGGGCTATTCGCCGCAGAGGATATTACTGCCGCTGACGGTACGGTTATTCCTGCTGACGGACTGCTTTCAGAGGTTTCACTTGCTGAGAATATGACTGCAAAATTTGATGTACAGATACCTTTCGGCAGGTATTATGTTCAGGAAATTGCAACCGATGAACACTATGTTCTTAACGGTGAAAAGTATCTTGTGAATTTTGAATATATGGGACAGGATATTCAGAATGTGGATATTGACTGCGGACAGTTTGTAAATCTTCTCAAGCGTGGCAGGATAGAGGGACATAAGACCGATGACAAGAGCGAACCTCTTGAAAATGCGGTGTTCGGGCTGTTTACTGCCGACTGTGTGAAGTTCAGCAGAGATACTGCAATAATGACTGCCGCTTCAGATGAGAATGGCTGTTTTGAGTTTACAGATGTTCCTTTCGGACAGTATATCGTTCGTGAGATAGAAAGTCCGAGTGGATATATTCTTAGCGACAAGGAATATGCTGTCAGCATTTCAGAGGACGGAGAAGTTATTGAGATAACTGCGGAAAACAAGCCTATTACTGTTGAGATTTCAAAACGTGATATTTACGGAAACGAGCTTAAGGGAGCAAAAATGCAGATCATTGACTCTGAGGGAAATATTGTTGATGAATGGACTTCCGACGGCACGGATCATATTGTAACCAAAATTCCTGTGGGAAATTACACGCTGAAAGAAATCGCCGCTCCCGACGGTTATGTTATCGCAACGGACATTAAGTTTACAGTCGATGTTTACGGCAATGTTACCGTAGAAAATGCAGATGCGACAGTGATTGCTGAAGACGGCACACCCATAGTCATAATGGTGGACGAGGCTAAGCCAAGCTTGCCTGACACGCCTCACACAGTCACAACAGACAACCCTCACACAGGTGTGTCATCAGACAATGGCATATGTATCTATCTTATGATCGGCTCTGTAATGCTTTTGTCCTTAATATTTGCAAGAAGAAAGAATAATGAAAGGAATGATGTGTAATGAGAAGAGCCAAAACCAAGAGAATGGCTGCGGCATTTGCAGGAGCTTTTTGCTTTGCCGCAAAGCTTACGACCACCGCCTACGCCTCGGGCGATGTGGCCGGAGCAGTCACAAGCACTTGGAACACAGCCAGATCGCAGATAGTGTCGGTGGTGAACAATGTTGTTTTTCCGTGCCTTGATGTTATCCTTGCGGTATTGCTGTTTGTGAAGATAGGTGCGATGTATATGGACTACCGCAAGCACGGACAGATAGAATGGACTCCTGTTGCGATAATCTTCGCCTGCCTCATATTCACCCTTACCGCTCCGCTGTATATATGGTCTATTGTGTAAGGAGGTATGACAAATGAAGAATATTCTTATATTCGCCGTACTGTCTGCGGTGATCCTTACAGGCTGCGGAAATATCTCGCCGCCGTTCAAAGCCGAGCAGACAACGGTCACAACAGCCGCTCCGACAGTAAGTGCGGCTGCCTCTTCGGAGGCTGAAAGTACCGTCGATGAAGAACAGGTAAAATATGATACCTTTATTGCGGAGTTTTTCGATTCAAATATATGCTTTGCAGATATAAGCGCATTGGTAACAGAAGCAATGAAAGGCAGTTCCTTTGAGAACGAAATTGATAACTCAAACGGTGTGAATAAAATTACTTTGAAAGGCTCAAACGGCGGCGGTATGATCGATGTTCTGTGTATTGATCTAAGTCAGAGTGATCTTGATCACGATATGGAATATATCCTTGAAAACTTCGGAGATTATTACTTCGGACAGACCTCCGCACAGATGAGCGGTATCACCGAAGATGACTTTGTTTCGAGTTACCGAATGACAAGCAGTGTTGTTTCAAAGGGCAAGTATCAGCAGTACGGCTCTGTTCAGAAATCCGATGGTATGGCGACGCAGTTCGGATACACGGAAACCTACGCTGTGCTGAGTGAAAACAAGCTGACCGTTGTGTCGGGTGCTTTTCTCAGTACGGATATGATGGAGAGGCAGAGTTTTTCGCAGCTGATGAGTCAGTTTGTGGAAAATGTAAAGTATTAAGGCGGTGATGTAATGCCCTACATTCCATTCACAGACGAACAAAAACAGCTTGCTAACAGCGTAGACTTGGCAGAATACCTGCGTGTGCGAGGTGAAAAGCTTGAGCGTGTCGGCATAGAGCATAAGCTCATATATTACGACAGCTCAGGCAAGCACGACAGTATAACTATCCGTGGGTCAAAATGGTTCGACCATAAAAATCAGACAGGCGGCGGAGCAATAAAGTTTATGCAGGAGTTTTATGGTATGGACTTTCAGACAGCCGTTCAGGAACTGCTGGGACAGAGGGTAACTCCGCTGTCCCACAGTCCGCCGAAAGCTATCGCAAAGGAAGAAAAGAAAGAGTTCAGACTGCCCCAAGCAAACACAAATATGCACAGAGTCTATGCCTACCTCATAAAACAGAGGTTTATCGCTCCCGAGGTCATAACTCATTTTGCAAAGCAACACACACTTTACGAGGATAAAGAACATCACAATGCCGTGTTTGTAGGAATTGATGAGAACGGCGTTCCAAGGCAGGCAAGCAAGCGTTCAACAAATTCTTACGGCAATAGTTTCAGGATCACTTGTCAAGGTTCTGACACAAGATACAGCTTTGCACATTTCGGTGAAAGCAAAAGGCTCTATGTGTTTGAGGCTCCCATAGATATGATGAGTTTTCTTACGCTTTATCCGAATGATTGGCAGAAACACAGCTGCATTGCAATGAACGGAGTGTATGAAAATGCTGTTTTAACGGCTTTGAAGAACCATTCAAATCTGTCCGAAATTGTGCTTTGCGTGGATAATGATGAGGGCGGAATTGAAGCTGTTGACCGACTTAGGGATATTCTTGCGGATAACGGATATTCCGAGGTGAAACGGCTTGCACCGAAGTTTAAGGACTGGAACGAGGTGCTAAAGGCGAAGAATGGTGTTTATGCTTTGCCTGCTGTACCAAACAAGCATAAGGAAGAATATCATTGTCAGGCGGAAAATCTGCAGTATCTCAAATGCCGTCCGGATAAGCTGACGTCTCAGATCTATGCGGCCTTCAAAAACGAACAATACAAATATCTCGCCGAGTATGCACTTGCAGGCTCGGCGTTTTTTATTGATAAAAGCTGTGAAAAGGATATGTTTGCAAAGCTCAGAGCCAAGCTGAAAGCAGAGTACAAGCCGTACACAGATAAAGGCAAAGCAGCCGCTAAGCAAAGAAATTTGCAGGAATGTGTTACTGAAGTAATGAAAGATCTAAGACAAACAGCTCGTACCCGTGAGCAATCGGTAAATACGGCAAAACTGCTGTATCAGCTTGCGGATAGGGCTGTCAGATTATCGGTTGAGGAAACTTTAAGCGTTTCCATTCAGGAGCAGAATGAGGATATTGATATTGTTCCCGAACCCGAACCTTGTATGGAATTCAGCTGATCAAGTTTTTTGGTTTTGTAAAGCAAAATAGAGGACTTAGTCCTCTAAGAAAAACTTGCAGCAATAGCCGTTTGCGGCTATTGCTATACCCTCCGCCTCACAGCGCAATACCTTGAAGATAACAAACTAACTATCTTATTAAATACAAAAGAAAGAATATTATATGATCGGAAGTGAGAAATTGAATGATAGACAAATGTTTTTAATAGGCGTACTTGTTGTAATTTTCATTGCCTTTTTAGTGGTAGTAAATCTGCTTGACAACAAGTCGCTTAACGGAATAAAGGCAAAAAAAGTCGGCAATGGACAGCACGGAACTGCGAGGTGGGCGACTAAATCGGAGATAAAGCAGACTTTTATCCCTTTGCCATTTGAACCTGAGAAATGGCGTAAAGGTGAAAATCTGCCGACTGTTCAAGGAACTGTTGTAGCCTGCCGAACGCACGGCAAAAAGACTGTTGCTCTTGTGGATGACGGTGATGTGCATACTCTTATGATCGGCGCCGCAGGAGTCGGCAAGACCGCTTACTTTTTGTATCCGAATATAGAGCTTGCCTGTGCTTCGGGAATGTCGTTTGTCAGTACAGACACAAAGGGAGATGTGGCGAGAAATTACGGAACTATCGCCAAAAAGTATTACGGCTACAATGTTTCTGTGCTTGATCTGCGTAACCCTACACGCTCAGACGAAAACAATATCCTGCATCTTGTAAACAAGTATATGGACATTTATCTGTCCGATAAAAACAATCTTTCAGCGAAAGCAAAGGCTGAGAAATATGCTAAGATCACAGCAAAAACAATAATCAACATCGGCGGCGGTGACAGCCACAGCTACGGACAAAACGCTTTTTTCTACGATGCGGCTGAGGGTCTGCTTGCTTCCGTTATTCTTTTACTTGCGGAGTTCGGCGAAAAGAACGAACGTCACATCGTTTCGGTGTTCAAGCTGATACAGGACCTTTTGGCAAAGTATCAGCCAGACCCGAAAGCAAAACCTAAAATGTATTTTTCAAAGCTTATGGACAGGCTTCCAAGCGAACACAAAGCAAAATGGCTTGCAGGAGCGGCTCTGAATGCGTCTGACCAGTCTATGCTGTCGGTAATGTCGACTGCACTTTCAAGGCTCAACAGTTTTCTTGATTCTGAACTTGAACAAATGCTGTGTTTTGGAACGGCGATAGACGCCGAGAAATTCTGCAATGAAAAGTCTGCTATCTTTATCGTTCTTCCCGAAGAAGATACAAGCAAGTACTTTATGGTCAGCCTGCTTATCCAACAGCTATATCGTGAGATATTAGTCATTGCAGACGAAAACGGCGGAAAACTTAAAAACAGAGTTATGTTTTACTGCGACGAATTTGGAACTTTTCCTAAGATAGAGGGAGCTGAATCTATGTTCTCCGCAGGACGTTCAAGAAAAATATCCATTGTGGCGATAATACAGTCCTTTGCACAGCTTGAACAGAACTACGGGAAACAGGGTATGGAGATAATCACCGACAACACTCAGCTTACTGTGTTTGGCGGATTTGCGCCAAACAGTCAGAGTGCAGAGGTGCTTTCAAAAGCTTTGGGCGAACAAACTGTATTAAGCGGTTCTGTATCAAACGGCAGGGACAGATCTCAGTCATTGCAGATGATAGGCAGACCGCTTATGACTGTGGACGAGCTGAAATCTATGCCGAAAGGACAGTTTATCGTTATGAAAACGGGAACACACCCGATGATAAGCAAGCTTAAACTGTTCTTCAAATGGGGTATCAAGTTTGAAGAAGAATACAAACTTCCCGATAAGACCGCTCGTGCCGTTTCATACAAAGAGCGTGATGAACTTATCCGTGATGTGGAGATAAAATATCCGCAGAAGAAAGAAGAAATCACGTTAGAATATGAGGAACTGACGGCAAAGAAAAGGACAACTGTTAAAACGTAAAGGAGCTGATGCATATTGATATTTCCAAGAAGGATCTACGACCTGGGACTTAGCCACAAAGCTGTGTCCGTTTACTGCTATCTGGCAAACCGTGCCGACAAAAACGGCGAATGTTTTCCATCTGTGAGAAGAATAGCGGAAGATCTGAGCATTTCAAAAAGCACGGTGTTTCGTGCTTTTAACGAGCTTGAAGAAAGCGGATCGTTAGAGCGTTCCCCACGTTATCACCCACAAGGCGGTCGGCGGAGTTCGCTGTACCGCATAAAGGGAGAGATAACTAATACAAATCGTTCCGAGAAACGAGGTGATAAGCTTGTTTGATTGGATATCTGACGCTATCGACTGGATAGGCGACGGGATATCAAGCCTGTGGGACAGCACCATAGGCGGAGCGGTAGACGCAATATCCGACGCTGTGTGGGACATTATGTTCGAGTGGCTTTTCAACAAGGTCTACGGTGCGGTGGCAGAGCTTTTTATGTTCATAGATCAGTCGGCGACCGATCTGTTCTCTCTTGCCTGGGTGAGGACCTTTGTCAGTCTGTTTCAGGCTCTCGGTTGGATGCTTTTTGTCTGCGGTCTTGTCATGGCGGTTTTTGACACTGCTATGGCATACGAGTCGGGAGCGGCTAACATCAGGCAGACCTGTGTGAATGTGATAAAAGGCTTTATGGCGGCGGCTCTCTTTGCGGTAGTCCCACAGCGGCTTTACGAGCTGTGCATAGCTTTGCAGGGTTCATTTTCCTATGATCTGCTTGGGGTGTTTTTGTCTGACACATACAGCACTATAGCCGATTCGGGGCTTTCTGTGCTGTATGTTCTTGCATCTGACGTTTCACTTTTCAGCCTTTTTTTTATCATACTTTTCGGTTACTGCACGGTAAAGGTCGTGTTTGCGAACATCAAGCGAGGTGGCATAATGTTGTGTCAGATAGCAGTGGGAAGTATATATATGATAGGCATTCCCAGAGGCTTTACAGACGGCTTTTCAAGCTGGTGCAAACAAGTGATATCGACCTGTCTTACAGCCTTTTTGCAGACTGTGATACTTTATCTAGGATTGCTGACTTACACTCAGCACCCTCTTATTGCAGTGGGCATTTGCCTGTCAGCTACTGAAGTGCCGAGGATAGCTCAGATGTACGGATTGGATACCAGTGTGAGAGTCAATATGATGTCTGTTAGCCATACGGTTTCTATGGGAGCTAAAGCAGTCGGTATGCTGAAAGGAGGAGCAAAATGAAAACCTACATCTACCCCGAAAACCTGAGAGCAAGCGTAAAGCTGTGGTTTTGGAGCATTCGGGATCTTATCATTATCTGTGCAGGGATAGTACTGTCTGTGATAGTGCTTGTGAATTTATGGAACATTATCCCCTTTGCAGTCACAGCCTGCTATGCTTTTGTAACTGTAAGAGCAGATGACATGTCGATAATGGACTATCTTTTTAATGCTGTAAAGTTCTTTGTGACCTCACAGCAATTATATTTTTGGAGGAAAAGTTAAATGAAAAAAAGCAAAAACAGCGTTCAGGGTCTTATCGGTCTTGAACGCTTTACTAAATACGGCGTAAAAACCGATAAGGCTGAGATAGCATTTTTCAGCGTAGAACCGACCAATATTTCCGTGCTGTCTGCGGCTAATATCGACGTCAAAATACATCATCTTATGATGTTATTGAGTACCATACCTGACCTAGAAATACTGGCATTGGACTCCTGCGAGTGTTTTGACAGCAATAAAAATCATATTAGGAAAAGGCTTGAAAAAGAGCAGAACGAGGCGGTCAGAAAACTGCTGCAAGCTGACTATGATTTTCTTGACGAGATACAAATTGAGATGTCCTCTGCAAGAC